>SXGR01076704.1_pt1 | contig 23523 bp, 16 predicted proteins | sample 3174711 | NCBI WGS metagenome assembly SXGR01 (sample SAMN11356860, study PRJNA531348) | freshwater metagenome | isolation source: freshwater sample F1-60 | place: China: Fuxian Lake, Yuxi | collected 2017-12-25 | reverse complement strand
TTCGCCGAGGGCCAGCCCCTCGACGCCGCGCGGCTTGAGGCCACGATCGCACGGACGGAGGACAACTTCGCGGTCGCCGCGGAACTCTTGGCGACGGTGAAGCTGCGCGTGACCGACCAGGTTGTTCCTCCGGTCGCGGATTTGATCGACAGGCTCCAGCGAGTCGTCGCCACCACCAAGGCCGACTCCGCTCGGATCGAACTTCTCTTGGCACAGTCCAAGGACGCCGTGCGGTCGGCCTCAGCTGACCTCTCCATCGCGGGTGACCAGATTGGTCGAACGACCCGCGAGGTCACGCTGATGCCGTGGACGCTTCTCGGCGGCGTCTTTGAGGATCGCTCGGAAGAAGCCAGATTCCGCACATTTGCTAGGGAAATCGTGCGAAGTGCGGCCGACCTGCATATCGCCGTCGAGACCGCGCGCTCGCTACTTGCGAACGATCCCGATCTGGCGAAGCGGCATCCTGAAGTCGTCGAACTCCTCACGAGGTGGATCGATCAGGCGTCGGCCGAGCACGAAGCGGCCGGGACGATTCTGCTCAATCAGTTGATCGGCGTTCCCGCGCAATGATCGAGACGATCGCGGTCTCGGATTCGGGAGACCCGCGCATCCAGTCATTTCGCGGCGTGCGCGATGCGGACCTGCGAGGACGCGACGGCCTCTTCTGCGTGGAGAGCCCGAGAGTCCTCAGGCGGTTCCTCCACGCGATCGCGGCGGCATGCGCAGGTGCCGTGCAGGCGCCGCGCGTCGAACTCCACAGTGTTCTGGCGACTCCGGAAGTCCTTGACGACCTCGCACCGCAACTCGACGCGGCGATGCACGCGGCGGCGATGGCGCCCCCGATCTACAGCGCCCCGGCGTCGCTGTTGTGCGACCTTGCCGGGTACAGGATGCATCAGGGGGCACTCGCACTTGGTCGACGACCCGTGACGGCCGGCCTCGACGCGCTTGTCGCGGCGCTGTCGCCGACAGACGACCTCCTTGTGACGCTAGGCGTCGTTCACACCGACAATGTCGGCGCCGCGTTTCGGAACGCGGGAAGCCTCGGGGATTGCGGAATTCTCCTCGCCGGCGGCTCATCTGACCCGCTCCACCGCAAGGCCATCCGAGTATCGTCGGGCCGCGTCTTCAGCGTGTCATGGGGCGTTTCCGAGAACTGGGAGCGCGACCTCGCGGCCCTGCGCGAGCGACACGGCTTCGCGCTCATCGCGGCCGAGGATGCTCCAGAATCGATTCCGCTCGCTCGCCTTCACGAGTGCGACGCGGTCAGGCGCTCGGTGCGCGCGGCCATCGTGCTTGGGGCAGAGGGCTCGGGGCTTTCCGGAGCGGCGCGCGCGCTGTGCGATGTGGTGTGCGCGGTTCCCATGCGCGAGCCCGGCGGGCTCGTTGAGGCCGGCGATCGCCCGAGCCTCAATGTCGCCGTGGCCTCAGCCCTCGTCTTGCATGGAGTTCGGAACGCCCGCGCGCATGCCCGCACCGCGCGCCTCTGAGGCGTCGACGGGCTTGTCGCTCACGCGCTCGATCTTCGCGCCGAGTTGACGGAGTACTTCTTCCATCCTCTGGTAGCCGCGATCGAGGTGATACACGCGGTTGACGATGGTCTCCCCTTCGGCGGCGAGCCCAGCGAGGACTAGGCTGGCCGACGCGCGCAGGTCGCTCGCCATGACTTCAGCACCCACGAGGCGCGCGCCGCCCGAAACGACAACCGTAGGTCCGTGCCGCAAGAGTTGCGCTCCCATGCGCGCCAACTCCGCCACATGCATGAACCGCTCGGGGTAAATCTTCTCGGTGATCACCGAGTTGCCGCTCGCGTTGCACAGAAGCGCCATGAACTGCGCCTGAAGATCGGTGGGGAATCCGGGATGCGGCTGCGTCGTAATCACTGTCGGCTTGAGCATTCGCTCGCTGGTCACGCGCACGGTGCAGCATGCGTCGTCGGCGTCGGGGGTCACCTTGTGGACATGAACGCCGATGAGGGCGAGGCGATCGACGACGGCAAGCAGTGAGTCGAGCGGAAAATCGTCGATGACGATCTCGCCATTCGTGATCGCCGCGGCGATCGCATAGGTCGCCGCCACGATGCGATCAGGCATGACGCGGTGCGAGGTTCCGGTCAGTTCGTCGACGCCGTCGATCGTGATGCGCGGACCTCCGGCGCCGCGAATGCGAGCGCCCATTGAGTTGAGGAGGTTCGCGAGGTCGACAACCTCGGGCTCGCACGCGGCTGATTCAATGATGGTGCGTCCCTGCGCGAGGGTCGCGGCGCTCATGACATTCGCAGTGCCGAGCACGGTGGAGCCGTAAGGGCCGCCGAGGAAGACGGTCGCCCCCCGCAGCCGGTCGGCGGTCGCAGTGATGTTGCCGTTGCGCAGTTCGATCTTCGCGCCCAGTTTTTCGAGTCCGCGCAGGTGGAGGTCGACCGGTCGATCACCAAAGGCGCACCCGCCGGGCATCGACACGATCGCCTTCTTCCGCCGCGCCAGAAGCGGCCCGAGCACGCAAATCGAGGCGCGCATGACGCGGACATTCTCGTACGGCGCCTCGATGGCGTTGGGATCGACGGTCTGCATCACGACTCGGTCGTCGCCGATGTAGGAGTTCACGCCGAGTTTCTCAAGGAGCTCGCGCATGCTCTTGATGTCGCGCAGGCTCGCGACATTCGTCAGCGTGACTTCGCCGTCGGTGAGGAGCGCCGTGGCCATCAAAGGCAGCGCCGCATTCTTCGCTCCCTCGACGCGAATCCGCCCGGAGAGTCGATGACCTCCCGTGATGACAAATCGGTCCATGCGATCCTCCTTGACCGCTGCGTGCATTCCATCGCGCGTCGCGGGGCGCACGACAGGCCCACACGACAGCACCGGCGCACGCCATGTGCGTCAGCCACTTCTATGTCGGCGCATGGGGTGCCCCGAGGCGACTTTTATGACATTAGGATGCGGCTTCGATGGTTGATCATCCAAACGACCCGCACCTCCCGCCGGCCAAGATGCATGTGGTACTCCCAGGTTCCCCCGTCGTGGCGCGCATTCAGGCCAGCGACTCCTGCATGCGCGGGAAATCCGCGAGCTTTGTGCGGCACATCGCCGTCGATCTCACCGGCACGCCGCTTGAGGGGACATTTCTCGCCGGGCAATCCTTCGGCGTCATTCCCCCGGGGCTCGATCCCAACGGACGACCGCACAAAGTGCGTCTCTACTCCATCGCCAGTCCTTGTTATGGAGAAGATGGATTCGGTCGCGTGATCTCAACGACCTGCAAGCGCACCGTCGAAGAGGGTCCCGACCAGTACGACCCCGCTCGCGGCGACGGACATCCGCTGCTCCTTGGCGTCTGCTCGAACTTCCTCTGTGACCAGTCCGTCGGGGCTGCGGTCAGCGTCTCGGGACCAAATGGCAAGCGATTCGTGCTGCCGGTCGACCATGACGCCCACGACTATTTCTTTTTCGCCACCGGAACTGGCATTGCGCCGTTTCGCGGCATGATGCACGAACTCCTGGTGGGCCCACCGGAGGGCTCGCCATGGCGAACGGGCTGGAAGGGCCCCTGCCGACGAACGATTCACCTCATCATGGGGACGCCCTATACGACAGACCTGCTCTACGACGGATGGTTCCGCGACCTCGCCAAGGCGCATCCGAACTTCCACTACCACACGATTGTCAGCCGGGAAGCTCTGCCGCAGCCCGGGCATGGCCCGCATGTGCACCACTACTTCGAGGCGAGGCTGGATTCGTTCCGCGGTCTGCTCACAAATCCCTCAACGCTGCTCTATCTCTGCGGCCTCACGGGCATGCAGGTCGGCCTCTTCCATGTGCTCGCCAAAGAAGGCTTGGGCGACGGCTACCTCACGGTCCATGAGGAGTTGTCGGGCGTGGCGCCCGCAGTCTGGACACCCGAACAGATCAAGCGGCGAGTGCGACCGACCCACCGCTGCATGCTCGAGGTCTACTGAACGACGGGCCTGCGCGTTTTCGGCGGAGTTTCCCGCGCACCGTCGCCAGCCCGAGCCATACTAGGATCATGGCTTCCATGGGCGACGGCGAGTCCAACGAATGGATGGCAGCGCAAGCACGCGTCGAGCGTGCGCGCGGGCTCTTCCTCTCGGGAAAGCTCGAAGAGGCCGCGATTGAATTGCGGCGCGCGCTCGCGGTGGATCCAGACCGTGGCGACTGGCATCACAGCCTCGCGGTGACGCTCGATGCTCAGGGGCGACATGGCGAGGCCATGGCGTCGTACGAACGGGCACTCGAACTCGTCCCCAACCACGCGCACGCGCTCATCGGTGCGGCGCAGGGGTCGATGCGACAAGGCAAGCCCGACGCGTGCGTCGCCTTCTGCGACAGGGCGGTGCGAATCGACACGAAGCTTGAACCCGCCTACTCGCTCAAGATCATGGCCCTCGGGATGCTGCAGAAGTTCGACGACGCGGAGTCGACTTACTTTCTCGCGCAGCAGTACCTCGGCGAGATGCCACTGTGTCTCGCGGAGATGGCTCATGTCCTCGCCGCGCAGGGGAAGTTCGATCGCGCCATCTGGTGCTTCCGCGAGTCGATCGCGCAGAACCCGAAGATTCCCGGCGTGAAGACTCGGCTCGGACTCATCCTGCTCCAGGCCGGCCAACCCGAGCCCGCGCACCAAGTGCTCCTGCAATCCCTTCGCGACCATCCCGGCGACTCACGCACGCTGCTGGCGCTCGGCAGTGCACTTGAGGCGCTCGGAAGGCCCACGGAAGCCGAAGAGAAGTACCGACATACGGTCGAACTCGAGCCGGCGAATCAGGTCGCGCATGTGCGCCTCGGGGACCTCGCGCTTCGGGGGGGAAGGCTCGAAGAGGCGCGCGCGGCCTACACGCTCGTCATCAGCCTCGGACTCAAGGATCCAGCGATTCGGCTGCGACTCGTCGAAGTGCTCGCGCGCGTTGGGCTGCGCGCGGAAGCGCGTCGGCATCTGGAGGAGATGTTCCTGCGCGGATCGGCCAGCGTGATTCGCGATGCCGCCGTTGCATACGGCGCCGCGGGTGCTGCGCTTGAGTGTGGCACGCCCAGAGCGGCGGTCGCGCTGATGCGCATGGGCGTCCAGTTGGCTTCCGAAGACGCGCGCCAGTGGACGCGGTATGCGCGCGCACTTTTCGAAGACGGTGAGCGTGCCGCGGGTCGTCGTGCCGCTCGCCGTGCCCTGCGCCTTGATCGCAAGTGCACGGAGACGCTGCACAATGTCGCGCTCGATGCATTGCGCCACAGCGAGATCAAGCGGGCGCTTGCCGCGATTGCGCGCGGCCTTCGACACGCTCCCTCGGACGAAGGACTGCGAAAACTGCGAGTCCACGCTTGGGGAAAGCGCGCCGCCGGCCAGTGGCGAGGCGTCGCGTTGACCGTGCGGTCGATCGCGCTTGCGATCAGGTCGCTGCGTTGGTAAACGGAAGCAGTGCGAGGAAGCGCGCGCGCTTGATCGCCTGCGCGAGCATCGCCTGATCCCCTGCCGACATTTCGAGTCGCCGTCGCGACAAGAGCTTGCCGTTCTGGGTCATCGCGCGCCGGAGTTCTTCAACCTGCTTGTAGTCGATGAAACTGCGCCCTTTGGCGTCCTTCTGGCGGCGGATGACGGGGGGAGGTGGTGCTTGGAACTGGCTCATGATGCGTGGTCTCGATTCGAGTCGTTCGCCATGGACCCCGTGAGGGGGCCCTCGGACCATCCGAGAGCAGCGAATGGACTACGGTACACGAAATCCCCCTGCCGCGCGTGACCCTATGCGGACCCTGATCATCTCCGACATCCACCTTGGCCTGCCCGGCCTCGCGTTGCGAAGGCCCTCGCGGAGCGCCGCATCGCTGGAGCCGCTGTTCGATGGCGTTTCCGCTGTGATCCTCAACGGCGACACGGCCGATATCCACCAACCGCGATTCGCGCCGGAAGCGATGCGATTGCTTGGAGCCCTGCGCGAGATGGCCGGGAGAATGGGAGTTGAACTCGTGGAAGTGTGCGGGAACCACGATGCGACAGAGGGATCACGGACACATGTGCTCTTGGCAGGCGGTGGCATTCTCGTTTCGCATGGGCATGCGTTCTCGCCGCGCATGCTGCCGTGGGTTCCTTCGACGGGGGCGATGAGTCGGCGCTTCGCCGAGATGCTCGCCGCGAATCCCCCGACCCTCGACGGCGTCGTGCGCGCTGCGAACGAGGGCGCACTCGTCCAATGGTCCGAGGAGGCGTCGGCCGATGAACCGACATCGATCTGGTCGATCGCGCGAAGTCCCTCGCGCGTGCTGAGCGTGCTGCGCTGGTGGCGCGAGTACCCGCGTGATGCAGCGACTTTCGCTGAGCGATACGCGCCCGAGTCCTGGTGCGTGGTCTGCGGTCACTCGCACCGCGCTGGAGCGTGGCGCATTGCGTCAAGGCCGGGAGCGATGCCGCGACTTGTGCTCAACACCGGGTCGTTCTCGTTTCCCGCACGGCCGTTTGGTGTTCTGGTCGATGAGGCTGCGGGTGAGATCCAACTTCGACGCGTACGCGCCTCTCGCGGGCGCTACGAGCTTGAAGGGCGCAGGGCCGCCAACTGTTGGCGGATCCACTGAGCGGTCGCGACGACGGCGTCGGTGTCGACTCCCGTGTCGAAGCCCGCGCGCGTGAGGATCGAGAGCAGAGTTTCGGTCGCGAGATTGCCCGGCGCACCGTTGGCATAGGGACACCCGCCGAGTCCGGCGACGCTTGCGTCAAATGACCGAACACCAAGTTCGAGGGCTCGCTCCACGCACGCCGACGCGCGGCCGTGCGTGTCGTGCAGGTGGAGCGTGGCGCGGCCAGGCGTGAGCACGCCGTCGAGGCCATCGAAGAGCCGTGCGATGTCGGACGGCTCCGCCGCGCCGATCGTGTCGCCGAGGTCGATCTCGGTGGCACCCAGTGCAAGAAGGCGCTCGGCCACCTCGCGCACGCGCGCGGGCTCGGTCGGTCCGTCGTACGGACAGCGGATCGTGCACGAGATGTATCCGCGCACGGGCAGCGCGTCGCGCCGAGCGCGAGTGACGACATGGCCGACGCGCTCGAGTACTTGCGCGATGGACCCATTCGTGTTGCGTTGGCTGAAGGCCTCGCTCGCGGCGACGAACACTGCGATCTTGTCCACTCCCGCCGCGAGCGCGGCGTCGAGTCCTTGCTCGTTGGGGACAAGCGCGCTCAGGAGGGTTTCGCTCGAGCGATGGACGCGCGCGAACACCTCGGCGGCGTCTCCCAACTGCGGCACCCACTTCGCGCTGACGAAACTTGTCGCTTCGACCTCGGGGAAGCCGCAGGCCGAGAGTCGGTCGATGAACTCCACCTTCGCCGCTACAGGGACGATCGCCCGCTCGTTCTGGAGACCGTCGCGGGGACCGACCTCGGTGACGCGGACGCGCTCACGCGAGCTCGCGTTCATGCGTTGCGCCCTTCCCGCGCCGCGCGACGGAAGAGCCAGATACCGAACGAGATCACTGCGACTGACAGGATCGCGGCAGCAATGAAGAGGATCGCATCGGGAGTCCACGCCCAGTCGGCGCGAATGGACTCGTCGACGCTCGGTGGCACTCTCACCTCTGCACCGCCGAACGCGCTGGCACGGCGCTCAACCCCTCTTGCACGGTGATCGTGACAACGCCATCGTCGGCCGCCGCGGCGAGTGTGGCCCCGGCGGTTGCATGCGCGGTCTTCACGGTCGCGAATCCAATGCCTGTTCCTCCGAGCATCGGGCTCATCGTGCTGCTCGTCACTTGTCCGACCGGGTCGCTGGTGGTGCCGGACACGAAGACCGCGGCGCCGTCGACCGGAAGTGCGTCGCCAGCCACACGGAATGCGCAGACAACCTGCTTCGGCTTCCCGAGACTCTGCATGCGGGCGACGACCTCCTGTCCGAGGTAGCACCCCTTCGTGAAAGACACGCGCGAGGCCAGAAGGGATGACTCGTGTGGCAGACTTGATGTGCCGAAGTCGATTTCGAAGAGTGGCGTCCCCGCCTCGATTCGCGCGGTGTTGAAGGCAAACCAACCGCAGGGCTTCGCGAGTGGACGACCGGAATCGCTCGCGCCGCGCGCGCCGAGAAGCGCGCGCCAGAGTTCGGCGAGGCCGTGGCGCGGGGCAAACACTTCCACGCCGATCTCGCCGGTCGCGTCGCGTCGCGCGAAACTGCATGGCGTCGAGGTGATCGATCCTTCAGCGCAGCGCCCGGGTTCGACCAGCGCGGGCGCATCCACACCCACGCGCGACAGGAGCTCGAGCGCGCGTGGCCCATGCACGCCAATGCGCGCGACCGTCTCGCTCACATCAACGATCTGGACATCGTCGGAGAACGCGAATTGCATGAGTGACGCCGCGGCGCTTCCGGCAACGGCGAAGGCGCAATCCACCAACATGCGGTCGCCAAGGTCGCACAGGAAAAGGTCGGCGTCGATGCGCCCCTTTCGATTGAGCCAGAACGCCTGCGCGGTTGCCCCTCGCCCGAGGCGCTTCACATCCTGCGTGAGCATTCGCTGAAGGAACGCCACACGCCCAGTGCCACTGACCTCAAGGACCCCGCGCTGCGGACAGTCGCACAGCGCCGCACCCGAACGGATCGCGGCGTACTCCGTCTCAAAGGTGTCGTAGAGTCCAACGACTTCCGTCGTTTCCCCCCACGGGATCCACTGGACATGCGATTGATGCGCCAACGCATCGCCGCGCCCAATCGCCACGGCGGCGCGGCGCATCGACTCTGCCTTGGCGTACTCCTCGTGGCATTCGCGCAGAACTGACGCGGTTCGAAATGCCGCCTGGGCCATCGGGAAATCATAGACTCGACGAATGAACATTGAACTCCTGCGGCGGTTGTGCGAGGTCCCTGGCGTCGCAGGTCGCGAAGAGCGCGTGCGCGCGATCGTGCAGAAGGAGATCAAGGGGCTCTTCGACTCCACACACACCGATGCGATGGGATCGCTCATCGCCACTCGGAAGGCCACGAAGCGGCGCAAGGGCGCCGCAGCCTCACGCGTCCTCGTCTGTGCGCACATGGACGAGATCGGCTTCTATGTCCGCCACATCGACGATCAGGGATTCCTCTGGCTCAACCCCGCGGGCGGCTTCGACCCGCGCAACCTCTTCGCACGGCGTGTACTCGTCGTCACAGAGCACGGCGACCACCGCGGCGTCCTCAACCCCGGCGGGAAGCCCATCCACATTTCAAGCGAGGCCGACCGGAGCAAGGTCCCAGGGCTTGAGGAGTTCTTCGTCGATCTCGGCATCGAGGCGGCACAAGTCAAACGCATCGCTCAGGTGGGCGACTATGTCGTGATGGACGAGCCGTTCTTCGAGACGCCGCTCAAGGTGGTTTCCAAGGCTCTCGACAACCGGATGGCGCTCTTCTCCGCGATCGAGGCTGTCCGCAAGGTCGCGCGCGCCCGCGGCGGACACGGGTGCGAGATCGTGGTCGCGTTCACGACCCAGGAGGAGGTTGGCCTGCGCGGCGCGCAGGTCGCCGCCAACGCATGCGGCGCGGAGTTCGGCATTGGACTTGATGTCAACCTGGCCTGCGACACGCCCGGGATCCCGGAGACGCAGCGCGTGACCAAGCACGGCGAGGGCGTGGCGATCGATGTGCAAGATGCGTCGATGATTTCCGACTACGAGTTCTTGAAGCGCACCTGCACCCTCGCCCGCAAGCACCGGATCCCGCATCAGCGTGCCGTGCTTGCGCGTGGCGGTCAGGATGCTGGCGCGATCCAACGCGCCGGTCGCGGGGCGAAATGCATCGCGTTCGGCCCGGGAACTCGCTACATCCACACCGTCACCGAGATGGTCGACAAGAGCGACCTGCAGGCGACGATCGACTTGCTCTCGACGCTCCTCATGGAACTCTGAGCCCGCCCGCATGCCGCTCCCCCCGGTGGGTGCAAGGCGGGGCCACGATCTTCTCCCAGGTCGGGCGGTGTGGGCACAACTTCGAAGCCAGCCACCATCCCCCGATCGTCGCGGGCAATCCCAGCGCAAGGTGGGCGAATCCGATCTCGACGGCTTCGAGGAGGCTGCGATCCGACGCGATCACCACATCCATCGAGATGGCGCTGAGCGAGGTCATGCCTCCTGCGAATCCGAGAATCACCGTCCGCTCGATCGTGAGTCGCTTCACTGATGACTGCAGTGGCGCGCCGTCGGGTCCCACGGCGTTGAGGTAACGGAAGGCGAACCCCGCGACCGCGCCACCGACAATGTTCATAAGGAGCACGGCCTGCCATGCAGCTCCTCCTGCATCACGAAACAGCGTGGTGGTCCCAGTGCGCAGCACACCGCCCGCCACAGCGCCCGCCGCAACGAGCGCGAGTCCCACGGCGTGGTGCGGCACCCGCCTCGATGGATCAGGAGTTGTCCCCAGCTTCGCGGCGGCCGCGCATGCCTTGACCGCGGGCGTCGGTGTCGCCAGCGCGCCGACGACGAGAGCGCCGACCCACGCGGCGACGGGGCCAAGGCCCACAGTCGCGCACATGATCCCGGTGGCGACACGACGCTTTCCTGCAAGCCAGAGGGCCACGCACTCCACCGCCATTGAGCTGAATGTGGTCAGCCCACCGAGAAACCCAGCGACGACGAGCGCATGCGCAGCCGTATCGGTGGCAACCGTGACGAGTGCGCCCGCAAGCGCGCTGCCCACAAGATTGACCGTGAGTGTGGATCGCCAGCTCGCGACCCCGCGAGCGACGACCGCGTCGCGAGTCGCCACGCGCACCCACGCGCCGACAGCCGTCCCTGCGGCACCACATGCAATGATTGAGAGCGCGTCCACGACCCGAGTATCCCAAACCGGCGCGACCCCGCAGTGACGGGCGGGTCACACCGAGAAGTACTTCGCCTGCGGATGGTGCGCGATGATCGCGCTCGTCGACTGTTCGGGGTCGATCTGGAAGTTCTCCGTGAGCACGCAGCCGATGCGACCCGGATCAAGCAGTCCGAACAACTTCGCCTGATCGGCCATGTCCGGGCACGCCGGATACCCGAATGAAAATCGGCTGCCGCGGTACTGCTGCTGAAACAGGCGCTCGACCGTGGGAGCGTCCTCATGCGCGAACGAGAGTTCCGCGCGCACTCGCTTGTGCCACATCTCCGCAAGCGCCTCGGCGCACTCGACCCCCAATCCGTGCAGATAGAGGTACTCGGTGTACTCGTCGCGCTCGAACAGTGCGCGCGCACGCGCCGTGGCCTCCGTACCCATCGTCACACAGGTCAGGGCGAGCACATCTCGACGCGCTGCTGCGCGAGGGAGGAAGAAGTCGCTGATGCAGACCTGCCGCCCCGCGCGCTGTCGAGGAAACACGAACCGCTCAATCTCGCGCTCGTGGTCCTCGGGGTCGAAGACGACGAGATCACACCCCTCGCTCGCACACGGGAAGTATCCCCACACGACGGCGGGTCGAAGGATCCTTTCGCGGCGGCACTCGACCTTGAGCCGTTCGAGCGCCGGTTCAACTTCGGTGGCGAGTAACTCCGCGTACGCCGCCTCGTCCATGCTGCCGCGCTTGAACCCCCACTGCCCGCGGAACAGTGCCACCCTGTTGATGAATGGATACACGAGATCGAGATCGATTCGCTCCGCAAGTCGCGATCCCCAGAATGGCGGGTCGGGGATCGGGTTGTCATGGACGATCGTCCCCGCCTGCGGCGCGGAGCCGGCGCCATCGGTTGCCGGGAACGCGGGGTCGAACGCGGCGCCTTGGGCAGCGCACGCCGCACCCTGCCGGAGCGCGCTCGCCTTCGAACGCGCCTCGCTCGCGGCACGCTTCGCTTCTCGCGCATCGACTTGACGATCGATCGCCGCGAGCGTCCCCGACGCGAGCGATTCGCACACCGAGAGCCCCTCGAACGCATCGCGCCCGTAGTAGAGCCCGCCGCGATAGAGCTTCCGCAGGTGCCCTTCCGCATAGTGTCGCGTCAGCGCCGCGCCGCCGAGCATGAGGGGAGCCGCAACTTCGAGCCGGTTCATCTCGCGGATGTTTTCTTCCATCACCGTGACGCTCTTGACGAGGAGGCCGCTCATGCCGATCGCGTCGGCCCCTGTCTTCCGCCACGCCTCAAGAATCGTTGCAAGGGGCTGCTTGATGCCGAGATTGTGGACCTTGTAGCCGTTGTTGGAGAGAATGATGTCGACAAGATTCTTGCCGATGTCGTGGACATCGCCGGCGACGGTCGCAAGGACCACGACGCCCTTGGGTTTCGCATCGACACCGACGCGATCCATGTGCGGCTGCAGGTGCGCGACCGCGCGCTTCATGACCGTCGCGCTCTGAAGCACGAAGGGCAGTTGCATCGCCCCAGAGCCGAACAGTTCGCCCACCACTTTCATGCCCGCGAGCAGGTGGTCATTGATGATGGCCAGCGGCGCGTGGACCACGAGTGCCTCGTCGAGCGTTTGCGCGAGCCCCGCCTCCTCACCGTCAACGATGTGCCGCTGCAGTCGTTCTTCGAGCGTGAGCGCGGCGACGGGCGCGCGTGAGATGACCGCCGCCACATCGTCTGGGAAGAGCGCGATGAAGTGCAGGAGCGGATCGAACGATTCAGGCTTGCCTTCTGGCCGCGCGGCACCGCGCCGATCGAAAATCAGCCACTCGGCCGCCTCCCACTGTTCGCGCGGGATGCGCGCCTCGGGCAGGATCTTCGACGGGTGCACGATCGCTGCAGTGAGCCCACGCGACCGTGCCTCGTGGAGGAACACGCTGTTGAGCACCGCGCGCGCGGCCGGCTTGAGCCCGAACGAGATGTTCGACAGGCCCAGAATCACCGAGCAGCGCGGGAATGCCTCGGCGATCAGCCGGATGCCCTCGAGTGTCTCAAGGCCGAGGCGCCGGTCGTCTTCGGTTCCTGTAGCGATCGTGAATGTGAGCGGATCCCAGAAGAGGTCTTCTTCGGGAAGTCCCCACTTGCGAGTGTAGAGATCGTGAATGCGCCGGGCGATCGCCAGCTTGCGCTGGGCGGTCTTGGCCATGCCCGCCTGCGGATCCTCGTCGATGGTGAGGGCGACACATGCGGCGCCATATCGCTTGAGCAGTGGGCAGACGCGGTTCATCCGCTCTTCACCGTCCTCGAGGTTGATCGAGTTCACGATGCACCGTCCAGGCGCGTGCTGGAGCCCGGCCTCGATGACATCCGCCTGCGTCGAGTCGATCATGATCGGCGCATTGACCTGTCGCACCATGCGCGCCAGCGTCTCGCGCATGTCGCGCACGCCGTCGCGGCCAACGAAGTCGACACACACATCCAGAACATGCGAGCCGTCGCGCACCTCCGCCTTGGCGATGGATGCGAGACCATCCCAGTCCTCCGCATCGAGCATTTGTTTGAACTTCTTGGACCCGTTCGCGTTTGTGCGCTCGGCGACGATGAGGAACGAGCTCTCCTGCTTGAAGTCCGTTGCCGTGTAGAGACTCGAGCACGCCACCGGCAGGGCCTCGATCGTTCGCTTCGCGCGAGAGTCGCCGATGGGCACCGCCGTGCGCAGGGCTGCGATGTGTGCCGGGGTGGTGCCACAGCAACCGCCGACGATCTCCGCCTTCTCCTCTTCAAGGAAACGGCGCATGGCGATGGCGAAATCGCCGGGAGTGAGCGGGTACTCCGTGCGGCCGTCGATGAGGAGCGGCAGTCCCGCATTGGGAATCACGGAGAACGGTCGCGCCCAGTGTTTGGCAAGGAACGCGACATGTGGCGCCATCTCCACGGGTCCGGTCGCACAGTTGATGCCCAGCGACGCAATGGGAAACGGCGAGAGCGCGTTCACGACGGCGTCGATGTCGGACCCAACGAGCGTCGTCCCGCTTGTTTCCATGGTCACGGACACGAGAACCGGACAATCGCGAACCGTCCGCCCCGCCTGTTCGATCGCCTCAAGGCACGCCGTCACCGCGCACTTGATCTGCAGGAGATCCTGACATGTCTCGACGATGAGGCAGTCCACGCCACCTTCGATGAGGCCCGAGGCCTGCTCGCGGTACGACGCGAGCATCGTCTCCCAACTCACCTGACCGAGCGTGATGAGCTTCGTGCCCGGGCCCATCGACCCAGCAACGAATCGCGGCCGGCCCGGCGACGCGTGGCGGTCGCACGCCGCCCGCGCCACACGCGCGGCGCGCACATTGAGGTCGCGCACGAACGACACCATCTCCGCATCGAAGTCGGCGGCGACGAGTGCGTTCGCACCAAAGGTGTCGGTCTCGACGACATCGGCCCCTACCGCGAGGAAGCTCTCGTGGATGCGCTGAATCAAGTCAGGGCGACTTCGCACGAGAATGTCGGTGCAGTTGTCGCGCCCGAGCCAGTCCTCCTTGGCACAGTCGGCACAGGCATGAATGGAAGTTCCCATCGCGCCGTCGAAGACGAGCGTGCGCGTATCGAGGGCTCCGAGGAAGGTGGCCACGAGGGGAGCGTAGATCGTTCTCCCTTCGGCTTCAACCGTTCATCCGGATGAACGGATGCATCGATCCGCGCTTCCGCACCGGCGTGCGCCCTGCTCTGCGATACTCGGCGAATGACCCCCCATCACACTCCGCGACGCACCGTTCCGTGGTGCTGCCTTTCGATTGCCGTCGCGTGCGTGTGCGCGTGCCACGCTCCTGTGCCGACGACGACGCCGCGCCAAGCAAGTCCGCCCGCAGGATCGCTCGCGCAACTCAATGGTGAAGTTTTCGACGAAGTCTGGGCGATCGTGCGCGACACCCATCCCGATCCGACGATCAACAAGGGACAGTGGAACGATGCACGACTGCAGTTTCGTGAACGGGCGGTCCACTCGCGCGGCGATCAGGAGCTCCGCAGCGTGCTCGAGGACATGCTTGAGACGCTCGGCGAGAGCCACTTCGCCATCATCCCGCACAGCGTCTCGGGAACGGCGGAAGCGACGGGCGGTTGGTCGGGGATGACCCTCACCGTGATCGGCCACGACGCCGTTGTCACACGCGTTGACCCGCGCGGACCCGCCGCGCGCGCCGGCGTAAGGAACGGATGGATCCTCACTGAGGCTGAAGGTGATCCGCTGGCCACGGTGATCGAGCCCTTTGGCGAGCCGCGCACGAGTCTCGAACGCCTTCAGCGCGCGCACGCGATCGACGGATTCGTCGGAGGGCGGCCAGGCATGACCCCGCGCTACACCTTCGTCGACGGCGGCGGATCCAAGCACGAGGTCGATATCACGCTCGACGATCCACCGGGTGAAGTCGTCACACTCGGCAATCTCCCGCCGTTTCCCGCCGAGGCCGATTCGCGGTGGCTCGCCGACGACGAGATCTCAGCGCTGGGCGTCGACCCGGCGCGGATCGGGCGCGTCGGCTACCTGCGATTCTCCATCTGGATGCCCGCGCTCTCCGCGCGCATCGACGACGCGCTCTTCGAGTTCAGGTCCGCCGACGGTGTCATCATCGACCTCCGTGGGAACCCCGGCGGATTGGGGCTGATGGCCACCGGCGTCGCCGGACACTTCCTTGCCACCCCGACCTCGCTGGGCTCGATGCGGTCGCGCGATACGACCATCGAGTTCAAGACGAACCCGCGCACCGTTGATCGCACCGGCGCAACCGTTGGAGTGTGTCGGGGTCAACTGGCGATTCTCATCGACGGCCACACCGGCAGCACTTCCGAGATCTTCGCGGCGGGTCTCGTCGATGCCGGACGCGCCGAGTGCTTTGGGCAACGCTCTGCCGGTGCGGCGCTCCCTGCCACGACACACACGCTCAAGAACGGCGATGTGTTCCTTCACGCCATCGGCGACTTCAACACGCCCTCGGGCGTGAGCGTCGAGGGTGCCGGTGCGTTCCAGCGGGTCGGCGATGCGCCCACCCGCGCTGACTACACTGCTTCGCTCGATCCTGAACTTCGCGATGCGCTCCAGTGGATCGCATCACAACGGACCCCACAACCATGACCACTAGAAACCCCCGAGCCATCCGCATCGCATCGCTCCTCGCGCTCCTCGCGGCGAGTGCGCACTCGTCCGCACAATCCCCTGTGCCCGCGCCACAAGCGACTCCCTCGGCACCAGCGAAGGCGCTCCCGACGGTGGACGAAGTGTTCGCTCACTCGGTAAAGGCAGTCGGCGGCGCGGACCTCATTGCGCAGCAGTCCTCGCGCACACAACACGGCGCCATCGAGATGCCCGCCCAAGGGCTCAAGGGGCAGATTGTGACGAAGTCGTGCTCTCCAGACTTCCTGCTCGTCGAGACGACGATCCCCGGCTTCGGCAAGATCTCCCAGGGCATGAACAAGTCCGTGGGCTGGACGATCGACCCCATGCGCGGCCCGAGTCTGATGACGGCCGAGGAACTCGCGCAGGTCAAGCGCGAGGCGAGTTCGGAGTCGGAGATCAACCCCGGCAAGGGCTACGACGCGGTCGAGGTGGTCGCTGAAGTCGCCTTCAAGGGAACCACCTGCTACAAGGTGAAGTTCACCAAGGGCAAGATCGACTCCTTCAAGTACTACGCCGTTGACACTGGGCTCCTCACGGGGTCGGAAGACACCGTCGAGAGTTCTCTCGGGACGATGCAAGTGATTTCGATTTACAAGGACTACGGGGATTTCTCCGGACGCAAGGTGGCCAAAGTTCAAGAAGCGACCACGATGGGCCAGATGCAGCGCGTGACCGTCGACTCAATCGACTTCTCACCGGTCGATCCCGCGGTCTTTGCACTTCCGGCGGAGATTCAGGCACTCGTCACGACGCAAGCGGTTCCGCCACCACCTGTGAAGCCCGCCACCAAGTGAGCGGCTCTCGTTTGGCAGTTGAACTCCGCGGCGTCGGCAAGCGCTTCGGCGCGGTCGAGGCGGTCAAGTCGCTTGATCTGACTGTGTCGCGAGGCTCGCTCGTCGGCCTCCTCGGACCAAACGGCGCCGGCAAGTCCACGGCGATTCGCATGATCATGTCTCTGATTCGCCCTGACGAAGGCGAACTGTCCGTGCTCGGTGGCGATGCGCTCGACATGAAGGACCGCATCGGCTACTTGCCGGAAGAACGAGGCCTTTACCGGCGCATGCGCGTGGGCGAGTTCCTCGTCTACATCGGGCGCTTGAAGGGTCTCCCCGCCGCGGGACTCTCGGAGCGCGTTGCGCGGTGGCTCGAGCGCATCGAACTGCGGGGCGTGTTCAAGTCGCGCTGCCAAGAGCTCTCCAAGGGAATGCAGCAAAAGGTGCAGTTCATTGCCTCGGTCCTGCACGAACCCGACCTCATCGTCCTCGACGAACCCTTTTCGGGGCTCGACCCAGTCAACGCACGCGTGCTGCTCAAGATCGTCAAGGACTTGCACAGCGAAGGGCGCACGATTCTCTTCTCCACGCACCAGATGGCGCAGGCCGAGCAGCTCTGCGATCGTGTGGTCCTCATCAATCGCGGCGAGAAGATCCTCGACGGCGCGACTTCCGCTGTCCTCGAATCGCATGCCCCGAGGGCCATCGAAATCGAGATGGAGATCACCGGCGACAACGCGACCCCCGAACGCCTCGCGCAGATCCAAGGTGTCCGTGGCGTTCGCGTCGCCGAAGATCCTCGCGTCCGAATCCTCGACCTCGCCGACACCGCCGATGCGCGCAAGGTGATGGCGTTGGCCCTCGAGGCCACACCGTGCCGGCGGATCGAGATGGCGCGCGCAACTCTCGACGATGTCTTCGTGCGACTGGTCACGGACCATGGCGGGCACGCGCGAGCGCCCGCGAGGGTGCCCGCATGATGGAGAACGCCACGAGAGCGATCACCTCGGCGTCGGGAAGCGGAGTTCGCCTCTCCCGCGTTCTCACCATCGCTTGGCGGGAGTTCCGCCACACCGTCTTCACGAAGGGATTCATCATCGGAGCGCTGGCGTTTCCGATGGTTATGTTTGGCGTGATCGGCTTGATGCCGTTTCTTCTCTCCGACAGGCCCACGCCGGTGCACGGGACGCTTGTCGTCGCCGACGAAGACGGATCTGTGGCGGAGGCGATGGAGAGTGCATTCGCAATGGATCGCACCGATCGCGCGACGGGTGGAGGCCCCGCGGACGCGCACACGCGCGGCCCCTTCGAGGAGTTCGATCCCGACGCCGCCGACGCGCTCGCCCACCTCGCTCGCGTCAACATCACAGTGAAGAGGGTCGACATCAAGGACGACCTCACGGCACATCGCACGCAGGTTCAGGCAGGCGAGCTTCTCGGGCTCGTCGAAGTCCCTGCCGCCCTCTTGAGCAAGGCATCCCCCGAAGACCTTGCCATCACGCTGCTCGTCCCCACCGATTCTCCCGCGAAAACGACCGCGCTCATCGAACGCGTCGCTCGCGACGCCACGGTTGTCGCGCGTGTTGAACGGCACGGCGGCGATCTTGCAGCCACTCGCGCGCTCCTGCGTCGGCCCGAGGCGTCGACCTCAAGACTCTCCGACGAGGGCGATGCCGCCCGCGAGGACACCAAGTTTCGCTTCATCCTTCCCGGCGCGTTCATGATGCTCATGTGGATCGCCGCGTTCACCAGCGCGAATCAACTGCTCACGACGACGATTGAAGAAAAGTCGAGTAAGGTGATCGAGGTCCTTCTCTCCGCGGCGAGCCCCTTGGAACTCCTGACGGGCAAGATCCTCGGCCAGAGCGCCGTAAGCGCGCTGATGTTGTCGACCTACGGCGTGGCTGGGCTCTTCGGACTCGCCCTCGCGGCGATGACCGACCTCGTGCCCCTCTCGACGATCCTCCTCTTTCTTGTGTGGTTCGTGATGGGCTACCTCATGGTGGCGGCCATCATGACCGCAGTCGGCAGCGCAGTGAGCGACCTTCGCGAAGCGCAGTCTCTTGTGCAACCCGCCATGATCGTGATGATGGTGCCACTCATTCTCTGGCTCCCCATCACTGAGAACCCGACCGGCTGGCTCGCGACGATTGCGGGGTTCATCCCTCCATGTGGGCCATTCGTGATGGTGCTCAGAACGACAGGCGCCGTGGAGCCGATCCCGGCGTGGCAAGTCGTTGCAGCGCTCGGCGTGAATGCCGCGGGGACGCTGCTGCTCGTTTGGGCCGCAGCGCGAATCTTCCGCGTCGGTGTCCTCATGCAGGGCAAACCGCCGTCGCCGCGCGAACTCATTCGCTGGGCGCGCGCACGATAGACCGCTCGCTCGCGGCAGCTACCCGCCGCAGTGACCCCACTGCGCCAGCAGCATGGCGACATCCGACCCGTCGACAACACCATCGCCGTTGAAGTCGGTGGTGCAGGTGGTGCAACTACTGAACTCTCCGAGCAGCGCGGCGAGATCGACAGCATTGACTTGACCGTCGTCGTTCACATCCGTCGAGCAGTCGCAGATACTGTTGCCTCCGCCATCGGTCCACTCACCACCCACATTGGGCCGAGGGAGATTGCTGCACGCCACCGTCGATCGAATCGTGATGGTTGAACCTGCTCCCACGGCACCGAGTCCGCCCTGAGCTACGAGGGCGCGATTGTCCGTGATGGCGCACGAGTCCACCAGCAAACTGTTCGGCGTGGTCTCACCCGAGAGCGCCGACCATGAGAGTCCACCCACGACATTCACCGACAGGTTGGACCGGAAGGTGACGCGCGTGAGCGTGTTGTGGCCCCCAACAATGTGGGCGCCAGCACCGCGGCTCACGCACGAGTTGAACTCGACAGTGCAGTCCACGAACTGCGTGGTGGACCAGAAGGTCTGGAACCCGCCGCCGTCCGCGTTGGCGACATTGTCGCGGAATGTGCAGCGCTCGATGAGTCCGCCACCGTAGAGCACATACATACCGCCGCCCCATCCGCCACTGTTGTCTTCGATGACACAGTCGATGATCCGCATGCTGCTATTGAGACAGAAGATGCCGCCGCCAAGAGTGAGGGCCTCTGTCTCAGGCGGCCACGGCGTACCGGAACTGCCTCCGCTCACGGTGAGCCCCTCGAGCCCTGCCAACGACGGAGCGTCCCGGAACTGCACGACCGACATTGCAGGTGCGCCGGTACCCGAGATGATCGTCGACGCGGCGCCAGCGCCGCGAATCAGAATCGGCTTGCCATCAATGATGATCGGGCCTGAGAATGTGCCCGCCGGCAAGGACACGATGCGCAGCTCGGTCGATGACGCGCTGTCGATCGCTGCCTGAATCGTCGCGTAGTTGCCCGGCACTGTGACCGTTTGGCAACTGTCTGGGCGGCCGTCGCCATCGGTGTCTGGCGCGCCCGACGCGATGTCGCAGGCGTCCGGGACTCCGTTCCCGTCGCAATCAAGGCCGCCCTGGGCGACATCGCACGAGTCGGGAATCCCGTTCGCATTGCAATCGCCAGAGGCACCGCTCGCGAGGTCACAACTGTCCGGGACACCGTTGGCATTGCAGTCAGGCACCCACCCGCTGTCGATGTCGCAGGAGTCGGGGTACCCATTGCCGTCGCAATCGGGCACCCCACCGTGCGCGATGTCGCACCAGTCGGGCACTCCATTGCCGTCGCAGTCTGGTTCTCCTTCGCACGCATCGCCAACGCCATCACCGTCGCAGTCGCCTTGCCCAGGATTGTGGACAGACGCGCAGTTGTCGATGCAGTCGGCGATACCGTCCCAGTCGGCGTCGGAGTCTGGGACGCCGCAGCCGCACTGGCCTGGTGTTGTCTTGAATGGATCGTGCGGGCATCCGTCGGCGTCATCGGGGGTGCCGTCACCATCGTCGTCCGTGTCGGCGTTATCGCCCACGCCGTCGCCATCGCTATCGACACTTTCGCCGGCATCGAGCGGGAACGCATCTTGGCCATCTGCGACGCCGTCGTTGTCATCGTCCTCGTCGTTGCAGTCGGCCGTGCCGTCGCCGTCGGTGTCCGTGTCGGGTGCGCCGCAACCGCACTGACCCGGAGCAGTCTTGGCGGCGTCAGCTGGACAACCGTCGCAGGCGTCAATGGTGCCATCACCATCATCGTCAGAATCGCACGAGTCGGGCACACCATTGCCGTCGCAGTCGAACGCGCTGCCCTGTGCGATGTCGCACGAGTCGGGAGTGCCGTTGGCATTGCAATCGGGCACAAGTCCCGAAGCGATCGCGCAATGGTCCAGCCGCCCGTCTGAGTCACAATCGCCGGTCCACGGATTGATCCCCAGATAGCTGACTGTGAACCTCGAGAAGCCTGCTCCCTTGCACTCGCTCGGATCCACTGCCGATGGACAGGTCATCGCGATGCTGAGTTGGCCTCCGGTGCCGAGGACCGCATTGAACGCCTCGCGCGTGAGCGTGATCTCCGCGTGGTCGGGTGCTGCAGAGCAGTCGCTTCCGCCGACTTCGAAGAATCGCTGCGGCGCGGTGCCATTGATCGAGATGTCGATCCACTCTGTGTTGCCGTCGAGGTCGCCGCGTACATCGATTCCGATGAGGACGGCCGTCTCCGCGAGAGGCACAGCTCCGAATGAGTACTCAATCGGCGCATCTCCCGACGGCGGCCCAAGGTCAGGCGAGGCTGCCGCAACGACAACGCCGCCCTGGCACTCGTCGGAAACACCGTCACCATTGCAGTCGTACGCCGGTGTCTCGCAGGTATCGCCGGTACCGTTGCCGTTGCAATCTGCCTGATCCGGATTGCTCACCATCGGGCAGTTGTCTGCGGAATCCGCAGCGCCGTCGCCGTCATCATCCTGATCCGCGTTGTCGCCCTGACCGTCCCCGTCGGTGTCGACGGACTCGCTCGCGTCGAGTGGGAATGCGTCACTCGGGTCGGCGACCCCGTCGTTGTCGTCGTCGGCATCGCATGCATCGGCCATCGAGTCGCCGTCATTGTTCGCTTGGTCGGGATTGCTCGCTGTTGGGCAGTTGTCCGACGAGTCCGGAACCCCGTCGTTGTCGTCGTCTTGATCAGCGTTGTTGCCCTGACCATCCCCGTCGGTGTCGACGGATTCGCTCGCGTCGAGTGGAAATGCGTCAGTCAGGTCGTCTACCCCGTCGTTGTCGTCGTCGGCATCGCATACATCTCCCATCGAGTCGCCGTCGTTGTTTGCCTGGTCGGGAGTGCTCGATGTTGGGCAGTTGTCCGACGAGTCCGGAACGCCGTCGTTGTCATCGTCGGCATCGCATACATCTCCCATCGAGTCGCCGTCGTTGTTCGCTTGGTCGGGATTGCTCACCGCCGGGCAGTTGTCGCTTGCGTTGGGCACCCCATCGCCGTCCAAGTCGGAGGACGGGGAACTTCCAATCCCATACTCCAAGAACATCGCGTAGAGCGGGGTCGAGGTGTTCTGGAGCTTGTAGCCCACGGACATCTTGCCGCGGTAGTAGTGCTCGGCTTGGTTTCCAGTCACCGCAATCTGCATGACCTTGATCTTGCCACCGGTGATGAGGATGTCGACATACGGATCGGCGGTGTGCCAACCAGCGGCAGCCGGGATCGCCGGGTTGGCGGGATCGTTCACGCCTGAGCCAAAGCTCGGGTCGAGACGAGTCGATGCGGCATAGCCGGTCTTGCCAGTGATCGTGACATACGAGTCCTTGAACTTGTTCGAGGTAGCCGCCGTCGACGCGCTGGTGTACGAAGCATTCCAGTGGCCGGGGCTCGCGGAACTGTCATCCACATACCCATCAGTGTGAACGACTTCCATCATGTCGCCGGCGATGACCTGGTGGCCGATCATGTTGAGCATGACATCGTGCATGCCGCCGGCGGTGGGGCCGTTACTCAAGACATAGACGCTGTAGATGTGTCGGCCGGTGGCAGCGTGGACCCCGTTGTACTCAACTGATAGTCCCGTCACAGTCGCGCTGGCGACATCGCAAAGACCCAACGCGGCAGAGGCTGAGTACACCGCCGCGACAACTCTTGACTTGTTCATACACTGCACCCCAAATCATGTAGACCCACCGAACGCTGTCTGATGCCCGCAGAAGGACCCCGAAACGCAAGAGTTCCCGTGACCTCAAACTACCCCGTCGACCTCCTGTGGCAAGCATGGATCGAAAGTTTTTCCCGTTTTTCCCAGTTCTCTCAGAGCCATTTCGGTTCTATGCTCCTCGGATGCTTCCGGCGCTCGGCATCGTTGCCACCTTCGCGGCGGGGTTCCTGATCCCCCGTGGAGCTCCTCCGGCCTCTCCCCAGGTGGAGGCCGTCACCGTTCGAGCCGACCGCCTCCTTCCCCCCCCCTTGACGTCTGATCGCGCCGTTCGTTGGCTGTCGCTCGTTGGGGCCAGTGCGCTTCGCGATGCCGGGCTGCGCGAGAGCGTCGTCAAGGCGATGGCACCGGCCGAAGTCACCGCGTACGAAGCGCACGCGACATTCGACGCCGCTGATGGCGCGGCACTGAATGAGGCACTCGCGAAGACCCTTGAGTTGCGTGGAGGCCTCGATGCGTCGCTGCGCGAGCGCATTCGTTCCGCGCAGGCGCGAGTGGAAGCCATCGACGCGGGGCTGATCGATGCCGCGGCGCGCGCGCTTCAGGAGCAAACGAAGACTCCCACGCAGGACCTCGCGACACAGGCGCGCCTGTGTTACGCGATTGCCAACGCGGCCCACAGCGTTGGGGACACCCGCGGGGTTCCGGTGTCCTTTGTTTCGCCTGTCCCGCTCCTCGAAGCCATCTCT
>SXGR01341633.1_pt1 | contig 23538 bp, 24 predicted proteins | sample 3174711 | NCBI WGS metagenome assembly SXGR01 (sample SAMN11356860, study PRJNA531348) | freshwater metagenome | isolation source: freshwater sample F1-60 | place: China: Fuxian Lake, Yuxi | collected 2017-12-25 | reverse complement strand
ATCCGCCCGGCACCGGGATACCCCGCCTGCCCCGACCACACCGAAAAAGGCACGCTCTTCCGCCTGCTCGACGCCACGGCACGGGCTGGCATCACATTGACGGAAAGTTTCGCCATGCTCCCAGCATCGGCGGTGTCTGGGAGCTACTTCTGGCGGCCCGAGGCGCAGTACTTCGGAGTCGGCAAGATCGAACGGGACCAGGTCGAGCAATACGCGGCGCGCAAAAACCTACCGGTCGACGTGGCCGAACGATGGCTGGCGCCCAACCTCGCCTACGACAGGGCGCCAATACGAACCATTACCACGCCGCGCGAATCACCCGTGACGTAATCGAAACACCGATCAACGCGTCGTGCACGGCGTACCCCACCATGGTCGGCCCCACGCCAACCAGTTACCACGGAGCTTATCGATGGAACTAACGCCTATCTTGGAATTATCGAAAACAACGGCAACGCCCTTCGTGCGACCCGGGCTGCTCTCTTTTGGGCCAAGCGCGTTTATTTCCCATGTGCCGGACGAGCCTGACGTACCCGACGCGGAACCGCTCCTGCCGTTGTCGAAAAAAGACCAATTGGCGGGCCTGTTGAGCGCGGTGGACCAGTTGGGCGCGTTGCATGACGAGCTCTACGATATGGCAAGCGTCCTCAAAGAGCAGACCCAAGTGTTGGATGACCTCCAAAACCGCGTACTCGACGTGATGTTCGCACTTGAACGAAACAGCAAATAGAACAGACGTTTCCTGATCGGCCTCAGCACCGGCTTGAACGGCAACTCCCATAGCGTGTTGCCGATTTCCCCAACGACTCTGCCACCTAGATTAGGATTGTCGAAACAACACCCAGGCCCTTCGTGAAGCCAGGCGTGGTCTCATCTTCGCGAATCCCGAATACAGCCAACATGCCAACGCCCCTTTCCATACTGACCGATGACGAGCGCGCGTTCCGCGACGCCGTCGCCGAGTTCGCGCGGGGTGAAGTAGCTCCGCGCGTGGACGCGATGGAACGGGCCGCCGCGCTCGATCCGGAGCTAATCCCGAAGTATTTCGAGATGGGCCTGATGGGGCTCCAGATACCCGAGCAGTACGGCGGGTCGGCAGGCTCGGTCATGATGGTCACTATCGCCGTCGAAGAGCTGAGCAAGGTGGACGCCTCGGCCGCGATCATGGTGGATGTGCAAAACACCCTCGTCGCGTACCCCTTGCTCACCGTGGCGACGGAAGAACAGAAGCAGCGTTTTCTCCCCGCACTGTGCCAATCGAAGATCGGCGCCTACGCGTTGAGCGAGGCGAGGAGTGGATCCGACGCCTTCGCACTGGAGACGCGCGCCGTGCAGCACGGCGACGACTGGGCCCTCACCGGGCGTAAGCTCTGGATCACCAACGCCGCCGAAGCCGACCTCTTCATCGTCTTCGCGAACACCGATCCCTCGAAGGGCTACAAGGGGATCACGGCGTTCATTGTGGAGCGCACGACGCCGGGATTCAGCGTCGGCAAGAAGGAAGACAAGCTCGGCATCCGCGCGTCGAGCACCTGCGAACTGATCCTCGACGATGTCAAGGTTTCGGTGCGCAACGTGCTCGGCACTGTCGGTCAGGGATACAAGATTGCGATCGAGACGCTGAACGAAGGACGGATCGGGATCGGCGCGCAGATGATTGGCGTCGCCCATGGCGCGCTCGCCGCGGCGACCGCGTACATCAAAGAGCGCAACCAGTTCGGCCGCGCCATTGCCGACAACCAAGGCGTGCAGTTCCAGCTCGCGCAGGCCGCGACCGAACTCGAGGCGGCGCGCCTGATGGTGTACAACGCATCGAGGCTTAAGGACGCAGGCCACGACATCGCGCAGGCGGGCGCGATGGCCAAGCTGTTCGCGTCACAGGTGTGCGAGCGCGTGACCTCGCTCGCGGTGGAACTCTTCGGCGGCTACGGCTACACGAAGGACTATCCGGTCGAGAAGTTCTACCGCGACGCCAAGATCGGTATGATCTACGAGGGCACGAGCAACATGCAGCTCTTAACCATCGCCAAGGGTTTGCTGAAGTAGTCGCGTGTAGTAGCACAGTGGGCAACCCACGCCGGCATTCGCGAATTCTGCGACATTGCTTGCATCCCGCTCAGCGGATACCCAACGTTCTCCCATGACACGTACCGTCCTCCGGCTCTTCCCGCTTCCCGTCGTTGCGGCAGCGCTTCTCGTGGCCTGCGGCAGTGAGCCGCCGCCGCTCCCAGCGGTGGACGTCGCCATACACCGCGATTCGATCGAGCAATGGCACGCGTTTAGGAAGAATGCCGTGTACGGGCCGAGTGGATGGGCCACACTGCTCGGACTCTGGTGGATACAGCCCGGCGAAACCTCGATCGGGTCCGACCTAAAGAACACGATTGCGCTGCCACGCGACCGTTCGCCCAAATACCTCGGCTCAATCTGGATAAACGGCGACTCGGCGCGGCTCGTTGTCGGCAAAGGCGTGCAGGTCACGGTCGACACCATGCAGACGCTGGTCACCGATGTGTCGCTGCACAGCGACCTCGAACCAAAGGCCACGATTGTACGCGCCGGCCCGCTCACGCTGCATTACATCGTGCGTGAAGACCGCGGCACCCTGATCTACGGAATCCGGATCAAGGACACACTCAGCGCGGCACGCACCACCTCACCGGCAATGCGCTATTTCCCCACGGACATCTCGCTCCGCGTACAAGCTGAGTTTATCAAGTCACCGAAGCCGGACTCACTCAACATCATCAGCGTGCTCGGCATGGAAACGCGGATGGAGCATCCGGGCGACGTGCGATTCACGCTGGAGGGAAAACCGTACTCGCTGATGGTCATTCGCGAGCCGGAAGACCACGGGCAGAATCTGTTTGTGATGTTCACGGACTCGACAAACCGCAAGGAAACGTATCCGGCGACGCGCTATGTCTGGGTCACGCCGGCCGATTCGCTGGGCCGCACGATCATCGACTTCAACAAGGCGTTCAACCCGCCCTGCGCCTTCACGAATTTCGCGACCTGCCCGTTCCCACCGAAGGGAAACCACCTACCGCTGCGCGTCGAAGGCGGCGAGTGGAATCCGCACTACGGTGAGCCGCACGACTCGACTAGCAAGGCCACAAAGAAGTAGACGTGTCAGGCTGGTCGTCGCGCACCAGTCAACGACACGACTGAGAAGACGCCCAACGCCGCCACCAGCGCCACCCCGCTCCACGGCACACCGGCGGGAAGCCGGTACACTCCCGCAAAGCTCAGTGTTTCCCCAACGAGCGTCACGACAAGGCCCGTGATGATCGAGGCCACGGCACCACGGGCAGTCGCCGCGGGCCAGTTGAGACCAACTGCCAGCGCAGGTACGAGCGTCGACGCGAAGAGTCCGTAACCGAACACCCCCAAGAACGCGACCTGCGCACCCGGTGCGTGCGCGACGAGCACAGCCACCACTGCCAGCGCCACGGTGGCCGCGCGGCCCCTAGCGAGTTCGTTCGACGGCTCGCGGCCGAACGCCATCGGCAGGTCGTGCATGACGGCAGCGGCACCAACGGATAGAAACGCATTGACGGTGCTCATAATTGCCGATGCGGCTCCTGCGAAGATGAGACCAGCCAGCGCGGCCGGCACCGCGGCCACGAGGAAGGCGGGCATCGCATCGTCGTTGCGCACGAGCGGCGGAATCACACCGCGCACCACCATCGCCTTTACTGCAACACCGACGGTGAGGTAGAGCAACAGCGCAAGGGTCATCGAGACTGTCATCACCATCGGGTACCACCGGAACCGGTCCACATCGCGCGCCATCAGGTATTTGTGCGCGATATGTGGCTGCGCGAGCGATCCCACGCTGAACACAAAGAAAAAGGAAAGCGCCGTCGTCGCCCCGCCCTTCCCCCAAGGCGAGAGAAAGTCCGCATCGGACGCCATGATCGTCCGACTGATCTCGCCGAGCCCACCGCCGATCTTCATCGCGAACCAGCAGGCTGCGATCGAAGCCGCCGCCTTGACTGCTCCCTGAAACAGATCCGCATACACTCCCGCGAGCATGCCACCGGCCGCTGTGTACGCGACGAGCACGAGCGCGCCTATCCAGATACCGGCCGAGAGCCCGGTACCGAATACGGCATCGAGCACATAGCCGAGTGCGAGAAAGTTCGTCGCGATATAGCCGACCACCGCGATGAGGATCGCGACCGCCGACCAGCCCTGGGCGGCGCGCGAATCGTAACGGGCACCGAGGGCGCCAGGAATCGTGATGACTCCCCGTGTGCGCGCGAGGTCGTGAAGCGGGCGAGCGATGGCCCACGCCCCAAGCGTGTTGGTCAACGACGCGGGAAGCACCAGAAACAGCGCCGTCGCGCCCATCGAATAGAACAAGCCGGGCCCGCCGATCATCGCGAACCCCGAGAGCGTCGTGGCCATCGCTGCGACGCCGAGCACGATGGTACCGACTGACCGACCCGCGACAAAGAAGTCGGTTGGCGTGCGCGTACGCCGAACGGCCCAGACGGAGATCACTGCGAGCACCGCGAAATACGCGACCATGGTCGCGACCGTGGTCTGCCCACCCACGCGCGGCAGTGCCGCGCTCTGCGCGAACGTCGCCAGCGTGAATGATTCCGTCACGACGACCCGCCGTCCGTGCGAGGCGTGCGACCAAACGTGAGTCCGAATACCACCGGCAGCACGACGAGCGGCACAACGCCGACTCCATAAAATACGACCGCGAGCCGCACGGGTAGTCCGAACAGGAGTGGGCCACCGCTCGCTTCTCCCGGCGCCATTTCGAGTGCCGCGCCAAACGAAGCCAGGAGGAGGGCGAAGAGCCCAGTCAAGAAGATCGCGACGGGACGGGAGAGCGCTCGTCGCGTTGCCGCGCCAATCACGAACAGGCCGACGGTGGTCGCCGCGCTGCCGATCGCTAGGCACCAGGGGGCCCACGCCGGTGCTTGACCCTGCACGATTGCGGCGGCGTAGGCCACACCGATTGCGGAGGCACCAACAAGTAGGAGGGTGAGACCCACACGGGTCCCCAACGGAGTTTCCGCCCGCACCGTAGCGAACAACGGCGAATCATTCATACGCGAAAGATACCGGCGGATTGGTGAGGTGGACCGGATTCCGCGAACCTGCGTGGCGTTCGATCGGCCGCGTCACGTAAAAAGAGAGCGGGCGCCCCTCTCGGAGCGCCCGCCTGGTCTGCACCATCGATCAACTACGCAGCGTTACGGGACAATATTGGGCTTCCCGTCGCCAACAATGGAATTGAAGAGGAGCTTGAAGGTCGCCGCGGGCTGTGCGCGGAAGGTGATTTCCGGTCCGAACATGAAGACCGTTCCTTGGCCGTACTTGCCTTCGGCCATCGCGACACCACCGTCGAGATAGTTCTGACCCCACGCCCACCCGCTCTTGAGCGGAGCTGGGTTGTCGAACCAGGCGATCGGCTTCACGCCCTTGATCGCCGCGTCGGGCCCAAGACGCATCACCGGGCTGTTGTCGTAGAACACGGGGCCACGGGCATCCTGGCCTTTCGCGGACAACGCGGTGGTGTCGTAGGCGACTTCAAGGATTGAACCAGGCACATAGAACTTATCGCTCGGCAGCGGCGTCGTGCCGGTACCGGTCGGCGTACGCTCCACGAGGTGGCTCGTCACCGGGAAGCCGAACTGCTGCGCAGCATTGATCGACGACGGTCCAATGGCAACAAGCCGACCACCAGCCGAGACGAACTCCTTCAGTTTGACGATCGTTGCCGGCGACACATTGCCGACCATCGCTGAGAATTCCGATGATATCTCGGCCGCGGCGCCACCGCGGCCGCCACCACCGCCGCCGCCACGTCCGCCACGTCCGCCACGTCCGCCAGCTGCACTGGCGACGGCAGGAATGGAGCCTTCAGGGAAGATTAGCACGTCGAACTTCGAACGCAGGTTGCCCGCATCGAGTTCGACCGGATAGACGAGCTTGAACGGCATTTCATACTGCTCGAACAGCCAACGCATGTGCCCGCTCGGCATCGATCCGCCGTAACGATCCCAGAGACCGATACGTACGGCCGGCACCTTCGACGAGGTGGCCGACAAATCGGTCGTCGACACAAACGTGACGCCGAGGTCGACCGCGGACTTCTGCACGACCGGCGTGCTCTTGGCATTTGCCGGGATATAGAACGAGCCCGCTCCATACGACACACCGCCGATCGTCGTCGGCCGGTCAAGACGATACACATCGGCGCCGGCAGCCCAGAGGCGGGCGACCGCGTGGAAGGCATCGTTCACCTTGGATGACACGACCCATCCGGCACCTGTGGATGCGACCGTCGTGGGATCGGACTTGATGCGATTCGCCAGCGGGTCAAGGCGCGTGAACGGTCCGTCGAATCCATCAAGAACGCGGTCGAATTTGACGCCCATCTGAATCGCGAGCGTCCAGCCGGCGTTGTCGTACGGCCGCGTCGGCGGCGCACCGGGATATGCAAAGTCGTTCGGGTGATCCTGCGGCTCGAACATATCGAGCACGTGGGCGCGGAACGCCTGATTGGCCTTCACTACGTACGAGCCCGACGGATATTGCTTGCCGCCGGCCGTGAAAGGTCCGGTGGCACGATGCACGATGATGCCGGCCTTCTGGAGGGCCACGAGGAACTTCTCAGCCGTCAGAAAATCGGGCTGGTTGCTGGGCAGGATGAACGCACGCGGGACGCGCTTGGCCGGGTTACGGAAGTTCTCCGTGAACTGCTCCTTCGTGGCGCCCCCGCCACCGCCGCTAAGCTTCGCCTGTGCGTCAGCAAGGACCTTCGGCGTCGTAATCCAGTCGTCGCCCGACCCCCGCTGGATCATGTCGCGACCCATGCGGTAGAAATTCCAGAGGAAGGTGTCGCGATTGCGCGACGCCAGATCGAGGATGGCCTTGTTCGCCGTCACGGAGTAGTCGATCGACTGCTTGAAGTGCCAGGTCTGGAACGGCTCGACCACGTAGTTGTAGTCCGAATACCGCAACTGGCGCTGCGGAATGAACGGAATCGTTTGCGGCGTTGGGCTGCCGATCGTCTCCGTAAGAATGCCGATCATGTTGTGGAAGTAGGCCATCGTGCGCAGACCGCCGTTCCACCAGGTGGAGTACGACGCCATCGAGCGCGACACCACACCCGGCTTATGCTCGGCCTCGGCGCGCGCGTGGATCGCGGAGCCCACGATGTCGATACTGCTGATGATCGATTCGTGGAAGTAGTAGTTCGCCGGGTCGCGGAACGGCGGCGCAAACATCACAGCGCCTGCCGGTCCCGTCTGGTGGTGGTTGTACATGATCTGGGGGAACCAGGTCAGGTACATCCACTTGTTCATATTGATCGATTCGTTCTGGTTCGCGATGTAGAAGTCGCGGTTATTGTCATGACCGACATACTTCTGATAGAGAGTCGGCACGTTCAGGTTCTTCTTGGCGTTGTCCGGTTCCTTGTTGTACCAATTGGCCTCGAGCTCCATGCCGTCCGGATTCGCGTGCACAAAGACAATGATCACGTCGTTGAGAATGCGCATCGTCTCGGCGTCCGTGCCCGAGATCATCTGGTAGCTCGTCTCGATGAGCTGGCTGGCACCGAGCACTTCGCTCGCGTGCAGGCCACCGTCGATCCAGATGATCGCCTTACCGTCACGCGCGAACTGCTTGGCCGTCGCCTCGTCGATCTCGGCGTACGCCAGCTTCTTCGACATCTCGCGGTACTTAGCGAGGTTCTTCATGTTCTCGGGGCTCGACACGATCATCGACAGCTGCGGCCGACCCTCGGCCGTGAGGCCGATGGTGTCGAGCCTGGCCCGCTGCGATTCGCGGGCGATCTTCTGCCAGTAGCCCGTGAATTGCGTGTAGTTCGGCAGCCAGTAATCGTCGCCGATGTTGTGGCCGAAGAACTCCTTCGGCGTGGTGATCTTCTGACCCGAAGCGACTGGTGCGGCCGCCACGAAGGCGAGGAGGCCGGCGGCGAACAGCAGGGGCAGCCGTCGGTAGAGCGGGAATCGAAGCATGATTTGGGTAACTCCGGTGATGTTGAAAGCGAATTACATTAGAATAAAATCTACGCCGCACCGTCGCCGTCCGCTGACCCGACCTAACCGTATTCGAGGTGTCCGTGACTAGGGATCGTCATCTTGCTCGCGCCGGATTGACTACTGCCCTCCTCGTCGGGCTTTCCGCAGCGCTTCCAGCGCAAATCACACAGGCAGAGTATTCTGCGAGGCGCGCCGCGTTGACGGCGCGTGTGAACACCGACGGCGTCTACCTCGTGCTCGGCGCCCCGGAGCCGAAAGAGAACTACGAGAATTTCTGGCAGGCGCAGAACTTCCGATACCTGACGGGATTCCTTGAACCCGGCGCGGCGCTCGTGATCGTGCGCAAGAACGGCACGGATCACCAACTGCTCTTCGTCGAACCCAAGGACCCGGCGCTGGAGGTCTGGACCGGGGAACGGCTCGGCGTGCAGGGGGCGAAGTTGCTCGGCCTAGAGGGCCGCAACAGCGCCACGCTTCGCGCCGTACTCGATTCGGTGCTGAACGCCGGATTCCCGGGCGGCGCGACGCTGCACACGGTCGGCGATTTCTCGCGAACGGGCGGCGCCGATGTGCCGGCCCAACGCACGCCCCGCACGGTGGACGACCAGTTCCTCGACGCGCTCAAGGAGCGTTTCCGGCAGATGAAGGTCGTGGACGTCACGCCCAGCGTGATGGCCCTCCGCGCCAAGAAGTCGGCCGCCGAACTCGCCCTGATCCGCATGGCCGCACGGGTGAGCGCCGCCGCGCACAAGGAAGTGCTCGGCGCCATCGCGCCCGGCATGAACGAGTTCGAGGTGCAGGCGCTCGCCGAGTACACGTTCCGCCGGAATGGCGGCGACCGGCCGTCGTACGGTTCGATCGTCGGTTCTGGGCCAAACTCCACAACGCTGCACTACAACCGCGATGACCGTTACATGAATGACGGCGAAGTCCTCAACATGGACATGGCCACCTATTATGGCGGCTACTCAGCCGACATCACGCGCACGGTGCCCGTGAACGGCAAGTTTTCCCCCGAGCAGCGGGCCATCTATCCGATCGTGCTCGAAGCCCAGATGGCCGCCGAGCGACAGATCAAACCGGGCGTGCAATTCCGGGTGCTCAATGACTCGGCGCTGCACGTGCTCAAGACGGGACTCGCGAAGATCGGGCTCATCGAGTCACCGGATGCGACGTACGAGGAGAACGGCCGCCAGGTGCCGCAGTATCGCCTCTACTATATGCACGGCCTCGGGCATCCCATCGGACTCGATGTGCACGATGTCGATCTGTACAGCTCGGGCGCGCTCGTGGACGGCAGCGTGTTCACGATCGAACCCGGCGTCTACGTGCGCGCCAACACCGTAGACATCATTCCCGACACGCCGGCCAACGCGGCATTCCGCTCGAAGATCGCGCCAGCCGTGAAGAAATACGCGAACATCGGCGTGCGCATTGAGGATGATTACGTGGTGACGGCGAGCGGCTTCGAACGGATCAGCGCTGACGCGCCGCGTGAGATGGACGCGATCGAGCGTGAAATGGCGAAACCGCGCGGCCCGTCCGCCCGTGATGCGGGCACGGTGGAGGCCTACCGAAAGATTCGCCCATGACCGGTGCCGTTAGGCCCACCCGCGCCAAATTTCCGGTTCCGCGCCGGCTCCAGTTCCTGCTTCGCGACGGCACGGCAGTTGATGGCGTCGTGAAGGTCGGTTCGGGACAGTCGCTCATGGCATTCCTCAACAGCCGATCAGGTTGGATGAGCATGACGCAGGCCAAGCGATCCAGGAGCGGCGACGAGCCGGGCCATCTGCTGATCCAGACCGACCAGATCATTATGGCATCGGCTCCCGACGGCGATGTGCAGGTCGCATCAACACCGTTGGGCCTGACGGTGGATGAGCGGATCATCGAACTGGTGCTGATGGGCGGACATGTGGTGCGCGGCTACTTGCCCGCCGCCGCAGGCCAGCGGATCAGCGACTGCATTGCCGCATCCGGCAAGTTCATGGGTGTGACGCTCGCTCGACTTTTTCCAGAACTCAAAGACGTAGTGACGTAGCGATCGCCACCGCTGCGCTCACGATGGTCCGTGACCTTCGGGGCTCCGCCCCAGAACCAAAACCAGAACCCGAACAGTGAACCGACTTGTGAATCGCCCCTTGGACCAGACCAATCGCCACACCCTCGCCGCTGTGACGCTTTCGATCGCGCTTTCGATCGCGATCGCGCCGCTCCACGCGCAACCGTCAGCCGCGCCAGCCGACCTCATCATCACCAACGCCCGCATCTATACGGTGGATGATTCCCGCCCGGTGGTATCGGCGCTTGCCGTGCGGGGCGGTCGCGTGGCGTTCGTCGGCGACGCACGCGGCGCGATGGCACTGCGCGGCGCGCAGACGCGCGTGATCGACCTGGGCGGTCGCACGGTGATTCCTGGCATGGTGGACGCGCACGGACATGTCGCCGGCCTAGGCGACGCGCTCGCCATTGTAGATCTCGTCGGCTCGACGAGCGTGGAGGATGTCGTCGCGCGGGTGGTGGCCAAATTCGACGGCAAGAGCGCCGGCCAATGGAGCGCCGGCCAATGGATCGCCGGGCGTGGCTGGGACCAGAATCGCTGGGGTGATACCCGATTCCCGACGCACGACAAACTGAGCGCGGCGCTTCCGAACAATCCGGTGATTCTCACTCGTGTTGACGGACATGCGATTTTTGTCAACAAGCAGGCGATGGCACTCGCCGGCATCACTGCGGCGACCAAGGATCCCGAGGGCGGCCAGATCATTCGTGACGCCGCAGGAAATCCCAGTGGCGTATTCGTGGACAACGCGATGGCACTCGTACGCCGCGTCGTGCCGGCGCAAACGCGCGACGAAGTGAAGGCCAACGTGGTGGCTGCCATCGCGGACGCACAGCACTGGGGCCTCACGGGTGCGCACGATGCTGGCGCCAGCGAACAGGTACTCGACATCTACGAGGAGTTGGGCCGCACCGACGAGATGCGCTTCCGGATGTACGCGATGATCTCGGGCGGACGCACCGAATCGGCGATGCTCGACCGCCTGATCGCGAAGGGGCCGCGCAGTGCGCTGTACGGCGGCACGCTCTGGATTCGCAGCATCAAATTGTATGCCGACGGCGCGATGGGCTCGCGGGGCGCGGCGCTCCTCGACCCCTACAGCGACGACGCGAAGAACAACGGCTTGCTCGTCAGCGACCCAGCGTTCCTCAAGGCAATCTCGCTCAAGGCGCTCAAAACGGGATTTCAGCTGAACACGCACGCGATCGGCGACCGCGGCAACCGCGCGACGCTCGATGCGTTCGAGGCCGCCCTCAAGGAAGTGCCGGTCGCCGACCACCGTTTTCGCATCGAGCACGCGCAGATTCTCAACTATGCCGACATCCCGCGGTTCGCGCAGCTCGGTGTGATTCCCTCGATGCAGGCAAGTCACCAGACGAGCGACATGTACTGGATGGGCTCGCGCCTCGGCGTGCACCGCCTGCCCGGCGCCTATGCGTGGCGTACGCTCCTCAATACCGGTGTCGTCATCCCGAATGGCAGTGACTTCCCGGTCGAATACGTGAACCCGCTCATCTCGTTCCACTCGGCAATTTCGCGGCAGGACGCGAACGAGTTTCCCGCCGGCGGGTGGTACCCCGAGCAGGTCATGACGCGCGAGGAAGCGCTCAAGTCCATGACGATCTGGCCAGCGTACGCGGCGTTCCAGGAGAACGAACTCGGATCGCTGACACCGGGCAAATACGCGGACTTCACCGTGCTCGATCAGGACATCATGCGCGTTCCGGCGTCGCTCGTGCTCAAGACGCGCGTGGTTTCCACCTGGGTTGGCGGCAAGGCGGTCTACGAGGCGAAGTAACGGGCCGGGTGGGCTGACGATTCGAGGCGGCGCGTGCGGATAATCTCCCTCCTCCCCGGCGCCACTGACGCGCTGATTGCGCTCGGCGGCGTCAACCTGATCGTGGGTGTGTCGCACGCCTGCGACGCGCCGGCGGCGATTCCCCGCGTGACGTCGCCCGCCATCGACCCGGTTGCGAGCAGCGGCGCGATTGATGCGGCGGTACGCACCGTGGCGTTCGCTGGCCAGCCGCTTTTCTCTCTCGATGCCGCGCGCATCGTCGCGCTTCATCCCGATCTGATCGTCACCCAGGCACTCTGCGACGTCTGTGCCGTGAACGAGGCCGATGTGCGCGCGCTTGCTGGCGCGATGACCCCTTCGCCCCGGGTGCTTTCGGTGTCTGGCACGTCACTCGAGGGGGTGTTCACCGACATCCTGGCAATCGGATCAGCGGTTGAACTCGGCGCCGATGCGGACGAGCTGGTGCTGGGGCTTCGCCGACGAATGCGTTCAGTCCACGAAACACTCAAGGCCGCGCAGGCGCCGCGGCCGAGGGTCGCGATGATTGAATGGACCGATCCGCTCTACGCGGGTGGACACTGGGTTCCCGAGCAGGTGAAGCGTGCCGGGGGCATCGATGCACTCGCCGTGGCCGGCGCACACTCGCTCACGGTCACGCCTGACCGCGTGCGCGACGCGAAGCCGGACATCGTGATCGTCGCTCCGTGCGGATTCTCGCTCGCCCGCGCCGCCGCAGAGGCCGCACAGCTGCGGGTAGCGCACCAGTGGCTCGATACCTGTCAGCTGTGGGCGATCGACGCGAACTCGCTCACGAGCCGGCCCGGACCGCACCTGGTCGATGGCGTCGAAGTGATGGCACGGATTTTCGCACCCACAATCTTCGGGCCATCGTCGACCGGCCGAGCCGTGCTCAGGCTGCGGTGAACCACAACCGCGCGGCCACGGCGACCAGCAGCACGGCGAATCCGCGCTTGAGGATTGCGTCGCCCATCCCCAGCGAAAGCTGCGCGCCGAGGAAACTGCCAATGAACAACCCTCCCGCGATGAGTAGCGACGCCTTCACATTGACGTTTCCGGCACGGTAGTAGGACAGCGCTCCGAGCAGCGCCACCGGAAGCAGGAATACCCCGAGCGATGTGCCGGTCGCCATTTTTTGCGGAAAATTGGCGAAAAACACGAGCATCGGGACGATAACAATTCCGCCGCCGATGCCGAACACGCCGCTGCCGATGCCTGCCGCCAGCCCGATGCCGAAATAGACCAGGGTCACGCACCCTCCGGTGTCGTCCTGTGAGTGATACTGCTATCGCCCGCCTGCGCGACCACCGTTATCAAGGCGCGCCTCGACGAGGGAAGCATAGAATCCGCGGGCGATCGCGTCGAACGAGAACGGCGTGTCGTAGGCGCCGATCGCGCGGGACTGGTGATCGAAACTGGTGCCGTTTCCAGCGCGCGGGTAAGATACAATGAACTTCAGCTTGGTACCCACCGTCCCCGTGCCATTGGTCTTCGTTCGCTGCGCCTTCGTCGCGGCGTTGCTGCTCTCCGCCGCCTGCCGCACAGGTAGCAACCGCCCAACCGACCTCATTGGAAGCACCGCGATCCCGGATTCGGTAATGATCCGCCGCGACATCGAGACGCTCGCCTCTGAGCAGTTCGAGGGCCGCCGCACCGGCACGCCTGGCAACGACAGCGCCGCTGCATTCCTCGCTGGTCGCTACGCCGCACTCGGCCTGCTCCCAGCCCCCGACCTCGCGACCAACTGCGGCGCCGGCTGCGCTGCGGCGTACATCCGCCGGTTCACCGCCACCGAGCCAGTACGCGACGGGCCGCCCAACCAGATGCCGACCCAGAACCTCGTTGGCCTCATCGCGGGCACGGACCCGCAGCTCCGAAACGAGTACGTGGTGATCGGCGCCCATTTCGACCACCTCGGTCGCTCCACGGTCGGCGCACTCGACCCCGACCACGGATCCGAAATCCGCAACGGCGCCGATGACAACGCCAGCGGATCGGCGGCCGTACTCGTAGTCGCTCGCCGTTTCGCCAAATCGCCCGCAAAGCGCCCGATCCTCATCGCCCACTTCAGCGGCGAGGAAGAAGGCCTGCTCGGCTCGGCATACCTCACCGAGCACCCGCCGGTGCCGACTACCCAGATGGTCGCCATGCTCAACTTCGACATGGTCGGCCGGCTGCGCGACGACAAGCTGATTGTCTACGGCCTCGCGACGGCGAAGGAAATGGAGAGCGTGCTGACCAAGGCCAACGAAACGATTGGACTCAAGCTGTCACTCGTGCCCGACGGCACGGGACCGTCCGACCACAGTTCGTTTTACCTCAAGGACGTTCCCGTCCTGCACTTCTTCACCGATGTGCACGCCGACTATCACCGCGCCAGCGACGATGCCGACAAGATCAACGTGGCGGGTGCAGTCCGCGTGGTCGATCTCGCCGAGCGCGCGGTACGCGCAATCGCCGACGCGCCCAACCGCCTGACGTTCACCAAGGCGCCGAGTACGACCGTCTCGCGCTTGCCATCGACTGGTAACGGCGCCTATTTCGGCTCGATTCCCGACATGGGCGCTGGCGATGATACCGGGATGCGCCTTTCGGGTGTGAGCCCCGGCGGCCCGGCCGAAAAAGCGGGACTGATGGCCGGCGACCTGATCGTGGATTTCGGCGGCAAGCCGGTGAAAAACATCTACGACTACACGGACGTGCTCGGGTCCTTCAAGCCCGGCGATGCCGTGAGCGTGGTGGTCCTTCGCGGAGCGAACAAGGAGCGCATCACGCTGCAGGTCACGCTGAGCCGCCGCGGCGGCTGAGCACCGTGTTGCCCTGTCGCGCGACGATCGCGAATCACCATCGGCCCGGCCTGGGCTGATGCCGCCACTGCCGATTCCCGCGCCGCGGGTCGAGGGCATGACGGCGACCACGGGTGTGCCGCTGTACTGGTGCCGCTACGGGCGCGCGGGCGCGCCGCCTGTGTTGGTATTGCACGGCGGGCCGGGCGCGCACCACAACTACCTACTGCCACACTTTCTCGACCTCGCCGACGAGTTCGACCTGCTCTTTTACGACCAACGCGGCGGTGGGCGGTCGAAGACCGACGACCCAGCGTCGATCACGGCGCAGGTGCAGGTCGACGACCTCGAGCGCGTGATCGCTGAGCTGACCGAGGGTCCGCTGACGATTGTCGGGTACTCGTGGGGCGCATTGCTGGCACTGCTTTACTTGATCGATGCAGCCGGAGGATCGCGCAGCCCGGTCCCCGCGCGACTCGCACTCGTCGATCCAGCCGCGGTGTCGCGGGCGCATCGCACCGTCTTCGAGGCGGCGTTCGCTCGGCGCGCGAATTCTGCCGAACTGCTGGCCATGCGCGCCGAACTGTCCGCGAGCGGCCTGCGTGATACCGACCCGGCGGCGCACAAGCAGCGCGTATTCGAGTTGAGCGTCGCAGGATATTTCTTTGACCTGCGCCAAGCGGAGAACCTCACGCCATTTCGCATCACCGGCCGCGTGCAGCAACAAGTGTGGGATTCACTTGGGGAGTTCGATCTGGCACCGCAGCTCGGCGCGGTCCGATGCGATGCACTCGTCGTCCACGGACGCCAAGACCCGATCCCTCTGGCATCGTCCGAGGCAGTGGCCGAAGCGTTGCACGCCCAGCTGGTCGTTTTGGATGACTGCGGGCACGTACCCTACGTGGAACGACGAGACGCGCTGTTCGCGACGCTTCGCCCCTTCCTCCGGGCCGACCCGGCCACGCACTAGGAACGCCGTGGACGAACTCACCTCCCGCGCCCGCACGCTCTACCGGCGGCTCCTGAAGCAGTACCCCGACGCCACCTGCGAGCTCGACTATGAGACTCCGTTCCAGCTCGCCGTCGCGACCGTGCTCAGCGCACAGTGCACAGACAAGCGCGTCAACATGGTGACGCCGGTGCTGTTCGCCCGGTACCCGGACGCCGAGGCACTGGCTGACGCGCTGATCGGCGACGTCGAGGAAATCATCAAAAGCACCGGCTTCTTCCGAAACAAGGCCAAAAGCATCACTGGCCTGGCTATGGCCGTGGTCGCTCGCCACGAAGGCACGCTGCCGTCCACGATGGCCGAGCTCTTCGAGTTGCCCGGCGTGGGTCGAAAGACGGCGAACGTGATTCTCGGTAACGCCTTCAAGATCAATGAAGGGGTGGTCGTCGACACGCACATCGGACGGCTCTCCAACCGACTTGGCCTCACGAAGCAGACCGACCCGGTCAAGGTCGAACAGGCGCTCATTGCCCTCTTTCCGCGGGAGCACTGGACCATGCTCGCGCACCTGCTGATCTGGCACGGCAGGCGGACCTGTGTCGCCCGGAAGCCCAAATGTGCCGAATGCGTCGTGGCGGACCTCTGCCCAAGCGCCGTCGAGTTCCGCTAACTTTCATCGTATGCCAAAAACAGCCATATTCGAAACCAACATCGGCACGATCACCGCCGAACTGTACGAAACCGACGCTCCGCTCGCGGTCGCAAACCTCGAGAAGCTCGCGAACGACAAGTTCTATGACGGGATAAAGTTCCACCGCGTGATTCCGGACTTCGTGGTGCAAGGCGGCGACCCGCTTTCTCGCGACCTCCCGGCCGGCCATCCGCGAGTTGGCACCGGAGGCCCAGGCTGGACCATCCCGTGCGAAACCAAGGGCAACCCGCGCACCCACGAGGTGGGCTCACTCTCGATGGCGCACGCCGGCAAGGATTCGGGTGGCAGCCAGTTCTTCATGGTACTGAGCGAGCAGAACACGAAGCATCTGAACGGCGTGCACACGGTGTTCGGCAAGATCACCGGCGGGCTCGACGTGATGAAGAAGATCAAGCAGAACGACGTCATGAACTCCGTGCGCGTCTCGTAGGCCTCGCCTAGCGCGCATCGAACATTCTTCCAGGAACAGACCATGTCCGGCCATCCCGCAGCAACCGACCGCAAGGCCGCCTTCGCCGGCCTGATCGTTGGCGTTATCGCGCTCATCATCGTCGTCGTTGTGGTGAGTAAGCTCACGGCGAGGAAGTTCGCTGGCGAGCACGAGACGACCGCGAGCGCGGTGCGCCGACAAACCGCGACACCGTCGCGCTGACGGTAGATTTCTTCTGTCCAGTTCCAGGGGAGTATCTCCATGGCCCCAATGACCGTGACGTTGATCGTCACGCGGTGCCTCATCCCGACCCTTGCCATCGCCCAGCGCGGTGGCGCGGGTGCGCAGGCGAAGGAATTGCTCAAAGAGCAGGACGAGGATTTCGCCAAAAAGGTTGGCGGCGGCCGAGGCGGCGCCTAAGCCGATGCCCACCTCGTTGCCGGTACGTGCCGACGCCCTCGCCTTGATGCAAGACTGGACCCCGAGCGAGTCGCTCCGGGGCCATATGCTCTCTGTCGAGGGGGCCATGCGCGCCTACGCCGCGCAGTTCGGCGAGGACGTCGAGCGCTGGGGCCTCGCAGGACTGATGCATGACTTCGACTACGAACGTTTTCCGAACAACGCGCACGCCGCGGATGCTGAACATCCGAGCGAGGGCGTCCGTCACCTGCGCGGCCTGGCATATCCCGAGGACATTCTCGACGCGATCCTCGGCCACGCAAACTACACCGGCGTGGCCCGCACGTCGCGCATGGCGAAAACGCTGTTTGCCGTCGACGAACTCTGCGGGCTGGTGACAGCCTGTGCGTTGGTGCGCCCATCGAAAAGCGTCATCGACCTCGAGCCGTCGAGTGTCAAAAAGAAGATGAAAGACAAGGCCTTCGCGCGTGGCGTCAGCCGAGACGACGTCGTCAACGGAGCCGCCGAACTCGGCGTGGAAATGGACGCGCATATCGCGCTCGTCATCGCTTCCATGCGCGAGCAGGCAGCCCTGCTCGGGCTTGCAGGCGTCCAAGGCTTAACTGCCATTCAGCCGACCAGCAGACCAGTAACTGACCAGGGCCCCGCGCGCCCAACGGATGAGCGCTTGGGCGCGTAGGGGAGAGTGTGATTGATGAGCGAACCGCGTGACCAGCGCTCCCCTGCCGGTTTGGAGTTTGCCGGTCGCAACCGCGAGGCGGCGGAACCAGTGGACTGTGGCTGAACGTCCGGCGAACGAGCGTGAGCTCGTCCTGGCCGCACAGCGTGACCAGTCGACGGCGTTTTCGGAACTCGTGCGGATGCACGAGCGGCGGGCCTATGCCGTGGCGCGCGCGATTGTCATCAATCACGAGGATGCGGAAGACGCCGTGCAGGACGGGTTCCTGCATGCGTACCGCGCCCTCGATCGGTTTTTGCCGGACCAGGCGTTTGGAGCGTGGTTGCACCGGATCGTCGCCAACGCGGCGCTGGACATCACGCGCAGGCGCAAGGTGCGCGACGCGAACGAGTTGCCCGAGACAGTGGCATCTCCGTTTCGCGACCCGGCCGAAGGCAGTGAGTTGCGAAGCAGGCTGCGGGCGGCACTGGAGACCCTTCCGGCGCGTCAGCGGTCCGTGATCGTGTTGCACGATGTGGAAGGGTTCAAGCATTCAGAGATTGGCAAGATTCTGAGCATTCCTGAAGGCACCGCCCGGTCGGATCTGCACTACGCGCGCAGTCAGTTGCGCGCGATCCTTGGGGAAGTGAGGAAGTCACTATGAACGAAGACATTCACGGTCCAGAAGCCGTAACCCTCGTGCGCGATGACGCGCTGACGAACGAGCTGCGGGCGATCTATGCCCCGCCGTCGAACGAGGCGTACTGGGCGACGCTTGAGCAGCGCATCGTGGCAGCACTGGACGCGAAAGGCATCTGGTGGACGGTACCGGACCGCTGGCTGCGCACAGGACTGATTGCCGCAGCGGTGACGCTGATCGTCGCCGGCGGACTCTTCCAGCGCGCACAGGCGAGCATAGACCGCACGATGGTGTATGAAAATGTGATCGAGGTCGAGGGACTTGGGTCGGCGCTCGCACAGCGTGAGCCACTTTCGCAGGAGCAGGCCACGCTGCGGAAGCTCACGGGACACCGATAGGAGGCTGACGTGTCTCGAACCAAGAGTCTCGCGATCGCCATGTACCTGGGTGCGGCGCTCGCCGGGGCAGCCATCGCGCTCGCGGCGGACCGTGCGGTGGATCGGAAGGCCCGCGCGCCGGGCAACCGGTCGCCGCGGGTCTGGTTTTTCGACCAGCTGAAACTCACGCCAGCACAGCGTGACTCGTTGACGGTCGTTCTCGACGACCGGGACAAGAAGTTCAAAGCGCTCATGGAAGCGAGGAAGGTCATCCTCGATCCGCTTCGGGCGTCGCAGGACTCGATTGATGCCGAGTGGCATCAGCGTTTGACGCAGCTGCTCACTTCGGAGCAGAAGGCGATTTATGACCAGATGCAGCAGGCGCGCCACGAGCGAGAGCGAACGGGGCGCGGGGGAGATCGGAGATGAAGATGGGAATTCGCACCTTGATGGTCATGTTGGTATTCCTGCCCTTGGCACTTTCGGCGCAGGTGGTCGGCGACGCGCGTCCAATCTCGATCGACGAAGCCGTGCGGCTCGCGCAGCTGAACCAGCCGTCGACCGTTGCGGCCCGAAACCAGATCAAGCAGAGCGAAGCCTCGGTTCGCCGGAATTTTTTTAACTTGGGATTCATCCCGACCCTCGGCATCGGTGCCGGTGCGAATCAACGTGGCGGGGACCGATACGCGGAGGGCGTCAAGTTGCCGAGTACGGCGACTCCCTGGTCCTACGGCCGAAGCCTCAACATCGGATCGCTCACGCTGTTCGATGGCGGCACCAAGTGGAACACCTGGCGTCAGTCGCAGGCAACGCTCATGTCGAACGAGGCGGGCTTGGTCACACAGCGCTACAACGTGGCGTTGACCGTCAAGACCGCGTACTACAACGTCGTGACAGCGCGTGAACAGCGCGCAGCCGCGCAACGTCAGCTGGATCAGGCGGTGCAGCAGCTCGCCGTGGCGACGGCAAAAATGAATGCCGGATCGGCCACACGCACCGACTCCCTGACAGCTGCGATCGCGGTCGGCACGGCGCGGCAAGCGATCCTGACCGCCGACAACAGCATCGCGAACGCGAACGCCGCGCTCACGCGCTATGCGGCCACGCCGTTCACCGTCACGGCCGTTGGCGGCGATTCCTCCAGTGTGCCGAGCATCGACGTCAGCGACACCGAACTTGTGCGCATGGCGCTTGCCGGGCCGCTCGTCTCCCAGAACACGGCTCAGCTTCGGGTGGCGGAAGCGCAGCGCCGCGTCGCGAACGCCCCGTACCTGCCGCAACTCACAATGAGCCTCAACTACGGCTGGACCATTGAGAACTCGCAGAAATTCCAGGTGGCGGACGGTCCAAACGGCAACACCACCGGACTTGGCTTCAACTTCAGCTATCTCATTTGGGACAACTTTGCGCGCGAACAATCGGTCGTGCAGACACGGATCGGCCATGAGAATGCCGAAGCGACGTTGAAGGACAATCAGTTTGTCGTGCAGCAGAACCTGACGCAGCAGCTCAACACCTTTCGCACGGCACTGGCGTCGATCGAGCTGAACAACCTGCAGATCGCCTCCGCTGAGGAAAACCTCCGCGTGGTGCAGCAGCAGTACAACCTTGGCGCCAAGCAGTTGCTCGACCTCATCACCGCGCAGCGGTCGCTCGACGACGCCCGCGCACAGCTCATCACATCGCGCCAAAATGCCCGGATCGCCAAGGCCAATATCGAGTCCATTATCGGGCGCGACCTGAAGTAGCACGACGACTCGATACGCCGGCGAGGCTTGCGTACGAGCCGCACGACAGATCGCAGCAAGCACCCATCTTCACTTACGACGTTTTCGTCCCTACCGGGAGTACGCAGTGAACCGCAAGCTTTTCGCCATCATCCTCGCGAGCACCTTCGCCTGCAACAAGCCAACAGTCCAGTCTGTCCAGATCGGCACGGCAACCGTCCAGCGGCGCGACATCGTCGTGCAGGCCGAGGCCACCGGCGTGATCGAACCGATCACCGTCGTCGAGGTCAAGTCCAAGACGGCGTCTGGCCAGGTGATCGACATGAACATCGAGGTCGGCACCTACGTCCGCCCCGGTGACCTGATTGTGCAGATCGACACCACCGACCTGCACACGACGCTGCTCCAGAACCTCTCCGATCTCACGGCATCGCAGTCGTCATACAACGTCGCCAAGACGGTGCTGGAGCGGAATACGACCCTCTACTCTCAGCGCGTCATTACCAAGGACGTGCTCGAACAGTCACAGAACTCTGAGGCCAGCGCCAAGGCCTCGCTCCAGCGGTCGCAGACGCAGGTCACACTGCAGATGCAGCGGCTCAAGGATTCGCGTGTCACGGCAGCAGCCGAGGGCACCATCCTTACGCGGCCTGTCGCCAAGGGACAGGTCGTGCAGGCCGGGTCAGGCGGTGTGAGTGCCGGCACGGTAATCGCCACGATGGCAGACCTCTCCAAAATTCGTGCGCGCACACTCGTCAGTGAAACCGAAATCGGGCAGGTCCGGATTGGACAGAACGCCGTGGTGCTCGTGGACGCCTTTCCGGACCGGGCATTCAACGGCACGGTGGAGAAGGTCGAGCCATCGGCTGTCGTGCAGCAGAACGTCACGATGTTTCCAGTGCTCATCTCACTCGACAACGCAGATGGCCTGCTCCGCCCCGGCATGAACGGCGAAGTCAGCGTTCGCACCGATGAGCGCATGCAGGTGATCACCGTTCCAAACGACGCCATTCGCTCGACACGTGAATACGCAGACGCAGCCCTCGCGCTCGGCCTAAACCCCGACAGCGTACGCGCAAAGGCGGTGCCGAGCGGTGCTGGCCGCGGCGGCGCGGGGGTGGGCGGCGGGCGGCAGAGTGGCGGTGGTGAGGCCCATACAAGTCGCGCGGAACTCGATGCCTCGCTCATGCCGCGCAGTGACCCGACACAGGGCGGCGCACAGGGCGGCGCACAAGGCGGACGTAGCGGTGGTGGTGGACGCGGGCAGATGGTCGAAGTGACCGACGCCGATTGCAAGACGATCGACGACGCGCTCAAGGCCAAGCCGACGCTCGCCAAAAAGCTGACGGACATTCAGGAGCAGATGCGCGACCAGAACGCCGATCGTCAGGCACTGCGGACGCAGATGGAATCCGTCTACAAGGAACTCGGCGCTGATGCCGCAAAGGTCGCTGCCTGCCGGTTCAGGAATGGTGGCGGTCGTGGCGGACGGAGTGGCCCGCAGGGCGCAGGCGGCGCGACCGCGCAGGGCGTAGCAGCCGCCATGCCGGCCGGCGGACTGGGCGGCGGTGGTGGCCGTAGTGGTGGGCGCGGCGGCCGGGGCGGCGCGCGCCGTCAGGACCCGAACGCCACACCACGCTCTGGCCTCGTGTTCGTCCTGAAAGGCACGACTTGGGAGCCGCGTCTCCTCCGTCTTGGTATCGCCAACTACGACTTCACTGAAGTGCAGTCAGGTGTCGAAGAAGGCGAACAAGTCGCGCTGATGAGCGCCGCGATCCTCCAGCTGCGCCGTCAACAGCAAATGGATCGCATCAAGGCAATGACGACCCCGATTGGTGGAGCGTCAGGCGGGATGGGTGGCGGCAGCCGTGGTGGTAGCGGCTTTATGGGTGGTGGCGGTGGGCGTGGTGGCAACTAAGCTCTCTCACACGGAGACCGTCCCATGTTGATCGGCGAAACGATTCGCGTTGCACTCGGCGCCCTAAGAGCGAACAAGATGCGCTCGCTGCTCACGATGCTCGGCATCGTGATCGGTGTGGCGGCAGTCATCGCCGTGGTGGCGCTCGGAAACGGCGCACAAAAACAGATCAACGACCGTATCACCGCGCTCGGCACCACGCTGCTCACGATCAACCCCGGCCAGGCACAGCAGGGCGGTGTCCGGACCGGCGGCAGCGGCGGCGGCGGCGCGCGCCTTACAATGGACGACGCGCAAGCGCTGATCGATCGCGGCACACGCATCCTCGCAGTGCAGCCCGAGATGGCCGGAAACCTGCAGGTCGTGTTCGGCAACAAGAACACGAATACGTCGATTGTCGGCACATCAGCCAACTACCCCGAAGTGCGCAAGTACGAAATCGAATACGGGCGCATGTTCACCCACTCGGAAGACCAGACGCGCCAGCGCGTGGCGGTCATCGGCCCGACGGTCGCTGAAAACCTCGGGCTCGGCACGGGCCTCGGACTCGTCGGCGAAACAATTCGCATCCGCGGCATTCAGTTCACCGTGGTCGGTTCACTCAAGTCGAAGGGATCTGGCGGCTCTTTCGGCAACCCGGACGACCAGGTGCTCATCCCGGTGCAGACCGCGCGCTTCCGGGTGATCGGCAACAACCGCGTGCGCTCGATCGGCGTACTCGCCCCGAACGAGGCGGAGATTCCGGAAACGATGGCAGACGTGCAGCAGATCCTTCGCCGCGAACACCGCCTGCGCCTAGGCCGCGAAGACGATTTCCAGATCCGCAGCCAGTCCGACTTCCTAAGTACCTTGTCCGAAACGACGCAGACCTTCGGACTACTGCTCGCTGGCATCGCTGCCGTTTCACTGCTGGTCGGCGGCTTCGGGATCCTGCAATTATTGCTGGTGTCGTTCACGGAACGATAGCGAGTATTCGTCGTGCGTTTGGCGATTGTTGCTTAGGGCGT
>SXGR01413252.1_pt1 | contig 23564 bp, 17 predicted proteins | sample 3174711 | NCBI WGS metagenome assembly SXGR01 (sample SAMN11356860, study PRJNA531348) | freshwater metagenome | isolation source: freshwater sample F1-60 | place: China: Fuxian Lake, Yuxi | collected 2017-12-25 | reverse complement strand
TATAAATTGGATCGATACGGTATCCAAAACCGGAGACCAATTCACCCCGATTTTTACCACTAATCGCAACAGGTTGAATGGCGGGCATTGCTTCCAACAAAGCATTTTTGTTTCGGATTTGACGCCTTAATTGGTCATAAGACTTGGATTGAGCAACCATTTCTCGGCTAAGGGCGTCAATTTTGATAGAAGTGGTCGCCATCAAAGCACCGTATTCGTAGCGAGCAAGGTATTTGTAGGCATTGATCTGCTCTTTGGATTTGGTAGGCTCGGCTTCTATGGGCTCGGCTTCAAAAATTACCCTATAAATGTTCAGGTCCCTTTGCTCCAGATCGATTAAGGCTTCCCGCATCAAGCGTGTTCGATCATCCAAGGCTTGGTATCGTAGTTCCATTTCGGCCAGTTCTTCTTTGAGTTTTTTTTCTTTGGGGGAATCCAGAAAGGTGTAGGCCAGCGAAATGACCAAAACCGAGGATACTACAGCAACGGAGAAAAAACCCAATAGCGATAGTAATTGGCGGTGCCAGGGCATTTTGACCTGTTCAAAGACTAGTTTGATTGGATTGAATTCGTAACGTGGATGAGCCATTTGCTCAAAATTAACTATTTTCGGGCTTTCAATTCCAAGATTGCACCATGATGAAGTCAGCGGACATACGCCAAACTTTTTTGAACTTTTTTGCAAGCAAGGGGCACCACATAGCTACGCCTGCTTCTTTGTTGATTCAAGGTGATCCTAGCCTTCTATTCACTAATGCTGGAATGAATCAGTTCAAGGACCTCTTTTTGGGTAACAGCCCCATTCAACACTCCCGAATTGCCGATAGTCAACCCTGTTTGCGGGTTTCGGGCAAACACAATGACCTGGAAGATGTCGGAAAAGACACTTACCATCACACCCTATTTGAAATGCTGGGGAATTGGTCCTTTGGGGATTATTTCAAAGAGGAGGCCATTGCTTGGGCCTGGGAACTAATGACGGGTCCTTATGGCCTAGACCCGGAGCGTTTGTACGTTACCTATTTTGAAGGGGACAAGGAAGATGGTTTGGGAGCCGATGTGGATGCTCGACGCTTCTGGACTCATTGGATTGCAGAAAGCCGCATCCTACCAGGTTCCAAAAAAGACAATTTTTGGGAAATGGGTGAAACTGGTCCCTGTGGTCCTTGTTCAGAGATGCATATTGATTTGAGAAGTGGGGAGGAACGACGAAAAGTGGATGGTGCGACCTTGGTGAACAAGGACCATCCTCAGGTGATTGAATTATGGAACTTGGTTTTCATGGAGTTCCAACGCATGGCTGATGGCAAACTGCAGGCTTTGCCGGCCAAGCATGTCGATACAGGCATGGGCTTTGAACGTTTATGTAGGGCGGTCGCCATCGCCTCGAGCAATTACGATACGGATGTATTCAGCCCATTGATCAAGGCCATCGAACAAAGTTGCGGCAAATCCTACCAGACAGGGAATGAACAGGTGGATGTGGCCATGCGAGTCATGACAGATCATCTGCGGGCTGTAGCCTTGATTATCGCGGATGGTCAATTGCCCTCCAATGCCAAGGCAGGGTATGTATGTCGACGTATCCTGAGACGTGCAATACGGTACGGATACACGTACCTGGGCCTCGAACAGCCGACGATGTACACCTTGATTTCGGTGCTTGTTGCCCAATTAGGAGAGGTGTTGCCTCAACTCAAACGGGAGCAAACGCTCATTGAGCAGACTTTGTTGGCCGAAGAAACCAATTTCTTACGAACATTGGCGAAGGGCTTGTTACGAATTGATCAATGGGTTTCCGAGAGAGGTTCACATTCCAACAATTTGATGGACGGTGATACCGCTTTTGAATTGCTGGATACTTATGGTTTTCCTGCAGATTTGACTGCTTTGGTGCTGTCCGAAAAAGGTTATCGCATGGACCAGTTGGGCTTCGAGCAAGCCATGGCTGTACAGCGTGAACGTTCCCGAGTGGCGACCAAATCAAGTGTAGGAGATTGGGTATGGGCCGAATGGACCTTTGGGGATCATACCATGAACGGCAAGTTTGTGGGTTACGACCATAGTTCAAGTTCGACACGGGTTCTCCGTTGGCGAAGGGTGCAAAGCTCTGATGGTGAACAATGCCAAATTGTTTTGGAGAACACCCCATTTTATGCTGAATCCGGTGGACAAGTCGGTGATCAAGGGGAATTGGTTGGGGATGAAGGCACCAAGATTCAAGTGTTGGATGTTTTCAAGGAAAATAACTTGTGGATCCATAGGGTGAGTCAATTGCCCCTGGATCCTGAACAGATCTTTGTGGCAACCGTGAATCCGCAATGGAGACAAGGTGTATCATCCCATCATAGTGCAACGCATTTACTGCACAGTGCTCTTCGGATGAGGTTGGGAGATCATGTGCAACAAAAGGGTAGTTTGGTCGGTCATGATCAGTTACGATTCGATTTTGCTCAACCATCCAAAATCGGGCAGGATGATTTAAAGGCTATCGAAAGGGAGGTTAACCTAGCCGTAGCCATGGCATGGCCCTTGGTCGAAGAGCGGGATCTTCCCATGGCCGAAGCGGTGAAGAGGGGAGCAACGGCATTGTTCGGTGAGAAATACGGAGACAAAGTCAGGGTGATCTCTTTCGGGGGCAACTATTCCATGGAATTGTGTGGAGGGACTCATATTCGAAATTCAGCAGAAATTGGCTGGTTCAAGATCATTGCTGAAACGGCCGTGGCTTCAGGGATACGAAGAATCGAAGCGGTTTGTGGTCAGGCAGCGATGCAGTGGGTGTATTCTCAATTGAACACTTTGCATGAAGCTCACGAGATTCTCAAGCATCCGGCTGATCTTCCCGCTCAGCTGCGCAAAACAGTCGCTGAACTTAGTCAGTTGCGCAAGAAATTGGAGCAATGGAATCAACAACAGATCGAACAATGGCTACAACAATGGAGCGAGTCGTGGGAAAATCCCAGTAATGGAATTCATTTATTGGTCCAAACATGTGAACCCTCGCAAGCCGAAGCCCTTAAGGTGATGGCAAATCGTTTAAGGAGCGTATCGTCAATGGCATGCGTGGTATTGGGAGCGGTTGTGGATGATAAAACTTATATGGCATGTGCTTTGGGGGATGAATTAGCGCAATCTTGGAATGCGGGAAAATTAGTGCGTGAACTTATCGAACCTTTTGGAGGCCAAGGTGGTGGACAGGCCCATTTGGCGATGGCTGGAGCCCCGAATTCTAACCTTCAATCCCATCAAGCTACGCAGCGACTACAAGATGCAATGCGCAAAGTGCAACAATACCTTACCCAAGTATCTTTAACATCATGAGCAGCGAAACCTTGGTGGATTATGAATTGGTCGTGGGCCTGGAGGTTCACGTTCAGTTGAATACCCAATCCAAAGCCTTCTGTTCGGATAGCACGGAATTTGGAGCTTTGCCCAATACCTTATTATCACCCATCTCCTTGGGTCATCCGGGTACTTTGCCACGCTTCAACCAGCAGGTTTTGGAGGACGGAATCTTGTTGGGCTTGGCGATGAATTGTCAAATCCGAGAATACAATGAATTTGCTCGTAAAAACTACTTTTACGCGGACCTGCCTAAAGGATATCAAATAACACAACATCTTACTCCACTGGCTTACAATGGATTTATAAATCTCAATTTGGAAGATGGTACAAGGAGGAGGGTAGGCATTACAAGGATTCACATGGAAGAAGATGCAGGTAAGAGCATTCATGATCAAGACCCCTACGATACCTTGATTGATTTAAACCGTTGTGGGGTTCCTCTGTTGGAAGTAGTTACAGAGCCTGACCTTCGGTCAGCAAGAGAGGCATACCAATACCTTTCGGAGATACGTAGATTGGTGCGTTATCTGGAGATTTGTGATGGAAATATGGAGGAAGGCTCATTGCGTTGTGATGCCAATATTTCGATTAGGCCACGCGGAACCGAGGCCTTTGGTCAGAAGGTAGAAGTCAAAAATATGAACTCCATGCGGCATGTTCAACGCGCAATTGAATATGAATTTCAAAGGCAAGTTGAAATGCTCGAAAAGGGAGGCGCCATTGTTTCTGAAACCCGATCCTTTGACGCACAAGCTAACAATACATTTTCTCTTCGTTCCAAGGAAGCCGCCAACGATTATCGGTATTTTCCGGAACCGGATTTGCCGCCTATCCTTGTTGGTTTGGATCAAATCAACAAGGTCAAAACAAACATGCCCCCATTGCCTGAAGTCTTGCTCGAAAGATTTACTTCCGATTACGGGCTTAATGCTTACGATGCTTCGGTGCTGTGTGACCAAAAACATCTGGCCTTGTGGTTTGAGCAATTGGTAAAATTGACCCCGCATTACAAACAGGCTGCCAATTGGACTATGGGCCCGGTCAAAACTTGGTTGAATACACATGCCATGGAAATTCATGAATTTCCCTTAACGGTCACGGCCTTGGCGAGCATGATCGATGCGGTGCAAGATGGCATCTTGACCCACCATCAGGCGGTTCAAAGTTTATGGCCTGTTTGGTTGGAATCCCCAACGAAATCGCTTGACGACCTTGTAACTGAATTGGATTTGGGAAAGAGTTCCGATGGGCCGCCTTTGGAACGCTTGGTGGAAGAAGTCTTGCTGTCTATGCCAGCCAAGGTAGAGGAATACCGTTCAGGTAAAAAGGGCCTTCTTGGATTGTTCATGGGTGAATTAATGAAAAAAACCGGGGGTAAAGTCCAGCCGGCTCAGGCTTCCGAAATGTTGCGGGTCAAGTTAGAGGGTTAACCTTTTCTTAACAACCCGAATGCTCAGGCCTTCTTTACTTCGTAGCACCAAATACACAACGTATGTCCGCCTTGAAGGGAGCATCCAAATTTGCCAAAATCCTGGTTGTTGACGATGAACCGGATATTTTGGAAATTATATCTTACAATCTACGCAAGGAGGGATACGAGATCCAAACGGCGGAAAATGGATTGGAAGCCGTAGCCAGTGCCAAGGAATTTCTACCTGACATGATCCTGCTCGATGTGATGATGCCCAAAATGGATGGCATGGAGGCTTGTAAACAAATTAGGGCCGTTCCATCCTTGAAGCATTGTTTCATTCTGTTCCTGACGGCCCGCGAAGAAGAGTTTGTAGAGGTGCTCAGTTTCCAAGCGGGTGCCGATGATTTCTTAACCAAACCCATCAAGCCCCGTGCCCTGATCAGCCGGATCGAAGCGGTTTTCAGAAGGTCCAAAGAAGATGCCAAGCTTGAACAAACCAAGGAAATCAAGTTGGGCAATTTGGTGATTGATCGGGAATCGTATCAGGTAACCCAGGACGGTACGGTGGTGGTCTTGGCTCGCAAAGAATTTGAATTGCTTTTTCTATTGGCTTCAAGGCCTGGCAAAGTATTCACCCGTGATCAAATTTTGGAAACCATTTGGGGAACCGATGTGGTGGTGATTAACCGTACCATTGATGTCCATATTCGCAAACTGCGTGAAAAGCTCGGAGATGTCTGCATTACCACCATTAACGGGGTAGGCTATAAATTCGAGCTTAATTGAAAAACATCACCCCTCTACAGGTGGCCATTTTGGTGGCTACATCATCTGCTGCGTTGGTGGCTGGGTTGGCTCACGCTTTGGCCCTCCCCAAGGTCAGCGTAATCCTCTTGGGTCTCGCCACCGGAATTTCAGTCCTTGGAATGGTATTTTATGCCATACATTTTTTCATTTATCGTAAAATAAAGCTGATTTACAAGACGATACGATCGATCAAAACGGTTGGGGAAGGTGAGGACTTGTACCCTCTGAACGCGGACCCTATGGGGCAGGTTTACCATGAGGTGCAACAATGGAGCAAGGAGCAAACGAGCAGAAAAGAAGAGGCCGATCAATTGGAGAAATACCGCAAAGAATTTCTGGGTAATGTATCCCATGAACTCAAAACTCCGATTTTCAATATACAGGGTTATATCCATACGCTTTTGGATGGGGCTATGGAAGATCCCGAAACCAACTTAAACTTCCTCAAGAAGGCTGCACGTTCCGCAGATCGCATGGAGGCATTGGTCAAAGATTTGTTAACGATCAGCGAATTGGAATCCGGATCGGTCAAAATGGACTGGGAAAACTTTGACCTGCAGGAAATGCTCCAGGATGTCTTTGATTCGGTGGATCATAAGGCCCGACAACGTGGCATACAAATTCAAACAAAAGCAGGCTTCAGAGCTCCGTTCACGGTTAGGGCTGATCGAAAAAAGATCCGTCAGGTTTTGGTCAATCTGCTATCAAATTCCATCCATTACGGCAACGACCATGGATTAACTCAGGTGGGGGTGTATGATATGGATCGACATTTTTTGGTCGAAATTTCCGATAACGGATTAGGAATTGAAGCAGAACACTTGCCTAGGCTCTTTGAACGCTTTTATCGGGTGGACAAAGGTAGATCCCGATCCGAGGGTGGTACCGGATTGGGTCTGGCTATCGTCAAGCATATGTTGGAGGTGCATGGTCATACCATTCATGTGCGGTCATCCGTCGGAGTTGGGTCCACTTTTGGTTTTACCCTGGACAAGGCCAACGCTTAAGCGACGTACCTTAGCAACTGTGAAGCGCGAACCTTTCGAAAATTATCTTTTGTGGGAGTCCGGCGATTGGCTGGCTTTGAACAAACCTCCGTTGGTGTCCACCCTGGACGAGAGACAGGGAAACGCTCCTAGCATGATTCGTTGGGCCAAGGCTTTTGATCCGCGCTTGAGTCCATGCCATCGCTTGGATAAGGAAACCTCGGGAATCATGCTTTGGGCAAGAAGCGAAGCCTCCTACAAATCCGCTGCGCACGCCTTTGAGCACAGGCTGGTGTCCAAAGTGTACCATGCCATTGTTTGGGGTATTCACCGATTTGACGATCAAGCTATTGATTTACCTATAGGTCAAGGTCGAGATGGTCTGATGCGGGTGGATTTCAAGGAGGGCAAAGAAGCATTGACCTATGTACGAAGCCTAGAATATTTCAGGCATTTTACTTTGTTGGAATGCAGACCGGTTACCGGTCGCACCCACCAGATTCGAGTCCACTTGGCATCGCAAAATTGCCGTATTGTGGCAGACAAGGCCTATGGTGGGGAAATGCCTTTTCTTTCAATGCTCAAGGGTCGTAAATACCGTATCTCAAAAGATACGGAAGAAGAGTCGCCCATGATACATCGCTTGGCCTTGCATGCACGCTCCTTGCAGATTGAGTACGCCGAAACTCCCATGCCCTTGGTGGAAGCCCCGTATCCCCGGGATATGGAAGTGTTGTTACGAATATTGCGCAAATACGATACCTGATCGTTCTCTACAATCTTTTCGACTTGACCGAGTTGGGACTCTTGTCGCCCTGGGTACTTTCTTTCTCTGTTTGGCGAGTCTGCCGAACTAACCGTAGCTTGGCTTCCAATTGGATGACCTGCGATTTGATCACCTCAATCTTTTTTTCAACTTCCTGGCGCATTAAGTCTGCATTTTTGGAACGCGAGAAAAATCCCAAGTTATTTTCGAGGAGATCCATCTCCTTACGCAAATCATTGATTTTGTACTGAAGCTGAGTCTGCTCTTTGGATAATTCCCGGTCACCAGCAGGATGGTTGCTCATCTGCTGGAGTCGGGTTTGATACTGGGCTTCTCGATGCGATTCACGGTCAATTTTCAGTTGATCGAACCATTGGTTGGTAAGCTCGCGAAATTGTTTCTGAAGAGTTTCCTTATGGACCATAGGCACAAAACCGATCTCATTCCATGAGCGTTGAATTTCCATCAAAACCGACATGTCCTGCGTGGAATCTCCGGAAATTGCATAGGTATTTAGCCTTTCGATAAGGGCCTTTTTGAGTTCGAGGTTATCGACTTGTTTGCTTTTTTCGTCGGAGAAAAAGGCATTCTTGGTTTGGAAAAATGCATCGCAGGCTTTGCGAAAACGGTTCCAATATTTGTCGGAAATTTTACGAGGTAATGGAGGAGCTTCTTTCCAATTCTTTTGTAAAGTGGTTAAAGCCAATGTGCCTCCTTTCCAATCCGTAGACTTGCTCCAAGACTCTGCTTCTTTGCACCATAATTCTCGCTGTTGCGCCAATTCTTGTATAGCGGCTTTAGCTGCTTTGAAATGCTGAAGGCGAGTACCAAAGAATTGATCCAAAGAACTTTTAAATCGCTTCCACTGAGGCTCTTGTTTGTCTTTGGGGACAGGGCCAATTTGACGCCAATCTTGTTGTAGCAGCTCTATGGTTTGGGTTAATTGCCCCCAATTGGGCCTCTCCTCAGGCAATGCTCGCAGTAAGATTTCTAGACTTTCGCAGAGTTGTGTTTTGAGACGCCAATTCTCTTCACGCATCGATTCAAGCTCTTCGAACTTGCCACGTCTATTTTGGAAGATGCGATCCGAGGCGGCTTTGAAGCGTTCCCAAACACTTTCAGATTGTGGGCGTGGTACAGGACCGGTCGCTTTCCACTGCTCATGAAGAAGGGTGAGCCTAGAACCTGCTTTCAAAATATCACTTTCCAAAAGCAATTGCTCTGCCTGTTCACATAGTTGGATTTTGGTTTCCAAATTCCTGGCCATGTCAAGCTCCTTCAATTCGCGATTAATGCGTAAATTGTTGTAAAACTTATCATGCAGCAGATGGTATCGATTCCACAAAACTTGACGTTGTTCAGGGGGGACAGGACCGCAATCTTTCCAGCGTTGTTGTATGCTTTTGAGTTGTTCGTTGACTCCGGTCTTGCCTTGTTCTTCTTCGTCGACCACCCTATGCAGCTCATCGAGCAAAGCCTCTTTGATGGCCAAATTGGCGTGTAGTTTGGCTTCTTTCTCCTGTTTCTCTTGTTGCCTTTTGGCTTGGTACCGCTGCCACAAATCTTGGTAGAGCAAGAAGAATGGACTTTGGGACACAGGGACGAGGTCTTGACTGGATTCGCCTTCCAAAAGTTCAAGCTCTTGTTGGGCCTTCAGTTTCTGGAACCAATGGTCCACTTGGGATTTTATCTCTTGGATTTTGCGATGCTCTGCCGTAAGATCTGACTTCTTGACCGAATCGCCCAAATGAGTAAGCAAGGTCTCCAAATCCATTGCGCTATATTCGGGCAGCACAGTCTCTTCTGCATCTGCGATCAAGGCCTCCACCAGTTCAGCGGGTTCCTCCGAATTTAATTGCGACTCTGCAAGCTCGTAGTCTTTAGTCGTTCCAGTAGAAGATTCGATTGCATTTTCTTCAATGGAATCAGGAGGGGCCTCAATGGTTGCTTCGGTTGATTCTTCGGCTAAAGAGGACGCAGATACTGGTTTAGATGTTAGGTCAAGTTCATGCTGAACGTTGGACTCTTGCGAGGCCAAAGGGCCTTCCATGGGTTCGTTTTCCGAATGGTTCATCTCTGCGGTGCTAAGGTGTACTTTAGGACTTGCAAATTAAAGGTCTAAGCAGGACAAATCCCACAGCAAGGCCCTCCAAAACAAAGGAATGACGCAAAAGCAATACCGATTGGTGGAATGCCCCCGTGATGCGATGCAGGGATTGCGGCATTGGGTTCCGACAGAAGAGAAAATTGCTTATTTGCAGGCTTTATTGGATGTGGGATTCGATATTTTGGATGCCGGATCGTTTGTATCCCCCAAGGCTATTCCTCAAATGAAAGACACATCTGATGTGCTTAATGCCTTGGATTATTCGAGGACGACGACCCGTATTTCGGCTGTTGTGGCCAACGATCAAGGTTATTCAGATGCCTTAATGCATACGGCGGTGCATCGAGTTGGTTTCCCTTTGTCTGTTAGCGAAACCTTTCAGCAACGCAACACCCATAGGTCTATTCAAGAAGCCTTGGATATGATAAGGCCTTGGTCCGCCATGGCTGAAAGTGCCGGAAAAGAATTTATGGTGTACTTGTCCATGGGTTTTGGGAATCCTTATGGCGATCCCTATTCCTTAGAGATTGTCCTGGGTTTGGTCCAAAATCTTGTGGAAATAGGTGTTGAGGATATTGCCCTCAGTGATACTGTTGGCCTGGCCTTGCCCCATGGAATCGAAGCGGTTTACAAGGCAGTGAATGAGCGATACCCCCTTTTGAATATCGGATTGCATTTGCATGCGCATCCTTCCCGTGCAGAAGCTAAAATGCTCGCGGCCTTGGACAGTGGATGCCAATGGGTAGAAGGGGCCTTGCTGGGATATGGCGGTTGCCCCATGGCCAATGACGAAATGGTGGGCAATATTCCATCGGAATTATGGATTCAATTGCTGCAATCCAAGGGAATTAAGCTAAAAATTAACCAAGAGGCCCTGCACCGAGCTCAATGGATGGCCACAGGACTTTTCTCCAAATACCAGTAAGGGCCAAGGAGGTAGCTCGACTCATAATCGCGCTCAAGCCATAAGGGGCGTTTAAGCCATAAGGGCCAGGATACGGTGATGATCGGGTTCTTGAATATCGAAATAATTACCGGTTGCTTTGTGCTTGACCATGGCTTCCAAAATGCCTGAATGCGTCTCGGGGCCAAGATTCAATTGGCTTAAACGAGTGGGTGTACCAATCGCTTCAAAAAAGGCTTCCAAGAGATTCACAAAAGGTAGGGGAGAGCCATTCTGCCCAACTTGATGAATCATGGAGGATAGTTCCGGAATTTCGACCATGGAGGGCAGACAAGCCTGCTCCAAGGCCTCCAATTTGGGAAGAAAAGCAGGTCCAAAATGACGAATCCATGCCGGATAAACAATGGATAGCCCGGCACCGTGTGCGATATCGAAGAGGGCAGACAGCACGTGTTCCACAGAATGTACCCCAAAGTCACCTTTTCTTTTGCCCGCAATAAGCGTGCCGTTGAGCGCCACCGTGGAGAGCCATAGGACTTGCTGCCTGGCTTCGGCATCGTTGCCGTTTCGAACCGCTTTGTAACCCCAACGCATGGCCTCTCGTATCACTTGAATAGCAAAAGCGTCGGATAAAGGGGAGAAATCCGGCGAAAAGTATTGCTCTAGCGTATGAGCCATCAAATCGGCCACCCCGTATGCCGTGTAATGAGCAGGAACGGTATGGGTCAGGAGGGGATCCAAGTACGAGATTTTGGGAAAAAGATGCTCATTCCCCCAACCACGCTTCTGCCCAGTAGCATTGTTCTGCAGCACCGTGGCTCGGTTCATCTCCGTCCCCGTTGCCGCCAGCGTCAAGACCACGTACAACGGCAAGGCCTTGGATGGTTTGGCCGCTCCCCCCGCATAAAAATCCCAAACGGAATGCTCGACATAAGCTCCAGCGGCCACGGCCTTGGCCGTGTCAATGACCGAACCGCCTCCAACGGCCAAGAGAGCATCCGCCTTCATGGCCTTGGCCCTTTGAACTGCGCAGTCTGCATCTTCGTAAACCGGGTTGGGCCGAATCCCTTCGAAAATTTCCCAAGACAAACCGGCCTTGAGCAGTTGAGCCTCAATACGGTCCAATAATCCGCTTCGACGAGCCGATCCTTGTCCCAACAGGATCAAAACCGATTGATGGCCTTCTTCGGCCAAATCTTGTCCGACGGTTTCCGCGGTACCTGGACCAAACTTGAGCCGAACGGGATTGTAAACAATGAAGTTTTCCATGGGAAATAATTTTGGTAAGGTCTATGTTTGAAGCGTTATTTGATGTCTAATGCTCCTAAAGTTGCACAAAAGTAATCTTTGATGAAGACCACCGTTGAATCTTGGCCCTTACCCAAAATCCGTCTATTTCTCGTTTTGGGATTTGTCTTCCTGACCAATGCTTTGCTTGCCGAGTTCATAGGAGTCAAAATCTTCTCCCTCAATAGCCTCTTGGGAATTGATAATCAAGGAAATACCCTAGAGTTTAACCTGACGGCCGGCGTATTGTTATGGCCTGTGGTTTTTGTGATGACGGATCTCATCAATGAATACTATGGGCACAAAGTAGTTTTGATTTTTTCGGCCTTGTCAGCTTTGTGCATCCTCTATGCCTTTGGGATGGTTTATGGGAGCATCGCTTTGCCGCCGGCTGGCTTTTGGCTGGGATCCCTGAAAGCGCAGGGTATCGAAAACATGCAAACCGCGTACGGAGCGGTCTTTGGTCAAGGCCTTTGGATCATTGCAGGTTCCATCACGGCGTTCTTGGTGGGTCAACTGGTGGATGTATGGGTTTTCCAGCGCATCAAGCGGTTGACAGGGGAGGGGAAACTTTGGTTGAGGGCCACCGGATCCACGATGATATCCCAGGGAATTGATTCAGTGGTGGTCCTGTACATCGCCTTTTACCTTGGTGCCGATTGGCCCCTGCAGCGCGTTCTGCAAATAGCCTTGTTGAACTATGTCTTCAAATGGGTCGCCGCCATGGCCATGACGCCATTGATTTACCTCGTTCACCAACGCATTGAGCGGCACTTGGGCCCCGAATTGTCTGAGCAAATGCGTCGAGAGGCGTTGCTTGTGAAAAATTAAAAAATCAGACAGGAATTAGTCGGTTTGCCGCTTGTCCCTAAGGCGTTGATCCAAGCGACTCAAAAACTCATCGGTATAGAGGTAATGTTCACCGTGTTGAACCTTGTTACCGTGAATGCAGACGGCCAAATCCTTGGTCATTTCACCGGCTTCCACCGCCTCGATGCAAACCGATTCCAGCTGGTTGCAGAAAGTAGCAAGTTCCTGATTACCATCAATTTTAGCTCTAAATTCTAAACCTCTGGTCCAGGCAAAAATAGAAGCGATGGGGTTGGTGGACGTCGGACGGCCTTTTTTGTGCTCGCGGTAGTGGCGTGTCACGGTGCCGTGGGCTGCTTCGGCTTCCATGGTCAAACCATCAGGAGTGATCAGGGTGGATGTCATCAGACCTAGCGAACCAAAACCTTGGGCGACGGTGTCGGATTGGACATCCCCGTCGTAGTTCTTGCAGGCCCAGACAAAGTCCCCATGCCATTTGAGGGCCGAAGCCACCATGTCATCAATCAAACGGTGTTCATAGACGGTGCCCTGGGCGTCCATGCGTTGTTTGAATTCCGCTAGGTAGATTTCTTCGAAGATGTCCTTGAAACGGCCGTCGTATTGTTTGAGAATGGTGTTTTTGGTGGACAAGTACAAGGGCCAACCTTTGAGCAAGGCCTGGTTAAAGCAGGCCTTGGCAAAGCCTCGTATGGATTCTTCGGTATTGTACATGGCCATGGCCACACCGTTGCCTTGGTATTGGTAGACTTCCCATTCCTGGACTGCGCCGTCGCTGCCCTCAAAGCGCATGGTCAATTTGCCCTTGCCCTGAATCACCACGTCGGTGGCCCGGTACTGGTCTCCGAAGGCATGGCGACCAATGCAGATAGGGGCGGTCCAATTGGGTACCAAACGGGGAATATTTTGAATGACGATGGGTTCGCGGAACACGGTGCCGTCCAAGAGGTTTCGTATGGTCCCGTTGGGGGATTTCCACATTTTCTTGAGTCCAAATTCCTGAACACGGGCCTCGTCTGGGGTGATAGTGGCGCATTTGATGCCTACCCGGTGCTTGAGTATGGCTTTGGCGGCATCCACCGTGATTTGGTCATCGTTGGCATCGCGGGACTCCATGCCCAAATCGTAGTATTCAATAGGTAGCTCCAAGTAAGGTAGGATGAGTTTGTTCCGGATTTCGGCCCAAATAACGCGGGTCATTTCATCGCCGTCCAATTCAACAACAGGGTGAGCTACATGGATTTTTTTCATCTTTGAGGTTTTGACTTTCGAGGTTTTGCGTAACGAGGGACCAAAATAAGGGACGATTACCCAAGAGTTGCAGCCTGGCTTTCGCGTCTTTCTCCAATTTGTTGCCGCCACATGGCGTAATACAATCCTCGGGCTTCCACCAATTCGTCGTGGGTTCCAGCTTCCACGATCCGACCTTTTTCCATCACGTGGATACGGTCGGCATGCATGACCGTGCTCAGTCGGTGGGCCACCAAAATCACGGTATGCTTACGCCAGCCGGAGAGTTCTTGAAGCGTACGCGTGATGCCTTCCTCGGTTAGGGAATCCAGGGCGGAGGTGGCCTCGTCAAAGACCAGCAGGGAGGGTCGCCGCAACAAAGCGCGGGCGATGGACAAACGCTGTTTCTCGCCCCCGGAGAGTTTGACACCGCCTTCGCCAATGGTGGTATCCAGGCCCAAGGGGGCCCTTTCCAAGAGGGTCGTGCAAGAGGCTTGCCTCAGGGCTTCCAGGCAGGCCGCGTCATCCGCATCAGGGGCGACAAAGCGTAGGTTGTCACCGATGGTCCCCGCGAACAATTGGGTATCCTGGGCAACCAAACCCGTGGCCAAGCGCAAATCGTTGAGGTTGATTTCGGACGAAGGAATGCCGTTCACCTGAATGGTTCCGTTACGCGGTTGGTAGAGGCCCAAGAGGAGCTTGATTAAGGTTGTTTTGCCACTACCGCTGGGCCCTACAAAGGCGTAAGTCTGTCCTTGTTCCAAATGCAGATTCAGGTCCTCGACCGCCGGATGCTCGGCGCTCCGATGTCGATATGTAACATTTAGGAATTGAACAGATTGTACAGATTTAAGTGCTTGAGCTTGGGCCGGTTGGGGTTCCGGTGATCGGGACATCAGGTCCTGAAAGCGGCGTAGCGAAATTTCGGTTTCGCGAAAAATTTGCAGGACATTGCCCCATTCCTGCAGCGGATTAAAAATGTAAAAACTGTACATGAACAAGGAAAAAAACTGCCCCAGGGAGATTTTGTCCTTGAAAATCAAATACAACATCATGAGCACGATGAGGTTGCGCATCAGGTTTACAAAGGTTCCCTGAACGAAACTCAAGCTCCGCATATACTTGATTTTGATGAGCTCCAAACCCAGGATTCGCTGGGTAACGCCTCGCAAACGATGGTCCTCCTGTTCGATGAGCCCCAAGCTTTTGATAAGTTCGATGTTACGAAGTGATTCGGTGGTGGCGCCAGCCAGTTCCGTGGTCTGGGTGACAATTCGGGACTGTACCGCCTTGATTTTACGGCTCAAGAAGGAGCTCAAAACGCCCAATAGGGGAATGGACAAGAAATAAACCGGCGCGATCACCCAGTACACATTCAACGCGTACACCATGACAAAGACTATGCCAACCAGGGAGGTGAACAGGACATTGATGACCGCTGAAACGAGTTTTTCGACATCGGCCCTTACCTTCTGAAGGATGCCCAGGGTTTGGCCTGAACGGGCGTCCTCAAAGTCTTCGTAGGGGAGGCTCAGAGCATGCCGCAATCCATCGCTGTACATACGGGCCCCGACCTGCTGGGTGATCCGATTGACCATGTAATCCTGCAGGTTCTTGGCGATGCGGCTCACCATGGCTACCCCCAAAGCAGCCAGAACCAAAAGCCCCGAAGCCTCCAAAAAGTCCTGGTTGGACCACGATTGAAGGCGACCTTCCTTGGCAGCGACCGCTATTCGGTCGATAATTTTTTGGAGAATAAAGGGGTCCAGCAGGGAGAAAACTTGGTTGATGGCCGCCAAACCAAAGGTGAGCAGGACTGCGGGGCCGTAGGGCTTGAAATAGCCCACGAGGGTTTTGTAAATCATGGGGTGCAAATTTCGTGCAAACCTTCGGCCCTGACTGCAGGCGGAGTACTTTTGTGCGTGATTAAAAATTCAACCTGCAGGTGGATAGGTCTTGTCTTGGCGATGTCCTTGATGGGTTCAACTTTTGCCCAAATGCGCAAGGCCGATTTCCTATCCTTGGGGATGCAGGCCGGACAGGTCAAGTACCAGGGTCAGCCGGTCAGCAACGGGGTGGGGCCGCGCCTCGAGGGGGATGCCCATATTGCAGGCTCCTGGCATGCCAATGCCGGCCTTCAATACTTGTCTTACCAAAACGCCAACGACCAATTTTCCGCTGATTTTGGGCTTAAGTTCTTTGGGTACAAGATGCTGTACCTCCACCCGTACGTTGGATACAATCGCATCATTACTAGACCGTACGCCGTCAAGCGTGGTTCCCTGGGCCTGGGCCTGGGCGGGGCTGTTCCGCTCCCTAAGCGACATTTGAATTTTGAGATTATTTACGAGGTCCTTCCTTATTATCGGCCCGGTGTTCAGGTATGGGCAGGCCGCTTTACTTTTCCTTTGTTCATGTTCTACCCCGACCGTTCCGAGAAGGATCGCTACCGCTGACCAACGAATTCCTCATCACATTTTCTTCCAAAATCATTCCATAAACCACTGTTCTCCATGGCCCTTCAATGCGGTATCGTTGGTCTTCCCAATGTCGGTAAATCGACACTCTTCAATTGCCTGTCTAACGCAAGGGCCCAAGCGGCCAATTTTCCTTTCTGCACCATCGAGCCCAATGTGGGTACCATCACCGTGCCCGATCAGCGACTCAACCGATTGGCTGAATTGGTGAAGCCCCAAAATTTGGTCCCCAATACCATCGAAATGGTGGACATTGCCGGCCTGGTGCAGGGCGCTAGCAAAGGCGAAGGCCTTGGCAATCAATTTTTGGCCAATATCCGGGAGACGGATGCCATACTGCATGTGTTGCGCTGCTTCGATGATCCAAACATTGTCCATGTCCATGGCAGGGTCAACCCTTTGTCGGACAAAGAAATTATCGATACCGAATTGCAGCTCAAAGACTTGGATTCCGTGGATAAACGCCTGGCCCGAACCGAACGTGCAGCCAAAGCGGGGGATAAGGAGGCCAAGCAACTCTTGGATACCTTGCTCAAAGTCAAAGCTGGTTTGGAAAGGGGCGAATCGGTAAGAGCGCAGGGCCTTAGCGACGAGGAAAAAGCAGGCCTTCACGATTTGTTTCTGTTGACCGCCAAGCCGGTACTGTATGTATGCAATGTTGCGGCCAATGACTTGACCAAGGGGAATCCCATGGTCGAAGAGGTCCGCGCCATGGCTTTGGCCGAAGGGGCAGAGGTCATGATTATTTGCGCAGCATTGGAATCTGAAATAGCTGAATTGGAATCTTTTGAAGACCGTCAAGAATTCTTGCGGGATGCGGGGATCGAAACCAGCGGGGTCGAGCGATTGCTTAGAGCTGCCTACCAACTACTCCGCCTGCAGACGTATTTCACCGCTGGCGAAAAGGAAGTCCGGGCCTGGACTATTTCCCAGGGCACCTTGGCCCCGCAAGCCGCTGGTGCGATTCACAGCGATTTCGAAAAAGGTTTTATCAAAGCGGAAGTCATTCATTATGAAGATTTTGTAAAGTACGAATCCTGGGCAGCCTGCAGGGAGGCCGGTAAGGTCGGGCTTGAAGGGAAGGCTTACTTGGTGCAGGATGGGGATATTATGTTGTTCCGTTTCAATGTCTGAAAATTGAATCCCATGGATCATTCCGTTCACCGCAATTCGCCTGATCCTAACGGTGTAGGTCAGAAGGGGGAGCACCTGTTCGGTTTGCCTTATTCAGCCGAGGAAGCCTCCTTGATCATTTTACCGGTTCCATGGGATCTTACCGTTTCCTACGGCGATGGAACGCGCAAGGGCCCTCAAGCGGTATTGGATGCATCACCTCAATTGGATCTGGAGGACCCGGCGGTGCACCAAGCTTGGTATTTACCTCGGCATATGTTGCCCATCGACATACGTTGGCAACAACGTTCCAAGGCTGAACGCCCATGGGTCGAAAGCTACCTCCATTGGTTAGAAACCGGCAAGGACGAATCTAAGGCCAAGGCTATGATGGAAGGGCTGGAGAAGGCTAATGAGAAATGTGGTTATTTGTTAGAATGGGTCCGCGAGCAATCCTGGGCTTTTTTGGAACAAGGGAAGAAAGTGGCTGTTTTGGGAGGGGATCATTCGACCCCTTTGGGACTGATGCAAGCCTTGGGGGAACATCACGGAGCTTTCGGGATTTTGCAAATTGATGCGCACATGGATTTGAGGGAAGCCTACGAAGGTTTTAGGTATTCCCATGCGTCGATCATGTTCAATGCTTTGCAGATTCCGTCGTTGACTTCCTTGGTTCAGGTGGGCATTCGTGATTATTGCCCTGCCGAGAAGGAATTGGCCGAAGAGGATGACCGCATACACTCATGGTACGACCATGCTTTGCAAGCAGCCAGCTTCCGCGGACAACATTGGAACAACCTCTGTTTGGACATTGTCAAGGATTTACCGGACAAGGTCTATGTAAGCTTTGATATCGATGGATTGGAGCCCTTTCATTGTTCCGGAACCGGTACCCCGGTACCCGGAGGTCTTGGCTATACCCAGGCGATCCATTTGTTGGAGACCTTGCACCTCAGCGGTAGGGAAATCATCGGCTTCGATCTCTGTGAAGTCGCACCTTCCAAAGGAGACCGGGAATGGAACGGCAATGTAGGGGCCCGCTTGCTGTACCGTTTGAGCAACCTATGCTTGGCCAGCAACCGCTCGGCCTTGACCCGAAACAAGGGTCGTCAAGCGGCACCCAGAACCAAAAATTCAAACCGAAAACCCAAAATATAAATTGTTATGAAAAGAACCTTGATTATTGGAGCCGGTGGAGTAGGTTCCGTGGTGGCCCACAAATGCGCGGCCTTGCCGGAAGTCTTTGGAGACCTGATGCTGGCTTCCAGAACCCGTTCCAAATGCGATCGCATCGCGGCCGAAATTGCTAAAGGCAATGTATCGACCGCCGCGGTGGATGCGGATGATGTGGCCCAATTGGTTGCTCTGATGAAGGATTTCAAGCCCACCCTGTGCATCAACGTGGCCCTTCCTTACCAGGACCTGACCATCATGGAGGCCTGCCTCCAGTGCGGGGTGCATTACCTGGATACGGCCAATTACGAACCCAAGGACGTGGCCAAATTTGAGTACCATTGGCAGTGGGCCTACCACGATCGCTTTGCCGATGCTGGTCTGATGGCCTTGTTGGGCTGCGGATTTGATCCGGGAGTCACCGGGGTGTTCACGGCCTATGCGGCCAAGCACCACTTGGATGAATTGCATTACCTGGACATCGTGGATTGCAATGCCGGAGACCATGGCAAAGCCTTCGCAACCAATTTTAATCCCGAAATCAATATCCGTGAAATCACCCAAAAGGGACGCTATTTCGAAAACGGTCGTTGGGTCGAGACCGAACCGCTTAGCATTCATCAACCCATTGATTATCCGGGTGTTGGTCCCAAGGATTCGTACCTACTGTACCACGAGGAATTGGAATCTTTGGTCAAGAATTTCCCCACCCTGCGCAGGGCACGTTTCTGGATGACCTTCGGTCAACAGTACTTAACTCATTTGCGGGTTTTGGAGAATGTAGGGATGACGTCCATCGCTCCGATCCAATTTCAGGGTCAGTCCATCGTCCCCTTGGAATTCCTCAAAGCGGTCTTGCCCGAGCCTTCATCGTTGGGGGCGGGCTACCAGGGTCAGACCTCGATTGGTTGCCATATCCGGGGGTTGAAGGATGGGCAAACCAAGCACTACTATGTCTGGAACAATTGCGACCATGCCGAAGTTTACCGGGAAATCGGGGCCCAGGCTGTTTCCTATACGACCGGGGTTCCGGCTATGATTGGTGCCAAAATGATGATGGAAGGGACCTGGTCCGGCAAGGGCGTTTTCAACGTCGAAGAATTCAATCCGGATCCCTTTATGAAGGATTTGGGACTTTACGGTCTTCCATGGCACGAAGTCGTCGATAGTCCTTCGCCTTTTGACGATTACGGACCCCATGCGTGATTTGGAGGCCCTGAGGGCTTTGCGGGAAACCTACAGCCCGGGTCGCTTGGCTTGGAATCAAATTCCATCGCCAAGCTTTGTGATGGACGAAGACCGACTGCGTGCCAATATGGCCTTCTATACCGAATTGCAACGCAGGATTCCGGTGCAGTTTATTCTGGCCCTCAAGGGCTTTGCGATGTTTTCGGTATTTGAAACCATGCGAGAGGCGGTGCACGGGACCACGGCATCCTCCCTGCACGAATTGCGATTGGGGGCGACCCGATTTGGAGGATCGCAACACATTTTTATGCCGGCCTATCCAAACGGTCAGGTGGAGGAGATCGCGAGCATGGCGGACCATGTTTCCTTTAATTCGGTTTCGCAACTTTTGCAACACGGGGTGGCCTTTAGGCGCCATCGTGCGGATATTCACTTGGGTTTGCGTATCAACCCGGGCTATTCGCCGGTCAGCACGGACCTGTACAACCCTTGCGCTGCCGGCTCTCGTTTGGGAACCCGTCTCCAAGACTTTGAGCGCGGGTACTCGTCCCTGGAGCAGGCTGGTTTGGAACCGGATTTTTTGCATTGCCATAACCTCTGCGAAAGCGGGGCGGACGCCTTGGCCCAAACCCTGTCGATTCTGGCCCGTGATTTTGGTCCATGGCTCCAAAGCGTTCGCTCCATGAACCTGGGGGGAGGGCATTTGATGAGTCGGGAGGATTACGATTTGGAGCAAGCCGCCGAGGCCATCGCGGGCTTCAAGGCTCAATTTCCCCATCTTCAACTGATTATGGAACCGGGTTCGGCTTTGGTTTGGGAGACGGGGTATTTCCGTTCCCAAGTCCTGGATATCATGGAAACCGAGGCCTTGCCGGTGGCCATCTTGGATAGCAGCATCACGGCGCATTTACCCGATGTCCTCGAAATGCCTTACCAGCCCCGCATCTTTGGGGCCGAGATGCAGGCCACGGCCACGCATCCTCACCTCTACCGTTTGGGCGGTCAATCCTGTTTGGCCGGCGACCAGGTAGGCAATTACGGATTCCCGCAGCCCCTTCGACCGGGAGATGATTTGATTTTCCTGGACATGATGCATTACACCATGGTCAAAACCCATACCTTCAACGGGATGGAGCTCCCTTCCATCGGAATTTGGCGCAGCGAAGGCCGATTTGACTTGGTACGCCGCTTTGGCTACCAGGACTTTGAGTCGCGGTTGTCTTAAGGACCACCTTTTTTCGGTAATTTCAAGATTAAATTCCACATAGAGTTTTTTTATTTACCTTTGGAAACAGGATTCAATGACTATGAAAAAAAAACCATCAATTTTGGTAAAGCCATTAACGTGCCTCACTTTTCATTGTTTCGTTAGTCTACATTTTTTGTTTTTTGGACATGTTTTTGCCCAAACTGCGGTTTTGAGCGGAGGCGGTGACGGTTACAATGGATTGGGAGGGGCCTTGGCAGTTTCGATAGGGGAGACGGTGAGTGGACCATTTCTTTCATCAGTGGCTGGTGGTGTTGCTGGTCTAGCCGGTGTACAGCAGCCTATAGAGTGGCAGGTTCCTGGATTACAGCTAAAAGCCCATATACATTACCTCAACGCGGTGCAATCACCACTGCCCTCTGTCCTTGTTCAGCTCAGGAATAGCCAAGGGCAACAAGTTGCTGTAGGCACTACAGATGCTCAAGGAACAGCGAATTTGGGTATGGTAATGGATGGGAACTACTCGTTGGTTATTTCAGACAACCGAGCCTGGTCCGGGGTGAACGGCACTGATGCTTTGTTAGTGAATCGGGCCTATACCGGTTTGTCTCCTTTGTCGGGTTTGAAAGCATTAGCAGGGGATGTAAACCGAAATTCACTCTTGACTAACAGCGATGCCTTGTTGATAATGCGGAGGGTTTCGGGAGCTTTAGCCTCCTTTGGCACATCTGCAGATTGGCGATATTCTTTGAGCCAAGTTCAGGTCCAACGTCAACTCCATCAGGTAGAACAAACTGTGGACGTTGATGCTTTGTTTGCGGGGGATGTGAACGGTTCCTATGTTCCAGGCCTTGCGCCAAGGTCTCAATGGACGGTCTTGGAGAATCAAGGTATGATAGAAAGTAAAGAAGGGCTCTACGAGATACCCTTGAGTTTAATGAGTTCATTGGATTTGGGAGCCATTACCTTGAGTTTGGAATTGCCCGAGAGGGTACAGGTGCACGGGGTCCGCTGTGCCCGCCCAGAATTTAGCGGTGGATTAGTATACCATCAAAAGGGCCGAAAGCTTACCGTGGTCTGGTACGGCCTTGCTTCCTGGATGGTGGAGGAAGGCGAAGATGTTTTGATTTTGGAAGCAACGGGGGATGCAGAGGGGAGGATTCACTTGGATCGTGTTCAAAGCGAATTGGCCAACGGATGGGGTGAAGTTCACGATAATTGGCAGTGGTCGGTTCCCTATTTACGAAAGGAAGGACTCAATTCTTGGCAAGTTTTGGCGTATCCCAATCCGTTTCAATCTAGCACGAATTTTCATATAAGTTGGCCATCAGCAGGACGATGGACCGTCGAAGTACGGGACATCGCAGGTCGTTTGATTTGGTCAAAAAATCAAATAGTTCAAGGCCCCGGAAAAAGTGATTTGCAATTGGAAAGCATGAACTGGTCTGCTGGTGCCTACAAGGCTGAATGTGTCTTTGAACCGTTGGAATCAACAATTTACAATATAGCTGTAAGACGAGTTCTATCCATCCTTAAAAAACCGTAGTAGTCCAATAATAAGTCGTTTTTTCTTTTTTAAAAAATCCCATCATGTCTCTAATTTTTCAAGTCCGAGGTATCAATAAATCATTTTTCTTGGTTGGCTTTCTGACTGGTTGTTTGGCTGTTATCCATGATTTACGTACCCTGAACGCGCAACAAGTTCCTCAAGGAATTATGCATCAATCAGTTATTCGTAACAATAACGGTTCATTGGCACTTAATCAAACCGTTGCTGTCCGAATTTCTGTGTTGCAGGGTTCGGCAACAGGGGTTGCGGTTTTTGCGGAAACGCATCAAGCGCAGACCAACGCCAACGGTTTATTAAGTCTAAAAGTTGGAGGAGGTCTAGCCCAGAACGGCTCAGGATTGTTGGTATTTAACCAAATCGCGTGGGGTTCTGGACCTTATTTTCTTAAAACCGAAGTAGACCCCTTGGGTGGGACCAATTATACGCTGATCCAAACATCTGAGTTATTGAGTGTTCCTTTCGCTTTGTATTCGCAACAATCCTTAACTCCTGGACCTGCGGGTCCTCAGGGTGCTCAAGGTAATGATGGAATACCGGGTCCTCAGGGTCCGCAAGGAATACCGGGTAATGATGGAGCGGTTGGCCCGCAGGGACCGATTGGATTGACGGGCCCAACGGGCCCCGCTGGTAACGATGGTAACAATGGTGCTACAGGTCCACAAGGACCGATTGGTTTAACCGGTCCTGCGGGTCCTCAGGGTGCTCAAGGTAATGATGGAATACCGGGCCTTCAGGGTCCGCAAGGAATACCGGGTAATGATGGAGCGGTTGGCCCGCAGGGACCCATGGGTTCTTTTCCCCCTGGAACACAACCTGGTGCGATCAATTATTGGAACGGTACCTCCTGGATATCAGTCCCTCCTGGGAGCAGGGGTCAGTTTTTGATTTTTTGTGATGGTGTCCCCTCTTGGGGTGGATGTTTACCACTTGTAACAACAACAGCCGCATCATCGGTTACCTTGACTGGAGCAATATCAGGAGGCGATGTTACCTCTGATGGAGGTAGTGTTGTCGCGGTAAGGGGTGCAGCATACGGTATAGTCCAGAACCCAACTACCGCCGACAGTACGACGAACGATGGAACGGGCACTGGGGTATTTACAAGTACCTTAATTGGCCTCACGGCCTCAACGAACTATTTTGTAAGAGCGTATGCGAC
>SXGR01151254.1_pt1 | contig 23565 bp, 19 predicted proteins | sample 3174711 | NCBI WGS metagenome assembly SXGR01 (sample SAMN11356860, study PRJNA531348) | freshwater metagenome | isolation source: freshwater sample F1-60 | place: China: Fuxian Lake, Yuxi | collected 2017-12-25 | reverse complement strand
GTCTCTTATCAGCAACTCAGCGCTTATCAGCAAATGCTCAACGAGCGTCCCAGAAAAATCCTTGGTTGGAAGTCCCCTGCTCAATGTTTTCGTGAACTCCTTATATCAAATCTTTCTTCAAGTTGATCCTTGAATGTGCCCAGGGAAGGGCGGGGCTAGAAGAGGCGAATAGGCCAATGTTGGAAAGGAGTGTGGCGGTCCATGTCGGTATGAATCATGTCTCATATCATGTTGCGCTTGGTGGAATGGATTAATGGTTTGTCTCCTTGTCGCGCTTTTAGGATGGATAGCCAAACTCCAAATTCTTCATCTTAATAGGAGTCTCCTCCGAGTCACATTAACATGTTGAAAATCTCATCCGAACTGTAAACTTTCAATGGAATGAACCACGGATCAGATCGCGTCCTATTTCAATTAATTCCCTCAATGACAATTCCAGCATCACGATTACACCGGAAGGGCTCAAATGCTCCTGCGAAAATGTTTATGGCCATCAAGACTCATGGTCCGCAAATTCTGACCGCGCTCGGCACGGAAAACGATTCGCTGCGGTCGATTGCCAGACAATTTGGCATGACCCACACGCTGCTCGCTAGGGCGCTTCCCGTGATCGCCAAATTCCAGGTCGACATCGCCCAAGGGAATTTCAACGCCGTCGAGCGGCATCTATTTGAGCCCGTCGGTCGGGACTACAAACTGATGCCTTTTTACAAAAAGCTGATGGGCCATGCTAATGATCCGAAACCTAAAAAGCGTAGGGTAGCGCAGGGGAGCGGGGTGCCTTCGTCGGGTCCTGACGCGTCTGCGCTCTCAGCACCGCAGCCTACTTCCGAGATATCTGCTTCTGCCCCGTCTCCAAAGCCGGCGCACACCTTTAAGCCCGACGACTTCTTCGACTCGGCGTCGGCAAGTAGCGCCCTGCTCTCTAAAGTGAACCTCGCGGTTGCGCCGAGCGCTCCTTCGAAATTTGAGTCCAATCTGAGGGCAGGAGGCCCGATTACCTGAGTTTTGAAGCCCTTCTGGCAACCGTCCCCCTATGATGAATCTCCCCAAACTCCTGTTTGTCCTCGTCTGCAATGATAAGGGGGGCGTTGGAAAATCTCTCTTCTCCGCCATGCTCGCTGAGGAATTCGGCAAGACCGAAAGGACGATCAATCTCGTTGAAATCGAGCAGCACGTTGAATTCTCCCAAAACGGCTACTCCTACGCTCCAGGGGTAAAGCTCACCACGATCCCGCTCATCGCCAAAAACGAGATCAGTGGACGGGTTGAGCCATCGTTGGTCAGACTCGACGACCTGTGGAAGCTGTTGCCATCCGATCAGAGCGACGGAACCGGGAGCATTGTCATTGTCGATTGCGGCGCCTCCGCCTTCCAGTCCCTCATGCTTTGGGGGCTGGATCAGCGAGGACTGAAGCCGTTTCGTGACGCCCAGTATCGCTTCGTGTCCTTTGTTCCGGTTCAAGCCGGCGACTCAGGGGCCGCAAAATTCGTGAACACGAATACGGCTCTCCTCAAAAAATTCGGCGACGTGGCCCTCGTAAAAAACCTGCGGGCGGGTTCGGACTACTCATCCATCGAACCGGCTTTGGTCGAGTCTCTGCCAAATATGACGCTGATCTACCGCGGGCTCCCGCTTTCGGATTTTATGCAACAGGGGGAGACTAACTTCACATTTCGCCAAGTGGCCGCAAGGACCGATGTCCCTCGCCGCCCCCGGATGGAGGCCGAGGATTGCGCTATTCACTTTTCGGACCAACTCAGCGTCCTACTCAAAAAAATTGGAGTTTCCTCATGAAGACCGTCGATCAAATCCTGACCTCTAATCACATCGAACACGAGTCCGACAAATGTCTGGTCCGCGTGATTGGCCAGGCCCTTGCCAAACCGAATGCGGCGAAATCAGTCCTGTTGGATGCCTCGGGATTGACCCTGAAGGCCGACTTGCAGTTGGCGTCGGCCATGATCGAGACGGTAAAATCCAGGCCGGAACCCGTGGCCACGGTAGCCACGCAGGCGGCAAGTGATGCTGCGGCTGCCCAGCGGGACCCTAGAAATCTAGCCCTCGCCATCTCCCTAGTCATTTCGCTGTTGGCGCTCAGCGGCACGGTCGTCGCTTACCTCAACGTCGTCAAAGAGTCCAGGGGTCGGGGGGCGAAGATCGTCGAGCTTGAGCAGTCCATCCAGACTCAGCAGGAGATCAGCAGGAAGGAGTATGTGGCGCTTTCGGAAAAAACTACGGCCGCGCTCTCCGCTGCCGGGTTATCGGTTTCTGAGTTCAAGATCGTCACCGGTGACTTCATCACCAAGTCTGAGGTTATGACCAAGCAGATCGCCGAATTGCGGGCGGAGAATACGTTGCTCAAATCGGTCGCCACTCCCGCAAAGTAAAAGGGCGAATCACTTCCTTTCATCGCGCAAGCATGCGTATCGTAATCATGGGTATGTACTCATCCGCCGATAAATCCGGGTTGGATTCGCTTCCAGACACAACGCAGGTGCCTCCTCCCTCCCCGGGGTAGCGTCTGATGAGGGCTACGACTACGGCGCCTTCCTGTTGAACTTCACCTTCTCCTCGTCGCGCTCGATATACGGAATGCCTTTTTCCATCCATTCGGGGGCAGGGGTACCTTTGAGGAAGTGGTCGAAAAACTGGTGCATGCGTTTCGCCCAGTCTTTTTGGTCGGCGCGCCGGCGCAGGCCGTGGGCCTGCCCGTTGTAGTTGAAGAGCCACGCGGCTTTTTCGAGGCGGCGCAGCGCGAGGAACAGCTCGATGCCCTGATACCACGGAACGGCGTCGTCGCCGTCGTTGTGCAAAATAAGGAGCGGCGTCTGCACCTTCGCGACGTGGAAAACGGGCGAGTTGTCGAGGTAGGTCTGCGGCGCGTCCGTGAGTTTTTTTCCGATACGGCTCTGCGTCTGCTCATATTGGAACTGCCGCGGCAGCCCGGTGCCCCAGCGGATGCCGGAGTAGGCGCTCGTCATGTTGCCGACGGGCGCTCCCGCTTCCGCACAGCGAAACCGATTCGTCTGCGTGACCATGTAGGCGATTTGGTATCCGCCCCACGAGTGGCCCTGAATGCCGATGGCTTGCTCGTCGACGAAGCCCAGTTTCACGACGGCAGCGATCGCGGGCAACACGCAGCGCAGCGCACTTTGGCCAGGCTCGCCGGTTTGGTAGACGATGTCGGGCGTGAGGACGACGTAGCCGTTGCTCGTGTAAAAAGAAACGTTGATGCTCGTGCCCGGTGTGGGGTTGACGAAACCGTGCACGCCCTGCGAGAGCCGTTCGTAAATGTAGACGATCATCGGGTATTTTTTCTGCGGATCGAAATTCGCCGGCTTGTAGAGCGCGGCCTGGAGCGGCACCCGGTCGCTGCTTCGGAACGAAACCAATTCGCTGCGGCCCCAGGCAAACTTTGCGAGCTGGGCTCCGCCGTCTGTCGCCTTGGTGAGCGTGGCGAACGACGAGTCGGTCACCTGCACATCGGGAAATTCGTCGAAGCGTGACGCGCTCACGAGCAGCACATCGGCATTCTGGGCGCGGCCGAGATAACGGTAGCTCTTGTTACCCCAGACCAGCCGCTCGGGTGCAGACGTCGCGGTGAAGGTCGTGCGGAAGAAACCGCTCGCGCGGGTCTCCTCGCTTTCACCGCGCAGGTAGAGCGGCTTCGTGGAATCGATGCCGCGCGCATCGTCATCTTCCTCGACCGGCTCAATCCGCTGGACCCGCAGAGCGGTTTGAGTGGCGCGTCCTTGACCGACGGTGAGATTCTTCGGGGCGCGACCGTCGGCAAAGAGTTGCCACGTGTCGAAGCGGTCGTAGGCAACGAAGGCGGCGCTGTCCTTCGTCCAGCCGGCGGTGCCGTAGGCGGACGGGGGTTCGGGCCGGTCGTCCTGCTCGTTCCAAAACGCAGGTTTTAGTTTCGCAGTGAGGTTGCGCGTCGCGCCGGTCGCGGTGTCGACGACGTGCCAGTGCTTGTCCGTGTAGTAGGCGGCCCACTTGCCGTCGGGCGACCATTGCGGCGGCGGGCCGCGGAATTTTTTCAACACTTCGCGGCGTGCACCGGTCGCGGCGTCGACCAGATAGGCGTCGGAATAGCGACCGTCATAATCACCCATGCGGCGGTAGGCACGGTCGTCTTGGCCGAGGGCGCGAGTGCCGTCGTCGCTGAGGGAGACCAGCGCGAGGGTGGGGTCGGCGAGCTGGGTGTAACGATTGCTCGCGAGGTCGAGGACGCCGCGATAGGTGCGATTGCGGTCCTGGGTGGCGCGGACTTTTTGGATCGGCTGCACGTGGTCGTCGTTCCAACGCCAGAGGTCGGCGGTCACCTTTTCATCATCGGCTGGGGCTTCTGCCGGGGGGCGGGGAGGCTTGGGTGGAGTGCCGGCCCCGACGTAGAGTTTCTTCCCATCACGTGAAAACGCCGGCGCGGCTTTGTCGCTCACCGCGCGATCGGCGGGGAAGCCGGGCGTGCCGGCCGTGACCGTTTCGACGGCCGCATTGGCGCCGCGCGGCCACAGGTAGAGTTTGGAGCGGGGCATTTTCGCGGCCGCGTCGTCACGATTGCTGAGAAACGCGACCTGAGTCTGCTCACGATCCCATGTGAGCAGGGTGTATTTGCCCTTGCCCGCGAGCAAGGCGACGGGCGTCGCGGGGTTGCCCGGCACGATGGCGTAGGCGCCGTTTTCCGTCTCGGTTTTCGACGCGATGGTGTAGAGGAGGTTCTTGCCGTCGTGGGCGAATGAATACGCGAGGACGTTGGCCAATGACCGTTCGGTGCCGGCGGTGAGTTCGCGCAAAATCAGCTCGGTGCCATAAACTTTGGCGTCTGCTGTCGCAGGGTTCGTGGCCCCGCCGCGTCCGGCCCCGCCACGTGCGGAGCCGCCGCGCTGCTGGTCCGCAGCGTCATCATCGTCGGGCACGGTGGCCACGGCTGGTTTCTCGGTGGGCGTGGTGTCGGCGGGTTTTTTCTCTTCGGGTTTTGCGCCCTTGAGATAGGCGAGCCAGGCGCCGCCTTTGGTCGGGGCGGAGAAACTCTTTACATCGTCGATCCGCGTGACCGCGCCGGTGGCGAGTTGGACGATGGCGAGGCCGTCCTTCGGCATTTCCTCGGGTTTTTTCTTCGCCTTGCGGGCGGCGAGCACGTCGGCCTTTGGCGGGTGGGTGTTGGTGATGAGGAAGCGGCTGTCGCTCGTCAGGACGAGGCGGATGGTGCGCGCGGCGAGGGGAGCCTCGGGGTTGGGATTTTCCTCACCGGTAGTGGCCGTGGGTGGAGGGAGCGAGCCGACCGGCACGCGCAGCTCGCGGCCGGTGGCAAGCTCCTTGGCGATGATCTCGCCGTCGGCGTCCGGGGGCATGAACGCATACGCGAGCCACTGGCCGTCGCGCGAAAGGAGCGGCGCGCCGATGCTGCGCCACGTGTCGAAATCTTCGTGAGTGAGTGGGCGGGGCGCGGCGGGTTGGGCGGCGAGCGAAGCAGTGAGGATAATACCGACCGTGACGAAAATTTTGCGGCGAAGGGAGCGGCTCAGGCACAGCATGGCGGGGGGGCTTGGAGGACGGAGGAGGCCCACGGATTGCGGGCGCGACTGAGCGGAGAATTGCCGCGATATTTGCGGCGACGGCAAGCGGATTGGCACGGCCGTCGTGCACGTGGGCGCATCGCTCAGATTTGTCGGGCTCCGCAGAGGTCGCGCGTCCGTCGGACCGGCGACACTCCTGGCGCCGTGTTTTTGACGGAACGGCGGTAACCCAATCGCCGCTGCGGCGGCGGCGAGCCGGGTGCTTGGAAAGCGCCCCTCCGTCGGACCCGATGTCTCCTGAACGCTTCAGGGGAGCGATTCATCCTCAACCTCCTGCCCCGGCCCCATGAAGCGCAAGTGAAGAAATAGTGAATACGCCGTGAAAACGGTGCGTGGGCGGGTACGCTCCGTGGGTGCCCGCGGAAATCTTCCGTGGCGAGCGTTGCTTCGGTCTGCGCCACGCGTTTCGCTGGTCTCACTCGCATGAAATCGCCTCTGTTCCGCCGCCTTGCCTAGGCGCTCCTCGCCGCCGCCGCGCCCGTTGACGTCCTGGCGGTCAATAAAGACCGCCACGTCGTCCTCATCTCCCTCGACGGTTTCCCCGCCTATCTTTGGCGCGACCAGACCCTCGCGTTGCCCAATCTTCGCCGTCTCGCCGCCGAAGGCGTCGTCGCGGATGCAATGACCATCGCGAATCCCGCGATTACCTGGCCCAATCACACGACGCTCGTGACGGGCGTTTACCCGCAGAAGCACGGCGTGCTGTACAACGGCCTTTTCGTGCGTGGCGTCCCCGGCAAGCCCAACACCATCGAGCCGTGGGCCGACAAGGCGAAGCTCGTGCGTGTGCCCACCGTCTACGACGCCGCGTTTCACGCCGGCCTCACGACGGCCGAGATTGACTGGGTCGCGATCACGCGCCCCGGCACGATTAACTGGAGCTTCGCCGAGATCGTCGATCCGACTGCCGTGCTCCCGCGCGAGATGGTGGCCGCCGGCGTCGTCACCGGAAAAGAAATCCTCGCTTTCGCCGAGAAAAAGCCCGTCGTCAGCACTCACGTCGAGCCACCGAAACGTCTGAATGCCGCTGAGCGCGATGAATTGTGGACGCGTGCGGCGAGCTTCGTGTTCACGCAGCACCGGCCGAACCCGCTGATGTTTCACCCGCTCAACACCGACGGGCAGCACCACCGTTACGGCCCCGGCTCGGCCGAAAGCCGCACAGCGCTCGCTGGCCGATCAATTTGTGGGCATGCTCGTGAAAGCCATAGATGCCAGCGGCCGCCGCGCGCAGACGAGCATTTTGGTGACGACCGACCACGGTTTCAAAAAGGTGGAAAAATTTCTCTGCGCCAACGTCGCGCCAAAAAAGGCCGGCCACCTCCGCACCGCTGGCGCGACCATCCCGCAGTGCGACGCCTTCGCCGGCACGCAGGGTGGCATCGCGATGATCTACGTCACTGATCCGGCGAAGCGCGCTGAACTTGTGCCGAAGCTGAAGGAACTCTTCGCCGCGACCGAGGGCGTCGCCCAAGTGATCGACGCCGCGACTGGAGGCGCACGCGTACGGGATGCCGACCCCCGAGGAAAACCAGGGCCTGGGCGAACTCATCCTCTACCCGAAAGCCGGCTACTCCTTCAGCGTCGCGGCGACCGGCGACGCTATCGTCGGCCCCTCGGTCAACGATGGCGGTTCGCACGGCTACAATTCAAGCGGATCCGGAGCTCGATGGTATCTTCATCGCGCAAGGGGCGGGCATGCGGCGCCGCGTGAAACTCGAACGGGTGCGCAATCTCGATGTCGCCCCAACGATTGCGCACCTGCTCGACGTTGCGTTGCCAACGGCCGACGGCAAACCGATGGAGCACGTGTTGGCTGGACCATGATGCGGCGCGGAGGGGCGCTTTCCCAAGCGCCTTAGGCGAGCTCGCACCATCGGCGATTGGGAAACCGCCGCTCTGGCGAGCCGCCCACTCCGACGCATCGCGTCCGCCGTGTTTGGCCCGAATAATCGTTCGCCGTTTTATTTACGCTGAACTCTGGGCAAGCTTTCTGCGATCCTCGCACGGTCTCTCCTTCTCCCACTCGCTCCCCCTCCTCGTTTTCCTTCCTTCTCCATTCCCATGCTTCGCTTCGCTCAATTCGGTGCCGGTCGGATCGGCATCATTCACGCTGCCAATCTCGCGTCGACCGGTGCGACCCAGCTCCGCACCATCGTCGATGTAAATTCCGCCGCGGCTGCAGCTCTCGCCGCGAAACACGGCGCGCAAGTCGCCGATGTGGCCACCGCGCTCGCCGATCCGCAGATCGATGCCGTCATCATCGCCTCGTCCACGGACACGCATGCGGAGCTGATCATCGCCGCCGCGCGTGCGGGCAAAGCGATCTTTTGCGAGAAGCCCATCGATCTGTCGTTGAAGCGCGTTGACCAGTGTCTCGCTGCCGTAAAAAAGGCGAAGGTCCCGATGTTCGTCGCGTTCAACCGCCGCTTTGATCCAAGTTTTGCCGCGCTCCAAGCGCGCATCACGCGTGGGGACATTGGCAACGTCGAGCAGGTGATTGTGACGAGTCGCGACCCGGGCCTGCCACCGATCAGCTACATCAAAGTTTCTGGCGGGCAATTCCGCGACATGACGATCCACGATTTCGATATGGCGCGCTGGCTCCTCGGCGAGGATCCGGTCGAGGTCTTCGCCTATGGCAGTTGCTTGGTCGATCCGGCGGTCGGTAAAGTCGGAGACACCGACACCGTGATGGTGCTCATGAAAACCGCGTCCGGGCGACAGGCGCACATCAACAATAGCCGCCGCGCCGCCTACGGTTATGATCAACGCCTCGAAGTGCACGGCTCCCAAGGCCGTCTGCTCGCTGGCAACCGTACGCCGACTACGGTCGAACTCGCCGACGGTGCCAACGTGAGCGCGGACAAGCCCATGTATTTTTTCCTTGAGCGCTACGCCGAAGCCTATCGGGCCGAGCTCGCGGCCTTCGTCGATGCCGTGATCAACAAAAATGCGATGCCCGTGGGTGTCGAAGATGGTCGCATGGCGATCGTGCTCGCCGAGGCGGCGTTGAAATCGCTGAAGACGGGCCGGCCGGTGAAAATAAAGTAGGGTGGACTTGGGCGAACGTCAGTCCGCCACTGGCAGTCCGCCGCAAAGTGCGGAAATCTTCCGCGGGAAAAGACGAAGTCCTGCCTCTTTACCTCACCTTCGCGCACACGATGCAGTCGCGCGGTTCGGGGCCGAGCGTCGGGGCCACGTGCCAGCGACGCAAAATACCCTCGCGCAACATGCCGGCTTTTTCCATAACGCGCGCGGAGGTGAGATTCTCTACGTCGCAATATGCGTAGGCGCGGTAGAGCGAGGGTTGCGCCAGCGCCCAATCGACGAGGTAGGTGAGGACTTCCGCCGCCATGCCGCGGCCCCAGAATTTTTTTGCTAGCACGTAGCCAAACATCGCGTGGCCGTTGCCTTCGAGCGTCACGCCGATGGAGCCGATGGGCGTCGCGGTGCCTTTCAAGCAGAGGAGCCAGGTGCGAGGAAGGTGGGCGTCGCGTTGTTCCCAGTTGGCGGCGGCCTCGCGCAGACAAGCAGCGAGTGGTTCAACGCGTTCATAGGCCCTCCACGCGAGGTAACGCGTGACCTCGGGGTCGTTCGCATAGGAGGCGAACACCGCCGGGGCGTCATCCGCCGTGGGCAAGCGCGCGCCGAGGCGTGCGGTGGCGAACGTTGCAGGCGGCCGGAGCATGACTGTCGCCTTACTTTGGCGAAGCCCGCCGAGGAGGCGGGATCAGGTTGGGGAGCGGGTCGGCCTTTGGCTCATACCACTCTCCACGCAGCCAATCGGTGACGAGACCGATTTCTGCGGCCGTGAGAATTTTGTCAGGGCCATAGGCGGGCATGCGGTCGTTGCGTTCGCCGTAGAAACGCGCGTGCGAGGGGTCCGAGATAAACGCGAGCAGCCACTCGCGCGAGCCGTAGCCGGTGAGGTCCGGGGCGCTGGGATCGTCGGTGCCCGCCGTGTGGAATTTGTGGCAATCGGTGCAATTCATCGCGGTGCTTGAGACGAGCTTGCGGCCCTCGGCGATCACAACGGCATCGCGGGTGTCGGCGGCAGACTGCGCCTTTAGGCCGGCTTCGGCGGAGAGGCCGACGATGAGTTTTTGGAGCTGCGCTTTCTGCGCGGCGTCGAATTCTGCGATATCTTCCTTCACAAACTTCACCATTTTTCCGGTCTTTTGCTTAGAGCCACCGAAATAATGCAGGCTGTCGACGCGGGCCGGATCGAGCAGGCCGGCGATCCATTCGCGGCTCGCAAAACCCTTCAGGTCGGAAGCGGAGATCTTGTCCTTGGGCTGGCTGCCGAGGCCGTCGTGGCCGTCGTAGCGGTGACAGCTCGCGCAGTTTTTGGCGAAGAGCTTGGGACCCTGCGTGAGTGCGTCGTTGCGCAGGAGGGTGACGGCGCCGGCGGTGGGGATGCCGTCGGGCGATTGGGCGAGCACGATCACGCGCGCGGCGTCGCGCTCGGCGGATTGGACGGCGAGAATAAACTCGGGACTAGCGGCGTCTTCGGTGCGGGCGAGGTAGGTGAGGAGACCGACGCCGGCGAGCATGGCCCAAAGGAAACCGACGTTGAAGCGGTGGCCGAGTTTCCAATTGCCGACGAAAGGCATGGCGACGAGCACGCCCATGAGCAGCGCAGGGATGATGATCGCACCCCAGATTTCCGTGCCGCCGGGAAAATATTTCAGCAGCTGGAAGAGGAAGAGAAAATACCACTCGGGCCGCGCGGCGGAGAATTGTTCGGAGGCATCGGCCGGTGCGCCGAGCTCGGCGCCGCGGTAGCGGATGATGAAGAAGACGACGACGAGGAGTACGGCGAGGCAGGCGACGGCGTCGCGCAGCACTTGGTCGGGCCAGAAGGCGGCGTCGGGCCGGCGGCGGGGCTCCTTGGGCGTGAGCCCGTGGCGACGGAACAGATAAATATGCGCGACGATGAAGGCGACCATGGCACCGGGGATGATGCCCGCGTGCAGGGCGAAGAAGCGCGTGAGGGTGTGGTGGCCGTAGTCACTGCCACCGACGATTAGTTTTTGGAGTTCGGGCCCGATGAACGGCGTGATGGCAGCGATGCTCGTGGCGACCTTGGTGGCCCAGAATCCCTTTTGATCCCACGGCAGCAGGTAACCGGTGAGCGAGAGCGCGAGCACGAGGAGCAGCAAGACAACGCCGCTCCAAAAGTTAATTTCGCGCGGGGCCTTGTAGGCGCCGTCGATCACCACCTGCATGAGGTGAAACACGAGCAGCACGGTCATCGCCTGTGCGGTGTAGTGGTGGAGGCCGCGGAGAAACCAGCCGCCCCACATCTCGTGTTGGATATAGTAAACACTTTCCCACGCCGTCTGCGAACCGGCGCTGTAGGCGACCCAAAGGGCGAGGCCGGTGATGACTTGGATGCTAAAGCAAAACGCGAGAGTGCTGCCCCAGACGTAACGCCAACGCGCGCCGCCGGGGACGTTTTCGTAAAGTGTCTCGTGAACGAGTTTTTTGTAGCCGGTGCGTTGGTCCGCCCAGTCGAAGAAGGCTTTCATGAGCGGAGGGTCAGACGGGAATTTTGTCGTGAGTGCCGGCGCGGAAGTTCTGGAATTTCACCCAGACTTCGGTGCCGTTGCGGATTTCCACGACCAGATTGTCCAAGCCGCGCGGGCTGGGGCTTTTGGGGTCCTGCACTTGGCCATCGAGGGCGAAGCTGCTGTTGTGGCAGGGGCAGAAGAAATGATTTTTCGCACCGCGATAGTCGACGAAGCAACCGGCATGAGGGCAGACGACGTTGAGGGCGCGGACCTTGTCGCCGACGCGCTGGAGATAGACGGCGCCGATGGGAACGTTGGGCGAGCGGTTCCACGCGTCGACGCGGGTGGCCAAAACAGAAAATTTTCGCGGCTCACCGTTTTCCGGAAGGGCGTTGAGGGAGGCGACGAGAACGGCACCGCCGCTGTCAGATTTGCGGCGCAACGGATCGAGGAAAACAAACAGGCCAGCGATGGGCGCCGTGATGGCGAGCGCGCCGCCGATGATGATGGCGGCGGCTTTCGTGAGGAAACTGCGCCGGTCTTCGGGTGGTGTGGGTGGTGGACAGTGGGGACAATCTTGAAAGGCCATTCGGAAGATAAAGCAGCCATTGTCGACTGCAAGGGGTGCATGACGAAATAGTCAGGGATTCGTGACAATCGAAAACCGAGCGCACGCTCGTGCGCGGACATGGCATGGTCAAGTGGGCCGCGCTCGTACTGGCGAGGGATGAACTAAAAGGGAGCTCAGGAACTCGCGAGCGCGTCGCGCACGAGGGCGGCGATGGCGGGCGGGAGTTCGAGCGTGCGTGCGACCTGTTGCGCGGCGGGGCTGAGTTTGCGCCAAGTCTTTCGGAGAATATCGACGAATTTTTCGCGCGGGTAATCGGCGTGTTGGGCGGCGAAGGCGCCGATTTCGTTTTCCAAGAACACGAGCACGGCGGCATCTTCGAGGGCTTGCGTGCCGGGATTGGTTTTTAGGCCGGTTTTCGAAACCCAGGTGGCGACGTCGTTCGCTTCGAACGAGGCGACGCCGGCCTCGAGCAGGAGGGCGCGGGCGCGGTCGGCCTGTTTCACGTAAAGCGAGCGGCGCCAGGTGAGATAGCCGACTTTGCCCTCGGGAAACGTGGCGCGCGGGGTGAGCCAACGTTCGAGATGTTGGCTGCGTGCGGCGAGAAGGAGTGCGGGCGACGCGTCGGGGACCAGGCGCGCGACCCATATCTCGACGCGTTCGCCGTAAACGAGCTCGGCGGCGCAGCCGTCGGAGGTACGGGCCGGGTCGGCGGCGTGGGCGGCATCGATGAGTTCGCGGGCTCGGGCGTGGGCATCCATGTGTAGCTCGGAGTGGACAGGGTTGTGGCGTGCGCGGCAAGGCGCGAGGTGGCTCCGGCTCGCGATCGCGCTGGCGACGACGACGGTGTTGAGCGCGTTGCTCGCGGAGATCAACCGGGCGCTGCAAGGCTCGCCGCTCGACTGGGAGCCGATGGAGCGCAACGCACCGACGTCTTAAAGGCGAAAGCGCGGCCTGGAGTCTTGCGCGGGACGCGGCCCTTGGGTCTTATTCCTCGCGGTGGAGTGTCTCCGCCCGGCCTCTCACGTTGCACCACCAACTCCTCCTACCATGAACCAGCCAAGATTCGGTTTGTTGCCCCGAGCGTGCCTCGCTGTAATCGCGAGTTTGCTCGCTGTTTTTTCCATCACCTCTCGGGCGCAGATAGCGCCTATAACCGCTGCTCCTGCACCTGCGCCCGCGCCGCGCGCGGAAAATTCCACGCCCGTCGAGCTTTCGCTCTTCGAAGTGCGCGCCGAGGACGACTCCGGTTACCAAGCCGGCAATACCACGAGCGGTTCGCGCCTCAACTCCCGGCTCAAGGACACGCCCGCGGCCGTCTCCGCATTCACGCCCGAGTTTCTCGCCGACATCGCCGCGACCAATCTCGAGGAGATGCTCGCGCACGCGACCAACATCGAGATCGACGTCGAGGACTCCAACGCGGGCTTTAACAACCCCTCCGGCCGCGGGGCCGACGGCAACGATTTCAATTTCCGGATGCGCGGCTCGCCCGCCGGTGCCTCACGCGATTTCGTCGAGTCGAGCGTCCCCGTCGATCTCTACAACGTCGAGCGTGCCGAGGTCGCGAGTGGGCCCAACTCCATCCTCTTCGGCCTCGGCCAGGCCGGCGGCCTCGTCTCCCTCAGCGGCAAGAAGGCCAACCTCTCACGCACCCGCACCACGCTCAAGTCGATGTTCGGCTCGTGGAGCTACGAGCGTTACGAGGCCGACTACAATCGGGTGCTCATCTCGAAGAAACTCTCGGTGCGTCTGCTCGGCCTTTATCAGGATTCCCAAGGCTGGCGCCACTGGGACTTTAACGACCAGGCCCGCTGGACCGTCGCGGCGGCGTATCAGCCGTTCAAGTCCACCACTGTCCACGTCTCCTACGAGAAGGGGCGCATGGACAACAACCTCACCCTCGGCTGGAACGGCCAGGACCAAATCACCGCGTGGCAGGACGCCGGCAAGCCGCTCACCGACGGCACCGTCGCGCTCGCGGGACTCAACCGCCTCAGCTCCACGAACCAGCGCTTCACCTTCGCCGATCAAAATCGCACAATCTACAACTACCGTGGTGAGTTCCAGACCGTTAACCGCTTCGGCGTCGAGACGCTGCTGCCGCCGTCCGTTTCGCCCTACAACTACGATCTCACGGGCCCGGGCGGCACGCGTCACCAGACCTTCGATACCCGGCAGATTACCGTGCAACAGCGCCTCCCGTTGAGCCTCTTCGCCGAGCTCGCCTATTTCCGCAATACCGCCGACGTCGAGGCCCACGGCATGGCAATTGGGGGTGCCAATCTCCGCGCCGATCCCAATCCCACGCTGCCGCGCCCCGACGGTGCTACGGGCACGATTCCGAATCCCTTCGTCGGCCGCCTCTACTTCGAATCCGTGTGGTTCAAGGACTGCATCAAAACGACCAACGAAATCTTCCGCCTCAGCTTGGCCGGCGATTTCGGTCAGTCCCGCCGCTGGTTCGGCCGCCATCGCGTCGCCGTGCTCGCCGAGGCCTCCACGCAAGATCGCCTCCGCCGTTGGCGCGACGAGATCCTCGTGGACGATCGGAACATCCCGATCGTCAATGCCACGACGGCCGAGAACGCGCAGAATCAACTCACGCGCCGCAATTACATCACCGACGGCGACTATACCACCTACTACGGTGCCGACCCCACGCTGCCCGTTGCGCCCTTCGTTTACAACGGCCGCACCTACACGAGCACCTATGCGTCCCGCGCGCGGGCGAACACGCAAACGGTGAAGGACATCACGAGCTTCATGTTCGCCGCGCAGAGTTTCTTTCAGAAAGACCGCCTCGTCACCACGGTCGGCGCGCGCCGCGACACCATCAAGTTCAAGAACGCGCAAGAGCAGCGCGTCACCGATCCCAATGACCCGCGCGTGACCTCGAAGCTCATCGCTGCCGGCGAGTGGTATTTTGACGGCAACCATGTGCGCCACCGCTACGAGCCCACGACGTTTACCGCCGGCGGTGTGCTCCACGCGACCAAGCGCCTCTCGCTCTTCTACAATCTGTCGCGCAACAACGGCCAACCGCGCTTCGACCGCACGGTGCTCCCGAACGGTGAGGTGCCCGAGCCCACCGAAGGCCGCGGCCGCGACTTCGGCGTGATGTTCGATGTGCTCGGCGACGACCGCCTCTTCATCCGCACCACGTGGTTCGAGACGCAGCAGCTCAACGACTCGCCGATTCTCCCCGGGAGCAACGCGCTCGGCGTGGACAACCTCACGACCATGCTTACACAACTGCGTAATACCGGAAAAATCTCGCAAGCCGACTACGATCGCCAGGCCGTCACTTGGACCTCCGCCTCCATCGACATTTTCACCAAGGGCCTCGAAATCGAAATCGTGGCCAACCCCACGAAGAGCCTCACGCTCCGCGCCAGCTATTCGCACTCGGAGCGCCGCCGGGAGAATTTTTTCGCCGAGGTCTTCGACTTCTTCGGCACGCGCGTGCCGCAGTGGCGCACGCAGCTGAAAGATAATCCCGCAGAGCTTGCCGTTTTCGAAACCGCGGTGAGCGAACTCTACAGCGAGCTGAATTTCCAAGTGGACCGGCAGAATTCTCCCTTCGGCTCCCGCCCGCACAAGCTCAACGGCACCGCGCGCTATGCCTTCCGCGAAGGCGCGCTGCGCGGGGCGTTCATCGGCGGTTCCGTGCGCTACAATGGGAAAAATTTTATGAGCTGGGACAAGGCGACCGGCTATATCTACTGGGGGAACGAGTCGCTGCTCGGCGATGCGTTCGCCGGCTATCGTTTCCGTCTGCCGTGGGCGAAGGTCCCCGCGACCGTGCAGCTCAACGTGAAGAACGTCGGCAACCACTACCTCGCGAACGTCGGCCGCTACAACGACAACTACACGGGCGTCCGCCGGGTGTATCTGAACGAGCCGCGCAGCTTCCGGTTGACGACGACGTTGGATTTCTGAGACGAACCTGCGGTGTCGCACCGGATGAACCCGACAATTTCCGCCAGTTGCCTGCGCTGTGGAGTGTGCTGTTACTCCGAATCTGAGGAGTATGTCTGGGTCCGCGGAGACGATTGGTCGCGCCTCGGCGACGAGGCGGACCGCCTCGCGCACTTCATTGGAAACCGCGCGTTCATGCGGATGCGGGACGGTCACTGTGCGGCGCTCGATGTGCGGATGACGACTGACGGCTCGAAGGAGTTTTTTTGCACGATCTACGAGCGGCGACCGGAAATCTGCCGCGACCTCGGCCGCGGCTCGCCGGAGTGCGAAGCGGAGCTCGAACTGAAAGGTTCGAAGTCGGCGTGACCGGCTGGGGTAGGAGCCCGCTGGCGGGCGATTCAGGCCGAGAAATCGCCCGCAAGCGGGCTCCTGCCAAAACCCGTCATTTGGCTCAGGTTGAACGCAACTTGGAATGGGTGACAAACAGTGGGTGTGATTTCCTCTGGCGTTTTCCGCGCTCGCCAGAGAGGACGGGCGGTTTACGTTTCCGCGCCATGGCATGGCGCATCGACGAGAGCGTAATCCGGGGTGAAATCGACAATCGCACGCGCGACCGCGTGACGGGGCGCATTTGGTTTGAGGGTCGCGCAGAGCCGGTGGAACTTAATCTCACGGGCAACGCGTGGCGTGATCTCGCGGGGCGGCGCTTGGAGTTTGTGAACCCGGTGGCGGTGAAAAAACCATTGTCGGCGGATGACATCGGCGGTTTTGCGACGCGACAGACCGGTACGATCGGCGATTGCACGGCGTCGCGCAAAGTGAAGGTGCCGGAGGTGACGATGGACGAATTGATGGAGCGGTTTAAGCAGCGGAAACCGTTTCCCTGGCATTGGGGCAATAGTCTCTATCTGGAGTGGTTCAGCGAAACGAACGGGCGGGTCGTGATCGAGTCGGCGAGCTACTTGCTCACGGTGTCGCCGCACATGACGTGGGACATGACGGCGGACGAGGAAGCGGCGCAGCAACGCAAGAATGCCGGGGCGATGGGCGGATTCATTCAGCAACTCGGCGAGGCGGTGATGGGCGAAGAGGGCGGGGCGCAGGTCGAGGACAAGGCGTGGAACGACGGTGCGCCGCAGAGCGAAGCGGAGGCGGAGAAAATGCAGAACGACAGCGACCGGCTTGCGGATTGCATCAACGCGCGGCTGCAGCGAGAGGGTCCGGACGCGGACTACGAAAAAATCCTCGAGGAAGAACGTGAGCGTCGCGCACGGGAGCGCGGTGAGAAGCCACTCACGCCGGAGGAAGCAGCGAAGCGCGCGGAGTGGGTCGCTGAGATGAACGCGGCGGCGGAGGCGCTGGCCAATCCCGATCCGGAGATCGACGCGGAGATTCGACAGAAGCATCCGCTCGCTGAACAGCTGTTTGCACTGTCACTGCGTTTGACGGAGGAACCTGAGGCGCGCGGTTGGGTGCCGGCCGACGCTGGCGAAGAGCATCCGCTGATCGAGTTCGGGGCGTCGGCCGGGAAGGCTGGGGCTAACTTGGCGGTTGGGCTCAATGGCCGCGAGTGGCCGCCGAACGTCGATTTGTGCGGTGGTGTGATTGTGCGGCTGAAGCGCGCGCGCGAATTTTTGGACGATGCGCTCCGGGCCGCCGAGGCGTGTACGGAAGAAGGTTTGGGTGAGTTGGCGTGGCTCGCGGCCGTGCGTGCGGAAATGGCGCAAATCGCGCGGGAGTGTGACGGGTTGATTGCTGAGCTGCGCGCGAAGCTGGAGCGTGGGTGCGATTGAGGAACGCGAAGGTGCGCCCGATTTTGTAGGCCCGGCCGGTGGCCGGGCGGGAGCGCCAGGACTGACGGGAGAACCCGCCTGGCGGACGGGTCGACAATGGACACCAGCTGGTAAAGGGTTCCGGCGCGGCGGTGGACGGAGCGCGAGGGCGGCGGTTGGAAAACCGCAGGCCCGTTGGGCCGTGGGGAGTCGGCCGGATTGCCGAGTTTCCCCACCAAGGCACCGAGGTCAGAGCAGCTTAAAACCGTGCTCGCGGAAGTGGCGGTCGAAGGCGAAGGCGTGGGTGATAGCTTCTGCACGCATGACGACGAAACTGCCGGCGTCGACGAGGCTGATGGCCTTGCGACCGGAACCGAGCACGTGAGTTTTGGCGGCAGCAAATGGGGGTTCGGTGACGTGGTGGAGGTCGATCACGGGCAGATAATTTTCGATGAATTTTTGGACGGCGGCGAGGCCGAGGCGATTTTGGAGCAGGGTCCACGCTTCGAGATGCACGTACTCCGTCGAGGCAAGGTTGGCGCGATCATCCATGAGCTCGGCCCAAATCCGCGTGGCGCGCGCGTTTTCGTCTTGTTCCTCGTCGAGGAGGCAAATCAATGCGGACGTATCGACGAAAACTACCACAACTTGAGCTCGTCGAGATACTTGTCGTGGTTCAACGCGAGATCTTTCACGCCGGAGCGAAATCCGCCGACGGCGAGCTTGGCGCGCTGCCATTTGTCGAGCGGGGTTTTTTTCCGGAGGGGGCGGCGAGGTGGAGGTCGACGCTTTCGCGGACGAGCGCGGCCATGGGTTGCTTGCGGCGGCGCGATTCGGTGCGCAGCGTCTTGGCTTGGGCTTCGGTGAACTGGACGAGGAGGGGAACCATGGTGATATCACTGCGGGTAGAGCGATATCAGGGTCAAGGCGGCGGAAGGCGGCGGGGAAACCGCTGGACCCTCGGAGGGCGGGCGGCGCGGGAGGCAAGGTGTGCTCAGGTGATCCAACGCGCGTGGAAATCGTGGCGGTCGACGGGCCACGTGCGCCAGCGGGGGAGCGGGGGATTCGCGAGGGGGAGAGACACGCGGGCGGCTTCGGCGAGGTTGTGACAGACGACGCGCAAATCGGCTGCGCACCAGAAGTCGGAGGTGGTGGCGGGATCGGGCGCGTGTTGAGTGGCGAGGAGCGCGGCGCGGGAGAGGACGAGGCCGCTCATCGGCGGGAGGGTGCAGCCGAGCGTCACGAGGACGCCCTGGAGGCGGGAGAGCACGCCCTTGCCGCCGGTGCTGTATTCGCTGACGACGACGGCGGCGGGTTTGCCGAGCCAGAGGGCGGTGCCCTCGTGGGGCGTGGTGTCTTCGAGGAATTTTTGGAGGACGCTGCTCCACGAATCCCAATGCGTGCCGGTGCCGAGGAGAAAGCCGTTCGCTCGCGAGAGGGCGGTGAGGAGTTGAGGGTGGGGAGCGGCGGGTGGAGAGTCGGAAGCAGAAGCAGCCACGGCGAGGGATGCGAGGGTGAGACTTTCCAGGGTGGCGTGGCGGGCGAGGAGGCGGTGGGCGCGGGCGAGGAGGCCGGCGGTGTTGCCCGCTCGCCGGCGAGGGAGGCGTTGAGAAGGAGCAAGTGGGGGCGGTGGGCGGGCATGGCGGGACGCGACGTGGGGCTGATCATGATACGGGCGCCGGCGGAGCGGGCGGGCGCAACGCGCGGGCGAGGGTGTTGACGGCGGAGGCGATGGGGGGCGGCGTGTCTTCGGCGGCGGCGGCAATGAGGTCCTTGGTATGTAGGGTCGTGAATTGCGCCCACCAATCGATTATCTCCCACTCGCGCGCAAAGGTGGGGTCGGTGTCGGCCCCTTCCCAGGCTTCGGGCCAAAGCTTGGTGGCGAGGATAAAACCGCGCGCCCACTCGATCATCGCGGCAGCGAGGGGCAGGCTGGTATCCTTGGGAAAATCTTCCGGCCAGATGTCGATCAGCGTCACGCCGTCGGGGGCGGCGGGCTCACGCACATCGGCGACGAGGCCGCTGACGTAGTTCCAGTAGACGGTGAGGCAGCCGACGAAGAGCTGGGCTTGTTTGGTATCGGTCCATTCGTGGCCCTCGGGCCAGATGGCGTCGAGCAGCTTAAACGGGGAAACGAGTTTCGGGCAGACGTGGAGGGCGGCGGCGAGGCCGGCGAGTTCGTAGAATCGCAGAACGTGAGGCGGTTCGGCATCGAGCCACGCGATCAACGATTCGCGTGCCGCGAAGGTTCCATCATCGGTGGCTTCGTCGACGAGTTCGAAATCGAAGCCGTCGCGACCGCAGCGGGCTTCAAGCATGGCGAGAACGCGTTGAGTGCGCTCGGGGGTGTCATGGGGGCCTTCGACGTAGCAAGGTTGGCCGTCGCGGCCGAAGGTGAACGTCTCGGGGCAGTCGGCGGCGTCGAGGCTGCTGAGGGCTTTGCGAGCTTTGCGGTAGTCGCGGTGCGGAGCGAAGCCGAGGTGTTCGGCGTAGGCGATGGCGCCGTCGAGGAGTTTTTTCGCGCAGGCGGGATGGAGGCGTTCGCAGACCTCTGGGGGGAGGAGTTTGGCGAGGAGGTTCTGGAACGCGGCCTCGCCGGTGATCTCATGGAAAAACGCGTCCTTGATGCCGAGACACCAGAGGTCGACGAAGAAGAACCCGATGTCGGCGCGGCCATCGTCGCGGATACGGGCGACGAGGACTTGGGTGAGGCCGTTGGTGAGCCAAGATTTTTCGATGAAGGCTTCGTAGCGGGTCATGGGCGGAGCGGGGAAGGCTAATGACGTGGGCGGAACGTAGAATGAAAAGTGAAAGGAGCGGCCGAACAGGTAAGAGAAAAGCAGTGGTGGTCTGAAGCAGAAATCGGAACGCGAACTGGGGAATCTAGTGCTGATCAACGCACCATCGTTTCAATTTTTGATCGAAGGGGGGGAAACGCCGTTTGGGAGAACAGCCATGAATTCATCCGACACTTCGACTGAAGGCCTAAAACTGTCGGCGTCCTTGGAGGGTTTTTGACTGGCCGGTTGCCAGCCGGGACAAAAATCACCTCCAGGGCTTTCTCTCCAAGTCCACTGAACCCGGCGTTGGCAGTTCTCGAAGTCGCTGAAGGGATTCCATACCCAATACACGTTGTCCGCACAGATCTGTTCGTAGTCGCTGGGCATTTTTTCAATAACGTCGTGATTTATGCGGTGCAATACAAGGCCGAGACCAAGACGATCTCGGGGTGGTTTCGGTGTATTCTCGTGAATGCGAAGTCTCGGGAGAGATTCGGCGGTGCGACTACGCCGGCAGCTCGGTGCCTTCGTTAAGGATGTCGAGATACGCTTTGTAGGCGTAGACGCGGTTGCGGGGTTGGCCGGTGATTTCTGCGACGATGCCGAGTCTGAGGAGCTGGCCAAGGGCGGCGTTGGCGGTGGGTTTCGAGAGGTTGAGCTCGGTGACTAGGCGCGCGGAGGTGACGACGGGTTGCTTCTGCATGAACTCATGCACGCGGGGGGCGGAGCCGGCTGCGCGGCCGAGGTCGTAGATACGCGTGCGGTCGGCTTGTAAGAGTGGGAGGAGGAGGGCGACCGTGTCGGCGGCTTGACGGGCGGTCTCATCCACGCCGGTGAGGAAGAAGTCGATCCACGTTTCCCAGTCGCCGGTTTCGCGCACGTGTTGGAGCAGCTCGTAGTAGCGGGGGCGGTTTTTTTAGATAAAGGCTCAGGTAGAGCAGCGGCTGGGGAAGCACGTCATCGTGGCAGAGCAGGAAGGTGATGAGAAGGCGGCCGATGCGGCCATTGCCGTCGAGAAAGGGATGGATGGTTTCAATTGGACGTGCGCGAGCGCGGCGCGCACGAGCGAGGGGACGGTCTCGTCGTGCAGGAATTGCTCGAGCGAACCGAGACAGTCGAGGATGTGATCGGGGGGCGGAGGGACGAAGAGGGCGTTGCCCTGGCGGGTGCCGCCGATCCAGTTTTGCGAGGTGCGGAATTCGCCGGGTTGTTTTTCGCTGCCGCGTCCTTTGGCGAGGAGTTCGGCGTGAATCTCACGCAGCAGTCGCAGCGAAAGCGGAAATCCGTCTTTCAGGCGCGCGAGCCCGTGGTTCATCGCGGCGACGTAGTTGGAGACCTCTTGGACGTCGTCGAGGGGGACGCCGTTGGTGGCTTGGTTTTCGAAGAGCAGGAGTTCCGAGAGGTTCGATTGCGTGCCTTCGATCTGGGACGAGAGCAGTGCCTCTTTGCGGATGTAGCTGTAGAGAAATAGGTTCGGATCAGGCAAAAGGCCGGTGACGCCGCTGAATCGACCAAGGGAAACGCCGGCCCGTTGGAAGAGGGTCGCGCTCCAAGCAGCGGGTGGGGTGGGCGGCAGGGGTTGGGGCACGAACGCGTAACAGGGCACGCCGACCATGCTTATAGGCTGTTTGTAGCCGGTGGGACCGCGTTGCATGGTAAAATGAGTGGGGATTCGCTCTACCAAGTTAAGATGTTAGTAAAGGGAATGGGCGTTCGCATTGCTAAACGTTACGCTTGGTAAAGCCGCCGTTACTTGCGGTAGGGGTGTAACGTTGAGGGAAGTAAGTCGGAGGTGGGGTAGAAAAATTTTCGGAGCGGCCGGCGGGCCGACACTCAGTGGATCGGCGAACGACCGGTCCGCGCTACGGCTGCAGGCGAGCCGGCGAGCGGCGGCCCTACGCCAAGATCGCGCGCAGGCTGGCGAGGTCCAGGACGGTGGCGAGGGACTCTTCCTGCACCACGGCGGCGGCGAGGGTGGCTTTTTCTTTTTGGAGGGCGCGGATTTTTTCTTCGACCGTGTTTCGCGCGATCAGGCGGTAGGCCATCACTTGATTTTTTTGCCCGATGCGGTGCGTGCGGTCGATGGCCTGTGCTTCGACGGCGGGATTCCACCACGGGTCGAAGAGCACGACGTAGCTGGCGGCGGTGAGGTTCAGGCCGGAGCCGGCGGCTTTGAGCGAGAGGAGGAAAACGGGAATCGCGGGGTCGGTTTGAAATTTATCGACGAGGGCCTGGCGGTTTTCCGTCTGGCCGGTGAGGAGGAGGTGCGCGATGCCGCGAGCGGTGAGTTCGACGCGGATGAGTTCCAACATCGTGACGAATTGGGAGAAAACCAAAACCTTGTGACCTTCGGACATGAGGGGTTCGAGGGAATCGAGGAGCGCTTCGAGCTTCGCGCTGGGGAGCGGAAGGGAGTTAGGGGACGGAAGTTCAGAGCTGAGTGTTGAGCGCTGAGAGTCGGAAGTGACGGCGGACGGTTTCTTCGATTTAGAATTTGAGATTTGAGAGTCCCGGGCGGATCTGGCGGCGGATTTGGCGCCGGATTTTTTGGGCGGCGATTTAGGGAGTTCGCCGGCGCCGACGAGGCGGGGGTCGCAGCAGATCTGGCGGAGGCGGAGGAGGGATTGGAGGATATTGAAGCGCTGGGAATCAAACTCGCGGTTGTTGTTCACGCCGAGGAGGAGGGCGCGGGTGCGCTTGAGTTCGGCGTCGTAGAGGGCGCGTTGCGAACCTTCGAGGTCGACGATGATTTCTTCCTCGATGCGAGCGGGGAGATCACGGGCGACCTGGGCTTTGGTGCGGCGTATCAGGAAGTGTTTTACGCGCTGGGCGAGGCGCGTGCGGGCGGCGGGGTCGGATTTGTCGTTGTAGAGGCGTTTGAACGCGGTCTGGCCGCCGAGGAGGCCGGGTTGGGCGAAGGAGAAGAGGCTCCAGAGATCGAGGAGACGGTTTTCGACGGGCGTGCCGGTGAGGACGAGGCGGTGGGCGGTGCGCAAGGCGCGGGCGGCGGACGCGGTGGCGCTGGCGGGGTTCTTGATGTTCTGGCCTTCGTCAAGGATGACGGCGTCCCAAGTCTCGGCCGCGAAGGCGTCGGCGTAGAGGCGGAGTTGAGTGTAGTTGGCGATCAGCAGGTGAGTGCTGAGGGCGGAGAGCTGGGAGTCGGAGCAGGCCGCCGAGGGTTTGGGGTCTGGGGTCTCGGGTTTGGGGGTGATGAGGGCCGAGGTGAAGGCGGTGGTGGTGAGGCTCGGGGCGAAGCGGGCGGTCTCGAGCTGCCAGTTGACCATGACGGATTTGGGGCAGACGACGAGGACGCGGAAGGATTTCGCGGCGGAACCGCGAGACGAAGTGGGGCGTTGAAGTTTAAGGGCGGAGAGGTGGAGGAGCCAGGTGAGCGTTTGGAGGGTTTTGCCGAGGCCCAT
>SXGR01198986.1_pt1 | contig 23574 bp, 27 predicted proteins | sample 3174711 | NCBI WGS metagenome assembly SXGR01 (sample SAMN11356860, study PRJNA531348) | freshwater metagenome | isolation source: freshwater sample F1-60 | place: China: Fuxian Lake, Yuxi | collected 2017-12-25 | reverse complement strand
TCAAGCATGCGTTCGAGCGTGGTGCGCTCCACGGATGACCGCTGAACGCATGGCCGTTGCCTTCGGGCGCGTGCTACGTGGGGCTGGGCTTCGAGTTCCACTGGACTCCGTGGTCACATTCGTGCAGTGCCTGGATGCCGTCGGTATCACCGATCGCAACCGTGTGTACTGGGCAGCACACACCGCAATGGTGCGTCGTCCGGAGGATCGCGAAGCCTTCAATGTTGCGTTTGCAGTGTTCTGGGATCGCATCGCCGCAGGCGAAGATCCCGACCATGTTGCCGAGGAAACTTTGTCGCTGGCAGTCGATGCCGATGATGCCAACAGCGACGGTACAGCCGATCGCACCGACGACTCCATCTCGCTGCGATTTTCAGCGGTAGAAACCCTGAGCAAGAAGGACTTCGCCACCTACTCCGACAGCGAACTGGCAGAGGCGCAACGTCTGATGCAACGGTTGCGATTCGTTGGATCACCCCGGCGTTCGTTGCGACTTCGCCCAAGTCGTTCGCATCGCGCGCAGGTGGATGTACGACGCACCGTGCGATCGTCATTTGCACACCTTGGCGAGCCCGTGCGTCGGCAGTGGCGTGCGCCGAGCGAGCGAATGCGTCGACTGGTGGTACTGCTCGACGTTTCAGGATCGATGGAGCCGTATGCCCGGGCGTTCCTACGTTTCATGCATGCAGCAATGGTTGGTCGCCAACGCGTGGAGGCATTCACCCTCGGCACACGACTGACACGAATCACCCGCGAACTCTCCCACCGCGACCCCGACAAGGCGTTGGCACGCACCTCGCAGCAAGTTGCCGACTGGAGTGGTGGCACTCGCATCGGCGAATGCTTGCGCGTGTTCAACGATCGTTGGGGTGTGCGCGGGTTGGCACGCGGCGCCATCGTGGTGGTGCTGTCCGACGGATGGGATCGAGGTAATCCCGAGGTGCTCGGTGAGCAGATGCAACGATTGGGCCGAGTCGCTCATCGCGTGGTGTGGGTGAACCCGCTCAAGGTCACCCCCGGCTATGCGCCGCTGGCCCGCGGCATGGCGGCTGCGCTCCCCCACGTGGACGCATTCGTCGAAGGGCATTCACTGGAAGCACTCGAACATTTGGCTGCGGTCATTCACGACGACCGCAGTCGTGGCGCCGGTGGTGTGCGCGCATCGAACGCAGGTAGTCGCCATGCGTGACCTGCTCGACGACCTCGATCGTTGGCGCGCCGCCGGCAAACGCTGCGTAGTGGGACGCGTGGTGGGAATCGAAGGTTCGGGCCCACGCGAAGCCGGTGCCGCAATGGCCGTGAACGAAGATGGCGAAGTGGTGGGTTCCGTCAGCGGCGGATGTGTGGAAGGAGCGGTAGTTGCCGAGGCACTGGAGATGTTGCGCGAGAAGGACAGCGCACGAGTGGTGACGTTCGGATATTCCGACGACGAAGCATTCGCCGTGGGGCTCACCTGTGGCGGCACGATTCACCTCTTCTTGCAGGAGCTCACGTGGTGACTTGCGTGGTGGTCGTAATTGACGCCGGTGTGGCGGTGCAGCGATGATCTCGCTCTACGACGAACTTGCGCGGCGACTCCGCGCGCACACCCCGACGGCACTTGCCGTGGTAATCGACGGCCCCAATGCCGGCGCCACCTTGCTGGTATCCCCGAATCAACCCACGATGGGCAGTTTGGGCGACGACGAACTCTCACGTGTGGCGGCGCGCGACACCCTCGGCGAATTGGAGGCCGGTCGCACGAGCACACGGCATTATGGGCCGCAGGGGCAAACCACGCCGGAGGATCTCGCCGACTCGCCCACCGTGCGCGTGTTCATCGAGTCGTTCGCTCCACCGCCACACATGGTGATCTTCGGTGCGGTGGATTTCACCAGTGCTCTCGCGCGTGCCGCCAAGTTGCTGGGCTACCGCGTCACCGTGTGCGATGCGCGAAAGGTATTCGCAACTGCGCGTCGATTTCCCATGGCCGACAACATCATGGTGGCATGGCCCGACGAGGTGTTCGCTGTACATGGCGATCAACTCAGCCAGCGCGACGCGGTGTGCATCCTCACCCACGACCCGAAGTTTGATGTGCCTGCCATTCAGGGTGCGTTGCGCACCAATGTGGGTTACATCGGCGTGATGGGAAGCCGCAAGACGCATGCCAAGCGCCTGGAGCGACTGGCAGAAGTTGGATTGCGCGGCGACGACCTGGCTCGTGTGATGTCACCCATCGGGTTGGACATCGGCGCCCGAACACCCGAAGAAACGGCGATCTCCATCTGTGGTGAGATCATCGCACGCCGCACCGGACGTGCAGCGCAATCACTGTCGACGACCACCGGCGCGATTCACTAGCAATCGACGCACCGGGCGTGTGGCGCCTAGCGACGCGCCAAGCACCGGGCGCGAAGCGCACAACGCCTACTGAAGCGGGCTCACCCAGCTCATCCACGACAAACGTGTGGAGTCGATGCGGTGGATCTCCACCGATCGCTGTCCTGAACGAGCATGCACGATCAAATCAGGAACGCCGAGAGAGAACATGATGTGACCCGGGTACCACACCAAATCGCCGACTCGCACGTCGTCTCGCGAGACACGCTCGGCTCGCGCGTACTGGTACTGCGAGCCACGTTCGATCGGGACTCCGGCTTGCGCCCAGGCAAACTTGGTGAGCGCCGAGCAATCGAGCGCGATGAACGGCGCATCGGCATTGGTGCGGTACGGAACACCCACTTGGCTGAGCGCACTGAACAAGGCGATTTTTCGTACGAGTGGTGCGGAGGTCCACACTGACCGAAGTTGGTCGGCGTCAGCATCCAACAGGTATGCGACGAGCCCAGCGAGTTCGTTGATCTTGCGCTCGGCAATTGCCGACTGCTCTGCAGCGAGAACGTCGGAACTTCGACGAAGCTCCAACGCGATGGAACGAGCTTCTGCGGCAATCCACGAGGCCGAACCCTCGGCAACGGGAATCGCACGCGCCGGCTGTGGTGCACTGGACATCACCAGCAGCGCAAAGGACATCGCCGCAATGACCACCACGCGAACGGGTGTTCGCAAATTGCTGGCTATCAATGACACAGCGAAACGATCGGTATTTTGGGGGAACATCGAGACCTCCGGGTGACGCAGGGGGCGCGCCACTGGTTGGGTGGATGGGGTATGACCATCCTACCCTTGGCTGTAATGAAATTGTAATAATTCGTGGCTTTGTGAAGTGCCCCAAACCGTTGTGGGAGGCTGATTTCATGCCCCATGTGTCGAGTGCCTCGTGGTAACACCCCCGATGCCTTCACGCGCGTCCTGCGGGGCCCTGGTGCTTGCTGCGGGGGCTGGTAGTCGCTTTGTTGGCACCACCCACAAACTGCTCGTGCCGCTGGCCGGCAAGCCCGTGGTGCGCCACGTGTTGGAGGCGGTGGCGGCCAGTGGTGTGTCCCCCATCATCGTGGTGACGGGTGCAGTATCGCTCGACGACGTGCTGGTGGAACCACTTCCGGGTAACCCGGAGGTGATCGTGACCCACAACGAACATTGGCAGTCGGGTATGGCGTCGTCGTTGCACTGTGGTTTGGCGGTGGCTCGCCGACGTGGTCTTGCTGGCGTGGTGGTGGGCTTGGGTGATCAACCCGGAGTACCTGCGAGTGCATGGCGACAGGTAGCCGACACCACTGCCCCGATTGCTGTCGCAACGTACCACGGCGTACGACGCAACCCCGTGCGCATTCATGCAGAGCTGTGGGATCAACTCCCCCACAACGGCGATGAAGGTGCGAGAACGCTGATTCGGATTCGCCCCGAATTGGTGACGGAAGTAGCCTGCGAAGGCAACGCCGACGACATCGATACCGCCGACGATGTGGCACGGTGGCAACAACTACTGGCGAATCAAGGTGAGCACTAATGGACCTCCATCACGAGTTCACGGTTCCCGTGCCGGCTTCCGACGCGTGGCGAATTCTCACCGACCTCGAGCGACTCGCACCGTGTTTGCCCGGCGCTCAACTCACCGAAGTGGAAGGTGAGGTGTACCGCGGGCAGGTGAAGGTGAAGGTGGGTCCTATCTTGGCGCAGTTCAAGGGCCAGGCGTCGTTCGTGTCGCGCGACGATGCCAACTTTCTTGCCTCTCTGAAAGCCGAGGGTCGCGACACCACCGGCAAGGGCAATGCGTCGGCCACCATCACCGCGCGACTCGAACCCGTGAGTGCCTCAAGCGCCAAGTGCACGGTGGACACGCAACTCAACATTTCCGGCAAGGTGGCGCAATTCGGTCGTGGAGCCCTGGCCGACGTGAGCGACAAGTTGTTGTTGCAGTTCGTCGACAACCTCAACGCGCTGATTGCATCGCAGCCGGCCGCATCTGCGCCGAATGCCTCTGCCCCCACACCGGGCGTGTCGGACACGTCGCCAAGTGCACCATCCCCTTCACCGAATGTTCGCAAGATCGAACAAACCCAAGAGGTTGCACCACTCGACCTGCTCGATACCGCGGGTAGCACCATCGCCAAGCGCCTGATTCCCGTTGCCATCGTGCTGGTTGCCGTGGTGGCTGCCCTTGTCATCTTCCGCTGAGACAGCGACCGCGCTCGACATCGAGCAGGTCGCAGCGCTGTTGGGTCGTCGCCCGCAAGGCGACTTCACGGTGGTGTTGCGTCACCCCAATGGAGACCCGCGTGTGGTGCGAAATGCCCCGTTGCTGCACGACGGCACACCGATGCCCACTCGTTACTGGTTGGTCGATCCTGTCGACGTTGCCGCGGTGTCGCGGCTCGAAGCGTCCGGTGGTGTGAACATCGCCGAGGCCGAGGTGGATGCCAACGAGCTCATCGCCGCGCATCACGCCTACGCGGCCGAGCGCGACGCGCACATTCCCGCCCAACACGGCGGACCCAAACCGTCCGGTGGCGTGGCCGGCACACGTCGTGGCGTCAAGTGCCTGCACGCTCACTACGCCAGTTGGTTGGTGGGCAATGCCGACCCGGTTGGCCGATGGGTGGCAACGCAACTGGAAGCGACGCCACGGTCGTGAGTACTGCAGGTAACGCATCTGCTCGTGAAGCAACGAGTGCTTTCGCCGCGATTGATATCGGCTCCAATTCCACCAACTTGTTGATCGTCGATTCGAAGGGAGTCGAAATCGTTCGCGAAGTGAATGTCACCGCGCTGGGTGAAGGTGTTGGCAAAACAGGGACGCTGTCTCAGGTTGCCATGGACCGAACCATGGCAGTGATCTCCCAGTACGCCAACCTCGTACGCCAGCACGAAGCACGCTTGGCAATCACGGGCACGGCAGCGTGCCGCATGGCAAGCAACACGACCGACTTTTTTGCACGCGTGCAACAAACAACTGCCGTGAGTCCACGTTTGTTGTCGGCCAGCGACGAAGCGAATCTCGCATGGCATGGCGCCGTGGCCAGCCTGTCGCCAATCGATGGTGTCACCATGGTGGTGGACATCGGCGGTGCCTCCACGGAATTGACCATCGGCGACACACGCGACGGCGCTGCCGTGGTGCACGACAGTGTGTCGCTCCCCTACGGCGTCGTCACCCTGACCGAAGCCGAGCTGCACGGTGACCCACCCCGCCCCGAGGAACTCGCGAACGCCATCTCCATCGTGAGCGACGCCGTGGACAACGCAGTGATCGAACGCCCCGCCCTCGGCGACGCTGCGCGCGTGGTGGGTGTGGCGGGCAGCATCGTCACCATTGCCGCGGTGGAGTTGGGGCTGCAACACTTCGATGCAACACGACTGCACGAGATGGTGCTCTCGCGTGCCGCTGCCGAAGACGTCTTTCGTACGTTGGCTACCGAGGCGTTGAAGGACCGCATCCACAACCCGGGTCTCCCGTTGGAACGTGCCGGGGTCATCGTGGGAGGATGTTCCCTACTGGTTGCCATCATGCGACGACTCCATCTCGACCACATCATCGTGAGCACGCACAACCTGCTGGATGGCGTGATTGCCGAGCTTCGCGCCACGACGGGCCCTGTCGCATGAAACCATCCACATCACCGCGCGCTCGCGTGGAACACCCCACGGAAACGACATCGGTTCGTCTGTTTGGCCGACGCGTCATGTTGCGTCCGCTCATTGCCAGCGACTTTGCGGCGTTCGGCGAGGTGCGCACCCGCAACGGCCGATGGCTCACCGATTGGGAGCCGCTTCGACCCATGGCCTCGGCCGACCCCGCCGTGAGCCACGAAGCGTTCGAACGTCGTTGCTTGTTGCGCGAACGCGAGCGCATCGCGGGCAACGCCTACAGCTTTGGCGTGTTCGTTGATTCCAATTTTTGTGGCGAGGTGAACCTCAACGGTGTTACCCGGGGCTCGATGCAATCAGCCACCATCGGCTACTGGATCGACCAAGCCAAAGCCGGACACTCCTACACACCCGAAGCCGTCGCGGTGGTCACCCGATTTGCGTTCGAGCAACTTCGTTTACATCGACTCGAAATTTGCATCATTCCACGCAACGCCAACAGCCTGCGTGTGGTGCACAAACTTGGTTGGCGATACGAGGGTTGCGCTCAACGATTCTTGGAGATCAACGGCGTGTGGGAAGACCACGACCGCTTCGGCTTCACGGCCGAAGAATGGGACGCACGCGCCGAAGAACTCAGCCTCGCCTGGCTGTAGCGCGCTGCCGTAGCACGCGTCGCTGCCACCACCGTCAGCGCTTGGAGATCTTTGCCTGCAGCGCCGCGAGGCGTTCGCGAAACCACGGTTGACGAGTGGACCACACCTGTGGGCCAAGCTCGAATTCCACGGCTTCGGTATGCGTTGGCACCGCACCAATCTCCACGATGGTCTTCTTGATCGACACGAGCAAATCCTTGGGCGCATCGGCTGCCTTGGCAGCAAGCGCATGGGCAGTTGGCATCAATTCCGCATCATCCACGCACTTCCACACCAACCCCGCACGCAGCGCCGCTTCACCATCCAGCACCTCGCCAAAGGCAACGGTGGCCATGGTGGTTTGCATGCCGGCGATACGCAACTGCATCCACGTGTTGCCACCACCAGGATGCAGTCCAAGTTGCAAAAAGCGGGAGTCGAACCTTGCACTCCGTGCTGCGATACGTACATCACAGCCAAGTGCCAGGTTCATGCCGGCACCCACCGCCGCACCGTTCACCGCGGCAATCGTCGGCAGTGGGCTGCGTGCCACACGCAAGAAACCCTCGTAGATGCCCAGCAGCGATTCGCGTGTGGCTTCAGCCAGGTTCCCCAGGTTGGCGCCCGCGCAGAACGCAGGTGGTGTGCCGGTAACGATCACTACACGAACATCTGGATCGCTCTCGGCGGCATTCATCGCAGCCACGATTTCCGACACCATGTCGGCGGTCATGGAGTTTCGTTCCTGGGGGTTGTTGAGTGTGAGCGTGGCGATGCCGTCGCTCACCTCGTAGATGACCATCGCCATACCCGCGATTCTCGCACACGGATAGCGTGACTTCGTGCTCGACCACGTGTTTACCGATGCAATCGGCGCATTGCGCGATGCCTTCGGAAACGCATTTCTCGAACGTCAAGCGTTCGAAGAGCACCTTCACTCCGACGTCTTGCTCGGCGACTTGGTGTGGGCCACCAGTTACGGTCTCCCCGGCGAAGGGCAACCACCACGAGTAGTTGCCCACATCACCTTCACGTGGCCATCGTGGAGTCAGGCCACGTATCGCGCTTGGTACGTGGAAGAGATTTATCACGAAGCACCAGTCATCGAGATGGAAATTGTGTTTCGACTACAGCGACTCGCGTCGCTCCCCGATGCAACTCAGATTGCCGGGGTGGCTCCTCTGACGAGTCCGCGTCTCGGTTCACAACAACTCTCGCGCGACAGCATCAGCAGCGAGACCATCACCACATCCAACGCACAGCGCCCTACCGACCACGCAGTAGAAATCGTGTACCAGGGCGCCTATGAGTTGTCGGAAGAAACGCTTGCCGATGGCACCAATGCGACTCTTGATCAACACTTTGGTTCACTTGGTGGGTGGGTTGCCTCGACCCTCGTGAAACTCGGCGACCTGCAGTTCGCCTATCACCCCGCAGACGACGACAAGTGACGTTCGCCTCGTCAAGGTGCGTCGGACGGCAAGCGGTCTAGCGCAGGTCTTCGGGCAACAACATCGCCAACGACACGTGAGGTCGAGGACCCATGTGCATGATCACCTCGGCTGCACAGATGGTGCCGATTTCAGCACACTGCTCGAGCGTCTTGCCGTGCGTCAATCCATACAGGAATCCGGCGGCGTACATGTCGCCTGCACCTGTGGCATCCACGATGGGGTCAACCGGTAGCGCTGGAATTTCGATGTAGTCGTCAGCAGTAACCACCACGCTTCCCTGCTTGCTGCGAGTTACCACGGCGAGCGGACACTTGTCGCGAAGTGCGCGTACGGATGCTGCAAAGTCGTCGGTGCCGAACAACACTGCAAGCTCGTGCTCATTGGCGAACAACAAGTCCACGTCGTTGCACACCAGCGAGTGGAAGTCGATGTGGTGTCGTTGCACACAGAAGGAGTCCGACAAGGTGAGCGCCACCTTGCGACCTGCTTCGTGGGCGTACTGGGCCGCCACGCGAAACGCCTCCTTCGCGTCGTCCTTGTCGAAGAGGTATCCCTCGAGCAACACCCATTCGGCACTCTGCACGGCGTCCCTGGAGATGTCGCCCGGGCACAGGACCGCGCCCGCCCCGAGGTAGGTATTCATGGTGCGCTGGCCGTCGGGGGTCACCACGATGACGCAGCGTCCCGTGGGAAGCCCGTGATCTTTGGGTGCCGGGAAGAACGACACCCCCGCATCGTGGAGGTCGCTGGAAAACACCCCACCGAGATCGTCGTCGGCGATCTTGCCGATGAAGCCGGCTCGTCCACCGAGGCTCGCCAAACCGTGACTGGTGTTGGCCACCGAGCCGCCGCTCGACATCACATTCGGGGCAATTTGCGAGCGCAGGAACGCCGAGCGCTGGTCGTCAACCAACATCATGGACGCCTTCGTGAGGTTGTGCTCGGTAAGAAAGTCCTCGTCCACCGACGCGATGATGTCCACCATGGCATTGCCGATGGTGACGGCATTCAGCGTGGCAGGTTTCACGACTCCACCACCCTAGATGTTGGGCTGTCTGGTCGGCCGTCGTCCGAGAACACAAAAAGGTTGATTTGATACGACATCTCGCGGACTATCGGACTAAGTTATAAAGTCTCGAAAAGGAGCAGGCCCCCATGAAAGCAAAATCGCTCTCAGCACAGTTGAAAAAAGCATCTTCCGCTTCGGCGCAAACCGTCGCCGACCAACTCATGGCATTGCGCGCAGAGCGAGGCCTCTCTCAGGCACGACTGGCGGAATTGGCCGGTGTGGATCGAAAGACGATCAACCGAATCGAAAACGGTCACTTCTCCCCTTCGCTCGACACGATCACCCGCCTGAGCGTGGTGTTGAAGTGCCGACTCTCTGACCTTGTAGAAGCCAAGCGCTCCAAGCGCTAACACCCATTCGTACCCGCGCAACCAGCGCGACGTTCGCTTAACGCGCCAAAGCGCTGATGAGTCGCTGACAAACGTCGGCAATGTTGTGCGCGTTGTCTGCGTCAACACCAGTATGTGGCCGACCAGGCTTGGGTGCGCGGGCCACTTCGTCAAACAACGTGATGATCTGATCACGCGACAGCTGACTCGGTGATACCAACTCGAGAGCAGCAACGAGCTCGCTGATTGAGATCACCCGACTACCCCTGATCTGCGGCGGAGCTCCGGCGCTGTCGACATCCTGACCGCTCGTGATGGTGAGCAAATGGTCGTGCCGTTGTGGTGTGCTCACTCGAGGTGTGCGGCTCCGAATGACGCCCTTCGCAGATACTTCGCGCGAAAAGATCGGCCAACGACGAGCATTGGCGACACCAATGGCCACGGGAATGTCGTCGTCGATTCGACCGTGGTTTGCCACCAGGAGGCCTTCGCTCAGCAAATGCGAAGCCACCATGGAGGCAAATCGTGCGGTATCGGCACACCATAGAACGATGGTGTATGGGTCACTCATGCCACGTACCAACTCTGCGCCAAAAAAGGAATAAAAACCCCTTCCGAGAAGATAGTTGACGGGTGTACGCACCATAGGTGGGTCTACATACCCCATCTCAACGCACGAGTAGAGGCGGAAGTGACACCGTCTGGTAGCGCGACAACGTGCCACCATCGGCTTCGTGCATTATCGCACGAACGAAAGTTCTTAGCGGCGGTCGGCTTTTAAGGTTCCGTTCACGATTTGTTCGCGAAGTTCTCGCTTGAGGAACTTGCCCGCCGCATTACGCGGCAAGGGCTCGCCCATCATCACCACATGCACCGGAATCTTGAACGCGGCAATCTTGCCGTCGAGGAAGTTCCACAGTTCCGCCGGTGTGATGTGGTGGCCGACCTTGGGATACAGCGCCACGGCCACTTCCTCGCCCAAACGCTCGTGAGGCACCCCGAACACGGCCGCCTCGTGCACTGCCGGATGTTCATAAATGGCGTGCTCCACCTCGGCGCCATACACGTTCTCACCGGCGCGCAGAATCATGTCCTTGGCGCGATCCTCGATATAGAGGAAACCCTCGTCGTCCATGCGTCCGATGTCGCCTGAGCGCAGCCAACCATTCACGATGGTCTCCGCGGTGGCCTCCGGCTTGTTCCAGTAGCCACGAATCAGCATCGGGCCGAACATCCAGATCTCGCCCGTTTTACCTGCTGGTAGTGCCGTGCCATTGTCGTCACGAACTTCCACCAACATCGGTGGAGCGCAGCGACCCGTGCTGGTGGGATGCGACACGTAGTCGTGACCGCGGTTGCCGGGGCCGAACGCATTGGTCTCGGTCATGCCGTAGCCAAGTTGCGGCCCGCCCTTCTTGAAACTGTTTGCCACCTTGTGCACCAACGCAGCTGGTGCCGGCGCACCGCCACCACCCACCGAGCGCAACGACGAGGTGTCGAACTTGGCAAAGTCGGGATGATTGACGAGGTCCCAACTTTGCGTGGGCACCCCAACGAAGTTGGTGATCTTCTCACGCTCGATGATCTCCAGTGCCTTACCGGCGTCCCACTTGTACATGATCACGAGTTTCAATCCGGCGACGAAACAGCTCATCAACACCGCAACGCATCCGGTCACATGGAACAACGGCACGATGAGAATGAACGACGGCGGGAATGGGTCTGGTTCGGGTTTTTCCGTCGCACGTGCACCCTCGATTGCTTGTCGAGCAGAAAACGCCATCAATGCACTGACGACTGCGCGATGGGTGGATACCGCACCTTTCGGGCGGCCAGTGGTGCCCGAGGTGTACAGAATGGTGGCGTCATCGTCGGGAAGAATCTCCACCGCTGGTGCCGCAGAACCGAGTTCGAGCGCAGACTCCCAGCGATCGTGACCAGCCGAGGAGGGCAACTCCGAACGCACCAGCAACACGTGAATACCGAGTTCGGCACATGTCTTGCGCGCATTCTCGAAGCGTTGGTCATCGCAGATGAGTACCTTGGCGCCACAGTCACGCAGGGCGTAGTCCATTTCGTCCTCGGTCCACCAGGAGTTCATCGACACCGACACGCCGCCGGAAATGAGAATGCCGGCAAAACTCATGGCCCACTCTGGATAGTTGCGCATGGCCACGGCAACGCGATCACCCTTTTTGATGCCATAAACGTTCACTAGGCGGTTGGCGAGCGCATCCACATGCTGGAAGGTCTTGGCAAATGACCATCGCTCACCTTCGTACACGAGGAAGTCCTTGTCGCCATGCCCACGTGCCAAGCCGAAGATCTGCGCCAAGTTGGCTGGTGCGTGCTTGAACACCTTCATGTTGACCCCGCGAACTTCGGCGTCGACCAGTTCGAACATTTGCCCCGGTGAGTGCACCGCGGCAATGGCGTCCTTCCACGAAAGACCTGCTGGCGTTGTCATGTGAGCCCCCTCACCACCATGGGTGGTGCAGGTAAGTCTCGCTTATCGCACTGCTCGTGCGCCACTTGTGGAGCTGAGGGGAATTGAACCCCTGGCCTGTACATTGCGAACGTACCGCTCTACCAACTGAGCTACAGCCCCGCGGGCGCTTACGCTACCGCTTCGCCGCGAGCGCGAACCCGTCAGGCGACGCGACGGAACTGGCGGCGATAACGCTCGTGATCGCGCTTCACTCGCCACTGCACCAAGACGTAACAATAGGCCGCTAGGGCCAGTGCGGAGATGGTGAAGGTCCACACAAAGAAGATTTCTCGCATGGCAATCGCCAAGAGCAACGACAACCCGGCGGTACCCAACAAGCCAAGCAGCCAGTTTTGGCGACGACGGCGAATCATCTCGCGCTCGAAGAACTCGCCTTCAAAGCGGGCATGTTGGCGGGAACCACGAGGACGCACCACCGACGACGTGGCGTGTCCCACCTGACGCAGCGGGCGGCCCATGGCGCGAGCGGCAGGGGCAAACGGACGGGCGACCTCACGAAGTGGGGCACGCATCGAACCCAAGGGCAATTGGCTGGCGCGTGGCAACGGACGGCCATCTCGCTGCAGCGACGACAATTGACGACGGAACTGGGTTACCGAGGTGGTGGGCGAATTCCGGAGTCGGGAACGTACGAGAGGGGGTACCAGGACGGCAGCCCAGGCAGCAGCGACGATCAGCAAAATCAGGTTGCCCATACGGTTCCTGACAGTCTATGACGATTTGATGACAGTCCAGAGCCCCTGCCGACGGTGTCGAATAGCCCTCAGGGGCGGCGTTTGGCGGCGCTAGTTAGCTGCGCGGCGGTATGTGCCTTGGCGACCGCCCGACTTTTCCCACAGGGTGAGCTCGCCAATCAGCATGTCGCGATCGGCACTTTTGCACATGTCGTAGATGGTGAGGGCAGCCACCGAACAGGCGTGCAGCGCCTCCATTTCCACCCCGGTGCGATCGATGGTGTCAACATGGCACTCCACTGCCACCCAGGTGTCACCGATCTCAAAGTTGATGGTGACCGCACCGATCAGCAACGGATGGCAGAGCGGAATCATGTCGCTGGTGCGCTTGGCGGCTTGGATGCCCGCCACTCGCGCAACGGCCAGCACGTCGCCCTTCTTTACTTCGCGATTGGCGATCGCGGCCGTGGTGGCTGGCTGCATGAATACCTTGCAGCGTGCCATCGCGCGTCGATGGGTAGGTTCCTTGGGGGTCACATCCACCATGCGGGCACGACCGAGCGGGTCGAGGTGCGAAAATTGTGCGTCAGACATCGTCAGCCTCCGATGATGATTGGGTACGACATGTTCAGCCTCCGATTTGGCTCATGGATCGGCGTGGGCGAAGGAATGCGATCTGCCCGATGTTGTGACCAGCCCACTTCTCGCCCACCGCACGACGCAACAACGCTTCGATGGCATCGTCGGTGGCACCGCCGCGCAGCAGCGCGCGCACATCGAACTCGTCGGTGGCGAACAAGCAAGTACGGAACTGTCCATCAGCGGTCAAACGCACGCGATCACAGTCGCCACAAAACGGTTTGGTCACGGTCGGAATCACGCCGACGGTACCGCGACCATCGAGATACCGCCAACGGTCGGCTGGTGCGGCTCCTCGGCTCGGCAACTGCTCGAGCGGAAACACCGCCTGGATGGTGGAGACAATTTCATCTTGACCGACGACGGCGTTGGTGAGCCAGCCACCCTGTGCGTCGAGTGGCATGAACTCGATGAAACGTACCTCTACATCGTGCTCACGACCGAAAGTGGCGAGAGCAACAATCTCGTCGTCGTTGACTCCGCGCTGTACGACCGCATTGATCTTCACGGGCGAGAATCCCATGTCTCGCGCCGCTGCAATGCCCTCGAGTACCGAGTTCAGTTCGTCGCGCTTGGTCATGTGCTTGAACCGTTCGCGATTCAAGGTGTCGAGGCTGATGTTGACGCGCGACAGCCCGGCGCGCTTCAAGTCGTGCGCCACCAGCGCCAAGGTAGCCCCGTTGGTACTCAGCGCTAGATCTATCCGTGCACCGGCGCGCGGTGAGTCGGCGCCTGGCGGCACGACCAGTGACGCCAACTTTTCGATCAGCACAGGCAGGTGGGCGCGCACCGTGGGCTCGCCGCCAGTAAGACGAATGCCGTCCACCCCGAATCGCTCCACGCAGATTCGAGCCACGCGAACTATTTCTTCGTAGGTCAGCACGTCGGCGCGCGGCAGCCACTGCAAACCCTCCTCGGGCATGCAATACGTGCAGCGGAAATTGCACCGATCGGTGACCGAAATGCGCAAGTCACGAACCGTTCGACCAAACGAATCGATCAGTTCTGGCCGGGTCGAATCAGACCGCGAGGTTTGCGGCAACTGCGACATGGCGAAAGCCTACGCCCGACCAGCGTTGGCGCACTAGGCCAACCTCAACGCACCTGGTGGACGTCGGCTGGTTTAAATCAGCAACATGACGTCGACAGTGCCGCCCGCATCGACGCCGGAGCCGTCGGGCACGATTGCCAATCCATTCGCGCCCGCCGTAGCCGCCAACTGATGGCTGCCCTGTGGGCCCGTGTCGCGTACGTGCAAACGACCATCGGTATCGAAATGCCCGAACACACGCATGAAGTGCGTCTTGCCGTCGGGCTTACGGCGTAGCGGTGCGTCGGCGATCGCGTGAATCATCGGACGTAACAAGTTGGTGGTGTGGCCCATCATCTTTCGCAACGCTGGACGAGCCAACAATTCGTAACTGATCATCGACGACACCGGATTGCCCGGCAAACCGAAAATTGGCACCCGACGCAACAGACGGTCTTGCGTTTCCGTGCCGTTCAGCAATCCGAATGCGAACGGCTTTGCCGGCTTGATGGCCATCTGCATCCACTGCATATCGGCAATTCGTGACAGCACCGCCTTCACGACGTCGAAGTCGCCCATGCTGACGCCTCCGCTGGTGACGATGGCATCGTGCGTGAGAGCAGCCTCACGGAGTGTTCTTTCGAGTAGTGCCTCGTCGTCTGCGATCACACCCAAGTTGGTGACCTCGCAGCTCGAGTCTGCGATGAGTAACTCCAACATGGTGAGATTGCTCTCGCGAATTTGACCACGCTGCAACGGCGAGCCATCGGTAACCAGTTCGTCACCGGTGGACAGCAGTGCAACCTTTGCCCGCGGATACACCCACACATGGCGGGCGTTCATGCTCGACAACACGCCGGCACCTGCAGCGTTCATCACGGTGCCAGCCTGAAACACGGTGTCACCCGCGCGGACATCGTCGGCAACCGGTCGTACGGAGGTCCCGACACCTACCGACTTGTTGATCATCACGCGATCGGCTACCGACTGCTCGCAGTCCTCCACCATCACCACGGCATCGGCGCCGTTGGGCATCGGCGCACCGGTCATGATGCGAAGTGCCTCACCGACACCCACGTTCCACGATGTGCCGTCACCAGCAGCGATCGTGCCGATCACCCGCAATTCCGCGGGTACGTTCGCAACGTCGCTGGCATGGACCGCAAACCCATCGACCGCCGTGTTGGCGAATGGTGGATTGTTCTCCGTTGCCACCACATCGCGAGCGAGCACGAGCCCTGCAGCGTGCAGGCACGCGATTTCACGTTCGGGCAACGTCGCAACGGCGGAGAGCACGCGGTCCTGCGCATCACGAAGTGGGATCACCTCTAGGACGGTATCGGGCACGCGACGAACCGCGTCTGTCGCGGGTGTTGCAATGCGACCGCCGTCATCGTGCGAGGCGACCGCCGGCGTCGTGCGAGGCTGTGGTGTGGCCATCTTTGCCCCATTTCCGCAATCACCACTCAAGGTCGCATGGCAGGTGGCAGATGGCTCTGCCAGCGAAGTAGAAATCCGCTACGAGAACGAAGGATGGACGGCCCAAGGATCGTTGGGCGCCGATCGAGCGCAATTCGTGTTGCGCTACTCCGCCACATTGGTCGTGCAGCAGTTCATGCTCTTTCGCGACATGGATGAGCCCGACCTGTGGCTCGGACGTGACCGCTCCGGGCGTTGGGGTGAGGTGAACGGTGCACATCGTCCCGATTTGGATGGCTGCAGCGACATCGAGTTGCGAATGAATCCGTTCACCCCGTCGATCACCATGAAGCGACTGCCGTTGCTGGAGCAGCACGCAGCGAGCATCGCAGTGGCGACGGTGAACGTGGAAACACTCGAAGTATTGCCGCGGCAACGCACCTACTCGCGTTTGGAGTCCAACCGCTGGCGATACACAAGCGCGTATCACGAACGCGAAGTGGAATCCACGTTGGATGAATACGGGCTCATCGTCGACGAACCCGACGCATTCAGTCGACGAGGGCTTGATACACCAAGTTCTTGAAGTAAGGGCGCAGTGGCCACGTGCTCGACGGCAACAACTGCGTGTAGAACGCGGCAATGATTCCCTCGTTGCGGTCGATCCAGAACGTGGTACTTGCGGCGCCACCCCAACCGAAATCGCCGACCGAACCATGCACCTTGGCGCGCGCAGGATTCAACAACACCGAGAAGCCGAGACCAAATCCGAAACCGTCGTAGGCATTTTCCAGATCCAACGGTCGACCGTATTCGGTGATGTCGGCGTCGTTCGGTAGATGATTGGACGTCATCAACCGCACAGTGCGAGGCGACAAGATTCGAGCACCGTCCAGTTCGCCGTCGTTCGCCAACATCTGCAAGAACCGGTGGTAGTCGTACGCCGTGGACACCAGCCCGCCGCCTCCACTCAGGAACGTCGGTCGATGCGCTGCGGCATTGCCCATGTTGTCGAGCCGCTTGGCGCGGCGCGTTGCCGGGTCGGGTTGATACAAACCAGCGAGACGGTGCACCTTGTCCTCCGGTGCAAAGAACCCCGTGTCGTGCATGCCGAGCGGAGCAAATATTCGCTGTGCAAAGAATTCTTCCAGCGTTTGACCCGACGCCACCTCCACGATGCGGCCCACCACGTCGGTAGCCACGCTGTAGTTCCACTCGGTTCCGGGCTGGAACAACAGAGGCAACGCAGCCCACTTTTCACATGCTTCTTCAAGCGTGGTGCCACGAGGAACTCCCCATTCGAACCCGGCACGGCGATACAGGTCGTCCACCGGCGACTGATACAAGAAGCCGTACGTGAGACCAGCAGTGTGCGACAAGAGGTGCCACACCAACATTTGCTCGGTCACCGGCTCGGTGAACGGCTTCACGACAGAGCCCGAGCGCCACACTCGAGACGAGCCGAAACTCGGAATGAAATTGCTCACCGGGTCGTTCAGCAACAACTTGCCTTCTTCCACCAGCATCATGAGCGCCACCGAGGTGATGGGCTTGGTCATCGAAGAGATGCGGTACATGGTGTCGTCTTCAACCGGTAGCGAACCCTCGACGTCTCGCATGCCGTAGCGGTGTTGGTGCGCCACTTTTCCGTGACGGGATACCACCAAGTGAAAGCCCGGCAATCGACCATCGTCGACGTATCTCTCGAAGTGCTCGTCCAATGTCCGCAGACGCTTGGGATCCATACCTGCGGCATCCGGTGTGACTTCGTTGACGAGTGCCTTGGCGTGAGCGTTCATGTCTGCTCCCCTTTCAATCGTGTTTCCAGCCATGTGCGCAACTGTGGGCCAACGTCTCGACGCTTCAGCGCTGCATCGATCGACGCGGTCAACATTCCCATTGGAGTTCCGGTGTCGTGACGCGTACACGAGATGAGGACACCGTTCACCCTGCCCGAGCGGGCCATGTTGCCGATTGCGTCACTCAGTTGCAACTCGCCACCTGCTGCCGGCTTCAATGTGGCGAGGAAGCCGAAGACGTCGCGCCCGAACACGTACCTTCCGATGATGACGAGGTCGCTTGGTGCATCGACCGCGTTCGGCTTCTCCACCACATCGCGAATGCCCACCCGGCCATTCGCATCGGGCACACCTTGCGGAGTGATGCAGCCATAGGCCGACACCTCGTTGCGAGGCACTCGCTTCAACCCAATGGCGGCTTTTCCGCTGGCTTCGTATTCAGCGACAAGGTCCTTCAGATGTGAACTGTCGCCCATCAACTCATCGGGCAGTAACACCGCAAATGGTGCGTCACCCACGAGCTCACGCGCACATTCCACGGCATGACCCAAACCTCGCGGCGAATCCTGGTACACCACGGTGATTCGTGCACCCCCACTGGCTTTTTCGGCAAACATTTCGATGGCCGGCTTGGCACGATTCGAAATCAGGATGATGTGCTCGATGCCCGCACCGATTGCTTCGTCCACCGTGTGCTGGAGTGACGGCGTGTCGAAGACGGGCAGCAACTCCTTGGGCACCACCTTGGTGGCCGGCAAAAATCTGGTGCCAAGACCCGCCGCGGGGATCACGGCTACGCGCACGGGCATTGTCTCATCGTAGACTTTGAAGCCCTATGCCCACCTATGTGTACCGCTTCATCGACACGGGCGAAACCATCGAGATTCGCCAGTCATTCGACGACGCCGCGCTCACCGAAGCACCACACCCGAGCGACGGTAAACCTCGCCCCGTAAAGAAGGTGTTCACCCCGGTGGGTGTCACATTCAAGGGTTCGGGTTTCTACAAGACCGATTCGGGTGGGTCCAAGAAATCGACGACGTCGACATCGGCTGCATCAACTGCCGACTCCGGCTCCTCTGCGCCGACGTCGAGCGACTCATCCTCGTCGAGCCCCGCCAACGGCACGTCCGGTGCAACTCCAGGCAGTGCCAGCACGGCTGCTCCGAGCACGCCATCTGCGTAGGCGCCCGACCAACGCACAATTGCCGCGCCGACGGCACACAGCGAGGTATGAGAAACCTCATTCATCGACTACTGAACGTCTCCACCTACCGACACCTTGATCGCCGGCTTGCCGCCGATGCTTCGCTGCGTCGCGCAGTGTTGGCTTCGGGTGTTGCCCTCAGCGTGGTGTGTTACGTATTGGCGATTACCACGGCGCGCTAACAGCCGGTGGCCGCGGCGCGCTCACCCGCCCACGTGGTGTCGACCCGTTAGCGAATGCCGCTGGCAACGATGCCCAATACCGCCACTCCCAACGCCACGCGATACCACACGAAGATGTTGAAATTGCTTCGTGCAGCCAACCGTTGCAATGCGGTGATTGCCAACCAGCCAGTGACTGCTGCGGCGCCTACGCCAATCACCATTGCCGAGGCCAACCCATCGGGAACGCCATCAATGATCAAGCCCACCACTTTCCACACACCAGCCCCCGCAATGATCGGTACGCCGATAACGAACGACATCCGCACCGCTGCGGCGCGACCGTAACCAAGTGCCCGCATGGCAGAAATGGTGATACCGGAGCGCGACGTACCCGGATTCAACGCCAGCACTTGTGCGGCACCGATCAGCCACGCATCTCGCACCGTGAGGTGTTCGGGCGTGCGCTCACCGGTGCGGCGGTCTGCCCACCACAACACCGCGCCGAAACCAATCAGCGATACGGCAACGGCAACCGGTCCGCCGAGTTGCTCGGCAATCACATCGTCGAACAGCGCACCAACGACCGCGGCGGGCACTGCCGTGAGCAGATACAACCACGCCAGGCGACCGTGCGGTGTTGCGACTCGCTCCTCTGCCGACGCGACGGGGTAGCGAACTCCGGCAACCATCAGCTTGGCCAAGTCACTGCGCACTGCAACGACCACTGCCAACAGCGTGCCGAGGTGCAGCGCAGCATCGAATGCGGTGCTTACTGACTCGCTGTCGAGATCACTCCAATTGAACAGCCATGGCACCAACTCCAGGTGACCACTGGAGGAGATGGGGAAGAACTCCGTCAACCCCTGCACCACACCGAGGATGAGCGCGTGCCACCACGACATGGTGATGACGACGCTACTGAGGATGGAGGTTACGAGCCGCTGATGGTCACGTCGGCGATGACGAGCGACAATCCGGCAGCGCGCATTGGCAACCAATCGACGTCGTTGCCAATCGCCACGATGTCCTGCAGCATGCGCTGCAACGTCGATCCGATGGTGAACTCCCGGATAGGTGCTCCTACTGCCCCGTTCACGATGGTCATTCCCGAGGCACCCGTGGAGAAGTCACCCGAGATGGGGTTCACGCCGCTGTGCAATCCGGAAACTTCCTGAATGAGAACACCATCACTGATCGATGCAATCAACTCGGCTTGCGACTTCGCACCAGGCGTTACCTGCATTGCCAAACATCCGACTCCCGGTGAACCGGCAAACCCGCCGCGCGTGGCGTTGCCCGTACTTACGGTCTTCATTCGGCGTGCGCTGTAGGAGGAGTGCACGAACATCTGCAACACGCCATCCTTGATCAGCACGTTGCGTCGGGCGGCAAGTCCTTCGCCGTCGATGTCGGTTGCGGTATAGGCAAGTTTGTTGGTGGGATCGTCCACCAGGGTGAAGAACGGTACGGCGACCTGCTCGCCCAAACGATCGGCAAAGATGCTGCGACCCTTCGAGACGTTCTCACCGTTGAATGCGCTCGACAGCACACTGACGAATTGCGATGTCACGTACGGGTCGAGCACGATCGTGGTGCGCTTGGTGGATGGCTTCGTGGCACCAAGTAATCGGGTTGCGCGATCGGCGGCATCTCGAGCCGCTTTGTCCAAGTCGAAGTCCTTCGGCGAATCTCCAACGGAGAATCCAAATCCCGTCTGGGTTTCGTCGCCGTCATCGGCCAAGGTCACGACCGAGACATAACACGAATTCGCTCTTCCGCTGGTGCGAATTCCCGTGGTGGTGGCGAATGCGGTTTCGCCCCAACCATCGTCGTAGTTGGCTGATTCACTGCGCACGCGCGAGTCGGCAGCCAATGCTCGGCGCTCCAAATCCTTCGTCAAATCCACCTTGGATTCCGTGGGAAAGTTGGCGAGTTCGTCATCCCAGAACTTCTGCGGAACTGGTTCTACTCCATCGGGCATTGCCAATCCGGCGAACTCGTCACGGGTGCCGAACTGTACGTTGTCACGCGCTTCCGCAAGTACCTCCGCGATGGCGCTTTCGTCCAAGGTGCCGGCATAGGCCGTGCCGGTGCGACCGTCCTTGATTACTCGAATTCCAACGCCATCACTCTGTGCCGAAACGAAGTGTTCCATCTCGCCTTCGTAGACGCGAACCGACGTTTCACCGCCACGGCCTACGTACGCCTCGACCTGTTCACCTGGCTTTGCTTGCGCAACGATGCGGTCGGCGATCGCCTGCAGTTCGGGAACTTCGACTTTCATTGGTTGCTCACTTCCCTGCTCGGGCTACGATCATGCCGCGGTGCCACCGATGGTGAGGCTCTTTACTCGCAGGGTTGGCTGTCCATCACCCACGGGAACACCTTGGCCATCTTTTCCGCACGTGCCCGGGTTGCCCATGGCAAAGTCGTTGCCGAGCAAGTCGATGTCACGCAATACTTGCGGGCCGTTGCCGATGAGGTTGCCGTCACGCAATGGTTCGGTGATCTCACCGTTTTCGATCAGATACGCCTCGGTCATGCCGAACACGAAGTCACCGCTGGCGGTGTCCACCTGTCCGCCACCCAACTTGGCCACGTACACGCCGTTCTTGGTGTCGCGCACGATGGCATCCGGATCATGCGGGCCATTGAGCACGAACGTATTGGTCATGCGCACCATCGGAAGATGCTGATAGCTCTGCCGGCGACCGTTACCGCTCTGGCGACGACCTTCTTTGCGTGCACGGAGATAGTCCCACATGTAGTCGGTGAGCACACCATCTTGAATCAGCACGTTGCGCTGCGACGGGTGACCTTCGTCGTCGATGCCAATCGCGCCCCACTCCGCCGTCATGGTGCCATCGTCGATGAGTGTCACCAACGGTGATGCCACCAATTCGCCACGCTTGTCCTTGTATACGCTCGCACCTTTGCTGATGATGTCGGCTTCCAAACCGTGTCCGCACGCCTCGTGGAACAGCACCCCACCCGAACCGTGCTTGATCACCACCGGGAGCGATCCCGATGGTGCCGGACGCGCACTCAACTTGGTAACCGCCTGCTGTGCGGCTGAGCGTGCAAGTTCCTCGATGTCGTTCTGATCGAACACTTCAAAGCCGATGGTGTGGCCGAGTGACTGGAAACCGGTTTGCATGCCACCGTCGCCACTCGCCACCACGCTGACACGCAACAAGGTGCGAACCTGCTCGTCCGCGGCCAGTACGCCGTCGCTGTTGGCGATGAGTATGCGCTTGCGCGAGTCGCCGTAACCAGCCGAGACCTGCACGATTGCCTTGTGAACTGCCCGGGCTGCGGAGTCGACTCGTTGCAAGATGGCCACCTTGTCGCGCTTGGCAATCTCGTCCGGCCACTTCTCGATGGTGTTCACCGGATGTCGTACCACCGCGTTGAGCGATACGGAGTTGACGCCACCGCCACCACGTGATGCGGCGGCAGCTGCGGCTTCTGCCGCGGCCAACAATCCCTTCTCGCTGAGGTCGCTTGTATGCGCAAAACCCGTGGTATCACCCTTCACCACACGAATGCCGGCACCACGATCGCGACCACTCGACACTTGTTCGACTTTTCCGTCGTCGAGTCCGGCTGACGTGCTGCGCTTGTCTTCCACGAACACCTCGGAAAACTCGGCTCCGGTGGATTTTCCTCGCGACAACACCCGCGACAACACTTCTGGTTCGACCAATAGCGCCTCGTTGTTTGACATGCCGAGAGCCTAGCGACGCAGGAAAACTGGCCGTCACTAGCGTCTTTGTGTGATGGATGACACGAAGCAGATGGAGCCATCACCACGTGTGCATCGCACCATCTGGTGGAAGGAAGCACTCATCGTCACGGCGTTCTACGGCGTTTACACGCTGGTGCGCAACGTGTTCGGATCGGCCCTCGTGTCCGGGAGCCAGATTCCCGTCGAAGCGTTCGTCAATGCAATGCGAGTCATCCGAATAGAGCGTGCGCTCGGCTTGTATCACGAAGAAACGATCCAGGACTGGTTCCTGCCGCACGCGAACCTGGTGAAGTTCTTCAATGTGTACTACGGCACCGCCCATTTCTTCGTGACACTCGGTGTCTTCGTCGCGCTGTTCATTCTTCGTCCGGACAAATTTGCACTCTGGCGAAACTGTCTTGCGGCAATGACCGCACTCGCGATCGTCGGATTTGCATTCTTCCCACTCATGCCTCCGCGTCTCCTCGATGCCGCATGTCCGCCGGTCAGTTATGGTGCTGCATGCATCGAACATGAGTTGCGCAATTACAACGGCGCGGAGAACTTCGGGTACAGCGACACCATCAAGGAATTCGGTGGTCCATGGGCATTCGACCGCGGCCCGGGCAAGACGCTCTCGAATCAGTACGCGGCAATGCCGTCACTACACATTGGTTGGGCAACGTGGTGTGTACTGGCCATGTTCCCACTTGCGAAACGACGCTGGGTGCGAATTGCATTGCCCATCTATCCACTGGTCACGCTGGCATGCATCGTGATTACCGGTAACCACTTCTGGATCGATGGCGTCGGTGGTATCGCGGTCTTCGCCGCGGGATATTGGATCGGTGCCCGAATTCACCGCTGGAATGAGCATCGCCTCCTCGCTCGGCACGCTGCAGCGGCTGGGCATCACGAGCCCCGTCAGGGCTAGCGTTCTAGGTTGCTA
>SXGR01193105.1_pt1 | contig 23578 bp, 19 predicted proteins | sample 3174711 | NCBI WGS metagenome assembly SXGR01 (sample SAMN11356860, study PRJNA531348) | freshwater metagenome | isolation source: freshwater sample F1-60 | place: China: Fuxian Lake, Yuxi | collected 2017-12-25 | reverse complement strand
CCAGCTCGAGTTATTTGACTACAAGCCGGAGCTGACTAAGTATCATCAGCAGGTTGCGCCGGAGTCCCTGATGAAAGGCAAGCGCTTCGCCTTCATGGATTCGTTCGCCAAGGAGCCGCCCAAGCTGTTGGGCCAGACACGGCAGTTCAAGCAATACGGCAAGTCCGGGAAGTGGCTGAGCGAGTTACTTCCGCACCTGAGCGGGGTGGTGGACGACCTTACGTTCTTCCAGGGCGTTGCGACTGACAACTTCAACCACGGCCCAGCCAAGCTGTTCATGAACACCGGCTCGGTTCGTACCGGGCGGCCGAGCATCGGCTCCTGGGTGACCTACGGAATCGGCACGCAGTCTCACGATCTGCCGGGATTCGTGGTGTTGCAGTCCGGTCCGCGTGGGCCTCGCAGCGGCGCGGCGCTCTGGGCCAGCGGCTTTCTGCCTACGTCTTATCAGGGTGTGCCTTTTCGCTCAACCGGCGATCCGATTCTCGACCTGTCCAGCCCCGCTGGCGTGTCTCCCGAACAGCAGCGCCAGACCATCAATGTGCTGCGCGATCTCAACTCGATGCAACTTCAGTATACGGGTGACCCCGAGATTGGCACGCGTATTTCGCAGTACGAGATGGCCTTCAAGATGCAAACGTCGGGACCGGCGCTGATCGACTTCTCCCAGGAATCAAAGGCAACGCTCGATATGTACGGCGCCAAACCAGGCCAGGGCTCGTTCGCCAATAACTGCCTGCTGGCGCGGCGATTGGTGGAACGCGGCACTCGGTTCGTGCAGCTCTATCACACCGATTGGGATCATCATGACGACCTCACCAAGCCACTGACGGACGTGACGCGCGATGTCGATCAGCCCACGGCGGCCTTGATAAGCGACCTTAAGCAGCGCGGCCTGCTGGATCGGACGCTGGTGATCTGGGGCGGCGAGTTCGGCCGCACGCCCATGGGCGAGGTGCGCCATAAGGGCAAGATCGGACGTAACCACCACATCGACGCTTACACATTGTTCATGGCAGGAGGCGGGTTGAAGCCGGGCGTCAGCATAGGGGGCACCGATGAGTTGGGCTTCAGTCCGACCGACACGCCGATACACGTGCACGATATTCAGGCGACTATTCTGCACCTGCTCGGGATCGATCACACCAAGCTAACCTTCCGCTTCCAGGGCCGCGATTTCCGGCTGACAGACGTGGCCGGGAACGTGGTCAAGCCGGCACTGGCCTGAGTTGGCGGAACGGAGCTGGCCGGGAAACGCACACTACTAGCTAGACCAAAGGAGTTCTATGCTCTTCATCGCAGCGCTGACGCCGGTCTACCGTGTTCGGCCGGATGTCAAAGGGCCGGTGCAGTATTAGGCGCCCGGCTTCGAGAAGATATCCGGAGCGTCCCATCGTGGGCGTAGGCGCACTGATACTGCGCAAGGATTCGATCCTGCTGGTGGAGCGCGGACGCGCGCCGCTCAAGGGGTTTTGGTCGTTGCCCGGCGGCGTGCTGGAACTCGGCGAGCAGTTGGGCGCGGCCATCGTGCGCGAGGTGAAAGAAGAGACTGGATTGGAAGTGCAACCGCTGAGCGTCGTAGAAATTTTCGAGCGAATCATGCGTGACAAGGGCGGCCATCCCGAATATCACTACGTGCTGATCGACTATTTCTGCAAGGTGACGGGCGGCAAACTTTTGGCCGGTGACGATTCGAGCAAAGCCGAGTGGGTGAAGCGCAAGGATCTGGCGTCGCTCAAGCTAACCGAAGGGACCCTGCCGGTGATCGAAAGCACCTTTGAACGCTACACGCCGTCCGGCAAACGAAAGCAGCCGGCATCGTGAGTTTTTCGGTTGAGCTGCTTGAGTTCGAAGCCGTCAAGGCGATTGTAGGGCGCTACATATCAAGCCCGGCAGGCCGGCGCCAGTTAGAGGCGGTGGAGCCAACCAACGACCGCGCCAAGCTGGAGGAGACCCTGGTGGAAACGGCCGAGGCGTTGGCCTATCATACGGCCGCGACCAGGCAACAATCCGGCCCGGCGGCTCGCGGAGTTGTTGCGAGGCTGAGTTTCGAATCGCTGCCCGACGTCGAAATACATGCCGCCAAGGCGCGCGTGGAAGGCTCGGTGTTGGACGGCAGCGAGATCCGCGATCTCACCAACGTGCTTGATCGGGCCTGCGACGTGCGAAGTGTATTGAACAATGCGGCGGATCGTTTTCCGCGGCTCGGTGCGTGGGCGGGGCGGATCGCCGATTTCCGCCCCCTGGTGAACGACTTGAACGGCAAGATCGAGCCCGATGGCTCGGTGGCCGACAACGCCTCGGTGGCGCTGCACCGGATTCGCCGCGAAATGACGCGGCAGCAGGGACTCATTCAGGACTCGCTCGAGCGCTTCATGCGCAAACATCGCGACGACGGAATTTTTCAGGAGGACTTCGTCACCTTCCGCAACGATCGCTTCGTACTGCCCGTGGTGGCATGGCAAAAGCGCAAGGTGGATGGGATCATCCACGCGGCCAGCGGCACCGGACAGACGCTGTTTATCGAGCCGTTGGAAACGGTGGAATTGAACAACGACCTGGTGCGTCTGCGCGAGCAGGCGATGCGCGAGGTGCACCGGATTCTGGCGGAGCTCACCGGGAAACTGCGCGAGTCGATCGGCGACATCCGCGCGGCCGTGGCGGTGATGGGCGCGCTTGAGCTACTGTTTGCCAAGGCGCGGTTTGCGGTGGATTTCGATTGCGTGATTCCGGTGTTTTCGACGGATGATGCGCAGCGGCTCGACGTGCGCAGCGCGCGCCACCCACTGCTGGTGGACGTGCTCAAGCGGCATCGCAAGAGTGTAGTGCCGCTCGGGCTGACGCTTGAAGGCTCCACGCGCACGCTGCTGATCAGCGGGCCGAACACCGGTGGTAAAACGGTCGCGCTTAAGACGATCGGCGTGCTGGTGTTGATGGCACAATCCGGGTTGCCGGTGCCCGCTGAGCATGCCGAGCTGCCACTTTTCGATCAGGTGCTGGCCGACATCGGCGATCATCAATCTCTGGAGCAGAGCCTGTCCACATTTTCGGCGCATATCGTTCGCATCAAAGAGATTCTGGAGACCGTGGAATCCGGCTCGCTCGTGCTGATCGATGAGCTGGGCCGGGCTACCGATCCCGACGAAGGCGGCGCACTGGCCGTGGCCGTGCTGGACCGTGTGCGCAACTCAGGCGCATTCACCTTGGCTTCGACGCACCTGGTGGCTCCGAAGATTTACGGCGCCACCACGGCGGGCGTGCTCAACGGCGCCATGAGCTTCAACGAAGAGACGCTGGAACTCACGTATCAATTGCGCACTGGCGCGCCCGGTGCATCGGCTGGACTCGATATCGCTCGGCGCCTGGGTCTCCCGCCCGCAGTGATCGAACAAGCGCGCTCCACACTGACCGATGCGCAACGGAGCATGGGCCGGTTACTCAAGTTACTCGAAGAGCGGCTGGATGCGGCGGATGTTCGGGAGCGCGAACTCGCTGAACTCAAGCGGTCCGTGGAGATCGAGCAGCGGCAGATCAAAGAGGCGTCGGACAAACGCGAAGCGGCCAAGCTCCGGGAGCTGGAGCGCCGGACCGAGCAGATGCTCGAACAATTTGAGCTTCGTGCGCGCGAGACGATCGACCGGCTTTCCGGCTCAACCGATCAACGCAAGTTCGTCGAGCATTCGCAGCGCAAGGTGGCGCAAGCGGGCCGCGAGATGCGCGAGGAGCGTAACACTACACTGGCTGCGGTGCGTGGCGAGGCGACGCCCGAATTGGTGGCCGTCACCGATGGCGTACGCGTGCGGCTGCGAGGCGTGCGCGAGCCAGCGCGGGTGCGGCGTCTGCTGGCGAACGGGATTATTGAGGTGGAGGCCGGGTTCCTGAAGCTGCAAGTGCCGCGCGAAGAAGTGCTCGAGGTGTTGCCGGAAACCCCGGCCGGCCCGCGGCTACCCAAGGGCGTTACAGTACGGACGGCCCCGCGCGAAACGCAGAGTATGGCGTCGCTGGTCGAGCTTAACGTGATTGGCCACCGCGCCGAAGAGGCGCTGGCCGAAGTCGATAAGTTCCTGGACAACGCCGCGATGGCTGGGACGATGCGCGTGCGGGTGGTGCATGGTCACGGCATGGGCGTGCTTAAGCGGGCGATTGCGGAAATGCTGACGGCGCATCCGCATGTGGCCAAGTTCTACGGCGCCACGCCGCAGGAAGGCGGAGCGGGCGCGACGATCATTGAGCTTGAGTTGGCGTAGGTAGAGGTGGGTCTGCAGGCTCCGCCGGCTCACCCACTTCTGCTCGGCGGGTGCTGTTGTAACCGACGATACTGACGAGAATAAACAGCACGACCCAAATGCCGCCCACGGCGAGAATTTCGCCTGTGTTCGCCGGGCCTGGGACCGCATTCGACGCGCGGGCGACCATCCAAACCAGCGACAAGAGCCCGGCTAACAACACCAGAGCCGTTGCATAGTCGGCGATCCGCTTGGGGCTCGGCTGGATGACTGCGGTGCCCTGCATTCCCCGCTCCTGCTCGGCCATCTTTTGGGCGATGCGCGCCGCCACTTCTTCCGGAGCAGTGGCGAGTACATGATGGCGGCCCCACAATCCATACCAAATCCCTGCGCCAGCATACAGCAGAAGGGTAGGCACGATCACCTGAACGTTAACCCATACATAGAGGTAGCCGGCAAATGCCGAGAGCACGCCGACGAAGATCACCAGCCACGGAAAAACCGGAGACTGATAAGAGCGAAACAACCCGGGTTCCTTTCGCCGGAGCACCAGGAGACACACCATCGCCATGATGTACCAGATCACGGCGGTTAAGGTAGAGATCAAAATGGATACGGCGGTTGCCTGTTCATTGAAATGCCCGAACAAGATGAAGACGATGGTGATCAGCGTGCAAACGATCAGCGAGACGCCCGGTGTGCGGCGCGTTGGGTGGACTGATCCGAGTGCCTGCGGTAAATATCCGGCCCGCCCGAGCGAGAACAACTGCCGGCTGGTGGCATAGAGCATTGCGCAGTAAGACACCACCATCCCCGCCAGCGCAACTGCGGAGAATGACTGCAAGAACCAACCCGTTCCCCAGACCTTCTTGAGGACCAGTGGGAGCGGGTAGACCACCGCACCGGTTTCGGTGTAGGGCGCGGCGGCACAGACGAAAAACCAGGTGAGTACAACCAGGATGACCAGCGTGATTTGCGCCAGCACCAGTCCACGAGGGATGGAGACGTGCGGTTCATGCGCTTCCTCCGAAGCCAGCGCCACGGTCTCGATCATCACCAGCCACCACAACGCGTAAGGCACGGCCCCGAGCACGCCCGCCCAACCACCCGGCAAGATTGGTTGAGTCAAAATCCGGTCGAGCGATACACCCGGCGCCGCGGCGATCCAGAACCAGACCAAGGCGAAGATAGCCGCATAAGTGAGCCAAAGCGTGATGATGGCTTGCTCTTTGACTCCAACGTATTGCACCACCAGAAACAACAGCGCGCACAGGATCGCCGAACCCGTGGTTGTGAGCCGGTCAGGATGATCGGGATTGAGTAGGAAGGCGACATACCCGCCTGTGGCCAGCGCGGTACCAATGGCGGCGAAGAGGCATTCCAAAAACATCGACCAACCCATCAGGAAGCCGAATCCTCTACCCAATGCGCGGCGTCCATAGGCCATCGGGCCTCCGGCAAAAGGCATCGCCACCGACAGGTCGGAAAGGCCAAGTACCCAGGTCAAGTAAAGGCCGCAAACGATCAGCGAAGCAATGAGCATGCCGATCGGTCCGGCCACCGGGAGACCGAAGTTCCAGCCAAAGTATTCTCCGGTGATGACGACGCCCACTCCCAGCGACCAGATGTGGATTGTTCGTAACGGCTTCTTCAGAACGTGTTGGCGGATGTAGTCGACATCTTCGGGCAACAGCAAGGAGGGATCGATGTGCGATTCGCGAATGACATCCTGAACGATCGAGTTCAGCAGACGGTCCTGGTCGGTATTGTCTTGCAAGGGCAGCCTCTCCATTGTTGGAACAGCATAGTTCAGTCTACCTTAGAGAGCCGTGAGTGATTGTTCCGATTCCAGCCGCGGCCACGTCTGCAATCGCCACCTTGCAATTCTCCCTCCTATACTGAGGATTCCTGTCATGACCAAAGAAGAAATCATTCTCGCCCACCAGGAGTGCCTGTTTCCCTCGGTTTTTCATTACTACGGAGAGCCGCTGGTGCTGGCGCGCGCCAAGCATCAATATGTGTGGGATACCGATGGCAATCAGTACCTGGATTTCTTCGGTGGAATTCTCACGGTCAGCGTTGGCCATTGCAATGAGAAAGTGAACCAGGCTGTCCACGCCCAGGTCGACACGCTGCAGCACGTTTCCACCGTGTTTCCCACCGCGCCTCAAGCGGCTTTGGCCCGCAAGATCGCCGATATCGCGCCCGGGCCGGGATGGAAATCGTTCTTCACTTGCAGCGGCACCGAGGCGAATGAGACGGCGATTCTGGCGGCGCGCTGCTACACGGGGTCGAGCGAGATCATCGCCTTGCGCCATTCCTATCACGGCCGCTCGGCGATGGGGATGGGGCTTACGGGAAACTCTTCGTGGAGGCTGGGCGCGCCGGCGCCGGCCGGAATCACTTTTGCTCACAACGCGTACTGTTATCGCTGCCCGTTCGGCCTGACGTACCCGAGTTGCGAGGTGCGTTGCGCCAGCGACGTGAAGGACGTGATTCGCACCACCACCAGCGGCCAGATCGCGGGCATCATCGTTGAGCCCATTCAAGGCGTGGGCGGATTCATCACGCCGCCCAAAGAGTATTTTTCCATTGTGGCTGGCATCGTGCGCGAACACGGCGGCCTGTTCATCAGCGACGAGGTGCAGACGGGGTGGGGACGAACGGGTCATCGCTGGTGGGGTATCGAGCAGTGGGGCGTGACGCCCGACATCATCACAAGCGCCAAGGGATTGGCCAATGGCTTCCCCATCGGATTGACGGCCGCGCGCGCCGACGTGGCCAACTCTGTGCAAAAACTTACGATCTCCACTTTCGGCGGGGGACCCGTTCCCACCGCGGCGGCGAAAGCGGTGATCGAGTTCATCGAGCAGGAGAAGCTCGCCGTCAATGCCGCCGAAGTGGGTGCGTATTTGCGCGAGGGGCTCGAGGCGCTCAAGGAGAAGCGGCCGCTGATCGGCGATGTGCGCGGCATGGGGCTGATGCAGGCAATCGAGCTGGTGCAAGATCGGCAATCGAAGGCTCCGGCTACTCAGGAGACCCTCCGGCTGATGGAAGCGGCGCGGGGAAACCGGATCCTGATCGGACGCGGAGGGCTGAACGGGAACGTGATTCGCATCTCCCCACCGATGAACGTGAACCGTCGCGACGTGGACCAGTTCGTGGCAGCTTTGGATGCCAGCTTCGACTTGCTGGTATGATGGCTATTCCCGCCAAATTCAGCTTTCGTATCGCTACATGATCTCTTCAACCCAACTTCGTCCCGGCATGGTGATCAAGTTCAACAACGAGTTGTACTCGATTTTCAAGACCGAGCACCGCACACCCGGTAATCTTCGTGGCTTTGTACAGGCAAAAATGCGCCGCCTGGCCAATGGCTCGATGACCGAGCACCGGTTCAGCTCCGAAGACAAGGTCGAACGCGCCATTCTCGACGAGCAGGAAATGGAGTTCCTCTACGCCGAAGGCGATGACTACCATTTCATGCACACCACAACCTATGAGCAGATGCATCTCCGGGCGGAAATGCTCGGAGACGCAGTCAACTATCTGATTCCGCAGTTCAAGGTTGTAGTGGTCTTCTACGACGAAAAGCCGATTAGCGTGGATCTGCCACCGAGCGTTGACATGGTGATCGTGGAGACAGAGCCGGGCCTGAAGAGCTCGACGGTTTCAAACGTGACCAAGCCGGCCAAGCTCGAAACGGGTTTGGTGGTGCAGGTGCCGGCATTCATCGGTAGCGGCGAGAAGATCCGGGTTAATACAACCGACGGCAGCTACATCGAACGAGCCTAGCCATTTGGGCGGCCGGGAATAGCCTCCTCCTCGCGCCTCGCCGGCGGGCACAGATCCCACGCCGCGCGGCCCACCGGACCTCCGCCAATAAAGTTGGCGTATCATTGTCAGTCGAGAGGAATCGCATGCTCCACACACGACGAGACATCGGAAAGATGGCGTTGGCGTCGGCCGCGAGAAGCGCATTAGCAGGCGTCAAACCGCAATCGGTCTTCGGCGGCGTGCAGATCGGCGTCATATCCTACAGCTTCCGTGCGTTGCCGAGCAGCGCCGAAGACGTGCTGAAGTATTGCCTCGAGTGCGGGATAGGCGCAATTGAGTTGATAAGCGACGTCGCCGAAACCTTTGCCGGTTCCCCCGTTACATCCGGCGGCTCCGGTGGCGGCCGGGCGCCGAACACACCCGAACGGCAGGCTGCGATGCAAAAGGCAGCGAGCGACAGGACGCAGTGGCGCTTATCCGTCTCAATGGATAAGTACAAGGCCTTCCGCAAAATGTACGCGGAAGCGGGCGTGAAAATCTACGCCTTTAAGCTGCCGCCCACGATGTCCATGTCGGATCAGGAATACGAATACATCTGGAACGTGGCCGAAACGATCGGGGCCAACCACATCACTATGGAGTTGCCGGCCAGCGACGAATTCCTGCAACGCGTCGCCGAGTATGCCGCCAAGCGCAAGCTGCGTATCGCCTTCCACACCCACGGACACGGTGGCGACTCGGGCTTCGCCAAGGCGCTCTCAGCATCTAACTTCACTGCGCTCAATCTCGACGTCGGTCACTACTTCGGCGTCACCGGAGAGTCGCCGGTGCCGGTGATTGAGAAATATCACGACCGCATCGCCAGCCTGCATTTGCAGGATCGCCGGGGCCCTTCGATCGCTTCCCCCAAAGGTGGGCCGAACATGCCGTGGGGGCAAGGCGAAACCCCGCTCAAGGAAATCCTTCAGGCGTTCAAGAAAAAGAAATACTGGTTTCCGGCCAGCATCGAGTATGAGTACGACACGCCGGCGGGGTCTGACGTCTTGGCCGAAGTAAAGAAGTGCGTACAATTTTGCCAGCAAGCGCTCGCATAGATAGGCGATGAAACTCGGTCCTCGCCTGATAGTTTTCCTTCTCTCCACCACAGCCCTATTCGCCGCCGATTGGCCGCAATGGCGCGGTCGTGGCAGCCAGGGTGTCTCCACCGAAACCGGACTGCCCACCGAGTGGAGCACCGCCAAGAACCTCGCCTGGAAGGTAAAATTGAGCGGTCACGGAACATCATCCCCGATTGTGTGGAGCGGAACCGTGATTGTCAGCTCGCAAGTGGGCTCTGACAATCCGGCCGGTGGCTCGCCCAAGCTCGCCCGCTCTGAACAAGCTCTAGCCGAGCGCGAAAACGCCATAGGCGGCACACCCAGCCTGGATGGCAAGCTCCTCCTCGTCGTGGAAGCATTCCGCGTCATCGACGGTAAGCGTCTGTGGGAGTTCCACACGCCGGCCACGGGCGAGAGGCCCGACAATCACGAGAAGCACAACATGGCCACTCCGACTCCGGTCACCGACGGCCAGCGAATCTACGCCTGGTTCGGCAACGGCCAAGTGGTGGCGCTCAACATGGAGGGCCGCGAGCTTTGGCAACGCCACCTTGGCAAAGACCACGGTTCCTTTCTCAATCTATGGGGCCACGGCAGCTCACCCGCAATTTACAACGACCAGCTTCTTCTCCTCTGCGATCACCGCCCAAGCTCTTACCTGCTTTCGCTCGATGCGCGCACGGGTGAACAGCGATGGAAGGTGGATCGCGGCCGTGGGCGGGTTTCCCACAGCACGCCCGTGACGGTTCCTGGCAAAGAGGGAGACGAGTTGATCGTCAACTCCAGCGAGCGCATCGACGCTTTCGATCCCGCTACCGGCAAGCTCCTTTGGTACGCCGGCACCGAACGGCAGACGCCGATTCCGTCGGTCGTGTTTGACCAAGGCACGATCTACCTGAGCCGCGGCTACCGTAACAGCGATATCCTCGCCCTCAAATCCGGCGGGCGGGGCGATGTGACTTCCACCCATCAGAAATGGCGACTCGCCAACGGCGGCTCCTACGTGCCATCGATACTCTACTACCAGGGCCTTCTCTATATGACCAACGAGGTGGGCGTCGTCACCTGCGCCGATGCCGAAACCGGCGCCGTGGTCTGGAAGGAACGCCTCGGCGGGATATTCTTCGCCTCGCCCGTCGCCGGCGACGGTAAGGTGTATATGGCGAGCGAAACCGGGGAAACCTACGTCTTGCGCGCCGGTCGCAAAGCCGAAGTGCTGGCGAAGAATGATCTGGGAGAGCGGTTCGTGGCTTCGCCCGCCCTCTCAGATGGGCGGCTTTTCCTGCGCAGTGACAACACCTTGTTCGCCATCAAGTGACGTCCCGGTTTGCGATAGGCCGCGCCGTTCACCGTTTAGAATTCCCAGGCGTGGAGCGACAGGCTCCAAAGCCTGCCTTCGACCGCGACCGCAGCCTGGTAGCCCGGCAGCGAAGCAAATGCAGCGATGCCCCATTTCTGTTCTTCGTCCGGGCGCCCCGCCACTCGCAACAGCCCCACCGGATCCAGGCTCACGTCGAAGTCGGCCAAGGGAAAATACAAGCCGTCGCCGGTCGCCTTGAGATAGGCTTCCTTTAGCGTCCATATGCGAAAAAACCCTCCTGGCGCTGGGCGTCCGGGAGCGCCTGTAACTGCCTGCGTTCGTCGCCGGCAAAGTAACGCTCGGCGATCAGGTTATAGTCATCCATGGGGCGCATCTGCTCCACGTCCACTCCGAGTTGGAGACTGCGTGCGAGGGCGACGGCCATCAGATCGCCCGAATGGCTCAGGCTGAAATGCCAGTGGGAATTCGGAACGAACGGCTTACCGCGCGGCAAGGTTTCAAAGCCAACCTCGGATGGACCGATGCCCAGCCGTTCGCCCAACAAGCGCCGCAGCACGCCATGCGAGACGATGTAACGACGGCGGTCTTCGGCTCGCACAAACCGTTCGGCGCGAGAGCGTTCATCCCGGCCCAGCATCGTAGCCAGCTCGGCCACGTCAGTTGATGGTCGAACCACTCGGGCTTGCCAGACTTCCACAACTTCCATATGCGGGAACGGGTCGGAGCCTCCATCCTAGCAAGGGCCAATCGAAACCTGCAATTCTTCCGCGCGCTGGCGCAACACTTTACGACTGGCGGCAATCCCACCGATAAGGTTGCCGGCGGTTTCCCCCTACTATGAGTAAGAGAAAATAAAAGATGATGCAATCAAGCTTGTTTCTGTTGCTGGCTTCACTTCTGTTTCCACCCGCTGGCTTGGTCCTGCTGTGGCGCCGGCGCGGGGGTGTCGCGGTTAGAGCACTTGGCTCGCTGGCGATCCTGGCGGTGGGCGCGGTGGAACTGTTCAAGGTTTATGGACTGCGAGTGATTCTCGACGGAAGCACTTCGCGACCATTCTTTACCTTCAAATCCATCGCGGCGCGCGACACCGAGGTTGAGCAGCATCGGGCCCAACAACACCAGCAACAAGAGGCTCCGGTGGTTCCAGCCCGCGTTGAGCCTCCAACCGCGGCGCAGGCAGCGGCCAAGCCCGTTGAACCGCCGCCCCAGGTGGTTCCCATTCCGGTTCCCATCGCCAAGAACTATTGGACTGACTTCCGCGGACCCGGCCGCCTGGGCATCTACGACGAGATGCCTATACTCACTACATGGCCCGCGAAGGGATTGAAGCGGCTGTGGAAGCAGCCGGTGGGGGGCGGATACGCCTCGTTCACCATTGGTGGCGATTTGGCGTTCACCATCTAGCAGCGGCGTGACCAGGAAGTGGTGGCGGCCTATGACATCGCCACCGGCCGCGAGAAGTGGAGCAACTCGTGGAAGGCGCATTTTTCCGAGTCCATGGGTGGTGATGGTCCCCGCACCACGCCCGTGTATGACGGGGGCCGCGTCTATGCGTTGGGAGCAGAGGGCGAGTTGCGCGTGCTCGATGCTGACACTGGCAAGGTGATCTGGAACAAGAATATTCTCAAGGACAATGGCGCGGAGAACTTGACCTGGGCGCAGGCGGCCTCCCCTCTCATCGTGGACGGAAAGGTGATCGTGCTGCCCGGCGGGCCGGACGGGAAATCAGTGGTGGCCTACGACAAGCGGACCGGGGAGCCCTTGTGGAGCGCGCTCGACGATGTGCAGGCATACGCCGCGCCAATCGTGACTACCTTGGCGGGCCAGCGGCAGTTGGTGGTGGTCAGTGCGCAACGCGTGGTGGGCCTGACCCCGGACGCTGGCAAGCTGCTGTGGGAACTGCCGTGGGTAACCGAGTATAACGCCAATGCCACGATTCCGATTGTGGTTTCGCCGAACCGGTTTTTCATCTCGTCCGGCTACGATCATGGCGCCGCGGTTATCGAGTTGTCCCCGGATGAGGACAGTAAGTTCAGCACCCGCGTGGTCTGGCAGAACAAGAAGATGAAGACCAAGTTCAACGACTCGGTGCTTTATCAGGGTCACATCTACGGACTGGACGAAGGTATTCTGGCCTGCATCGACGCTGAGACCGGCGTGCAAAAGTGGAAGGGCGGGCGCTGTGGCTACGGCCAGATTCTACTGGCTTCGGGCCATTTGGTGGTGCTGTCCGAACAAGGCGAACTGGCGCTGGTGAAGGCGGACACGGCGGGCCACAAAGAAGTGGCGAAGTTCGAAGCCATCAGCGGCAAGACGTGGAACCATCCCGCCATCTCTGGCGGCGTGCTGCTGGTGCGCAACACCGAGGAGATGGCGGCTTTTCGATTGGGAAGATAGCGGCGCCGCCCTTCTAGAACCTCGGCGGAGGGCCTGCGTAGCCTGTCATTTCCAGGTAGCCGACACCCGACCGGGTTCCTTTAAAATCCATCGCGCCTTCCCAATACTTGGGCGTGAAAGGACTGTCGCCACCGAGTTCCTGATTGCGCATCGGCGTCGAGGCTTCCAGCCGCAGGCCGAGCGAGGGCACTTCCACGCGCCACGCAATCGGGTAGTTATTCCAGCGCTCTCCGGTTGGCGTAATTTTGAAATCGGCAACACCGAGGTGGCGCGCGCGGCCGGCTGCGTCGATGTACGTCCCCGCCGAGTACGGGTCGATCGAGCCATCCTTGCGCCGGAGGCGGAAAAGCATGAGTTCGGTGCGATCGTCGAGTTGGATGCTCATCCAATCCCAGCCGGCTTGGTCCGCTTCGAGTTGGTGGGTGAAAAATTCGTGATCCATCCAGGCGGTACCGGTTAGTTCGAAAGTGCTTCCACCCAACGTTAGCGTGCCGCGCGATTCGAGCCGCGAGAAAGAAATGTAGTGGGACGCGTGGCCCTCGCCGGCGGCCTTGGGACTTACGCCGTTGATGCCGTGAATCACGGGGGGCTTCGAGGTCGAGAAATTCAGGCGGAGGTGGAACTCCTCGTTGATCGCTTCGAGTTCAGTGATACCGGCGCGCCAGTTGCCGTTCCAGATCGCACCGCGCATGGCATCGGCTCCCGCCAGCCCGGGACCGGCGCGATTGACTCGTTCGGAGTGATGAAAGCGGCCGGTGGAGATGTCGGAGAGCGCCAGGTGCGCGAGGTAAAGATCGGTCGCATCCCAGGGGCTTCGTGGAGCACGATCTTTCTCGCTCACCGCCTGGCGGAAGAAGGTGAGCTCAAAGCCGAAGCGGCGGCCGCTTGCATCGTGCAAGTTGCCAGTCCAGTACCACCATTCAGTGCGGAACTCCGGATGCGAGTAGTAGTCGCGCGGGAACTCGTACCGATAGCCTGGCTTGGCGACGGCGAAGATCAGCAACGCGACAAATGTTTTAAACATTACTCCTCGTGGATGACTTCGATGGGATTTAGGGAAGCGGCGAGGCGCGCGGGATAGAGCGCGGCGGCGATCGTGGCCAGATAAACGATGCTCAACGCGGTGACTAGTAGCGTCACCGGCCAGTGGAAGCGCATGGTCCAGCCGAAGCTCTGTACGTTGATCACGTAGATCAACACGAAAGACAAAATGTAGCCGAGCACGAGGCCGGTCGCCTTCGAGACCAGCCCGAGGAGCCCGGCCTCACACAGCACCAACCGCTTCACTTGCCCGGCCGAGGCGCCGAGGAATCGTAGCAGCCCAATTTCGCGGCGGCGGTCGATCACCAGCGCCATCAACGCACCGGCCACGCCGAGTACGGCCACCAGGATCGCGACCGCTTCGAGGGCCCAGGTGATGGCGAAGGTGCGGTCAAAGATACGGAGCGCTTCGACGCGCAGGCTGCGGTTGGAAAACGTGGCGAGGCTACGCCCGGCGGTCGCGCGCTCGATGCGCCGCCGTACTTCACCGGGATCCTCACCTGCGCGCACATAGACTGCGAGGCTGGACGGCGCGGGATCGGGCAGGTAGCGGAGGAGCGTCGCGCGATCGACAATGATCCAGCCTCGTTCGTTCGAATAATCGAAGTAGACACCAAGGATTTCAAACGTGGGCGTGGCGGCGCCGAGTGAAACCGTGAGGCGATCACCGGCGCGCACGCGATGTTTGTTGGCGAAGGGCTCGCTCACGATGGCGTAGTCGCCCCCTTGTGACATCCTGGCGAGGATCGCGTCGCGGTCCTGACCCGGCATGAAGCTGGTGCGACGGCTGAGGCGGACTACCGAGGAATCGCCGCCGCCGAGCAGCGCCGGCTTGCCTCGGTAGTTGATCTCGTAGACACGAAAGCGATCGACAGCCTGCACGCCTTCGGTGGCGCGCACGGTTTCGGCAACGTCAGCCGACATGGTGGGATACCGGTTCGCTCCGCCTCCAGTGGCCGGGCGGATGTAAAGGTCGGCCTGTAGCTGGCCTTCCATCCAAATGGAAACGGTTTCGCGAAAGCTGCCCACCATGATGCCCACGGCCACCAGCATCGCAATCGAGATGGAAAGCGCGGAGGCGAGGACGGAGGCGCGGTCTACCGATGCCCACAGGCTACGCGCGGCGAGTAAACCTTCCACTCCCAAGGTCCGGAACGCAATCGCGCTCAAGAGCCGGGCGATGCCCGTCACGATCGCGGGCATGAACCAGGCGGATGCGGCGACGGCGAGAAATACCGCGAGGTATCCAAACAGCGGGCGGCCATCGACCGCATCCTGCCGGTAAGCGAACGCCGCGAGCACGGCTGCCGCGAAGCCGGTAAGACCGCGACGGGCCAGATGCAAACGCGCCTGATGTTGGCGACGTCCGCGAGCCATCGCTTCCACCGGGGCAACCAGCGCCGCCTCGCGCGCGGGAGCGAGGGCCGCTACCAGCGATGCGGCGAATCCGATCAGCAGCGCCTTGGCGACGATGCCCGTAGTCAGGGCGATATCGCCTGGCCGGCTGCTCACGTAAAGCTGTTCGACAGTGGCGCCGAGCATCTGCACGGCTCCTTCGGCCATCATGCGCCCGAGTAACAATCCGAGAGCGCCGCCGGCGAGACCGAATGCGGCTGCTTCGGCGAGGAACAGCCCCATCACCTGCCCGCGCGTGACGCCCAACGCGCGAACGATGCCGATCTCGGCGCGACGGCGTACTACCGATACGGCAATCGCGTTGTAGATAAGAAAACCGCCGACGACTAGCGAGATGTAGCTGAGCGCCGTGAGATTCCAACGAAAACCGGTGAGCATCTTCCGGTTCTGATCCTGCGCGAGGCCACGCGGGCGCACTTCGACGCCGGCTGGCACGGCGCCCTGCAATCGCCTGGTCCACTCGGCCAGGTCAGCTCCCTTAGGCAGCGAAACCTCGATGCGGTCGATCCGGCCGATCCGGCCAAGAGCCTGTTGCGCTGTGCCGATGTCCATGACGATTGCCTGATCGCGCGCGTCGAACACGCCTCGCACGACGTAGGTTTCGGTGCGATCGTTCACCGTGAGCCGCGCCTGCTGATTCACCGCCAGCCCCAATGAGCGCGACACCCAAATCGAGCGCCCGTCGCGCAGATGCTCCAAGTCTCCGCCCGCGCCGCCAGATTGCGGGGCCGACCGTCCAGGTTGCGTCAGATCCAAACCGAGCAACGGCACAACGGCGCGGGTACCCGCGATCTCGGCGAAGGCTTCGAGGCGCGGTGTGAATCGAAGCGGCATCGGCATGGTGACCAGCCGCGCGAACAGTTTCTCATCCACGCCGCCGGTGGCCACAATCTCGAGTTCCGATTCGCCAGTGAGCGATTCCATTGAGGCGCGGAAGGAGCCCGTAGCAGCCTCAGCCGCCAAATCGATCGCGGCAACCACGGCGACACCGAGCGTGACCGCCAACACCATCAGGGCTGTACGAAGCTTTTCGGCGCGCAGCGGGCGAAGGATCAGCCGCAGGAAAAGCGCCGTCATTCCACGCGCCCATCGCGCAGGCGGATGACCTTGTCGCAGTGTTCGGCCGATTCAAGCGAGTGGGTAGCCATCATCACCAGCGCGCCTTGTTCCCGCGCGGCGCGGCCTAAAAGGTTGAGCACGATCGCGCCCGTCACTGTGTCGAGATTGCCGATCGGCTCGTCGGCCAGGACAAGGCGCGGCGAATTGACAAGCGCCCGCGCAATAGCCACACGCTGCGTCTGGCCGCCCGAGAGCTGATGCGGATAACGCGCGGCTAGCGATTCCATTTGCACCCAACGAAGCTGATCAAGCGCCTTCTCGCGAGGCTTAGCGACACCGGCCAGCAGGGCGGGCAGTTCGACGTTCTCGGCCACGGTGAGGGTGGGCAGGAGCTGGAAAAATTGAAAGACAAAGCCAATCTGCGTGCGCCGGAGCGCGGTCAGCGCCGAGTCATTGAGCTTGGACGTCCGCGCATCGCCAATCCAGACCTCGCCCGACGTAGGGAAATCCATGGCACCGGAAAGATTGAGCAACGTACTCTTTCCGCAACCACTGCGACCCACCAGCGCTATGAATTGCCCGGCGTCGAAGGCCAGCGACACGCTGTCCAGGGCGGCAACTTTCGCGCCGTCGCTTGCATACTCCTTGGTGACGCGCTCCAGGCGCAGCAGGGCCATACTGGAGCTTATCGCGGATCCAACAGGTAGTGCGAAACCATCCACTCCGAACCGTTCCGGTATCCGAATAACTCAGCGCAGCAAAGAAAGAAAACTCGCCAGCGGTTGAACCAGCGTTGCTCTTCTCCCTTGCCATACGTCGCCGTGAGGAAAGGCCAGACTTTATCGCGGCAACGGTCGAGATTGCGCAGCCAGGCTTCCGATGTCCGCTGGTAGTGGGTGCCGTCCCACCGCCAATGGCCCGCCATTTGAAAATGATCCTGGAAATGACTGAGCAGATCGTCGCTTGGCATAATGCCGCCCGTGAAGAAATGCCGTCCCATCCAGTTGTGCTCACCCTCCGTCTCAAACCGGTAGGCGAAACGGCGATGACAGAAGATGTGGAGGAAAAGGCGGCCATCGGGCCGGAGCCACGAGCGGATGCGGCGCAGGAGCTCGGAGTAGTTGCGCATGTGCTCGAACATTTCCACGCTCACGATCCGGTCGTATGAGTCCGGAGCCTGAAACGAGTTCATGTCGCAAGTGATTACCTGCAGGTTGCGCAGCCCGCGCCGCGCGGCTTCGCGCTCAATGTAGAGCCGCTGCGGCGCAGAGTTGGAAACCGCCGTGAGCCGGCTGGCGGGGTACTTCTCAGCCATCCAAAGAGAAAGCGAACCCCAGCCACAGCCGAGTTCCAGCAACCGCTGCCCGTCGCGCAGACCGGCGCGCTCGCAGGTGATCTCGAGAGCGTGCCGTTCAGCGGCGTCCAGGCTGACGCAGCCTTCGGGCCAATAACAGGAGCTGTACTTTCGATGGGCGCCGAGTACGAGCGTAAAGAATTCCGCGGGCACCTCGTAGTGCTGTTCGTTCGCTTTTTCGGGAATGGGCGCTACGTCCGACACAGCCATCCCGGCTGCGAACTTGGAGACATCGCCGCGCGCGGCTTCTTCATCCAGCCGTTCCGTGCACAGGCGGCGAATTCCCCAGCGAACCAATGCGTCGGGTACGAGGCCACGCTCCACCAGATCGATGCCGAAGCCGAGTGCTGCTTCGTTCACGCGGCCGTCCGCCTTTCATCCGTGGGGGGCCAAGGGAAGAAAATGCTGGTGGTCCGCTGGTACTCGCGATACGCGTCGCCCCGGCTGCGGAGCGCGTTCTCCTCGGTGGGTGGAATGCCGGTGACTCTAAAAAGAAAAAGCAACATGATCGCGGGACCAAACAGCGTAGCCCACCCGAACGTTCCCTGCCAGCCGATTAACACGTAAGCCCACCAATGGAGCCATTCGAAGAAATAGTTGGGGTGACGGGAGTATCGCCAGAGCCCATCGCGGCAGACCTTACCTTTGTTGCGCGTCTTAGTCCGAAAAGCCTGGAGTTGGCGGTCAGCTTGAGTTTCGCCGAAGATTGCGATGACGAAGACCGCCACGCCCGCTGCGTCCAGCCAGCCCAACGGCGAAATGGCGTTCCCCGCGGCGATCAACATTGGCGCGGCGAACATCACGCTCCAGAGCGCCTGCACCTGGAAGAACGCAAACATATACGACTGAGTCCGTACTCCCCATTTTTGCTTCATCGCTTCGTAGCGCCCGTCTTCGGGCATGTTGAGCACTCGCGTGAACAGGTACAAGGAAAGCCGTAGCGACCAGCCACCTACCAGCACGCCGATAAGCAGGCGGCGCGGCGGATAGCCCGGAGCGGCGAGAGCAAACAGAACTCCGAGTATGCCGACTCCGGCGGCCCACAGAATGTCGACGATGCCCGCCTTGCCGTAGCGGCGCTGCACCTGCCAGAGGACGGCCATCGCAACGGCCATCACGAGCCAACCGAGCCCAAGGGTTGTCCAGAATGTCACGCCTAGTTTGCCTCCGAGAGCCAGACGAGCAGCGGGGTGGCAAGGGCCCAAAGCAGTCCCACACCGCCAATCCAGACGGCGGGATCGGGATGGAGCGTGATCGCGCCGAGCCGTTCTCCGCCCCAATAGGAGACGGGGCCGGCCACTGCTCCGGCCATCGTCGCAAACACGTAACGCCCTTGCAGCCAGGCAAGGCTCGCCTTCAGAGTGGAAGCGAAGTTGACCCAGAGCGCGATCATCCAGGCAGGGATCGGCTCACCTGTCCAGGCTTGGGGCGGATAGCCGGTGACGGCAACCGCATGCAGCGCCCACTCGCCGCCCAAGCCGAGTGCGGCCGCCGCGCCAAACAACTTTACGTCCATGGTGCGGAACTGCAGAGCGAGTGAAGCTGCCAAGGCTGCGACGCCCAGCCACGGGGCGCCGGCGGCGGCTGAGTATACGCAGGCGAACCAGACGATCTGGAAGGCGGCGAGATTGGCGATTGAGAGTCGAGACATCTTATCAGGCTGCAGCCGGGAGTGGCTGCCCCACCTCGGCATGTTACAGGGTCCCAAGAATCGGAGTCCGCCGGCAACGCGACCGGCCAAGCACCAATTGAACGTCGAGCACGTTGCGCTCTTCAAAGCCCGCCTCGCAGTAACAAAGATAGTAGTCCCAAAGCCGAAGGAATCTGTCCGGGTAGCCGAGGGCGCGGACGGCATCGATATTTTTTTTAAAGCGGCTGCGCCACTCGCGCAAAGTGCGGGCGTAGTGGGGTGTAATGTCTTCCAGGTGCATGACGGTCAGATCGGTGCCCCTGGCCGTGGCGCTCATTAATGCGCTCATCGCCGGGATGTGCGATCCGGGGAAGACATAGCGTTGGATGAAGTCCGGAGTGCGTAGATATTGGGCATAGCGATGCTCCGCCATGACGATCGCCTGGATCGCCATCACGCCCTCGGGCTCAATCAGCCGATGGCAGGCGCGGAAATACTCGCTCAGATAGTCGTAGCCTACGGCCTCGATCATCTCAACCGACACGAGTTTGTTGAAGGTGCCGCCGAGGTTCCGGTAATCCTCCAGGAGCAGCGTAATGCGGCCGCCCAATCCCGCGGCCTCGACTCGTTCGCGCGCGACATCGTACTGTTGCCGGGAGATGGTGGTGGTGGTCACACGGCAGCCGTATTGCCTCGCGGCGTGAATGGCGAGTGAGCCCCAGCCGGTGCCGATTTCCACTAAGCGATCGCCGGGCTGCAGATCGAGCTTGCGGCACAGCCGGTCGATCTTGGTCATCGACGCTTCCAGCAGGGTGGAATCCTCGCGCTCGAAGATGGCCGCCGAGTAAGTCATCGACTCATCAAGAAACAACCGGAAGAAGTCATTCCCCAAGTCATAATGCTCGTGAATGTTAAGCCGGCTTCCCTCCACAGTGTTACGCCGAAGGCTCAGGATGCGGCGCGCCACCGCTGCACCGAAGCGAGCCATTCCGGTTTCGAAACCATCCATCACGGCGCGATTGCGGAGCAGGATGCGGAAGAGTGAAGGTAGATCGTCGCAGGTCCAGGACGCGTCGAGGAACGATTCAGCCGCTCCGATCGCGCCGCCCAGCGCAACTGCCCGGTAGAAGTGCGGCGAGTGCACCTGCAGCGTCGCATGCATGTCGCCGCCGGGCCCGAACGATACCGCCTGGTCCCCCTCGACTATCGTGATCCGCCCTTCGCGCAAGGCCGACAGGCGGTCGAAGAGTTTGGCACGGAGAAAGCGATCCGCCAAAGGGAGGCGGGCCAAGGGCGAACGATTCAGAGCCCGTTCGGCGCTGCGGTTAGCGAGCAACGGATTTCTCCTTCGGGTGGGAATGGAACGGCGCGCCCTTGATCCAGAGTCTGAGCGCCTGCCAGTAGATGCGAAGAATCACCAGCACGGTCAACCATGGATACACGATCAAAACTCGCCGCAACGAGCCGGCAGTGATGGCGCGGTGCTCAAGCGTCAGCGTGGCATCGAAGACCAGCGAGCCTTCCTCGAAGTTCTCCATGTGTACCGCAAGCGTCTCGCCGGGCAGGGTGAATCGCCAATCGTACTGCTGCCGCATAGGCATGAAGGGCGAAACGTGAAACTCTTTTCCAAACTGGAATCGCAAGCCACTGCCGGCCGCCAGCACATAGCAGTGACGTTCATTCCAGGGCGTGTTATTGATTTCGGCTACGATCCACTCGAGACGCGTGCCGTCCTGGTCAAAGCAGTAGTAAAAGCTCACCGGATTCATCGAGTAGCCGAAATACCGCAAATGAGCCAGCAGCCTGATGGCGCCAGTTGGACGGACGCCGGTGGACTGCTCGACTTTATCCCGGACGGCCTGCTCAAGAGGAACCTTCGGGTCACCCAGAAAATCAGCGCGGCGAAAGCGGGCCAAGGCGGGACGGCGAGCCGACCACAGCCAACTGCGCGCGAAAACATGGTCCAGCTCGGCCAGATCGAGATATGTGTAGAAGATCGGGTACGTAAATTCGTTGGCCGCCGCTCCAACCCGCCGGTGACGGAGCCGCCCTTCGTACAAACGGCTATTCATGGCAAGTCCTGGCCGAAGTGGCGGCAAATGGCGAGAGCGCTGCGCACGCCGTCCTCATGAAAGCCGAAGCCCCCATAGGCCCCACAGAAAGAGCTTCGGTTGGGGCCGATCAATTCACTCTGCCGCTGTTGAGCAAGACTGTGCCCTGGTTGGAACATCGGATGATGGTAAGCGATGCGCTGGATCACCTTGGACGGTTGGATGCCCGCTTCGTTCAGTGAGACGCAGAATGTGTGCGGCGACTTGAGCGATTGCAACAGGTTTATATTGTAAGTCACGGCCGCGGAGCTCGCCAAATCCGGGGCAAGGTGATAATTCCAGCAGGCCCAGGCCCGGCGGCTCCGCGGCAGGACACTCGGGTCGGTGTGGAGGACCGCTTCGTTTCGCCGGTAGGGGAACTGGCTCAGGATGTCACGCTCGACCGGATTGGCGCTGTCGCCAAGCAGCCGAAGCGCCTCATCGCTGTGAAAGGCGAAGACCACGTGGTCAAACGGCTCAGTTCCACCGTTGTGCATCACGTCCACCGAGCCGGGGCCTCGCTTCACGGACCGCACCGGGGATGAGACGCGGAACTCCGCTGGCGTGGCGAGTACAAGCGCGTCGACATACCGGGCACTTCCGCCGTGAATCACTCGCCAAGGCGGGCGTCCAAGAATCTGCATCATCCCGTGATTGGCGAAAAACTCGATGACGAAGCGAACGGGGAACCGGGGAAAATCTCCACCGGGCGACGACCATAATGCCGACCCCATGGGGACCAGGAAGTAGCGCACGAACTCTTCGGAATAGCGGAAGGTCCGGACGAAGGACTCGACAGTCGTCTCATCATCCAAAGTGGCAAGGGCCCGGACGCCATGCTTCTGAAAACGGACCACGTCGCGCAGCATTCGCCAAAAAGGCAGCCGCGTCAGATTGGACCGATGAGCGAACAGACCATTGAGAGAGGAACCGGCGTACTCGAAGGCGGTTTCGTCACAGCGAACGCTCAGGCTCATCGGCGCCCATTGAGACGCTACGCTCAACCGGTCAATCAGCTTCCGGAAGTTTGGATAGTAGTTGTCATTGAACACGATGAAGCCGGTGTCGACGGACTGCCGGTCGCCCTCGACATCAACCTCAACGGTATTGGTGTGCCCACCGAGATAGGTGGCGGACTCGAAGACTGTAACCTGATGTTCCCGCGAGAGCAGGTGGGCACAGAGGAGTCCTGAGACACCGGCGCCGACGATTGCGATTCGCATAGCTCTATCTTTAGCCTAGGCTTGATGCCCGCGCGCCTGGATGCGATGCTTCTTGTTGTTGTATTCTAACCGGCGCGGCGCTACCGGCTACTACCCGGCCCGGGCGAAATCGATAAAGCCTAACCGCGCATCCGCCTTAAGTAACCTCACGGTCACACGATCTCCTACGTCGGCGCCCTGCTCACCTTCGCAGAGCCGCCCTTCGGCGGGCGGATCGGTGACGCGCACAAAAGTCCCCTTCGGCGTCACGCCCGTGATAATTCCGTCGAAGCGCTGGCCCACGCGACCGGCTAGTGCCATGGCGGCGATGCGCTTATCCATGAGACGTTCCACCTTCCGGGCCTGATCCTCTTTGAAGGTGCAGTTGCGGGCGATGGCGTCGAGCTCCGCCTCAGCGTAGGGCGGCGGCGCGCCGGCGAGGGCGGCTTTCAGGATCCGTTGCGTCACGACGTCGGCAAAACGGCGATTGGGCGCGGTGGAATGCGTGTAGTCGAGCGCGGCGAGGCTGAAGTGATCGGGCTCAGTATCGCCCGGTGGCTCAATCGCGTATTCGCCGGGACCGAGCAGCTTCAAAATCGACAAAGACAAATCGCCGTAGCCGGCCGGATTGCGCTGGCGCCGGTTCGTCAGAAACGTGCTCAAGGCCGTGACGTCCGGCTGCGCGGGCAACTTCTCGCCAAGCGCTTGCGCGACAGCGACAATGCGGTCCCACCGGCGCGGCGCTTTCACCACGCGACGGATCGACCACACGCCCATCTCGCGGAACCGCCGCGCCATCGCCTGATTGGCTGCGAGCATGAAGTCCTCGATCAATTCCCCCGCGCGATTCTTCCGCGCCACGCCAAAGGTTTTGACGCGCTTATTCTCGACTACGATCTCGGCTTCACTCCGCTCAAACTGCAGAGCACCGCGGCGCAAACGAGCCTGGCGAAGCGCGGCGGCGGCAT
>SXGR01601588.1_pt1 | contig 23590 bp, 9 predicted proteins | sample 3174711 | NCBI WGS metagenome assembly SXGR01 (sample SAMN11356860, study PRJNA531348) | freshwater metagenome | isolation source: freshwater sample F1-60 | place: China: Fuxian Lake, Yuxi | collected 2017-12-25 | reverse complement strand
CCGAGTGAGCCGATGGTATCGGCGCGGCCCTGATCACCGGAACAGATTGGGATCACCGGAACAGATTGGGATCACCGGAACAGATTGGGAACGCCAATACCGAAGTCAGGGTGCGGTCGGTGGTCGGGATCCGGCCGTGCGCAGCCGTTCCGGCTGGGGTGACCATACGGTCTCACTGCTTTGGGAGTCCGCCCGAGCGCAGTAGGCGGGAGCGCCGTTGTCGTCGACTGCCGCCGCGCCGAGCACCGCGCAGTCCGCGCCGACGACCACCACGGGAAGATCCATCCGGGCCGACACCGCCGGCGGCGGGGGCGTCGTCGGGATCGAGGCTGTGCCGGTGTCGCGGCGCACGGAGAACAACGCGAGTGCGACGCCGAGGGCCGAGACGACGAGTAGCGCAGCCAGGGCCGCAGCGATCCAGCGTTTCCTGGCGGGAGCGGCCTCGGTCTTGCGATGCCGTGCCGCCATACCGGCTGCCGAGCCCAAGGCGTCCCGCATCGCCGTCGCGAAATCACCGCACTGGTCGAAACGATCGGACGGATCTTTGGCCAAAGCCCTGGCGAACACAGGTCCGAGTCGGGCGAGATCGGGGTGCCCGGTACCGATTGGGGGCGGCTGTGCACTCAGATGGTTACCGATGACGACGGCGGGGTTGCTGTTGGCGAACGGCGCCGCACCGGTGAGCAGATGGTAGGCGGTTGCGGCGAGCGAGTACTGGTCGGCGCGACCGTCGATCTGTTCGCCTTTGAGTTGTTCGGGGGCCGCGTAGTTCACTGTGCCGACCGTCATGTCGGCGCCGGTCAGATCGCTGGATTGGCCGATCCAGCGAGCAACACCGAAGTCGGTCAGCATCACTCGTTCGTCGCCGGACTCCGACACACCGAGAAGGATGTTCGCCGGCTTGATGTCCCGGTGCAGCAGCCCACGGCTGTGGGCGTAATCGAGGGCATCGGCGATATCGACGACGATGTGCGCCACGTCGGCCGGCGGAATCCCGTTCGGGTATTTGTCGGTCAGCAGCCGGGAGGCATCGGTGCCATCGACGAACTCCATGGCGATCCACAGTTGGCCTTCGAAGTCACCGCGGTCGTAGATGGTGACGATGTTCGGGTGGCGCAGCATCGCCACCATCTCGGCTTCCCGATTGAATCGCTGTCGATACTCGTCATCGTGGCTAACGCCGGTACCGAGCACCTTGAGCGCATCGTGGCGAGGCAGGCGCGGATGCGCAGCCAGATAAACCTCGCCCATTCCTCCGGTGCCGAGGACCCGGCCGATGCTGTAACCGGCGAAGATCTGGCCGTCCGCTAACGGCATCTGCGCAGCCTAAACTCCTGGCCGCTCACCCCGGAACATTGGCCTTCAGGGTCGCAAGGGCCCCGACGCTGAGCCGGGCCAACTCGGCGGCCTCATCGTGATCGAGTGCGGCGGCGAAGATCTCAGTCATCCGGCGGTTGGTTGCCGCCTCCACCTCGGCGTAACGCTCGGCTTTGTCCGCTCCGTCGGCGAAGGGTTCGGCAAAGCCGAACATCGTGGTGTAGTCGCGGCCACCATGGAGCATGTGAGCTTCGACCGGGGTGATGTCCGACAGCGACAGCGCCTTGAAATGGACATCGCCGCGCAACTCACGCAATACGAACATCACCTGCAGTGCCCGAGCCGCGTCGTCGCCGGCCAACGGCATGTTCCGATAACCGGCGTACATCGGCAGTCCCAGCGGAGACGTCGCGGCAATGACCTTCTCACCGAGTTGCGCGATGCGCGCGGGCCCTTCGGCGCCAGTCAGGTACTTGCGGCCAAAGTCGGCCACCTGATCCCAGTACACCTTCGCCGCACCGGCTGCCCCGCGGACGGCGACACCTTCCTCCCAGCAGGCGCTGACGAAGTTCGGCTCGAAAACGGTGAACACCGCCGCAACCGTCGAACCGGTGGCCTCGCCCAGCACGCCGCCGCGCCCGGCGACATAGCCGGCGAACGGGTTTTCATAACCCGCCGCGATACTGCCGCCGAACGTCTCCGGGTGCAGCATGAAGACTCCGATGGCCTCGCCTATGGCGGCGCCGGCATCACGGACGGACTGGTCGAACTTGGCGTGGCCCATGGCCCTGCTCCTCACGTGTCGTTGTGTGCGTGGGTTTGACGCTACTCAGCAATCGGCACCACGGTGACCGGGATGCCATTCGGCACCACCCCCGGGACCATGATCGCCTCGGCGAGTCAGGCCGGCGCCGCAAGCTTCAGTCCGGGTAGTCCATCGGGACACCGAGGGTGTTGAGCCACATCGCCAGGGCGTCGTACTGACCGACCAACATGACGAACTCAATCAGCTGTCTGTGATCCAGGTGGCCCGCCAACCTCTGCCAGGACTCATCGGACACCGTGCGGGTAGCCAGCAGCTCGTCGACCGCGGAGAGCAGCGCCTGATGACGCAGTGAAAGTCCGACCGACTCCGGCCAGGCGAATACCGCCGCCACGGTGCCGGGTTCCACACCGCGTGTCAGGGCTATCCGGCGGTGCTGCTGCAGCTCGTATTCGCAGTTGCGGACGTGCCCGACCCGCAGGATCACCACTTCGGTGTCGCATCCGGGCAGGCGCCCGCGCCGCAGCAGTACCCCGCCGAACGGCGCCCAAGACCAGAACAGCCGCCGGTGTTGGGCGAACACCGTGAACAGATGGATCTGCGGAACGCCCCAAATACGGGCGGCGATCTTGCAGAACAGCGAGCCGAACAGGCCAAGCTCGCGGCGACCGCCGGACGGAATCCTGGGCGGCGCGGGCGCGGGCAGCCGATCTGGTCGGTCTGCGGGAAGGGGAGGGTTGACCACGTGACTATCTTCTCCCCTGGCCGGGCGCTCGTGCGATCTTGGGGGCGAAAGCCAGAAGTTAGTCTGGAAGGGGAAGATTAGACTCGCGTCGGCACGCCCACCGCCCAAGAAGGTTGAGAGATGACTACAGCAGTGCCATCCATTCCCGCTCTGCTGCGCAAACGGGCCGCTGAACGCCCCGACGCCCCCGCGTTCACCTTCGTCGACTATGCCGTGGACCCGAATGGCTTCTCTGAGACCCTCACGTGGTCGCAGACGCTGCAGCGAGCGGTCAACCTGGCGGACGAACTGCGGCAGTGCGGGTCACCCGGTGATCGCGCCGCGATTCTGGCCCCGCAAGGCCTCCACTACATCGTCGCCTACTACGGCGCGGTGGAGGCCGGCTTCGCCGCAGTGCCACTACCGGTGCCGATCTTGGGCGCACACGACGAGCGAGTGTCGACCGCACTACAGGACTGCAAGCCGTCGGTGATCTTGACCACGTCCGACACCGTCGACGCAATCGCTACCTATGCCCGTGCCGACGGCGGTAATCCCGCGCCCACGATCCTCGAGGTCGATTCGCTCGACCTGGACTCGCCGTCGGAAATCGTCGCGAGCACGCACGCACCGGACAGCATCGCGCATCTGCAGTACACCTCGGGATCCACTGGGCAGCCAACCGGCGCGATCATCACGCACCGCAACCTGCTTACCAACTTCGACCAGATCGCTGACGCATTCTTCGAAGACCGAGGCGGACTGCCCCCGGCCGACATGAACATCGCGGGATGGATCCCCTTCTATCACGACATGGGGCTCATGCTGGGTATCGCTCTGCCGCTGGCCTGGAACTGTCCTGCCTGGCTGACCGACCCGGTCGGGTTTCTGCAACGACCGGCGCGTTGGCTGCATCAACTCGCCGACTACCCCAACACCTTTTCGGCGGCACCGAACTTCGCCTTCGACCTGGCGGCCCGCCGCACTTCCGACGAAGACATGGCCGGGCACGACCTCAGCCGAGTGATGTCGATCAACAACGGCAGCGAACGCGTGAGCGCGCGGACTATCGCCCGCTTCAACGAACGATTCGCCCGCTTCAACCTCCCCGCGACGGCGGTGCGGCCGTCCTATGGCCTCGCCGAGGCCACGCTCTACGTGGCGGCGCAGAAGGCCGGCGAACCCTCGCACAGTGCATGGTTCGTGGGCGATCAGCTCTCGGAAGGCAAGGCCGCGCGATGCGACGCCAACACCCCGGGCTCCTCCGAATTGGTCGCCTACAACCTCACCGGAACGCAACTGGTGCGCATCGTCGATCCGGACACCTGCACCGAACTTCCAGACGGCAGCGTGGGAGAGCTCTGGGTGCAGGGCGACAACGTCGGCCCCGGGTACTGGAATGACCGGGCGCGCACCGAAAGCACCTTCCACGGCTACCTCACGAATCCGACCCCCGGTACACCCGACGGTCCCTGGCTGCGGTCCGGCGACCTGACCGTGATCTCCGACGGGGACCTGTTCATCGTCGGCCGCATCAAGGACCTGCTCGTCGTCAACGGGCGCAACCACTATCCCGACGACATCGAGTCGACGATCCAGGAGATCACCCGGGGACGTGTCGCTGCGATCTCCGTCCCCAACGACGACACCGAACAACTGGTCACCATCGTCGAGGTCAAGGCCCCGTCGCAATCCGGTGTCGAGCCGTCCGAGATGCTCGACGCGATCAAGCGTCAGCTCACCTCGGTGGTATCGGAGAACCACGGACTGCGCATCTTCGACCTCGTGCTCGTCGCCCCGGGTTCCATTCCGGTGACCACCAGCGGCAAAATCCGACGATCCACGTGTGCCGAGAGGTACCAGCACGGCACGTTCGAACGACTGGACGCCTAAAACATGGCGGCTGCGCTATCCCGCCAAGAACTTCTGCAGTGGCTCGCCGACTACCTGGTGAGGACCGTCGGTTGCAAACCCGCCGACGTGGATCCCGAGCGGTCGCTCAAAGACCTGGGGATGGGCTCGGCCGAGGCGGTGGTGCTCTCCGGCGAACTGGCGGAGCTGCTGGGTCGGCCAGTGGATCCCGTCGAGTTCTGGCAGCACCCCAACATCAATGCCCTGTTGGATTTCCTGACCGGATCGCCGGCGGTGGCCACAACCGCATCGCCATGCTCTGTGGAGTCTCGTGCCCTCGACGAGCCGATCGCGGTCATCGGACTCGGATGCCGGTTCCCCGGGGACATCTCGAGCCCGGAGGAGTTGTGGCGGTTCCTTTCTGCCGGACGCTCCGCGGTGTCCGAAGTACCCGCCGATCGCTGGGCGCCGTTCAATGGCGGCTCGCCGGACGCCGCGGCAGCACTCGCCGAGACGACGCGGTGGGGTTCGTTCTTGACCGATCTCGACGAGTTCGACGCGGAGTTCTTCGAGCTCTCTCCCCGCGAAGCCGCCAAGATGGATCCCCAGCAGAGGATGCTCTTGGAAGTCGCGTGGGAGGCGCTCGAGGATGCCGGAATACCGCCGACGTCGCTGCGCCGCACCCAGACCGGAGTATTCGCGGGAGCATGTGCCGCCGATTACGCCTATCTCGCGTCGAACGATCTGACCCAAGTCGACGCATGGAGTAACACCGGTGGTGCGCTGAGCATCATCGCTAATCGACTGTCCTACTTCCTGGATTTGCGCGGACCTTCGGTCACCATTGACACGGCATGCTCTTCGTCGTTGGTGGCATTGCATTTGGCCTGCCAGAGCCTACGGATGGGCGACTGCGATACGGCCATCGCCGCCGGGGTGAACGCGCTTTTGTCGCCCGCTATCTTCCGGGGCTTCGATCAAGCAGGCGCGCTATCGCCAACCGGCTCCTGTCACTCGTTCGATGCCGCCGCCGACGGCTTTGTACGCGGCGAAGGTTGCGGTGTGGCGATACTCAAGCGACTCAGCGATGCGTTGCGCGACAAGAATCCGGTGCTGGCCGTGGTTCGCGGTTCCGCGATCAACCAGGATGGCCGGTCGAACGGTTTGATGGCCCCAAATCCAGCCGCCCAGATGGCGGTTTTGCGGGCTGCCTACTCCAGCGCCGGCATAGCGCCACAGGAAGTCGACTACGTCGAAACTCACGGCACTGGAACACTATTGGGCGACCCGATTGAGGCGCGAGCACTCGGTACCGTCCTGGGACGGGGACGTGCCACCGACGCGCCACTTCTGATCGGCGCAATCAAGTCGAACCTGGGCCATCTGGAAGCCGCCGCCGGCATCGCCGGCTTCATCAAAGCTGTGCTGGCGGTTCAACGGGGAACTATCCCGCCGAACCGCGGTTTCGAAACCCCGAATCCCCATATCCAGTTCGACGATCTGCGATTGAAAGTCGTTGCAGAGGAACAGGATTGGCCGACGCGGCAACATGTGCGCCGGGCCGGGGTTTCGGCATTCGGCTTCGGTGGCGCCAATGCACATGTGGTGCTGGAGCAAAGTCCGGAGATCGCTGTCCATGCTCCACAGGCCCCGGGTGACGAAACGGCGGTTACATCGCTGGTGCTGACCGGCAAGACGCCCGAGCGGGTTGCCTCTTGGGCGGCGCGGTTGGCCGACTGGATTGACGCTGACGGCGCCCCAGTGGCACTGGCCGACATCGCCCACACCGTGAATCACCATCGGGTACTGCATCCGGTGTTCGCGACGGTATGTGCTCGCGACCATGGGCAAGCTGTAACCGGCCTGCGAGCGCTCGCGGCCGGTCAGACGACGACCGGCGTAGTCGGGCCCCATGAAGGACCGTGTGGGCCGGGGAGGGTGTTCGTCTACTCGGGTCAAGGTTCGCAATGGACCGGCATGGGTCGGCGGTTGCTCGCCGATGAGCCGGCGTTCGCGGCGGCCATTGCCGAGTTGGACCCCGATTTCATTGCCCAGGTCGGGTTTTCGCTGCAGCAGGTGTTGTCCGCGGGCGAACCGGTCACCGGCATCGAGCGCATTCAACCCGTGCTGGTCGGCATTCAGCTAGCGCTGACAGCGCTGTGGCGAAACTACGGTGTCGAACCTGACGCGGTGATCGGCCACTCAATGGGTGAGGTCACCGCAGCGGTGGTAGCCGGAGCACTGTCGGTGGCCGACGGCCTGAAAGTGATCGCCACCCGGTCCCGCTTGATGTCCCGGCTCGCCGGTGAGGGCGCAATGGCGCTTGTGGAGCTCGATCCCCAGGCCGCTGAGGATCTGGTTGCCGGAGAGCCGGATATCACGGTGGCGGTCTACGCATCTCCCCGACAGAGTGTTCTCGCCGGACCGCCTGACCGGATCGCGGCTGTCGTCGCTGATCTTCAAGCAGCAGATCGGCTTGCGCGGATCGTTGACGTTGACGTGGCTTCACATCATCCGATCATCGCGTCGATTCTTCCCGAATTGCGTTCAGAGTTGGCCGGTTTGCGACCGTCGAGGCCGCAAATTCCGATCATCACTACGACGGCGGGCCGAGGTGATTCGGCGACCTTCGACGCCGACTATTGGTGCGACAATCTGCGTAACCCGGTGCGATTCACCCAGGCCGTCACGTCCGCCGCTGAGCACCACGCGACCTTCATCGAGATCAGCCCCCACCCACTGCTGACCTACGCGATTACGGACACGCTCGCCGACAGACACCACCACAGCCTGGGAACTTTGCAGCGTGACGCCGATGACGCCCACGAGTTCCACACCAGCTTCAACGCAGCGCACACCAGCCAACCGCCCCCGACCCCCCATCGCCCCGAACCGCACCCGCGCGTCCCGAGCAGCCCGTGGCATCACACGCACCATTGGTTCAGCACCGGTGACCAGGTTCGGACCACCGGATCAAGCTCCGCCCGAACAGTTTTCGTTCATCCCCTTCTCGGCGAGCATGTGCGACTACTTGAAGAGCCCGAACGGCACGCCTGGCAGTCGGACACCGGTACCGCCGCACTGCCCTGGCTGGGCGATCACCGGGTCAAAAATGTAGCGGCCCTGCCGGGGGCGGCATACTGCGAGATGGCACTGGTCGCGGCTGAACAGATCTTTCCCGAAGGTTCGCACGTATGCGACGTGGAGTTCGAGGAACTGCTACTGCTTGATGAGCACACTGAGATCTCCGCCGTCGCGGCGCTGGAAGCCCCCGGTACTGCCGCATTCGCGGTATCGACGGCAATCGACGGTGAACTGACGCAGCGTGCTACCGCTGTGCTGAACGCAGATACCGTTGAGCTGAACGCAGATACCGTTGAGCCGCAACCAGTTCACCAGGACATCGCAGCGATTCTGGCGCTTCATCCCGATCCGGTCACGGGCGATGAGATCCGGGCATTGCTCTCCTCACGGGGCATCGAGTTCGGATCCTCATTCACCGGACTCACGCGGGTACACACCGCCGCTGAGAGCACCACACTGCTGGCCGAGATCGCGGTGCCGACCGCCATCCGGGCTCAGCAGGCCGGATACGGGATCCATCCTGCCGTGCTGGATGCATGCTTCCAATCGGTGGGTGCTCATGTGCTGCTTTCAGGGCAACGCGAAGGTGGCCTACTCCTACCCCTGGGCGTGGAACGACTGCAACGTTTCGGCGCGAGGCGCGAAGCTTGCTACTGCCACGTCACGATCACCAAGTCCGAGCCGACATCGATCGAGGCGAACCTCAACGTTCTGGATCGTGACGGCGAGGTGATCCTGGAGGTCACCGGCCTGCGGATGGGGACCGGGGAGACCAAGAGTGCCGAACGTGAACGGCTGCTGTCGGACCGGTTGGTGACCGTCGAGTGGGAGGAGCGTCCAGCACCGTCGGCTGCGAGTGCCGATGCCGGGGTGTGGCTGCTGATCAGCACCGCAGACACCGACGACCTGCCGGCGCAACTCGGCGAGGCTCTGGTGAGCGCGGGTGGGCAATGCCGAACCATGCACTTCGACGCAGGTACCGAGTTGTCCGCCCGCGATCTGGCAGCTGAAAATCTGACGGGCGTGGTTGTGCTCGCGCCCCCGTCGGGCGGTGATCAGGGTCCGGAATGTCTGTCCCGGGGACAACACCTGGTGGGGCAGGTCGTTGACATTGCCCGCACACTGTCGGCTACCGACGGTGTGCAACCCCGCCTGTACGTCATCACCCGGAATGCGCAGACCTGCACGCCCAATGACCGCATCAACCTCGACCATGGCGGAATCCGGGGATTGCTCCGAGTGATCGGATCAGAGCATCCGCAGCTGCGACCCACTCAGATCGACATCGATCCCCGCACTTCCGCGGAGCAGGTGGCCGATGAACTGCTGACCAACTCCGACGAGGACGAAACGGCCTGGCGGGAAGGCTCCTGGTATGTGGCCAGGCTGCAGCAGACTCCGCTGCGGGCCGAAGAACGGCGCACCGCGGTGGTTGATCCGCAGCGCGACGGCATGCGTATGCACGTCCGCATCCCCGGCGATCTGCAGACCATGGAATTGGCCACCGTCGAACGGCGGGCGCCGGACGCTGGCGAGATCGAGGTCGCCGTCGGCGCATCCAGTATCAACTTCGCCGACGTATTGGCCGCTTTCGGCCGCTACCCCTCCTTTGATGGGAAGCAACCGCAACTCGGTCTGGACTTCGCCGGCGTGGTCACCGCGGTCGGATCCGGAGTCACCGAACATCGGGTGGGTGACAAAGTCGCCGGCTTCGGCGCCGACGGATGCTGGGGCACCTACGTCACCTGCGATGCGCGACTGGCCGCACAACTTCCCGACGGCTTGAGCGCGGAAGAGGCCGCCGCAATTTCCACTGGTTACGGCACCGCGTGGTATGGACTGCATGAACTGGCCCGGATTCAGGCCGGCGACCGCGTCCTGATTCACTCGGCCACCGGAGGTGTCGGTCAGGCAGCGATAGCGATCGCACGCCAAGCCGGAGCGGAAGTCTTCGCCACAGCCGGCAGCCCGGCCCGGCGGCAATTGCTCCGGGAGATGGGTATCGGTTACGTCTACGATTCCCGCTCAACGGATTTCGCCGAAGAGATCCGTCGAGACACCGACGGGTACGGCGTCGACATTGTGCTCAACTCGTTGATCGGTCCCGCCCAGCGCGCAGGACTTGAGTTACTGGCCTTCGGCGGACGCTTCGTTGAGATCGGCAAGCGCGATGTCTACGAGCACACCCGCGTCGACCTTTACCCGTTCCGCCGCAACCTGTCGTTCTTCTACGCAGATCTGGCGTTGATGACCATCAGCGACCCGAAACGGATCGGAGTGCTGCTGCGCAAGATCTACGAACTGGTTGGCGACAGCGTGCTGCCGGTACCCGAACACACGGTGTATCCGTTGGCCCAGGCCGCCACTGCGGTTCGGACCATCAGCGCCGCCGAACACACCGGAAAGCTCGTGCTGTCGGTGCCGCGAGCCGGTGAGACGTCGGTGGTGGTGCCGCCTCAGCAGGCGAAGGTCTTCCGCGGCGATGGCTCGTACATCGTCACCGGGGGTGTTGGCGGACTCGGCCTTTTCCTCGCCGCGGTGATGGCCAACGGGGGGTGCGGACGGATTGTGTTGACCTCGCGGTCGCAGCCCAATCCCCAAGCGCAGAAGACGATCGACAGACTGAAGGCTGGCGGGGCCGACATCCAGGTCGAGTGTGGAAACATCGCCGATCCGGAAACCGCAGCGCGCCTGGTCAGGGTCGCTACCGCGACTGGGCTTCCGCTGCGCGGAGTTCTGCATGCGGCCGCTGTTGTCGACGATGCCACGCTGGAGAACATCACGTCGGATTTGATCGAACGGGACTGGGCGCCAAAGGTTTACGGCGCGTGGTACCTGCACGAAGCGACGGCGGACGCTGTGCTGGACTGGTTCTGCAGCTTCTCCTCAGCTGCGGTCCTGCTGGGATCGCCGGGACAGGGCGCATATGCGGCTGCGAACAGTTGGCTGGACGCCTTCACGTCCTGGCAGTGCAGCCAGGGCGTGCTGGCCAGCGCGATCGCCTGGGGTGCGTGGGCGGATATCGGTGCTGGCGCAGGTGTGGCGCAGCGCGGGAACGTGACGATGATCAACCCCAAGGACGGCGCCTACGCATTCCGGGAACTTCTCCGTCACCACCGCAGCTACACCGGGTACCTCCCGCTGACGGGGATGCCGCCGTTGACCGCGCTCGCGGTACGAAGCCCATTTGCTGAGGCATTCCGCGACGGGGGCGGCGCCCATGGTGCCGATGTCCCGGCCGTGCTAGCCGAACTCGCCGGTCTGGATCCGGAAGAATGGCCCAACCGGTTACGCCGCGTTGTCACCGAGCAAGCCGGTCTGATCCTGCGCCGCGCAATCGATCCCGATCGCTCATTCGCCGATCATGGTCTGGATTCCCTGGGCATCCTGGAGTTGCGCACGCAAATCGAAACCCAAACCGGCATTCGTCTGACGCCCAAGATGATTGCCACCTTCAACACCGCGCGGACCCTTGCGGCACACCTCAGCGAGGCTCTCTCGTCGGAGTCCTGACCTCACCTCCCCATCAACCGCCCCGACACGGCGATCACTAGGCGCCTTGGAAACACCCGGTTGAGTCCACGAAAGACCACTGCATTAACGAAACCGTCGACGAAGCTGGGTTTGTGTCCAGAAAGCGCACGGATGGTGTGGGCGACGACCTGCTGGGGGGTCCGGATGAATGTGCGTACCGCGGTGCCCGAGACGGCGTTGGCTGCCGCTTCCCCGGCCAGTTCGAAGAACGGGGTATCGGTGAGTCCGGGGCACACCGCCACGATACGGATGCCATGCGTGCGTTCCTCTGCCCAGAGCGCCTCGGTGAAGGACAACACGAAAGCCTTCGACGCACCGTAGACCGCCATCTGCGGCAAGGGTTGGAACGCCGCGGTCGATGCGACGTTGATGATCGTTCCTCGGCCCCTGGCCCGCATCTGCGGTAGGTAGCGGGCGGTTGCGCCGACCAGCATCCTGCAGTTGAGCTCGATTGCGTCCTCTAGGCGCTGCGGGTCGGCATCAGCGACGTCGCCGTGGGTTCCAAAGCCGGCATTGTTGATCAGCATGTCGACCTCAAGCCCCAACTCAGTGGTTCGCTGCCACAGTTCCGCCGCCGCGGTGGGCTTCGAAAGGTCCATCACAATCACGCTGACGTCTACCCCGTGTGCCGCCTGCAGCTGCGCGGCAAGTTCCTCGAGCCGATCCGCACTGCGGGCGACTACGACTAGGTCGTGACCCCGCGCGGCGAACTGCCGAGCGAATTCAGCGCCGATCCCGGTCGAGGCCCCGGTGATCAGGGTCACCATTCGCCACCCCCACGTCGATCAGACAGGTTGTCATCGTAGTCGCCCACCAGACCGCTAGTCCGTCGCCCAGTCGTCCTTTGCCTGCACCGCTGCAAGGAGTTTGTGGATCTCGGCGACGTAGCGCTCGAGTTGTGGGCCGTGGCTGTGGTAGCTCACCAACAGCTGGCCGTCGTACATCCCGGTTGAATACATGTCGACACCCGCCGACGTCGAGGCGAAAAGCACTTCCAGTTCGTACTGCTCGACGACCAGGCCGGGCGGGGTCGGTAAGGGCGGTAGATCGCCGACGTCAGTTGCCATCACGACATCGGGCAGGCCGGGCGGGTTGCCCTGGTACTCGGCACTGAAGTGTAGGAATGACTGCTGGATTACGCCGTCGGCGAGGTCGGCGCGGAACACCTCGACGATGTTGCGGGCTAGGTCCAGAAGGTCGGTGTTGGAGCGGATCTCGGCCAGATACATCGCCATTCCCACCGGGTTGGTCGCCTCGGTGGCGCCTACCGGCGGAGTCAGGAAGAAGCGCAAATCGACCGGGTAGATGTAGGGGATTGGAAGGTGCGGAGTCTCCCGAATGGTCCACTCGGCCATCAGAATTGCAGCGGCAACGAGAGAGTTGACGCTGATCCGTTGTGCCGCACAGATGCCGACCAGATGCTGGGTCTCCTGCCGGGAAAGTCGACACGCCGCGGACGGTACGCGAACCGATTGGGGGCCAACGCGTCCCGCGTTGCGTTTAGACGGTGGTAGATCGTAAGCGAAGATCGCCGGAAGGAACCGCTCCAGACCAAAGCGCTGGAGCTTGCCGATACCACGAGAGGAAAGCACCGCCTCCAGCGATTCCGGAATCGGCTCGGGCTTGACCGGTCCGAGCGCGGTACCGGTTGCGATGTTGGTGTACCAACCGAACAACTGCTCCAGCAAGGCGAACTGGTGGTGGCCATCGCCCAGTGCATGGTGCGTGTAGAGGGTCACGGTAGACCGGGTGTCGCCGAGCCCGATTTTCACATTGAGGAGTGCCTGGGACTGGTCGGGCAGCCGCGCACCCGGGGTGTCGCCAAACTTCTCCAGCCAGATTCCTTCATGCTCGTAATCGTCGACCATGATCTGGTGCCTGCCGTCGGCGCCGCGCTCGAGATGACCGGCATGGGCGGGGTGGACCCGCAGCAGTGTGTCGAATGCCTCCGTCATCGCGGCCACGTCCACCGGACCACGCAGAGTCAGGGTGAGACCGATGAAGTTCTCCGCTCTAGCGTAGAACTCCTCGCTTGGCGACAGATAGCGGATCTGCGTTGAGCCGAACACCCGTTAACCTTCCCTCTCGATATCCCTTGATCGGCGATCGCACTGAACCACACCTCGACAGAGAAATACAGCTACTCATCATCGTCGAAAACAGCCGCGGATAGATCCACCAGGGCCATAGCCTCGTCCTCGGCCTCGGCTTCAGCTCCGTCCCCGGAAAATGCTTCATCGATCAGTGCGGCAAGCGTTGCTGGAAGCTGTTGCGCCAACACATCGATGGTGTCGCCGGACACCCGTCGTTTGTCATACCACCAATCCACATGCAGGACACCGCCGTACCGGTAGGTCCGCAACTCCAGCGGATGGCCCAAGCCCGGTACCGTTTCGCGGACGGTGAGTTCGCTGTCGGTGTCAAACTGGACGAGCGCGTCGCTCTCCTGCCATTCGGGGATCATCCCGAGGTAGGAGAGGTAGATCTGCGCAGCGCCGGCGGCGCCCAGCAGCCCCGCCGTCGGTGCATGCAGGTACCGCAACAGTCCGTAACCGATCCCATGATGCGGCACCGCCTTGAGGGCGTGGCTCACCTCCGCGAGGAGTTGCGTCGCGCTGGCGCCTTGGTCGCCTATGCACGGCAGCTTGACCGGGTAGATCGTGGAGAACCAGCCAATCGTCCTGCGGAAGTCGACATCCGGCCGCAGCACGGACCGCCCGGTGCCGACGAGGTCGACGCTGGCCACGCCGTCACCCACAGTGACTGCCAGGCTGCGCGCCAGTGCTGCCAGCAGGATCTCCTCGGTCGAGGCTTGCAATATTCGGCGGGCATTGTCGACCTGCGAGGTCTGCTCAGGTGTCAGGGCGGTGGCCACTCTGACCAGATCGCCAGCGCCTGGCGGGCTCGAATCCCCCGCGTCGGCCAGCCGCACCGAAGCGGTCGCCTCGTTGTCGATCCAGTAGCCCCGCTGGTCGAGCACTGCGGGGTGGGCGGCGAGCGCCGCGCAGCGCTGCGACCAGTCCCGCCAGCTCGTAGTCGCCGGCTCTAGGGCGATGTCATTGCCCGCCGTCCGCTGACCGAACGCGGTGAGCAGATCGGTCACCAACACCTCTCGGGATATGGGGTCGTCGACAATGCCGTGCACAGTGAGCACCAGGAAACACGGACCTGCCTCGGCACCGGCGACATAGGTGGCCGTCAGTGGCGCGCTGCTAAGGTCCTGCGCTACGGCCGCAGAGACGATGGCGTGCAGGGCTTCTCGCTCCTGCGGTGCACCGGGTACGGCTTCTGCGGGCAAGGCCACCTCGGTCAGATCGGTGAACTCCGAAGGATCGGCGATCTGCTGCTCCCACATTCCTGCTCGATCGACTACCCGCATCCGCAACGCATCATGGTGATTGATGATCGCCGTCAAGACTGCGGTGGCGTCCTGCGCACTCACCCGAGAATCTAGGCGCAGCACCAGCGGCACCCGCCAACGCCCGGGCTGCGACAGGCCGTTGTCGAGGAACCGCAGGATGTTCGGCGGGACAGGAGGATTGAGGTTACCGGCGTCCTGGCTGGACAACCCGCCGAAGGCATAGCGGGCGACCAGGGTGTCGGCCAGGGCACCGAGAGTTGCGTTGTCGTAGAGATCCTGAGGAGTGAGCTCAACACCTTCGTGCGACGCGGTCATCGCGACGCCGATCGCAACCAGCGAATCGCCACCGAGTTCGAAAAAGTTGTCGCCCGGCGCGACCGATTCCACACCCAGGCATTGCGACCAGATCCGCGCCAGTGTGCTCTGCATCTGCGCGCGGGCGTCATCCTGCGCGCCATCCTGGCCGTTTACCGGTTGATTATCGGCGGTTGAGTCGGAGCCCGACTCGACGGGTTTGCGCACGGCGGTCGTATCCGGGTCGATCCAATAGCGTTGCCGGGCAAAGGCGTAGCCGGGCAGGGTGACACGGCGCGGGTCGTCGCCGTACAGCTTCTCCCAATCGACGTCCACTCCGGCGGACCACAGCTGCCCAAGTGCGAGCAGGAAAGCGTCCCGGTCGTCGCGAGTCTGTACGGGGTGGCGCATCAGGCGAACCGCACGGTGGGTGTCCGACCACCCGGGCATCCGCAGGGCCGCTCCAGTCAGGCTCCCGCCCGGTCCCACCTCGACAAGCACCCGGTGGGCATCGCCGAGCAGTGTGGCGACTTCGTCGGCGAACCGCACGGTGGACCGAATGTGCCGAGCCCAACGATTCGGATCGGTCGCCTCTTCGTCGGTCATCCAGGTGCCGGTGACGTTGGATAGCATCGGGATTAGCGGCGCACGCAACGTCAGAGTGGACAGGAACTCCGCGAACGGGGCGAGCACCGAATCCATTGACTGCGAATGGAACCCGTGGGAAGTCCGGACACGTCGGGCCACGATTCCCTCGGCGGCGCAACGGTTGGTGAATTCGCGAATCGCCTCGTCGGGCCCGGCGACCACGCAGCTGCCGAATTCGTTTACGGCGGCGAGGTCGATGTCCGCGGTCAGGAGGGCCGCGATGTCGTCGGGACTCGAGGCGACGGCCACCATGGCACCCGCCGGGGCGGTGTGCATCAGACGTGCCCGCGTCGCAACTGCCTTGATCGCCGAATCCAGGTCGAAAACTCCGGCCACGGTTGCCGCCACGAGTTCGCCGATGCTGTGTCCGGCCAGTGCCGTCGGGGATACCCCGTAGGAGATGATCAGTTGTGCCAGAGCATATTCCACGGAGAACAGGGCGGGCTGGGCCAGATCGGTGGGCTCCAACGAGGACCCCTCGAACACCTCTACCTTGAGGTCTATGCCCAGTTCCTCAGCGAAGCCTTCGGCGCATCGGTCGAAGATCTCCCGGAACACCGGTTCGGAGTCGTAGAGGCCGCGGGCCATGCCGACGTGCTGAGAACCCTGGCCGGGGAACATGAAGGCGATCCGCTGTGCGCCAGGGGCAATGCCAGGCGGGCAGGTGCCGATAGATACGTTGTCGTGCTCGGCGGCGGCCAACACGGCGACTGCGTCGGCGCGATCTGCGACGACGGCGGCAAGGCGAACCTCGTGCAGTCGTCGGTTCGCCAGCGTGAACGCCACGTCGGCAATCTCGACGTCGACGTCGGTGTCGAGTGCGGCCGCAAGGGCCGCCTTGGCTTCCGGCAGCGAATCGGCGGTGCGGGCGGACAACAGCAGCACCTGAGGGCCGCTCGGTGTATTGCCCGCAGGGGACGTCGCCGGAGCCTCCTCGACTACGACGTGTGCATTGGTGCCGCCGACACCGAATGAGCTGACCCCGGCCCGTCGCGGTGCGTCCGACTCCCATCCGACATAAGAGTCGGCGACCACAAACGGCGTGTTTTGCAGATGCAACTCCGGGTTCGGCGCCGTGTAGTGCACCGTCGGCGGGATCGCCTTGTTCTTCAGACAGAGGATGGTCTTGACCAGACCCACGACTCCGGACGCGGCATCAAGGTGACCGATGTTCGACTTCACCGATCCGATCACGCACGGGCTGTTCCGCTCACCCTCGCCCGCGTCAAAAGCCTGCCGCAGCGCTTCGATTTCGATCGGGTCGCCCAACGGCGTGCCCGTGCCATGCGTCTCGACGTAGCCGATGGTCGAAGCGTCGACAGCGGCGACAGCCTGCGCTTCGGCGATGACTTCCGCCTGGCCGGCCACTGCAGGGGCCGCGTAGGTCATCTTCATCGCGCCGTCGTTGTTGATCGCTGAGCCACGGATGACGGCATGAATGCGGTCACCATCGTCGAGTGCGGCCTGCATCGGCTTGAGGATCAGCGCAGCCACTCCGCTGCCGAAAATAGTGCCGTCAGACTTGACATCAAATGGCCGGCAGTGACCGGTCGGGGATACCATCGCACCCGGCTCAAAGGTATATCCGACCTTGTGCGGAATCCTTATTGCCGAAGCACCGGTGAGCGCCATGTCGCATTCGCCGGACAGCAGGCTCTGGCATGCGAGGTGCACTGCGACCAGTGACGACGAGCACGCCGTCTGGACCGACAGACTGGGCCCGCGCAGGTTCAGCTCATGGGACACTCGTGTTGCCAAGTAGTCCTTGTCGTTGAGCAGGACGAGGTTGAACATCTCGACGGTGATGCCCTCGCCGACAAGCTTTTTGGTGTCGCGGTGCGACATCAGGTTGTCCATCAGGTAGCCGCTGGCGGTACTGCTGGCGAAGACTCCGATAGAACCGTCGTAGGTCGCGGGGTCGTAGCCAGAATCCTCCAGGGCATGCCAGGCGGTCTGCAGGAACAAGCGCTGCTGGGGATCCATCATCCGGGCGGTGTAGGGGGTAATTCCGAAGTACTCGGCGTCGAACTCGTCGATCCCATTGAGCATGGCTGCACGCCGGACATATGCGGGATTGGCGAGCGTCGTAGTACTGACTCCGGCGGCGGTCAGCATCTCCTCAGACAGACTCGTAACGGATTCCTCGCCCGCACGCAGGTTGTCCCAGAATTTCGTCACTGACTCCGCGCCGGGGAATCGTCCGGCCATGCCGATGACGGCTATCGCGTTGGGAGGCAACTCATTTGTGTTCGGGTAATCGTTGGCGATGGTCAACTCTAGTGTCCCTTCCGTCTACCCGACTGCGCACGGGTCCGGGCGCGGAGCTGGGCTCGCGCACCGAGACCGGATCGAGCTGTCGTTGCGGCTTCTCCAGCTTCTGCGTAACCCATCCGCTCGCAGAGTGCCTCGGTCAGTGATGAAATGGTCGGATACTCGTAGATCACCGCCGCGGGCAACGGAATGCCAAGACTTGCGCTTAGCCCGCGCTGCAGTGTGACGCTCATCAGCGAGTCCATTCCGAGCTGAAAGAACCCCGCCGCCGGATCCAGAGCCTGCGTGGGCGCCAGTCCCATCACGTCTGAGGCCAACGTCATGATTTGGTCGGCCAGCAGCTCGCGCCGCCGTTCGGGTGCACACTCGCGCAGTGCTGCGGCCAACTCGGTCTCCGGCAGGGCCGAGAGCGACGCTTCGTCAAGGGCCAGCACGTCGTCAATTATCCGTAGCGCCCCGCGGGTGCGATACGCCGCGGACAACAGCGGCCAGTCGGCATCCACCACGGTGGTCCGCACAGGCGCGTCAGAACCAATCAGCATCGGCAGCGCACGAATGGCCACCTCATCGGCCATTGGCACCAGTCCCGAGTCGGAGATCACCTGGCTGGCATCCGATTGCGGATCGTCCAAGGACTTCCACAGCCCCCAGTTCACAGTGGTGGCCGGAAGCCCGAGGTTGCGGCGAGTATAGGCGAAGGTGTCGAGAAAGGCACTTGTCGCGGTGTAGTGGGCGAGCCAGCGTGACCCGAGCAGACCCGAGATCGACGAGAACAGGACGAACTGGCGAAGGTCGGCCTTCAGCGACAGTGCGTGCAGGACCCCGAGTGCGTCCAGTTTGGGCCCGAACATGGTGGCGACGTCGTCGTCGGTCATACCGGACAACGCCACCGGTCCGCCGGCGAAGGCCGCAAGATAAATGCCCTCGAGTGCGGGGAGATCAGCACCGAACCGGTCGAACAACGCCGCCATGGCGACGTGGTCAGTCGCGTCGGCGGCCACCGCGATCAGCGTCGTCCCCGTCGATGACAACCGTCGGGCCAATTCGTCGAGGCGGTCGCCGGGATTCCGTGAGACCGCAACGACCGTTCCGGCTCCCATATCGGCCAGTTGCTGGATCAGATACGGACCGATGTGGCCGGTGGCTCCGATGACCAGATGACTGGTATCGCGGCCGATCACATCCGTCGGCGTCGACCACGCGGCACAGTGTTCCAACCGCGGCACGTGCCGAGCGCCCGCCCGGTACACCACCTGATCCTCGCCGTCGCCTGCCTGCGCCTCTGCCAACACCAGTCGAGCGGTCAACGCGGCCGGCATCGAATCGTCGACATCAACGACGCCGGCCCAGATCTCTGGATACTCCAGTGCAAGCGTGCGGCCCAGTCCCCACAGCACGGCATGTGTCGCGTTAGCGCGATCCCCTTCTGCGACAGGCTGGGCGTTGCGCGTGAGGATGTGCAACCGCGGCGCCGACGGCATCGAAACCAGGTCTTCAACCAGTGCTCTCGCCTCGTTGAAGAGGCCGTAGGCGGACGCGACATCGATGAGGGAGCCCGCTGATTCCGGCGCGAACAGCACGTTGTCCACGTCGGCCAGGGCGGCACGCAGCGTGTCCCGATCAGTACCGTGCGCCAGGCCCCGACCAAGTTCGGAACCCAATTCGGGGTCGCCGATGACGAGCCAGGAACCGACATCACCGACGGCGGCCGCCAACGGGCGCACCGGCCAGGTCGGCTCGTAGAGCCAATCCGGCGGGATGGGGCTGGCCTCGGTGGCCGGCCTTCTGCCGTGCGACCTGCCGGCCACACCGAAGCCGGCGGTCGGCACCGCCGGTGTGATGTCGATCCAGTGCCGCGTGTGACGCCACGGGGTGGTCGGGATCGCGGGGTGCGGCCCCGGCGGATGCTCACCGAGTGGCGCCCCCACGGTGTGCGTCGCATTGAGGGAAGCGTGGAACGCGACGGTGTCGTGGATGTCACGCTGCAGCGTGCCAAGGCTGTGGTGATGCTTGTTGCCGGTTTTCGGGTCATCGAGGGTGTCCGAGATAGCCTTGGTGAGCAGCGGGTGTGGACTGATTTCGATGAACGTGGCGTTTGTGGCACCCGCCGTGGCGATCGCTTCGCTGAACCGGACCGGGTTGCGAAGGTTAGCCACCCAATGGTCCGCGTCGAATTCCGGTGTGGCACCTGAATTCTCGACGGTGGAGATGATCGGGATGACTGGGAAGCCGGGTACCAGGTCCGCCAGCGCTTCTTTCAGTTCCGGCAGAATCGGGTCCATCATCGCGTGGTGGGACGCCACATCCACGTTAACCCTGCGGGCGAAGATGTTCTGCGCGCCAGCCCGGGCCACGACGGCATCGACGGCCTCGGTCGGTCCGGCAACGACTGTCTGCCGCGGCGATGCAAACACCGCGACCGTCACCTCCGGAAAATCGGCGATCAATGCCTCAGTGGCGGGCGCGTCGAGCTCGAGCAGGGCTATCGCTCCCGTTTCGGCGCGGCGAGCCATCAGCTGCGACCGCTTAGCGATCACGCGGAGTCCCTCGGCCGGTGTCAGCGCCCCGGCTACGACCGCCGCGGTGATTTCGCCCATCGAATGCCCGATCACCGCATCCGGTTGCACCCCGTACGAGCGCCACAGCTCCGTCAGCGCCAACTGGATACCGACCAACACCGGCTGGATCTGATCAATGCCGGTCAGTTCTTGGCCACCAGCAAGCACGTCGTGCAGCGAAAACCCGACCTCTGCTACAAACGACGGATCTAACTCGGCGACCGCGGCTGCGAAGACGGGTTCATCGGCAAGGAGTTGTCGGCCCATTCCCGCCCACTGGGATCCCTGACCGGAATAGACAAACACCGTTCCCGGACCGCACGGCCCGGCATGCGGACCGACCACACCGGTGGCAGGTTGCCCGGCTGCCAGGGCCCGCAACCCGGCGACCGCCTCATCCCGGTTGGCCGCGCATACCGTGGCGAAGGTTCCGTGGTGGGTCCGGTGGTGATTGAGCGCGTGCGCGACGTCGGCCAACCGAATCTGTGATCCGGCACCGGTCATCCAGTCGGCCAACGTGGTGGCCATCTCGGCCAATCGCTCAACGCTCTTGCCGCTGACCACCAGTGTGGTGACCGGCGGGACGGCCGGTTCTTCGAGCGCGGCCAACTCAGGTGCCTGTTCAAGAATGATATGGGCATTCGTTCCGCCGAAACCGAATGACGACACGCCCGCCCGACGCGGTTGTCCGGTGTCCGGCCAGGCGGTCACCTCGTCGACCACCTTCAATCTGAGTTCGTCGAACGGAATATGCGCATTGGGTTTCTCGAAGTGCAGGTTCGCCGGGATCGTGCCCCGCTGTACCGCAAGGGTTGCCTTGATCAGCCCGGCGATGCCCGCCGCTGCTTCCAGGTGGCCGAGATTGGTCTTGACCGCGCCGGCCAGCAGCGGCATGTCGGGCTGCCGTCCCCGGCCGTACACCGCCCCGAGGGCGCGGGCTTCGATCGGGTCGCCGAGCAGCGTGCCGGTTCCGTGCGCCTCGACGTAGTCGACCTCCGATGGCTGCACGCCGGCATCGGCGCACGCCGCGCGCAGCACCGCGGCCTGGGCGGCCGGATTCGGCGCCATCAGACCGTTGGAGCGTCCGTCCTGATTGACCGCGGAGCCGCGAATGACCGCCAGCACCCGATCGCCGTCACGCTGCGCATCCGAGAGTCGCTTGAGCACGGCGACACCGCAACCCTCGCCGCGGACGAAGCCATCGGCGGCGGCATCGAAGGTATGGCAGGCACCGGTGGGCGACATCGCTTCGGCGGCATCGAAACTTCGCGTCACGACGGGCGAGAGGATCAGGTTCACTCCGGCGGCGATCGCCAGTTCCGACTGGCCGGTGCGCAGGCTCTGGCACGCCAGGTGCACGGCAACCAACGACGACGAACATGCGGTGTCGACCGTGAGCGACGGGCCACGAAGGTCCAGGAAATAAGACAGCCGGTTGGCGATGATGCTCAATGCGCCGCCGGTGCCGGTCCAAGCGTCGATCTTGTCGAGCTCGCGCGAGGCAAGGTAACCGTACTCGCTGACACACGAGCCGACGAAGACTCCGGTCTGTGAACGCTGCAGTGTCTCGGCCGGAATGCCGGCATGCTCGAAGGCCTCGACGGCCACCTCGAGAAGCAGACGTTGCTGCGGATCGATCCGGTCCGCTTCGCGCGGCGTGATGGCGAAGAAATCGGCATCGAAGGCATCGACGTCACTCAGGAACGAACCGAACCGGGTCGTTTCCGCTAGGGCCGTCGACGTTTTCTGCGAGCCATCCTCGAACGCTTGCCAGCGTCCTTCGGGCACAGTTGAGACCGCTGAGTGACCCGCGGCCAAAAACTCCCACAGTTGCTCGGGGCCGTGAATGTCTCCGGGGAGTCGGCAGCCCAGTCCGATGATGGCGATCGGCTCGGTCAGCGCACCATCCGTCGCACCCGGCGCCGCACCCCCCGTCTCCGCCTCGGGCGCCAAAAGCGCGGTGGCCAGAGCGTTGATGGTGGGGTTCTGCCAGAAGTCCACCGGCGACACCGGCCGCCCGAGGTGCTCGGACAGCTCACCGGAAAGGACCACGGCATCGCGGGATCCCACGCCCAGTTCATTGAATGGGGCATCCGGGTCGATTTCGGCTGGATCGCAGGAGAGGTTCGTGACGAGGTAGTCGACCAGCCAGAGACGAAGTTCGGCGTGGGCGTCTGCCCCAGAGGTCATACCGCTATATCTAACCGGTTGAACTCGCCGTCACGATACAGATCAGCACACGACGACCGTCGGATCTTGCCGCTGGTCGTGATGGGGATCGAACCGGGCGACACCAGAACGAGGTCACCGACCCGAAGGCTGTGTTCCTTCCAGATCGCGGTCTTCACCGCGCGACTGACAGAGTTCAGCTGCGAATCCTGCTCTTCGTCCCCCGCGGGCTTGACCTCGACGATCGCCACCAGGTTCTCACTGGTGTCGTCCTCCACAGCGATCGCGGCCACGCGACCACCGGTGATCTCCCGGATGGTGGACTCGATGTCGTCGGGGTAGTGGTTGCGTCCGTCGACGATCAACAGGTCCTTGAGCCGACCCATGATAAACAGCTCACCTTCGGAAAGCACTCCGAGATCACCGGTGCGCAACCACGGCCCGGCCGGGGTGCCCGCCGAGGGCTGGTTGATCCGCGCGCGGAACATGCGCTCGGTCAGCTCCGGCTTCTGCCAGTAACCCAGCGCAACGTTGTTCCCGCGCACCCAGATCTCACCGATGGCCCCCTCGGACTTCTCGATTCCGGTCTCCGGGTCGACGATGCAGACCGGGTAGGCCCGCGGAGGTCCATAGGTCACCAGTTCGGTGCTGGCATCCTGACCGGCCTCGCAGCGCAGCGCGACGCCAGCCGCGAGCTGCTCTAGGTCGAAGTGAGCGGTGCGGACCGGGTCCTGGACATCCGGTGTGGCCACGTACAGGGTCGCCTCCGCCAGACCGTAGGACGGCTGGATCACCCGGTCCTTGAGGCCGAATTTGGCGAAGCGGCCGATGAACCGGTTGACCGTGGAGGAGTGCACGCGCTCAGCACCGCTGAGGATGACGTGAACACGGCTGAGGTCGAGGCCCTCCATGTCGGCGTCCGAGGTGCGTCGCGCGGCGAGTTCGAAGGCGAAGTTGGGCGCGCCGGAGAAGCAATGCGGGTGCTTGGCCATCAGCTGGATCCAGCTCGCCGGCTT
>SXGR01375268.1_pt1 | contig 23623 bp, 27 predicted proteins | sample 3174711 | NCBI WGS metagenome assembly SXGR01 (sample SAMN11356860, study PRJNA531348) | freshwater metagenome | isolation source: freshwater sample F1-60 | place: China: Fuxian Lake, Yuxi | collected 2017-12-25 | reverse complement strand
GGTTGATGAATATACACGTTGGTACAACAAAAAGCGGCTTCATCTTGGCAAAGGAATGCATGGGATGACGCCGCTTGAACGTTTTGAACAATACCTTCGTCGACGCCAGAAACAGTTACCCTTGAAGGTTAACTAAACAGTTTGCCTGCATCTGCTAGGTTTCGGAACGTGGAGGTGGAAAATGAAGTTCGTTGTCACTTTTCTCGCACTCGAAGGAATCGGCTGTTTTCTTTGGTGGGCGCTGCTCCTCGCGGTGCCTGCGACGCGAGCGCCGTTTCTTGTTTCTGGCGCACCCGATGCGGTGCTGCTCGCGTTTGTCCTACCGGACTCGCTGCTCTACGCTACCGCCGCGCTCGTTGCGGCGTTTGGACTGCATCAGCAAAAGCGCTGGGCGTTTGCTGCGCTGTGCGTGCACACCGGCGCGGCGATCTACGCGGAGCTGTACGTCCTTGCGCTCGCCATCATGACCGGTGGCGGTTGGCTCGGTGCGGCGATGATGGGCTCTTCGCTCGTCATTCTTCCGGCGATCATGTGGTACGTGTACAAGGAGGTGCAGCATGTTTGAGAACGTTCGTGGCCGCGTCGCACGTCCCGCATCGACCGCATGGAACGTCACCAAGACGCTCGTGCAGACGGCGTGCTTCTGTGGCGTCTTCCTCGTCGCGATTCCTTGTGGATTTCACGCACTCGAACAGTCGCTCGGTATTGCGAGTCAGTGTTTTTCCGGAAATTTCTGGCGCGCATTCGGTATCGTGCTCATCATCGCCGGGAGCGCACTTGGACTGATCTGCGCAATCGTGATGGCGACCAAAGGAAAGGGGACGCCGATGCCAACGGACTCTACACGAGAGCTCGTCGTCGCTGGCCCGTATCGGTACATAAGAAATCCGATGGTGATCTCCGGCTCCACGCAGGCGATCGGCATCTCGATCCTTCTCGGTTCTCCGTTCCTTGTGGTCGGAGTCATCCTCAGCATGTTGCTCTGGAACGTCACTCTTCGCAGATGGGAGGAGGTCGATCTCGAGCACGGGTTCGGAAAATCTTACACCGCTTACCGTCTTCGTGTGCGGTGCTGGCGTGCGAGCTTCCAACCGTATCGACCAGAGAGAGATCCGTACCATCCGCCGGTATCGACCGATCGCACGCTGCCACCTGGAGGAAACGTGATCGTTTACGACGGCCGCTGTGTGTTTTGTGATGCAGCATCGATCCGACTGCTCGGGATGATGCGTCGCGCCCCTGCAGTGCGCGTCGATTTTTGGCAGGAAGGCGCGCTCGCGCAGCTCCCGGGAGTTTCGTCGGACGCATGCAAAGCGCGGCTGCATCTGATCACACCAGACGGTCGTGTGTACGGCGGTTTCGAAGCAGCGATACGCGCGTTCATGGCGGCGCGACCGACGCTCGGCCTCCTGGGATACGCGTACTACCTGCCGTGCGTCCGTCTCGCATGCGATGTCTTTTACGACATCGTCGGAAGGAATCGCTACCGTCTGATGGGCATCAAAGATCCCACGGTTGTGTGCGACGACAATTCTTGCAAGCCGAACACATAGAAACTGTTCTCGAGAAGTCCGCCCCGCACCAGTTGGTGCGGGATTTTTATAAAGCCCCTCCTTACCTTTAGGTAAGGAGGGGCTGGGGAGGATTTCCTTATACGATGTCGTCGCCCACGACGATGAGTCCAGAAGAAAGCACTTCTGCGCGCAATCCTCCACGGAGAATGAATGCCTCTGCGAATCCGACCTTGCCTGCAAGTTTCGAAGGTCTCGCGCACGGATCGCACAGTTCGAAGCCACGCATCCGTGCTTGCCCGATTGTGAATTCGATGCCGATGAGTGCGTTTAGGTCGATGTCGCTCGTGAGAATGTTTCGCCGAGTTTCCTCTGGGAGGAACGGTTGTATGAGCAGCGCGTTCGCCTCGGCGATCGCCTCTTGCGAAATGAGTGACACCTGTCGGATCGCTTCTCGTGGTGCCCGCGACCACGCACCTTTGCCGGTCGCGTAACGATCGCCTTCGAGCCCGAGGCCTTGGAGAGCTTGTGCACACTCCAGTCGTCGCATCGGTTCGCCTTTTTTGGAACATACAAAAAGAGCAAGTACCTTTCCCATGGAGCACCTCTTGGTCGGTTACCCGCTATGCTCGCAAAGAATATCTAGATGGTCAAGCAATTGAAACGAGTCTTTATTTTTCTCGCATTGCCTCCAAAAAAAGTTGTCGCAACAAAGCGAGCCCCTCCTCCTTTGTTGTCACGGTTCCTGCATCGCGCGCAGCTTCAACTGCGGTGATCAGAGTACCGAAAATTTTTCCTGGCTTTATCTTTACGTCTTCTTCTTTCGCGATGCTGAGGATGTCTTCACCGCGCACTAATTTTCCTACAGGATCTGTACCGAGCTGATTTTGTTCAACCGCAGCAGCAAAACGTGCACCTGCTGCATAGGGTTCATCCCACCCAATTGCATTACCTCGTCCGCGCGAATCTGCTTCGGATGCTGCGACGAGCACGCGCCATGACAGTGGATGAATACGTCGCAACAATTTTCGCACCGCATTCGTGTACGATTTTTCCGTCATCGCTCCTGAGGTTTTATCTCCCTTCATGAGCGAAGCGTACAACATCCCCGGCTTCAAATGTTCCGCAGCGATCGTTTCTGCAGCGTGCACAACATCTTCCCCAAATGTGTGCCGTGAAAGCATCGCGCGCACAGGTTCGCGTCCCGCTTCTTCGTGTGCGAGCGAACGCCAGCGGCCGTTTTCAAATTTCGTCGTTGGTGGTTTGCCAAGATCGTGACCGATTGCACCAACCATTGTTTGGAGCGCCTCTGTTTCCGCAAAGCCCTCTCGTCGAATAATTTTCGCCGCAGCATCCGCAACCTTCATTGTGTGAATCCACACATCACCTTCAGGATGCCACTCCTGTTCTTGTTGTGTCCCGATCAGCGCATGGAGTTCTGGATAAAATCGTTCGATAATACCAAGCTCGCGCGCGAGTTCGAGTCCACGTGATGGTTCATCAGATTTGAGAAGTAACTTTTCCCATTCTTTTGTAATACTGTCTGGTTTAATAAGCGTCATCTCCTCCTCTGGCACCATCGATTTCATAAGTGCGAACGTCTCAGGATCCACCGTAAGGTTGAGGCGTGCAGTGAATTGCACGCCGCGATACACACGGAGATGATCTTCGGGGAACGATTTTGCGTCCGTCATTCGCAGTACTCGTTTTTTGAGATCTTCGATACCGTTAAAATAATCAAATACTTCACCAGTGAGAGGATCTGCAGCGAGCGCATTGAAAGTGAAATCACGACGACGAGCAGCATCCTCGATACTCATCGATGGGTCACCAGTAACAGTAAACCCGCCATGTCCTTTTCCTGTTTTTGAATCACGCCGAGGGATCGATACGTCGAACGTAATCCCTTCCTCAACGGCGACATTTAATACCTCAAATCTCTGGCCAACCCTGTTTACTTTGCCAGGGAAATATTGTTGGAGGAGTTTCTCAAGACGCTCCGGCATGACACCGTAAACCTCCACGTCAGCATCTTTTGGTTTTACGTCTACGAGCGCATCACGAACAAATCCACCAACGAGCAGCGCGCGTGGTTCAAGTTCCGGATGTTCGGGATCAAGAGGGAGTGCCTTGAGTCGTGCAGCAAGCAAACTCACCGCCTCCATGATCTTCGGCTCCTGCGCAAAAAGCCGTTCACGTTGCACCTCGGGATTCGAGATGTCTGCGTTTTTTTTGTCTTCATGATTTTCGCGCGCACGTTCTTTCATACGTCAGTACTATAGAAAAAAAGAGCGCACCCGTGAAGAGTACGCTCCTCGGGTGCGCAGATGAGATGTTGAGGACTACTTCTTGTCCTTCTTCTTCCCCTTGATGGCGTTGTTGCCCTTGAACTTGCTGTCCCGCCCGTCCTTCCTCTTGTTGTGCCCGTTCTTGTCGATGTGCTCCGTCATCCGGATGCTCACGTTCGTGGTGTACTCGCAGTCGTGCCTGGGGCAGTGGAATCGCATTGTTTTTCTCCTTTGTTTGTGGGTACGCGGATGTTGCCGCGTAGGTTGAAGATGTGGAAAGTGTTGCAGAACAGAAAAGTTTTGTCAAGTAGGGTTGACATTATTAAATGGGCGGCTTAAGCTCTTGAGTAGGCATAAGGAGGAAATCATGCCCACACCAAAAAAGAAGACACTCAAAGTGAAGTTTGCTACGTACGCCAGCAACGGTGACGACGGTGGCGTGCAGGTCATCCTTTACGCGAATCGAAGGTTGGCCAAAAAGGCGGCTGCCAAGGATGGCGAGCCTGGCAACGGAAGGTTCGACGAGGACATCGAGATGCACACGCTCGAGATCGACCCCGAAACCGGGGAGATCGTCTCTGGTGTGGAGACCACCGTCGAAGAGGACGACGAGTGACCTTATACCCCGCACAAACTTGTGCGGGGTCATTTTTTTGTCAAATAGGATTGACAAAAATTGTTTTTTATGCTAGAGTGACTGGTCTTAAGCTTAGCTTGAGGCCTACACTGCTCCAAATTCGTGGAGCGGCTGTGGAACGTCACGACAACGCAACGGAAGGAACGTCCCTTGAAAATCGCAGCCCAGGCCGGTAAGTCCGGCAACCAACACATCGCCGTCATCACGTTCGACGTCGAGGAGCCCAAGACCCCGACCACGAACCACACCGTTCTCCTCCTCGACTGCTCTGGCTCCATGGCCGGCTCCCTCGGGAAGGTCCGCGCGGACACGAACAACTTCGTGAACGAGATCAGCGACAAGGACTTCGTGTCCATCGTGATCTTCTCTGGCGAGGGTCAGGCTCGGCTCATCGCCGGCCCGACGCAGTGCAACGCCGCAGGGCGCAGCCTCGTCACGAAGGCGATCGACCGCGACGTCCGCGTTCTCGGTTCCACCGTGTTCGCGGAGCCGCTCAAGGTCACGCTCGAGACGGTCAAGCGCCTCGCGGGCGACAACATGCTGCACCACGTGGTGCTCTCGACCGACGGGTGCGCTGTGCCGCGCGACGGGAACGTCGCGAGGGAGGAGGTCAACGCAATGAACGTCGCGAAGCAGCTCGATGACTTCGGTGCGGTCGTCTCCGTCATCGGCTACGGCGTGTACTACGACGAGTTGTTCATGCGACGCCTGCTCGAGGCCGCCGGAAGTTCCGGCGTCTACCGGCACATCTCCGAGGTCGACATCTTCGGCCCGACGATCCACAGCGCCGACGAGATCTTCCGGGACATCCGGCCGGTCAACGTCGACATGGGGATCTACCCCGCGAAGGGCAGCGCCGGCAAGGTGTTCAAGACCACGCCGGAGCTCACCCAGGTCGGCCACCTCGGCACCATCCTGACGCGCGGCGCCTACCAGGGGCAGATGACGTTCTTCGTGGAGCTCTCGGGGCCCTGCGAGGCGTTCACCCTCCGCGGGAAGGTGAACGGCAAGATCGTCGAGCACACGGTCACCGCGACCGCGCTCACCCCGGAGTCGGCGAAGCGCTTCACGATCCTCACCGCGGCGTACCACTACATCCGCGGCGAGTACAAGCAGGCGGAGGCGATCCTCCGCAGCGCTGGCGACGCCGCGCTCGCCGAGAAGGCGGGCTCGTCGTACACGCAGCGCGAGCAGCGGGAGACGTCGGACCTGTTCCGTCGGTACTTCCGAGACAGCAAGTTCATCGGCGCAGGGCTCAAGGCCTCCGGGCCGAACCACTGCGTCCTGAACGTGCTGCGCACGGTCATCGAGGACACGGCAAACGTCGTCTACATCCCCGCGGGCGCCTACAAGCGCTCCGGTGAGTTGACGAGCGATCCGCGCGTCGTCGAGTCGCCGCTCGGTCGCACCATCAAGGTGGTCGGCTACGTGAGCAACCAGTCGCGGCTGAACTTCTCGGTTCGGTGCCTCAAGGACGTGAAGATCGTCTCCGAGGACGGGCAGAGCACGTCGGACGTCAAGATCTGGCGGTCGTACAACGTGATCCTCGACGGCAACCTGCACATCTCGACGCTCGAAGCGGTGCTCACCGCGGACAGCTTCGTGAAGCTCCAGGACGCCGGCGTGATCAAGGCGGGGACGAAGCACGTCCTCGGCAAGGCGGTCACGCTCGACCTCAGCAGCATCAAGATGATCTCGAGCGCGTGGGCCAACCCCGCAACGCTCGGTCTCGTCGACTTGCTGCGCGAGGAGGCGGAGCGCGAGGCCGAGCAGAAGGCGCTGAACGCCCGACGCAAGGCCACGGCACCGGCGACGAGCGGTTCCGACACCGACGAGGACGGCATCTACCGCGAGCAGGCGAAGAAGGTCGAGAACGTTCCGACCGAGACCTACTCCGCCAACTGCGTCGAGATCCGGCTGATGAAGTACAAGACCGGAAGCTACGATGCGGCGGCCGCGAAGATGGACTACGCCCAGGCCGACGCTCGGGTGAAGGAGGTCCGTCAGCGACTCGTCGTCGTGCGGTACGTGATCCGCGCGATCACCTTCGCGATGGAGGCGACCAAGTCCACGGTGATCGGTTGGGACGTGGGCAAGACCACGAAGAAGGGCGAGTACGAGAAGCTGGAGCAGAGCGCCATGTACTGCGGCGCCAACCTCAAGCGCGTCACCTGGACCGAGCAGGTCGTCTGCTCGTAACCGAGTGACGTGACACGATGCGGCCGGAGGGGACTCACCCTCCGGCCGCTTTTTTATATCGCCGCGATACTTTCACCAGCGAGATGTCCGGTCGCCCACGATGCTTGGAGATTGAAGCCTCCAGTGAATCCGTCGATGTCCAGAATTTCTCCGGCAAAATATAATCCAGGGCAAATTTTTGATTCCATTGTTGACGGATCGACTTCGCTGAGAGGCACACCGCCCGCAGTGACGAATTCATCTCCCGCGCCTCGTTGCACCACGTGCAGCGGAATCGTTTTGAGCCACGTCGCTGCGCGGAGGACGTCTGCTTTTGCGATGTGATCAGCGCGCTTATCGCCAGGAAGTCCCGCTTCGCGGACACAAATTTCTGTGAGTGATTTTGGGATGACCGATGCAAGAATATTTTGAAATATTTTTGCAGGATTTTCTGCGAGATGGTTTTCTATGATCATACGCAGCTCGTGCGTCGTGAGTTCAGGAAAAAGATCGATGCTGATGTCGAGCGGCACAGAATGGTCGTATCGTTCAAACGCAACGAGTGAAGAAAGTGCGAACACCGCCGGACCGCTCACACCTTTGTGCGTGAAGAGCAACGGTCCGGTGAAAGAAATTTTTTTTTCAAGATGTGCGGTAATTTTTGCCTGTTCGAACGACAATCCAGAAACATCCGCTGGCCATCTCTCGCGTGTAAAAAAAGCGTTGAGACTCGGCGCAAGTGGAGTGAGCGTGTGACCGAGCGACATCGCAAACGCGTAACCGTCACCAGTCGAGCCGGTGTGGCGATACGCTTGGCCGCCGGTTGTGAGGACTACTTTATCAACCGTGAGCGGTGTGTCATTTCCTTTTGTAAAGATAGAGAATATTTTTTCGTGATGCGCAATTTTTATAACGTACGTACGCAGCAGTACATGCACGCGCGACGTAGCGAATAACCGTTCAAACGCGCCGACAACATCATGCCCGTCATCTGATACAGGAAACACACGGAGGTCATCCTCGGTTTTGAGCGGCACGCCGTGCGACTCAAACCATTCCTGCACTGCAGACGGAGGAAAAGTAAACATCGCAGAAGAAAGAAACTTCGCGCCACGCGGATACTTGGTGAGCACGGTACGGACATCAGTAATCCCCGTCGTTACGTTGCACCGGCCGCCACCAGAGATGATCACCTTTTTTCCGAGCCCGTCGTTTTGCTCCAACAAAAAAATCTCCGCATTAGGAGAAGCGGCGAGCACTGTCGCTGCGGCCATAAGTCCGGCGGCACCTCCGCCGATGATTGCTATACGCATGTGAGTATCCATAGCATATTTGTTGCAGGAAAGTACATGTATCAAGTACAGTTTCTACAGATTACGAGTCATGTATAAGTATGGAAAATCATTTGCAAAAAACCTGGTATCACAAACAGAAGGAGTCATTGACGTTTGCGCAGCGCCTTGCTGACGCTGTGGCGAATGGGATGGGTTCGTGGACGTTCATTGTCATCCAAACGCTACTTGTCTTGTGCTGGATGACGCTGAACCTCGTTGCGTACGTGCAACATTGGGATCCGTTTCCGTTCATTCTTCTCAATCTGCTTTTTTCGACGCAGGCCGCGTACGCTGCGCCGATCATTATGATGTCGCAGAATCGGCAGAACGAGCGTGATCGACAGCAGGCGATGGCAGACTACAATACCAACCTCAAAGCAGAACAAGAGATTCAGGATCTGCAGATTACTCTCGCGAGAATTGAAACTGCGAAACTCGATCGGATTCTTGCGATCCTTGAGAGGCAGGAGAAATAAATAACAGCCGCCCTTGGGCGGCTGTTAAGCAAGCGGTGGGATGATCATTCTCCACATGGAGTACTCCTTTCTTTTTGGTGTTGGGGTTGCGGTTAGGTGTCGATCGTGACGTGAGTGACGGGGGTCGGTTCGTGTCGTCTGAATGCGCGGCGGATCACGAGGTCGTGGTCGTTCGGCAGCGTTCGGAGGCTGTCACGCAAGGCGTAGAAGAACCAGATGAACTTGCGGTTCTCGTCCTGCGTTTCATCCTTGAAACGGTGCGCTTTGCTGATCACGCGGTTGATGTCGCCCGCGTCTTGTTCCAGGATCGTTCTTGCGATTTCCCGGAAGTCGCTCATGGTCAGTGTGGCGTCGAGGTCTCGCCACGGGTTTGTGCGCGGCTCGGCGTCGGACTTTCCTTTCTGCTTCTGCTTTGTTTCGCATGCATCTGCATCGAGCGCGACCTGCGCGCGATGCTCTGCGATCTGTCGTTCGCTGAGCAGCCCCCGTGCGGCGAGCTGCTCAGCTAATGTTTGTTTTGCCACGTTCAGTCTCCTTTCGTCCTTGAGTTTCAAGGATTAAGGGTAATATAGCATAAAAAATCTATTCTGTCAATAAATCTTGACAAAATGATTTGGTTATGATATAGTGAGCTTAATCTCAGTCAAGGAGGACTCTCTGATGAAGGTAAGAAAGATCACAGTGACAGAACGAGGCCGCGACTTCCACGCTTGTCTGTATGGGGATCCCCGCCGCTGGGAGGCTGGGCGAACTCCGTCGCTGGCGGTCACCAAGCTCTTGGTCACGTACGCGGCCGAGCTCGGCATCGAGATCGACGACCGCACCGACCTGCTCACCGGCCAGTAGTCCCCGCAACGACGTCGACGCTCGCCCTTCCTGCGCGGAGGGCGAGTTTCTTTTTGGGGATAAGTCGAATGTTTTCGTGGCTACGGAAACGCTATACTTATTTCCATGGATCATCCTTCCACACTAAAAGTTGGCGTGAGCAGTATCCCGCCCCTTATCATAAAAGAAGGGGATCGGTTTGGTGGTTTTGAAATTGAACTTTGGGAAGAAATTACGCGACGTTTGCAGGTGAGGTCCACCTACATCGAACATTCTTTCAAGAATCTTCTTCGGGCCGTCGAGACAGGCGAGATCGACGCTGCACTTGCAGGAATCACAATGACACCTGAACGTGATGAAAAAATTGATTTTACCCACAGCACTTTTGACTCAGGTTTGCAGATCATGGTGCCGAACCAGCGGCGAATACATCTTGGCAGTTTTTTCAACAAAGACATCATGAAACTCGCAGGCGCGTTCCTGCTTTTCGTTGCAGTCGCCGCGAATCTGATGTGGTTTGTGGAACGTAATGGCCCCGGGACATTACAGGGGCCATATGCACAGGGTGTTTTTAATGCGATATGGTGGGCGATTGCGACCGCAAGCACGATCGGCTACGGCGACTATACACCAGTGACGGTCGCGGGCAGAATTCTCGGCATTTTTTTTATTCTTGTCGGTGTTTCGTTGTTCGGTTTTTTTATCGCACAACTCACTTCTTTCTTCACGGTAAAAAAATTGCGATCAGAGATTACGCGTCATGATGATTTACGTGATAAACGCGTTGCGACACAGGCGCACACCGTGAGTGTTGACGCACTTGCGGAACTCGGCGCGGTACCAGTGCTCGACGCGGAGATCACTGATTCTTATAAGAAATTGGAGCGTGGGGAGGTGGACGCAGTCGTGTTCGACGCACCGGCAGTGCGGTATTACGGCAGTCACGAAGGTCGTGGTCGAGTGACGATCGTTGGTGAGATGTTTCACAAACAGCACTATGCAGTGGCGCTACAAAAAAATAGCGCGCTCAGAAAAGAGATCAATCGTGTCATTTTGGAGATGTACGAAAATGGCGTCTATGTGCGCTTGTATCAAAAATGGTTTGGGGGAGAGCCATAAGATTCTGAACAGATTTTAGAGTTTGTAAGCGTACCTGGTACCATTTTAAGAAAATTTTTTGTTTATTGTAGCGAAAAATTGAGAGTTTTTTTCTTTTGCGAATTTGTAACCTGTCCCCGGATATGTTCACGATAGTTTTTTTGTCTCGTGAGCGGGTCTTTACCAAGTGAGATATAAAACGGATCCACATCAACCAGTGGATCATAACGACCGTGTGCATAGAAATTATAGCTCGTGTGTGGCCAATCTTCAGGCTGTTGTACGAGACCAGCTCTCACTGGATTAAGTTCGATGTATTTTCCGCAAGCGATGGCGTACTCGTCGTTATCGATGAGCAAGCTTTTGAATCGGCCCTGCCAGACATGACCAACGTGTTCATATTTTCGTGAAAAATACTTGGCATATTGCAGTTGGATACTGTGCATGAAATCAGAAATACCCTTTTTGCCCGCTTTAATAAGAAGGTGCACATGGTTTGGCATGAGCGTGTAGTGAAAGAGTGAAACAGCTGCTTCTTTTTTTGCTTTGAATAACAAAGCATTGTAACGGTAAAAATCTTCCGCTTCTTGAAATATCTTGAATTTATTATTTCCACGAACGATGACGTGATAGAGCTGACTCGGCGCGACAATAAGATGGCGAGGTATTCTTGGCATAGCGCACAGGTCTTTACATGACCCCGTCGATTCATGCAAGCGCACAACTTATCCACAGTTTTTTGGTACCAGGTACCGAGATTTTTTGAGGGCAGGAATATTCTATTTTTATCTTAACCAAGCAAAAAATTTCCTTAAAAATGGTACCAGGTACCTCGATTGTCATAAAAGATTGACACTTTTTGATGAAAGGGGTAAGGTGAGAGCCTTCCTTTATGCAAACACAAATTACCCACAATTTGCAGGCGATCGGCTTGTCCGAAAAAGAGGCCCAGGTATACTTGGCCGCGCTTTCGCTTGGCGCAACCACCGCACAAATGCTCGCCGCAAAAGCGACCATCAACCGCCCAACCACCTATATTATGATCGAATCGCTCATGAAGCGTGGGCTTATGAGCGCGGTGATTAAGGGGAAAAAGCGGTATTTTACGGCTGCTGAGCCGAATCAACTCCTTGAGCTCATGGCCGGCCAGCGCAAGGAACTCCAAAAGAAAGAAGAGATCGCACGCGAGATGCTTCCCGATCTCATGGAAATCGCGGGGGGAAATAATGGTAAAACTGCGGTTCGTGTGTTTGAGGGCGACGAAACGTGGTCGGCAGTGCAGCGCGATATTCTCGCCTCGGGCGTTCGTGAAATTCGTGACCTTTCTGTTGGTGCGGATGCGGTGAGCTTGCGCGGTGCGCTGAAAAAGGAGATACTAGAAAAATGCAAAGTGATTTCATTGCAATCCAGCTCTCTTGACGAATCACGCTTTCCAGTGAAAGCTGAGATGGTGCTGTACGGATCGAAGTCACTCCTTGTCTCTCACGCGAAGGATCGTGCAGCGATTCTTATCGATGATGCAGAGATCAACACCACACTGACAACCATGTTCAACACCATGCGAAAAGCAATTGAATAATATGAAGTTTTCTCGTTTCACCAAACATCTCACCACACTCGGATTTTCCGAGAAAGAAGCGAAAGTGTATCTCGCGTGTCTCGAGATGGGTTCGTGTTCTGTTGCAGCGGTGGCCGAGAAGACTGGCGTGAAGCGCTCGACCGTGTATGTGATGCTTGAATCGCTTACTGCTCGTGGACTCGTTCAGCCCGCAACGAACGGCAAAAAGAGCGATGTGTGTGCAATCGCACCAACGCGCGTGCTCGAGATGCTTGAGGAAGAAAAGAAGGCGATCGAACACAAGCACGGATTTTTTAGCAGCATTCTTCCAGAGCTTATGCGCGCGACGTCGATGTCGCCGGCGGTCGAGATGGTCGAGGTTGACTAAGAAATCGTGGTGCCTGTCACCACGATTTTATTTTCTTATGCATTCAAGCAAAAAATTTTTTATCATCGCCGTAGCTTGTTCCATGATGGCTCCAATGGTCGTTTTCGCGCAGAACGGCTCGGTGGATCTCGGTCTCAACTACGCAACCGCGCTCGGTCTCGGCACGCAGGACATTCGTACGACAATCTCGAACGTAATCAAGTCGTTCATGGGACTGCTCGGCGTCCTCGCGGTCGTGATCGTGCTGCTTGGTGGATTTAAATGGATGTTGTCTGGCGGGAGCGAAGAGAAAGTTGCGGAAGCAAAAAAGATGATCGTCTCCGGCGCGATCGGTCTCATCATCATTATGATGGCGTTCGCGATCGCGCAGTTTGTGATTGGGGCGATTGTGAATGGCACGACGGGGTCGCTCTAGGAAATCTTGACGGAGAGGAAGTTCGTGTGGTAGGTTCAGACGTTACGAGGAGTAACAAGGAGGAATCATGGTAAGGGCACGAGAGCGACCAACGAACATCAATAATCAGGAGAAGCTCTTGAAGAGTGGACTCAAGAAAGGGGACCGTGTGCATCTCCTTACGAGGTTCCCCAACGGGATAAACTCGGACGATGTTATCTACCTCGAGCCGTTCACCCTCGGGCCCGGGTATGTCATCAGTGGACATCCACTTTTCTCTACCGGTGTCACGGTTCGTCTCGGTACGATCAGGCGCGTGTTTACATGGGATTTCATCATCGAGCTCTGGCCGCTCCCCGAAAAGAAAGAAAAGTCCAAGTAATCCGAGGTGAGGGTGCAGCCCTCACTTTTTTCGTCTTTGACCGTACAGCTTCCGCATGGTAGACCAAATCTGGCTACACTCGTGAAAAGGAGGAAGCCATGAAGCGTTTTTTGCTGTTTTTCTGCACGATGCTGCTTTCGCTCGTGATCGACACGCATCATGCGTACGCCGCGCGAGCGCGGATGCGTTTGCTCGTTACGCCGTTTGAGAACGGTGCGGCGGCGCAGTCGCTCTCCGCGTTTTCGATCGGTATCGCCGCTGCGCTTGCGGAGCGATTCGAAGATGATGCGTCGCTTGATGTGCTGAACGATGACACGTTCGTGCTCACGAAAGAGCAAGCAACGCTCGTCTCCGCGTTCGGCCGTGACTATAATCTCGCGGCTGCGAACACGCTCGCACTGTCGCGCGGCGCAACGCACTTTCTCACCGGTCGCTTCAGTGGTCAGGTGTGGAAGTGGACGCTCGAGACCGACCTGTACGCCGCATCGGGTAATGGACCGATGCGTGTCGGACATGGTGTGGTGACCGGCGATCTGAACGAGCCGAGCCGGCTCGTGCTCAGTACGAACAGTCTCCATTCGATGCTCGCTGCGACGACGCGCGATGCGTTTGCGGAGGCTGGTCATCCGCTTTCTGCGGATATGATCAAGGTGCTGCAGACGCCATCGACGAAAGATTCGTATGCGTTCTTGAAACTTTCGCGTGCGTATGTGCGCTATTTCAAAGACGTGCAAGACGAATCCGGCGACACTGCGATCGGCATCGCCGAATACGCGGTACGCGTCGATCCGACGTACGCCGAAGCGCAGCGGTTTTATGCGACGCTTCTTCTCGCGGCAGATCAACCGAAGAAGGCGCGCATCCATTTCGAGTTCGCAGTGCAAGCGCGTCCCAAAGATGTGCGTTCGCTCGTGGAGCTCGGTCGACTCGAGATCAACGAGAAGAATCCGGACATTGCGAAGGGGTATCTCGAGCGCGCGATTCTCGCACGACCGAAAGATGCTGTGCCGCAGTACTGGCTCGGTCGCGCAAAGAGCGATCTCAAGGATGCGACAGGCGCGATGAAAGCGTTCGAAGCCGCGCGCACGCTCGATTCCGTGCATCTCGACGCGCGTCGTTCGCTCGTGCAGATGTATTCGGACGTGAGGCGATACTCGGATGCCGCAACAGAACTCGTTGCGATCACGAGCATCACACCGCAGGATCCGTTTCCACGACTGCTGCTCGCAGCGACGCTTCGTGCGGCGCACGAACGTAGTCACGCGATCGATACGTACTTCGCCGGTGTTGCTGCGTTTCCGAAAGACGCGCGGTTTCATAAGTTCCTCGGCGATCAACTCGCGGCAGACGGACGACTCGCCGAAGCGACACGTGAATACGCTGCCGCTGCAACACTCGATCCGCACGATCAGCGTGCAGTAGCGCTCGCCCGCGGCGACACGACTGCGCTCCTTGGCGGACCAACGCTCGAAGATGCAATCGTGCGTGCAACGAGCACCATCAAAGAGATGGAGGTGCATCGCGTCAATTTCCAACTCGCGACAAGCGATGCGCTGCTCGATCTCACTATCAACAAAGAGAAGGGGTGTCGCGATGGTCGCGCGGCGTCATCCGCAGTGCTTGCGCGCAGCGAAGGCCGCGAGCACGACGCGCTCGGTAGTACACTGAGTACGCTTGCGAATGGACTCCAACTCGCACTCGGGGCAGGTGAGTGGTCCGCACTCACGCTCGACGAACACGATCGTGCGACGCAGGCGCTGCTCGCAATGGCCACCGCAGAACGCGATGTGCGCGAAATGCGCAGCGTGTTCGATCGACAACTGTTGCCGTTGTACCGATCGTTCCAATGCGAGACGTACGATGGTCCGATTACGACCGCGACGACCGAAGATGTGCAGAGGCACATGCTCGACCGTCAGGTGGTGTGGCCGAAAGTCGCGCCACCATCGTTCCAGATGCCGTTCACACCGCAGATCACTCCCGATTTCGCGCGACTCGTGATGTTCTCGGTTGACAATCGCGCCGGCGCAACCGACCGCGTGTTGTCGCTCGACGGTGCAGAGATTGGCTCGATCACCGCCGGAACGTCCGTGACGTTTACGACGACGATCGGCTTGCACAAGCTCTGCCTCGTTCCGAAAGGCACAACGTGCGACGCTACAAAAGATGCGAGAAGCATCTATCTCCACGACGGCTGGACCATCCGGGTTCGACCGGCGACCTAGTCCTCAGCACCCCTGTACAGACGTGCGGGGGATTTTTTTGCTATACTAATGTATATGCAAAAATCTCTACGCAACGTCTACGGAGTTCTTTCTGTGAGCGTGCTTCTTTTTGCGCTTGCACTTTTTGTGGCGGCACTTATCCCGCATAAAACGTTCGCGGACGAGTCTGTAGCCGTCGTGCCGCCACAAGAAGAGACCGACCTGTTTACACTGAAGCCGTTCGCTGCAGATGCAAAATGGGCGCGGGAAAGTGTGCACAGTGTGCGATGGGTAGAAAAACCAGGCACGCATTCTGAGAGTACACAAGGCCCGTATGCGGACGCAGAGGTCGCAATGATCGCTGCAAGTTATGACGGGGGAAAGACGTGGGAAGAGCTCGGCAGCACCTCTGCAAACGACCGAAGGTTTTTGTACACTGTTCCCGCTTCGGGACCGGCGCAGGTGCGACTGCGCGTCACTATACGTTCGACGGTCCGAGAAACGAAAGACATCCCAATCATCGCATCGCAAAAACAGAACTACACCTGGAAACGCATTCTTGAAAATGCGCCATGGGGCGGTCGCGACGGTGTCGGTTCACTCGTGTATAAAAATAAAATGTGGGTGATCGGCGGATGGACGCCGTACTCATCTCTCAAATCGACAGCGAACGATGTGTGGAGCAGCACGGATGGCGTGCGGTGGACACTCGTGAAACCGAATACATTTGGAACGCCGAAGTTTAACCCAAAAAAAGATTGGGAAGGTCGGCACACCGCAGGCTACCAAGTGCATGACGGAAAAATGTGGATTGTCGGCGGAGATCCTCTCACTGGGTATTATCAAACTGATGTGTGGAATTCGACCGATGGAAAAAAGTGGACACGCGTTGATAAGCACGTCACGGTTCCCCCAACAATGCTCGATGAAAATCCTGACAGCCCGACGTTTGGTACACGGATTCCGTGGTCTGGTGGCGTGCCGGCAGAAAAATCGCAATTCGGCGACCGAGCACTGCACATCACCGGAAGTTTTAAGGGAAAACTTTGGGTGATGGGTGGGCAAATCGTTGAACAATTTGTTGATCCGAATTTTCCGGGGTCACCCGCGAAAGTGTTGAACGATGTATGGAGCTCGAAAGACGGCGCGACGTGGACAAAAGTTGCGACAAAAGAACCGATGTGGTCACCACGAGGGCTCATCGATCGCGCAGTCACCTTTAAAAATCGGATGTGGGTGATCGGTGGGGGAACGTATGATGATCCTGGTGCGGGACGTCCCAACAGAGATTTTTATAATGATGTATGGAGTACGGCGGACGGAGTGACGTGGGCGGAATCTGAAGAGGCGCCGTTTCGACCACGCGAATATCATAACGTGATCGTGGCGCATGATCGCATTTGGGTGATCGCGGGGGTTGTACCTGGCGTCGGGAACAGCGGGGATGCGTGGTACACGGCGGACGGAAAAAATTGGTACCAAAGTCAATTGCCCGACAATTTTATCGGCAGTCATGCAGCGAGCGTGTGGGCGTTCAAAGGTGCGTTGTATTACGGCCTCGGCAACACGTTTGATTTTGCAAAAAAAGACAAAGATGGACGCGTGCTGTGGCGCGCGGATATTTGGAAGGTGACACGAACGAAAAAGTGACTGTCACCGTTTCAAAAACAGGCTACCTCTTTTTGACGCGAAAAGAGGTAGCCTGTTTTGTTTTGGGTACGCATCGACAGTGTGAGGTTTTTTTGAAATCCGCGTTACAACTTGCATTATTATTGCCTTCGTTTATATTAAAAGTGGAGGATGTAAGAATGACAAAAAAAGTCCGTAGGAATAAGGATGATGAAAAGGCCGCGGAGCGTTACATGGAGAGATACCGTGAAATGAACGTGGCTGAAGCAAGGGAACGCGCAAAGCACTTCAAAAAGCGGGTGAAGAAAAAGAAGTAGCTGCTCAGGTATCTACCAGAGCTTCTATGGACGAAATGCCGTCAGACCTCCATGGCTCCTCTTTACCAAGACGGGGTCGTTTTTAATTCACTACCTCTTTATTGTCATTCCGTCCTTGAGCCGGAACCCAGAACGTAAAAAAAGACCAAACGTGATTTTGTTTTGCTTTACGTTTTCTGGATTCCGGATAGCCGCCACGCGGCGGCTTCCGGAATGACAATATTGGGAGGTAGATTTTTGACAAACGGCGCTTGCAGGACTACGTTTTGAGAGCGTTTTGTTCATTCCACCCACTATATAAGGAGTGTGATCCATGGCCATCCCCGGATCCAAGTTCGTTCGCATCGCACTATGGCTCGCCGCAATCGGCGCGGCGTCGTGGTGGGTGTGGCACGCTCTTCATGATTTCTCTGGGAGCGACCTCGTCGCCATTCCCGCCGCCATCGCTTTCGCACTCCTCGTACTCGCCGCTGGCTCGCCGCATCTTTGGCATGGCTCGCCGCGTAAGGTGGTGCGCCTGCGCAAGTGGCGGTTCGTCCGCATCGAACGTCCCGGAAAGCGGTTCTCGATTCTCCGCACGATCGCGCTCACCGCGGCGTTCGGCATCACCATCGGCGTCATCGCAATTCCGTACGTGAAAGCGAAGATCGCCGAGGGTCTTCCCAAGGACCTCTCGCCGCTCACCGCGTACGACCCACCGGTTACGACGCGCGTGTACTCGGCCGACCACGAACTGGTCTGCACGTTCACGCTCGAAGATCGCGTGCGAATTCCACTCGCTGACATCCCGCCGCACGTCCGCAACGCGTTCATCGCGGCCGAGGATAAAAGTTTCTACGGACACCACGGGGTCGATCCACTCGCGATCGCGCGTGCGGTGTCGGTGAACTACCGAAGCGGTGTGACGAAGCAGGGGGCCTCGACGCTCACGCAGCAAGCGATCAAGCAGGTGCTGCTTCGGAACAACGAGCGCACCTACCGTCGCAAGTTGCAAGAAGCGATTCTCGCGATCGAGATCGAAAAGCGCATGACAAAGGATCAGATTCTCGAGGTCTACCTGAACCATGTGTTTCTCGGTCACGGTGCGTACGGCATGCAGTCCGCTGCGCAGGCATACTTCGGTAAGGACGTCTCGCAGCTCACGCTCTCTGAAGCCGCGCTACTCGCCGGTCTTCCGCGGGCGCCATCGCGCGACTCGCCGTACAACCATTACGATCGCAGCCGCGTGCGCCAGGCGTACGTGTTCGATCAGATGGTCGTGAACGGGTTCGCAACGCAGACGCAAGTCGACGAAGCGAAGCGTGAAGAGATTGTGATGATCTCGCACGTCGATCCGATCAACCGCACTGCGGCGCCGTACTTTTGCGATCACACTCGTCGTGAACTGAAGCGCATGTTCGGGAACGAAGAGATCTTCAAGGAAGGACTCACCGTCGAAACGAGCCTCGACATGAAGATGCAGCGTGCGGCGGAATCCGCAGTGCGTAGCGGTCTCATCGATCTCGAGCGACGGATCGGCTGGAACGGTCCCGAGGGTCATGACGCAACATTCAAGGGTTGTGTCGGTCCCGCAGCAAACGTTCCGGACGGAACGATCGAACTCGCACGACTCGCGTCGATCACAAACGGTGCGTACGCGGTGTGTGCAAAAGGAAACACGTTCCCGATGCACCCAGACGACATCGCGCGGATGACGTCGTGGAATAACCGCTCGAAGACACCACTCGCGATCGGTGACACGATGTCGATCCGGATCGCGACGATGCCGACGGTCGGTGCGCAACCGGTGAAAGGTGTCACGCCGACCACGCGGTACGCAACCGCCGCGCGTCGCACCGCGGGGCCGTCTCATCCCGAAGCGCTCCAAGCGGCTCTCGTTGCGGTCAACCCGAGCACCGGCGAACTCAAAGCGTTCGTCGGCGGATACGACTTCAACGAGAACCAGTACAACACCGCGACGATGGCGCATCGTCAGCCGGGGTCGTCGATCAAACCGTACGTCTACCTCACCGCGCTCATGCGTGGCATGACGGTCGACGAAATCGTGAACGATCATCCGGTGTGCTACCCGACCGCGTCGGGCGTGTGGTGTCCAAAAAACTACCGCGGTCCGTTCACGGTGACGCAGTACTACGGGAGAGTGAATCTGCGGACCGCGCTCGCGTTGTCGTTGAACTCCATCTCCGTGCAGCTCGCCGTGAAAGTTGGCATCGAGGACGTCATCCGTACGATGCGTGCGCTTGGCATCACCTCGCCGCTCGAACGGGTGCTTCCGCTCGCGGTCGGTTCGGCGGAGATCTCGCCGTGGGAACACACCTACGCGTACGCGACGATCGCAAACGGCGGTCACGAGATGCCTCGGCATCCGGGTGCTGAGTCGGTCGGAATTTTTCTCCGCAAGGTGACGGACAGCAAAGGCAAGGTGCTGCTCGAGATTCCGGTGACGTCGTCGTCGGAGCGACGCTCTGTTGTTCCCGAGGCTGACGCGTTCGCGCTGCAGTACCTGATGCGCGGCGTCGTCGAGCAGGGGACCGGGCGCCGAGTGCTGGAGCTTCAAAGGCCGGCAGCGGCAAAGACCGGCACGACCAACGACTTCCACGATGTGTGGTTCATGGGATTCACTCCTGACCTCGTCACGGGAGTGTGGGTTGGGCGCATGACTCCACAGCCGATCGTAAAAGAAGCGACCGGCGCAGGAGTGGCGCTCCCGATCTGGCTCGCCTTCATGAAAGCGGGTCACCCGGCGACACCGGCGCGGGAATTCCCCGTACCGGCCGACGTGACACTCGTCCGTGGATGGAACGGCGAACTGATCCCGTTTCAGCGCGGCCGTCTGCCACAGCAGTACCTCGAAGGCCAATCGGCGACAGGGAACTTCAAACTTCCCTCGCCGTTTTGACCCTGTACCAGACGGTACAGGGCACGGCCCCGCATCGACTGGTGCAGGGCGCGGCCCTAGCCCCGCACCATTTTGGTGCGGGGTATTTTTTATCCAAGAAATATTTGACGATACATTGATGATCTGGCACGGTGCCGCGCATGTTTGTTTTTCTTGATGAGGCCGGCGATACAGGGTTAAAAATCGAGCGAGGATCAAGTCGTATTTTTACGATTGCGATGGTTATTTTTTCTGACGGAGAAGAGATGCAGAAATGTGACCGCAGTATTCATGAACTGCGTATTGAATTAAAAAAAGAAAATGCTTTTGAATTCCATTTTCATGATAATAGCAAGAGAGTTCGTCACGCTTTTTTAAAGAAGGTTGCACCATTCGAATTTTCGTATCACGTTTTCGTACTCAATAAGGATATACAAAAAATGTGGAACGACTCATTCAAAACAAAAGAATCATTGTACAAAATGGTTTCTCGGATCATTTTTGAAAATGCGCGTATGTATATAAAAGACGCATACGTCGTGATCGATAAAAGCGGCTCTCGCGATTTTCAAAAAACATTAGCAAAATATCTCAAAGGAATCGTAAATACTTCTGAAAAGAAAGTGATTAGAAAATTTCGCGCAGAACGGTCAAGTCAAAATAATCTTCTCCAGCTCGCAGACTATGTTGTAAGTATTTGTCATCGAAAAGCGAGCGGTAAATCCGACGCCGATATGTATTATCGCGCAATTTTTAACAAAGAAATGCAAAGTAAGAAATGGCCGTAAAAGAAAAACCGACCCCTATCCCTTTCGAGAAAGTACGCCACGGAGGGCGCCAGTTCGGGTATCGATCAATTCCAAAATAAATATATCAGGAATGCGAAGGAGTGTCAAATGTTTGGAGGTTCTGGTGTCGACAGACTGACCTTGACTAAGTAATGTTTTCGTGGTAAAAAATTGTAACGAAATAGGAGGAGATCATGGTAACACTGAAGCAACTCGAACGACTCGAAGCACATAAGTTGATCACAACGTACACCGACCAGCTAGGTGGGAGCTACACCATCAACGCGAGTTTCAGCGCTGTTGAGTATCTCACGCTCGGCGACAGAAACATCGCTTACCGGTTCGTGGGTGTAAACGGCATGCCGCCACACATCAGCGTCGCAGGTATCAAGGCGTCCAAAGTGTACGCCACGCGCACCGGCGTTTCGGCGATCGACGTGGAGATGGTCCCGGAAAGCGAGCAAGCGCAAGTCCGCGAACAGCTTGCAAGGATTCTCGGATTCAACAAGGACGAGATCAAGTTCTGGTCGTAGCAACTAGAACATTTAAAAAGCCCTGCACGAGTGTGTGTGGGGCATTTTTTTGATTTGACGATTCGATGCGGGCGTGAAAAGGTGTAGACACGGAGGATTTGATGAACACAGACGGCAACATCGACTACATCATATTTCTGGTTCCTTATTTCACGGTTCTCATCGCGTTCTTGGCGTTCTTCCTTGGCAGGGCTATCCGTAAATGGCGAGATGCGCGCATCCAACACGAGATCGAATTCGCAACCGAAGAGGACCGTGCCTCGTGCGCAGAACTTCTCGCGCAGTACTCCGATCTTTTGAACGCCGAAGGCCCGAACGGTCCGAACACCAAGGCGTTTCTGAGGACGCATCGCGCCAACGAGCCGCTCATCGAGCTGTGTAGGCGATGTCGTGAACTCAGAGAGTTGATTCGAAGTGGTCAACTCAAGCTGCAGCCAGGCGACGAAGAAGCTGCCCTCGAGGAAGCGAAGCGATTGGGTGGCAACAAATGAGCAACTCACTCAGTGCAGGCACCGCTCTCGTTCACGGCATGCGATTCGATTTCGAAAAAGTGCTCAGCGCGTACGAGCGACTGGTCGATCGGTTCACCGCGGAGTTCGGTGGTGGCAAGTCCACCTTCGGTACGACGCATCCCGAATTCAACAAGCGCCTCGATTGGCACAGCGCCGACCGCGACATTGCGAATCAGTGCTGGCGCCGCCTGGCAAAACTCTGCGACTCGGTCAACGAGCCGCTCGTGCACTACATCGGCCCGCTCACCGTGAAAGCGTTCTTGCTCGGCAAGACGTGGTGCGTGCAGCAACCAGACGGCTCCATCACGACACCAAACGGTGATCCGATCACGGAGCTCGCGAATGAGCCGATGTTCTGTCTGTACGGCCCGGAGGTCGCGGGGGAGCGGAACAGCTACTGCCTCGCCGACGAGAAGGACATCTCCACTGCGGAGGCGTTGCTCGTCGGTGATCTCGCAGATCTCGGGCTCGTGTGCAGGAAGACCAACGTCGTGCGCGAGAAGGGCGCCGCAAAGCAGATCGCGTTCGTGGCGTTCCCGCACGGTTCGTACGGCCTCGGCCGTGGACCGATTCGCGTCCAATGCGTTGGTGCTGCAGTGCCTTCTTCCAACCTCAACTGATCTCCGCCGCCCCGCGACTCTGCGGTGCGGCGTTTTTTAATCCCGCTCGAGCTGCATCAGTGTCCCCAAGGTGACTGTCCCCTCGGGGACACTGATGCGAAAAAGAAAAACGGTCCGAGTGAGCTTTCGGACCGTTTCATTTGTTGGTAGGGAGGCTAGTTGTTTACTATTTCGAGGATACGATACTCTCGGCGCTGATGAGGTGCTCCACCGGTCCGCAGGAAACGTTCGTGAGTTTGCCAGGGGTGTAGGCGTAGCACAGCGGCGGGCTCGGTGCGGTGTCCTTGAAGTACACGATTCGTCGCACGTACCACTCCACGAACTCGACGCTCTTCGCTCGTTCCTCCGCCGGCGTCTCGCATCCGGTGAGCACCGAGCACAGCCCCAGAACCGCAGTGAACAAGAAACATGTTCGCATGACTTCTCTCCTTGGTCGGTGTCTTTCAAGGCGTACGTGCCTCTCTTTGACCCGCTACCTTAGTAGCAGCGCGATTTGCTTCTGTCAACCGTGGTTGATAGATTGCACCAAGGAGGATCACCCATGTTCGGTTTTGCAAACGCCACAAGACAAACATTGATCGATCTCGATGCACATCGCGCGCAAGATGGATTGGTGCCGGTTGACCTCGGCGAGGTGCGCTACCTTCCGTTCGGCAACAGAAACGTCGCTTACCGAACCATGCAACAAACGATTCCTGGCGCGCCGGTTAGAATCTTCGTCGCAGGATTCAAGGCGTCAAAGACATATACGATCGAGGACTGTTCAGTGATCGACGTCGACCTGCTTTCTCAGGATGTGTACGACGACATCCGCGATCTCATCCGACAGCACTACGGCCCGATCAGCGATGACAACATCTGCTTTTGGTGAACGCCAGCGCCCGCTTTCCTGCACCATCTTTTGGTGTAGGAATTTTTTTGGACGCGGCAGATGTTTAGTTAACCTTCAAGGGTAACTGTTTCTGGCGTCGACGAAGGTATTGTTCAAAACGTTCAAGCGGCGTCATCCCATGCATTCCTTTGCCAAGATGAAGCCGCTTTTTGTTGTACCAACGTGTATATTCATCAACCGT
>SXGR01313777.1_pt1 | contig 23646 bp, 21 predicted proteins | sample 3174711 | NCBI WGS metagenome assembly SXGR01 (sample SAMN11356860, study PRJNA531348) | freshwater metagenome | isolation source: freshwater sample F1-60 | place: China: Fuxian Lake, Yuxi | collected 2017-12-25 | reverse complement strand
GTTCCGTTTGTATGCGGTGCAACGAACCTCGGTGAGGCTCTACGCCGGATCGGCGAGGGCGCGGCAATGATTCGCTCCAAAGGCGAGGCCGGCACCGGCGACATCGTCGAAGCGGTTCGTCACCTGCGCACGATCAATGGTGAGATCAGGCGGCTTGGCGGCCTAAGCGACGCCGAGGTCGCGACCGCGGCGAAGGATCATGCTGCACCGCTTGAGCTCGTCCGCGCAGTCGCCGCCAGCGGGCGACTGCCGGTAGTGATCTTCTGCGCCGGTGGCATCGCCACTCCGGCCGACGCTTCGCTGGTGATGCAGCTCGGCGCCGAAGGGGTTTTCGTTGGCTCGGGAATTTTCAAGAGCGCCGACCCTGAGAGCCGCGCCGCAGCGATTGTAGAAGCGACCACGCACTACGAGGTTCCCGAGCGAGTGCTCCGCGCCTCGGAGGGGCTCGGAGCCGCGATGGATTCGATCGAGTCACGCAGGCTCGAAGAGTCCGCGCTTCTCAGCAACCGCGGCTGGTGAGCAGCGTGCCGTCGCGGCGTGCGAGCGGTGAAAAGATCACCGTTGGTGTGCTCGCCCTGCAAGGCGATTTCGAGGCGCACGGGGCGGTCCTGAAGCGGCTCGGAGCGCGCGTACACGAGGTTCGCATTCCTTCAGACCTAGATCGACTCGACGGACTCGTGCTGCCCGGTGGTGAGTCGACGACGATCACGCTTGGAATAGAGCGCGAGCAGCTCGTCGAGCCACTGCGAGCCTTTCATTCATCGGGCAAGCCGATCTTCGGAACCTGCGCTGGCCTGATCATGCTCGACCGCGAGCATCTCGGCATCATCGACATCCGCGCCGAGCGAAACGCCTTCGGCCGTCAGGTGCGAAGCTTTGAAGCGCCGCTCGAGATGGGGCTCAGCGGCGGGCCGATCGCAGCTGTCTTCATCCGCGCCCCTTGGATCGCCGAGCACGGCGCCGGTGTTGAGATTCTCGCTGAGGTTGGAGGCCACGGCGTCGCTGCGCGTGAAGGGACGGTGCTCGTTGTCGCTTTCCACCCAGAGCTCAGCAGCGATGACCGCGTTCACGAACTATTTCTCCAGAGCGTGCGTGAAGCACGCCTCGCGGCGGCATAAACTAGACTCATCGATCCGGTTCTGCTCAATTGCCGCGCTGCCTCGCGCCCAGAACTTGGCGGCGTTGAGCGCTTCGCGCGCGAGCTCGCAGCACGGCTACCGGCCCTCGGCACGCGGCAGTACCGCTTGGTCGCGCCGCCGGCCGCGATGACGCACCTTGCCGGACATCTCTGGGAGCAGGTCGCGCTGCCACTTGAAGCAAGGCGGGCCAACGCCCCGTTACTGATCAACCCTGCAAACCTCGCTCCGCTGGCCTTCTCGAGCAACCTTGTTGTGATCATGGACGCCGCCGCCCTGCGCGATCCATCCTGGTATTCAAACCTCTACGCCGGCTACCAGCGCCACCTTCTGCCACAAGTCGCCCGCCGCGCTGAAGCGATTGTCACCCCCAGCGAATTCTCGAAGGCTGAATTGATAGAGCTTCTTGGCGTCTCCAGTTCGAGAGTCCACGTCATCGCCGGCGGTGTCGACCAGCGTTTCTCGCCGGCTGCGGACGCAAGCGATGCCCGCGCAAGGCTGTCACTGGATTCGCCATACGTACTCTGCGTCGCAAGTCGGACCGCCCGCAAGAATCTCGGTTCGCTTGAGCCTGCCGCCCGGCTGCTGGCCGCCGACGGAATTGAACTCGTTGTCGCGGGCGGTGATCGCCCGCAGTTCAGGCAGCAAAGCTCAGGCGCCGCGGTTCGCTCGCTCGGCTATGTCGATGATCAGCTGCTCGCGGGCCTATACGCGGGCGCGAGCGCTTTTGTGCTGCCCTCGCTCCACGAAGGCTTCGGTCTGACGGCGCTTGAGGCGATGGCCAGCGGCGTACCGACTGTGCTCGCAGCGGCTGGCGCGCTGCCGGAGACCGCCGGCAACGGGGCGCTTTACGCTAATCCGCTCGATCCGCTTCAGATCGCCGCTCAGATAGACGCCGCGATCGGCAACGAGCGGTTGGCTGCGGCGGGCCGAGCGCGCGCCGCTCAGTTCAGTTGGGATCGAACCGCGCGCGAGCTCGATCAGCTCGTCGGCGAGCTTGTCGCCTCGAAGTAGGCGATTCCATCCTCGTCGAAGTGCTCGGCGACGCGACCTTCGCTGATCAGCACGTCAACGTGGCCGAGCGCCTCAGAGAGCGTCAGGTAGGCCTGAGTTACGGCGACGTTGCCCCACAGCGCCTGAGCCAGCTCGTAGCCGCTGCGCGGCTTTTCGGCGATTAAGTCGTAGAGCTTCTCCGCCCGCCGCTTGTGAAGCCGGAAGCGCTCGTCGATCAGTTCAACGTGATTTACGAATCCGGGGCCGTGGCCGGGAAGGATTAGATCGATTGGACCAATCTCGCGCGTTTTTGCAAGCGAATCGAGGTAGATCATCAGAGACTTTGGCCGCGCGCACTGGGCCGCGTCGTCCGCTTCGTCAAGCGGCGCGTCGAGTGGGCGGGCAATCAGCGGGTTGGATGAGACACTCGCGATCAGATGATCGGCGGCCAGCAGGGTGCGGTGCTCAGCGTCGAAAAAGATCGTGTCGGAAGGGGAATGGCCGGGGCGATGGTGAACCGTCAGCGTGCGGTCGCGGAAGCTCAACTCGTCACCTTCTGCCAGCAGCTGCGTGACCGTCGTTGGGGCGCCCCAGCCACGGAACGAACGCGAGACGCTGCGCAGAGCCAGGCAGGTTTCTTCAGGTATGCCGTGGCGGAGCATCACCGCCGCGGCAAAACGGTCGTCGGCCTCCATCCACTCGTCGTACTGCTGTAGGCACGGGGCCAGTGAGGCCAGCGCAGCGACCGGCGCATCGGAACGGCGGGCGATGATCTCCGTCAGGCCGAGGTGATCCATGTGTTGGTGGCTGATGATGATCAGCTCAAGCTCTTCGATCGTCTTGCAAAGCTTGCCCAGCTCCGATTCCAGCGCGTCGAGCGCAAGGCCCGAGTTGGGACCGGTGTCGATCAGCGTCAGCGGATCGTCGTCCAGCAGGTATGTGTTGATTGGCCCAATCGCAAAAGGCGTCGGTAACGGAATTGCATGAATCCCGCGCTCGCGCGCAGCGGCTGCTTCGGCCGAGTCGTGGTCCCAAAGCGCGCTCACGCGCGGATCAGCCCGAGAACCTCGTCGCGCCGCGCTTCCATGTCCTCGGTCGAGACCAGCGATTCAAGGCAGAGCCGAAGCAGCGGTTCGGTGTTAGAGGCGCGAACATTAAAGTGCCAGTCGTCAAAGTCGACGCTGACGCCGTCGAGCCTGCCGATTTTCGCTCCTTGCGCCTCATAACCGACGACAATCTCCTCAAGCTTGGCCTGCGCGTCTTCAACCTCCGAGTTGATCTCGCCGGAGATGAAGTACTTAGCCTTCAGTTCGGCCAGCATCTCGCTCAAAGGTCGCTCCGCCAAGGAGAGGATCTCGAGCATCAGCAGCGCCGGAATCGTGCCTGAGTCGGCGCAGTAGAAGTCGCGGAAGTAATAGTGGCCGGAAACTTCGCCGCCAAAGATCGCGTCTTCTTCGCGCATCCGCGTCTTGAAGAAGGCGTGGCCGACGCGGTTGACCAGAGCCCTCCCGCCGAGCCGTTCAACCGTGTCGGCGACTGCGCGCGAAGCACGGACGTCGTAGAGAATCGTTGAGTTCGGTTGCTTAGCGAGCAGGCTTTCGGCCAGCAGCGTCGTCAAGAAGTCGCCGGCCACGAACTCGCCCTTGTCGTCGATGAAGAAGCAGCGATCGGCGTCGCCGTCCCATGCGATCCCAATATCGGCTCCCGTTTCGACAACCCGTTCCATGATGAAGGCGCGGTTCTCCGGCAGCATTGGGTTCGGCTCGTGATCGGGGAAGTTGCCGTCGGGAACGAAGTAGTTTTTGTCGAGCTCAAGGCCTAGATACTCGAGCAGCGGACCAATCATCGGTCCAGCCATACCGTTGCCGCCGTCGACAACAACCCTCAGCGGCTTGATCGCGGCCGGATCAATGAACTCCAACGCTGCGGCACGGAACGGGTTGTAGATCTTGATCTCTTCGGATGTGCCGCCGCCCGCCGCCGGCCCAAGCCCGGCTTCAAGCATGTCGCGGATGTCGGTGATGCCGCTGTCGCCCGAAAGCGCGATCGCTCCACGCTTAACCAACTTGGCTCCGGTGTAGGCCTTTGGGTTATGCGAGGCGGTGCACATCAGCCCGCCGTCGAGCTCGCGGCTGCCGACGAGCCAGTAGAGCATCTCGCTGCCAACTTCTCCGATGTTGATTATGTGGGCTCCCTCGGAGAGCATGCCTTGGAGATAACGCTCGGCCAGCTCCGGCGCCTCTAGCCGCATATCGTGGCCGAGGCCAATTCCAAGGTCGGCGGTGTCGCGCCCGGTGATCTGGCTGAGCACGCGTACGAATGCTCGCCCGATCGCTTCGGCTAGATCGCCGTCGATCTGCTCGCCGTATAAACCCCGAATGTCGTAGGCCTTGAAGATCTCGTCTGGAACATCCACGATTCGAAAGATTAGCCGCGCAGGCAATCGCTCTGCCGACACGGCGCGCGCAGTCCTGCGAGCATCACGCGCCAATGGGGCCTGAAGCGGATCACTTTGGAACGACGTTGGCGGGCGCCCGCGTCCTCGTGACCGGCGCCGACGGACTGGTCGGTTCATGGCTGACGGCAAGGCTCGGTTTGCTTGGCGCTGAGGTGACGATCCTTCGCCGGGACCGTCAGAGGTCTAGCGCGCTCGACCTTTCAGCAGCGGGCTTCAGCGTCGTGAGCGGCGACCTTTCGGACGCCGGGCTGCTCGAAAGCGCGATTGGCGAGCGCGAGATTGACACTGTCATCCATCTAGCTGCTCAAGCAACCGTCGGCGCAGCAAACCTTTCGCCTCGGCCAACTTTCGAGGCAAACGTGCTCGGCGCGTGGAACGTTCTCGAAGCTGCGCGACGCAGCCAGGTTGCGCGTGTCGTGGTCGCCTCCTCCGACACCGCCTACGGGCCGAGCGCCGAGCTTCCGTATACCGAAGCGATGGCTCTGGAAGCCTCACACCCTTACGACGCATCGAAGGCCGCCGCCGACATCATTGCTCGCTCATATTGGTCCACATACGGGCTTCCGGTTGCAGTGACGCGGATGGCAAATCTTTACGGAGGCGGCGATCGCAACCGTTCGCGCCTGGTTCCTGAGACCGCCGCCGCGATCATCGCTGGCCGCTCTCCCGTGATCCGCTCCGACGGTTCGCCGGAGCGGGACTTCCTTTTCGTCAGTGATGCCGTAGAGGCTTACTTGGCGATCATCGACCTTCTTGGTAACGGGATCGGCGCGGGCGAGGCTTTCAACGTCGGCAGTGGCGTGCCGCTTAGGGCGCTCGACATAGTCGAGACGATGTGCCGGATTGCCGGAGTGGAGATCTCCGCCGATGTCCGTGGCACCGGGGTTCCCGCCGGAGAGATCAGCAGACACTGGATCGATTCATCGAAACTTCACGGACTCACCGGCTGGGAGCCGAAGGTTGGGCTTGAGCAAGGGCTTGCGTTGACGCTCGATTGGTACCGCGCGCACCCCGAAGTTCTTGCCGATTGATCTGGCCATTACCATTCCCTGAGCAATGGCAGGACATTCGAAATGGGCGGGGATCAAGCACAAGAAGGCGATCGTTGACGCCCGCCGCGGTAAGCTCTTCACGAAGCTCGGGCGCGCGATAACAGTTGCGGCGAAGGAGGGGGGAGGGGACGTTGACGGCAACCCGTCGCTAGCGCTCGCAGTTCAGAAAGCGAAAGACGCCTCGATGCCGAAGGACAACATCGAGCGCGCGATTGACAGGGGCACGGGCGCAGGTGCCGACGCCGAGGCATATGAGGCGGTCGCTTACGAGGGCTACGGGCCGGGCGGCGTCGCGCTGCTGATCGAGGCTCTGACTGAGAACCGCAACCGAACCGGCGCCGACGTGCGCCACACGCTTACGAAGTTCGGCGGCAGCCTTGGCGAGCCTGGCTCGGTTGCCTATCTCTTCACCCAATGCGGTTTGATCGTCATCGATGCCAGCGCGCACAGCGAAGAGGAGCTGATCGTCGCGATTGATGCCGGTGCGGAAGAGATCGAAATTGACGAGGACGTCTACGAAGTAATCACTCCCGCCACCCAGCTCTCGGCGGTGCGCGCGGCGCTCGATCAGGCGGGAATCGATTACCAGTCGGCCGAACTTGTTCAGCGGCCAGCGGCGCGGGTTGAGATCGACGAGAGTGACGCATCATCGCTACTCAAGCTGATTGATGCGCTCGAAGAGAACGATGACGTTGGCGACATCCATTCGAACTTCGAGATCGACGCTGAAGTGCTCGAACGGATTGCTGGCTAGGCGGCGCTGCAGGTATTTTTTTGGGTAGTCGACCAACTCTTGTCAGAATGGAGGCGATGAGCGCGAAGCCCCGCCGCCGAATGTCTGCACCGCAGCGCCGCGACGAGATTCTCGACGCCGCCGCAGCGGTGATCGCGCGCTCCGGTTACGACGGTTGTTCGCTCGAGCAGATCGCTGCCGAGGCGGGCGTCTCGAAGGCCCTGATCTACGAGCACTTCGATTCCAAGCGCGAGCTCCACGCCGAGCTGCTCGGTCGCCACGCAGCTGAGATCTTTGCCCGGCTCGAAATGTGCGCAGAGAGTGGGGCCACCGGCGAGGAGCGGCTCCGGCTTGGCGTTGATGCGTTCCTGGCCTTTGTAGAAGAAGACCGTGACGCTTGGCGCGTGCTCTTCCGCGATGCCGCCGACCCAGACATCGTTGAGGCGCTCGCGGCTGTTCAGTCGCAGGCTGTCGGGGTGATCGCTGCGCTGATGGCCTCCGACCCCGATCGCGCTGAGCACGACCGCACCGATCAGAGCGACGGCCTGCTCTACCTCGAACTCCATGCTCAGCTTCTGGCAGGTGCCACGCAAGCGGTGGCACACTGGTGGTATGACCACGACACCGTTCCGCGCGCAGCCGTCGTTGACCGCGTGATGGAGTTCTGCTGGCTTGGTCTTGAGCGCGTGGCTTCCGGCGAGTCACTTAGTAGCGCCCGCGCCGCTGCTGCCGCCAAGCGTTAGCGCCGACCCGCCGTAAGGGGAGGCATCCGGCCGAGGGCGCAGAATCACGAGGAATGATCGTCGTTGGAATCGACCCCGGCATCGCCAATACCGGCTTTGGAGTGGTGCGCAGGCGCAACGGGCGCCTCGTAGCGCTCGATGGTGGCGTACTGCGGACGCGCGCCGAGCGTCCGCCGGAGCAACGCTTGGCAGATCTCTTCAGCCAAGTTGAGGAGTTGCTCGACCGCCATAACCCGGACGCGCTCGCGCTCGAAGCACTCTATTTTGGCCAGAATGTGCGATCCGCGTTCGCAGTTGGGCAGGCGCGAGGCGTGGTGCTGATGGCGGCAGGCCGCCGTTCAATTCCCTGCGAGGACTACACGCCTCAGCAGGTCAAGGGCGCCGTCTGCGGCAGCGGTCGCGCGCCGAAGGAACAGGTAACGCGAATGGTGCAAAGCCTCTTGGTGCTGCCCGAGCCGCCTGCGCCTGACCACGCTGCCGACGCGCTGGCTGTCGCGATCTGCCACGCCAACCACGCTCCTTTTCGCAGCGCAACGCTCCGCGCGCAGGCTCCCGACGCGCGCGTCGCATGATCGCCTTCGTCAGCGGCGAGGTTGTGAGTCGCCGTGAGGATTACGTCGTGCTTCAGACCAGCGGTGGGGTCGGTTATCACCTAGCGGTATCGGCCGAGACTCTCTCGCACGTGCCAGCTGCCGGCGAGTCGGTTTCGCTGCACTGCCACCTCGTCGCGCGTGACGACTCAATGGCGCTCTACGGCTTCGCTAGCGAAGAGGAGCGCGATCTCTTCCTGATGCTGCTTGGCGTGCAGGGCGTTGGCCCGAAGGTCGCGCTTGCGCTCTTAAGCGGCGGTCCGCCGCGGGAGCTCGCCAGTGCGCTGGCGAGCGGCGACGTCGCTCGGCTTCAGGCGGTTCCAGGCATCGGCAAGCGAACCGCGGAGCGGATTCTCGTTGAGCTACGCGAGAAGGTTGCCGCGCTCGGCGGCGAACAGGGCGAGATCACGGTGACGCGCGGCGATGACCCACGCCGGATTGCTCGCGACGGGCTCGTTGAGCTCGGCTTCACGATGCAGGAAGCCGAAGGCTTTGTCGCCGCAGCGGAGGGCGAGAGCGCCGAGGATCTGCTCCAAAGCGCGCTGAAGGCGGCGCGGCAATGAGCGACGAACTCCCCGATGACGCACCGATCGTGACGCCTGGCGCGCTAGCGCAGGAGGACGAGCTTGATCGTTCGCTGCGGCCGCAAACGCTTGAGGATTTCATCGGCCAACAGGCCGTCTGTGACCAGCTATCCGTATCGCTTGAGGCGGCGGTGGGGCGCGACGAGCCACTCGATCACGTTTTGCTCGCAGGCCCGCCCGGCCTTGGTAAGACGTCGCTCGCTCAAATTATTGCGACCGAACTGGCCGTTCCGTTCGTCCAGACGGCTGGCCCGGCTTTGGAGCGTAAGGGAGACATTGCCGCGCTGCTGACAGCGCTCGAGCCGGGTTCGGTCTTTTTCGTCGACGAGATACACCGCCTCAGCCGCGCGCTCGAGGAGACGTTCTACCCGGCGATGGAGGATCGTCGGCTGCCAATCACGATCGGTCAGGGCGCCGGCGCGCGGGTCGTCACGCTGGAGCTGCCGTCGTTCACGCTGATCGGGGCAACAACGCGCGCGGGGCTGCTCTCAACGCCGCTTCGCGATCGCTTCGGAATCCAATATCGGCTCGAGAATTACGCTGCGGAGGAATTGGCGGCGATCGTTAGGCGCTCGGCGGCAATTCTCGAGGTGGCGCTCGACGACGATGGCGCGCTGGCGATCGCCGGCCGAAGCCGGGGCACGCCGCGCGTCGCCAACCGGTTGCTACGGCGCGTGCGCGACTGGGCCCAAGTGCGCGGCACGGGAACCGTCACCGCCGACGCAGCCAACAGCGCGCTCGAGCTGCTTGAGGTTGACGAGCTCGGTTGCGACCGGCTCGACCGTGAAATCTTGACGATTCTTTGCACGACCTACTCGGGGCGCCCGGTCGGCCTTTCGACGCTTTCGATTGCCGTTGGTGAGGAGTCGGACACGATCGAAGAGGTTTACGAGCCATACCTGGTTCAGTGCGGGCTGATCAGTCGCACTGCGCGCGGGCGCACGGCGACGATGATGGCCTACGAGCATCTCGGGTTTGAACCTCCGCGCGACGCAGCGCTGTTCTAGGCCCATGCGCGAGTGGGCGCGGCGCAGCGCGCGCCCGCGACCCCTACCCTTAATCGCTCCAATGGCGCACCATTTCATCTGCCCGCAATGCGGCAACCGCTCGCTCTCAGTCGATCTTGGCAACGGCTTTCGCGGCGAACCGAAGGGCTGCCGCGAGTGCGGCTTCGGCTTTCTCTTCGAACTGCTCGACGACTACTTCCCAGCCCCCGACGCCGCCTTCTTCGTCTGCGACAAAGATGCCCGCGTGATCGCCTGTGGCCGCGGCGCTTTCGAACTGACCGGACTCGACGATGAGCGCGTGATCGGCCGGCCTATCAGCGATGTTCTCGGCCTCAGCTTCGACACCGAACCCGATCCTGTCGGCACCGTTTTGGAGTGGGGCGTGCGCTCGCTCAACCAGAAGGTCGGGGTCAACGCCGAGGGCGATATGCCAGCCAAAGCAAGCGCCGATCTCTTCCCCGCCTACGACGATGATGGCGGGCTGCTGCTCGTTCTGACTCCCGCGAAGTAGTCTCTCCTTCTCGATGTCCGACCGCCGCCGCAACTTATTTATTCTGCTGTTCGTGGCCGGCCTGCTCGTGCTGTCGGCGCTTGTGATCACCACGAAGCCGTCCGTTCTCGGGCTCGACCTCAAAGGTGGCGTCTCGCTCGTCTATCAAGCGAAGCCGACCAAACAGGCCCAGGTAACTAGTGAGTCGGTCGATCAAACGATCGACATCATGCGCAAGCGGATCGACACACTAGGCGTTGCCGAACCGGAGATTCAGCGCACTGGCGCCGATCAGATCGACGTTTCGCTGCCAAACGTAACCAACGCCGATCAGGCCGCCGCGCAGGTCGGCAAGACCGCGCAGCTTTACTTCTATGACTGGGAAACCAACGTGCTCGGTCCCGGCTGCAAGCCAGACCCAACCAACGCGGCCGTCACCGGCGGCTCTTCGGCCGGCAGCGGCCAAGGAGCACTGACACAGTACGCAGCCGTTGAGCTTGCCGCGAGTTGCCCGAAGAGCGATACCGGCAAGGAGACGACGACGGGCTCCTACTACCTCGTCAACAACAAGACGGAAAAGGTTCTCGCCGGCCCACAGGAGACGCAGGCCGACCTTGACGCTGAGATCACGACAAAGAAGATCTCCCAAACCGCCGACACCGAGCTCGTCGTGGTCAAACCGGGCACTATCGTGGTTCAAGCCGAGGGTCCTGCGAAAGGAAAGGGAGCCGATCAGTACTACGTGCTGAGGGACATACCGGCACTCAGCGGAACCGACATCACCGACCCGAAGCAGAGCTTTGCGAACGGCGCTGGGGGAAGCGGCGCGCCAACGGTCAACTTCAGTTTCACCGACAAGGGCGTTGAGGTTTGGCAGGAGACAACGCGCGAGATTGCCCAGCGCGGCCAAGATAATTTCTTCGGTGGCGACGCACGCAGCGCCTTCCAGCACTTTGCAATCGTGCTCGACGGAAAGCTGATCTCGGCTCCGTACATCGACTTCCAGCAGAACCCCGATGGAATCGATGGAACGAACGGCTCTGAGATCTCCGGCGGCTTCACGATCAAGACGGCTCAGGAGCTCGCCAACCTGCTGAAGACCGGTGCGCTGCCAATCAAGCTTGATCTGATCTCAGCCTCGTCGGTTTCGGCTTCGCTCGGTAAGCAGGCACTCAACCAAGCGACGATCGCCGGCCTGATCGGATTTGCTCTCGTCGCACTCTTCCTGCTCGTGGTCTACCGAGTACTCGGCCTGATTGCGATCGGCGCTCTCGGCGTCTATGCCGCGTTCCTCTTCGCGATCGTAAAACTGATTCCGATCACGCTCACGCTGCCAGGTATCGCCGGCCTTATTTTGACGATTGGAGTTGCTGCCGACGCGAACATCGTGATCTTCGAACGGGTCAAGGAAGAGGTTCGCCTGGGGCGCTCAATCCCGGTCGCAATTAGCCAGGGCTACCGCAAGGGCCTGTCGGCGATCATCGACGCCAACGTCGTCACCTTCATGGTCGCCTTCATCCTCTTCATGCTCGCGACCGCTGGGGTAAAGGGCTTCGCCTTCACGCTCGGCGTCGGCACGCTCGTCTCGTTCCTAACGGCGGTGCTGCTGACGCAGGCGGTGCTCGGCACGCTGGCCCGCTCGAAGGCTGTCTCAAGCCCGGTAATGCTCGGCACCCATTCCACGCGGCAGCGATTCCGCTGGGATTTTATGGGCGCGTCAAAATGGTTCTTCTCCTTCTCGGGCGTGATTTTGCTGATTGGCGCGCTGGCCGTCGGCGCTAACGGGCTCAACCTCGGCATTGACTTCACATCCGGCACGCGTCTGGTCGCCGAGTTGCCGACGAAGGCGACTGAGCAGCAGGTCCGAGAGACGATCGCTCCACTCGGGCTCAGCAAGGCGAAGATTCAGAAGCTGACGGGCAACGAGTTTAAAGGCGAGGCCGCATTCCAGATCTCAACTGACACGGTCGAGAGCGGTAAGCGGGCGGAGGTCGAAACGGCGCTCAATAAGGAATTCGGGAGCGGTAGCTACAGCTTTGAAACGATCGGCCCGACCTTCGGAAAGACGGTCGCCGACAGTGCGATCATCGCGATCATCGCCTCGCTGATCGTGATCAGCGCTTACATCGCCCTCCGCTTCACTTGGAGGTACGCGGTTCCGGTGCTGGTCGCGCTTTGCCACGACCTGCTAATCACGGCCGGCATTTACGCGCTACTTGGCTTGGAGGTGACCACGGCTACCGTCGCCGCGCTTTTGACGATTCTTGGTTATTCGCTCTACGACACGATCATCGTTTTCGACCGCGTGCGCGAAAACGTGCCGCGGATGCCACGAGCCAGCTTCTCTCAGATCCTCAACCGTTCGATGAGCGAAGTCTTGATGCGCTCGCTGGCTACGTCGTTCTGCACCGTGCTGCCGATTCTCGCGCTGTTTTTCTTTGGTGGGGAGACGCTCGCCGACTTCGCGCTCGCACTGGTCGTCGGCGTGATCTCCGGCACTTATTCGTCGATCTTCATCGCTACGCCGGTGCTGATGCATTGGAAGGAGGGCGAGGGGGTCTGGCGTTCGCGGCGGGCGCGGATCGCCGCTGCCAACGGTGGAGTAGTGCCGCCCTACGCGACTGCGGCCGGTGGGGCGGCGACAGAGGTAGAGGTTGACGAGCCGAAGAAGCCGCGCGGTCGACTAACAGCGCCGGAGGATCCAGAGCGCGCCGTTAGCGGCGCCGAGTTCGATGAGATGGTTCGTGATCTTGGGGTCGACTCGGGCGTGGTCGCGAAAGAAGATGTTCCAACTGAGGTCGATGTTGCTGAAGAGGTAATCGTTGAAGAGGCTGAGCGGCTAGAGCCGCCCGCTGCCAGTAGCGGCGTCGACGCACAACCTGAAGATTTGGTGCTCAAGGACGATCCGGCGAAGCCGGCGACGCCGCGGCGCAAACGCAATAAGAAGCACGGGAGGCGCTGATGGCTGCTTTGGCTTGGGTGATGATGGGCCTTGCGATCTGGCACTTCTCGATCTTCGTTCCCGATCGCTTCTGGGGCGGAATTGTCGGGAGCCTACTCTGTGCGATCGTCGGCGCCGTGATCATCGGCCTTATCTTCAGTGGCTTCAGCGTGCCTGGCAACGCCACAATCTCTGTTCTCAGCGCCGTCGAAGCGATTCCCGGCGCGCTACTCGGCCTTGCCGCCGCCTACGCGATTGGCGTGCGGCGCGGCAATCCCGCGCTCCACCTCTAAAGCGCACTTCTGTCGGCCGCTGAGCCTACTGTCTAATAGTGGAACCGGCCCGGATTGAGATCGCACCAGCGCCCTTTAGCGAGGTTTTGGCACTTGCCGATGAACTCGATCTCGACCCGGTGGTCGCGCAGCTGCTCGTTCGCCGCGGCCTGGGCGATTCGGCCCAAGCACGCGAGTTCCTGAGCGCCGCCGACCGGCATCAGCCAAGTGAGTTTGAGCGAATTGACGAAGCCGTGGAGCTTGCGCTCGCGCACGTGCGGGAAGGCTCAACAATTCTGATCCACGGCGACTATGACGTAGACGGCGTCTGCTCAACGGCGATCCTCGTTCGCACGCTGAGGGATCTTGGAGCCAACGTTGAGTGGTTCATTCCCGGTCGCCGCGAGGACGGATATGGGCTTGGCCTCGCAAACGTTGAGCGGTTTGCCGCTGGGCCAGCAAAGCTTTTGATTACGGTCGACTGCGCGATCACGGCAGTAGATGAGGTGGCGCGCGCGCGTGAACTTGGCCTCGACGTGATCGTCACAGATCACCATCGCCCTCGCGCCGACGGCGAGTTGCCGGACTCGCCGATCGTTCATCCGCTCGTCAGTTCGTATCCCGATCCGGAGCTCTGCGCGACGGGCGTGGCCTACAAGTTTGCTCAGGCGCTGCGACTCGCGGCTGGTGGATCGGCAGCAGAGTGCGAGGATCAGCTTGATCTCGTCGCGCTGGCGACCGTCGCCGATTGCGTGCCGCTAATCCGTGAGAATCGGCGACTCGTCCGCGAAGGCCTCGTCGCGCTCGCGCAGACGAAGCGGCCCGGGCTGCGAGCGCTGATGCGCGTGGCGCAGGTTGACCCAGCCGAAATCGATGAGAAGACGATCGGCTTTCGCTTGGCGCCGCGGATCAACGCTGCCGGCCGAATGCAGCGGGCCGACAGTGGGGTCGAGCTGATGCTGACCGACGACCCCGTCAGGGCCGAGGCGATCGCAGCCGAGCTCGATCATTCCAATAACGAACGCAAGCTCGTCGAGGCGCGGATCCGCCACGAAGCACAGGCGCAGGCAGTCGCGCTCGGCCGCCGCGACGGCTACGTGCTCAGCTCCCAAGACTGGCACCCGGGCGTGATCGGGATAGTCGCCGCACGGTTGGCGGAAACTCATCAGCGCCCGGTCGTGATCGTCGCCCTCGATGGCGAGGAGGGGAGCGGCTCGGGGCGCTCCGTTCCGGGCTTCGATCTGCTTGCCGCGCTTGCGGCCTGCGCCGACGACCTGCTGAGGTTTGGCGGCCACCGCGCTGCCGCTGGCTGCACCGTCGCCAGCGACAAGGTGGCCAGCTTCGCAGCGCACTTCGAGGCGCACTGCGCTGCGATCTTCGAGGGGCAGCCGGAAGGCGCAGTCGACGTAGCCGACGCCGTCGTCGGAGGAGACGGGCTCAGCATTGAACTCGCCGAGCAGCTCGGTGCGCTTGGGCCGTTTGGAATCGGCAACCCAAAGCCGAAACTGTTGATCCCTGGAGCGCGGCTAGATGGCGCCCGCACGATGGGCGAGGGCCAGCACTTGCGCTGCACCCTCAACAGCGGCGGTCTGCGCGTTGGTGCGGTCGCCTTTGGCGCGTCGCGGCTGCCGGAGGGGGCTGAGCGAGCACTCGACGTCGTCGGCTCACTGGAAATCAATCGCTGGCGCGGGGCCGAAGAGCTGCGCTTCGTAATTTCGCAAACGGCCGCGCCGAGCGGGACGATTGAGCTTGCCGGCCGCCCCGAAGATGATTTAGCGGCGCTGCACGCTGCGCTCGCTGCAACACCGAGGACAACTGCTGAGCCGGCTGGGCTGTGCGTCCGCGAGTTGCTTGATCGCCGCGGCTGCGGCGTGGCTGGAGCGCTCGGCGCTCTCGTCGCCAGCGGCGAGAGCGTGCTCGTCATCAGCGCCTCAGAGCAGCGCCGGCGCGCCCAGCTTACAGGGCGCTTTGGCGGCTTCGCGCTCAGCTCATGGCCGCTTCTTGGCGCCGCCCCCGCTCTAGCTGCCCGCTTTACCCACCTTGTGGCGCTAGATCCCCCTGCCAGCGCAGCAGAGGCAAATCTGCTCGCCGCAGGGCCGGCCGGCAGCTTCGCCCACCAGTTGTGGGGCCCGGCTGAGCTACGCTTTACACTCGATGAAATTGAGCGCAATTTTGATTTACGAGGCTCATTGGCAAGCGTCTATCGGGCCTTACGAGACAGCCCCGATCTTTCGCTGCTCGAACAGTTGCGTAGCGGCGACGAGCTGCGCACGCCGATCCAGATGGCGCGCATCCTCCGCGTCCTTGAAGAGCTTCGGCTCGCAAGCTTCGACGGCGGCTCGCTGGCGCTGCTGGCCGAGCCAGGCGAGCGGCGGGATCTTGAAAGCTCGCCAACGTTCGTCGAGAACGCTCGTGCCAGCGAGGAGGCCAGCGCATGGCTGAGCCCGATCGCGTCGCTGGCAGCCTAGTCGCCTCGCCGCAGCAGCCGGCTCCGGCAGCGGCGCCACTAGAAGATGCAGAGCGCGATGCGCTCGCGGAGCTCTTCGCCGTGATCGCCGAGCGTGAGCCGCAAAGCGCCCTCCCGATCGACAAGGCGCGGATCATTGAGGCCTATCGCTTTGCCGGCCATCAGCACAGGGATCAGAGGCGGCGCTCCGGTGAAGAGTTCATCAGCCACCCCGTCAGCGTCGCGACTATCTGCGCCAGCCTCGGTCTCGACACGGAGACGCTCGTTGCCGCGCTGCTCCACGACACGGTCGAAGACACGGCTGCTTCACTCGCTCAAATCGAACAGATTTTTGGCGTCGAGGTCGGCTCGCTGGTCGATGGAGTGACCAAGCTCGACGCGCTCTCGTTTAAGTCGCGCAACGAGGCGCAGGCCGAAAATTACCGCAAGATGATCGTCGCGATGGCGACTGACATCCGCGTGATCTTGCTGAAACTCGCCGATCGCCTTCACAACATGCGCACGATCGCCGCGATGCCGAAACAGAAGCAGGTCGAGAAGGCGCGCGAAACGCTTGAGATTTACGCCCCGATCTCTCACCGGCTTGGTGTTCACGCGATCAAGTGGGAGTTGGAGGATCTTGCCTTTGCTGCGCTCCATCCGCGCAAATTCAATGAGATCAAAGGGCTCGTGAACCAGCAGCGCGAGGCGCGCGAGGAGTACGTGGCGGCGGCTGGCGAGGAACTCCAGTCGGAGCTTGAGGCGCTCGGGATTGGGGCTCAAATCTTAGGGCGGGCAAAGCACTTTTATTCGATCTATTCGAAGATGACGAAGAAGGATCGCGAGTTTAATGAGATCTACGACCTCACGGCAATGCGCGTGACGGTCGAGTCGGTGAAGGATTGTTACGGCGCCATCGGCGTGATCCATTCGATTTGGAAGCCGCTGCCAGGTCGCTTCAAGGACATGATCGCGATGCCGAAGGCCAACCGCTATCAGTCGCTGCACACAACCGTGATCGGCCCAGAGGGGCTGCCGCTGGAAATTCAAATCCGCACGCGCGAGATGCATGAAACGGCTGAGTACGGCGTAGCAGCGCACTGGTCTTATAAGGAGCGCCTCGCCGGCGCGGCCCCCGGCACCCCAGCCGGCGAAACAAAGCTGATCTGGCTGCGTTCGATGCTCGAGTGGCAGCAGGAGCTCGCCGACCCGGACGAGTTTGTCGGCAACCTCAAGGGCGAACTCGATGAGGACGAAGAAGAAGTCTTTGTCTTCACCCCCGAAGGCGAGGTGCGCTCGCTCGCCTCAGGTGCAACGCCGCTTGACTTCGCTTACGAGATTCACACTGAGCTGGGTCATCGCTGCGTCGGCGCGAAGGTCAACGGCAAGCTGGTGCCGCTCGGTTACGAACTTCGCTCCGGCGACCGCGTTGAGGTTCTTACTGGGCGCAGGGAGCGCGGGCCCTCTCGCGATTGGCTGGCGGTGGTCACCACCACACGCGCGCGCAAGAAGATCACCCAATGGTTCAGCGCCGAGAGCCGCGAGGACGCCGAACGAAGCGGCCGCGAAATGCTGCAAGCCCAGCTTCGCAGCGCTGGGTTGCCGGTACAGAAGGTCACTGGTTCGCCGCTACTAGCGGCAGTGATCCGCGAGATGGGCTTTCGCAAGACCGAAGATTTTTACGTCGCGCTTGGCGGGTCAAAGATCTCGGCCAAGGTCGTCGTCGCAAAGGTCATCGCCCAGCTCGGCCAAGGGAAGACGGCTGAGCCTGAGCCTACCGCCAGCGACGTGCTTGAGACTGAGCGCGCTGGGCCGCGGATGCCGAGCGGCAGTTCGGACGAACTCGGTATTAAAGTCAAGGGAACTGACCGCGTGATGCTGCGGCTGGCAAAGTGCTGTCATCCAGTCCCGGGCGATGGCATCGTTGGCTACGTCTCGCTCGGGCGCGGGATCACAATCCACCGCGATGATTGTCGCAACGTCGCCGCGCTGCGCAAGGACCCGGCGAGGTTCGTGGACGTCCGTTGGGAAGGCGACAACCAGAGCGGGTTTCTGGCCGAGATCCACGTTGACGCGTGGGACCGAACGCGTCTGCTTGAAGATCTTTCACGGACGATCGGCGAGCAGGGCGCGAGCATCGTTGAGGCGCAGTGCCTCGATCACCGACCGATGGTTGCCAATCGATTCGTGATCGAGGTTGTTGATACGACGGTCTTGAAGGCGACGATCGCGCGGCTGCGCGCCGTTGACGGCGTCTTTGACGCTTATCGCGTCACGCCTGGTGCGTAGCGGACGGTGCGAGCACGGTTAGCGCGCCCGGCTCGGTTGCGAAATCAACGGCGAGGTGTTCTCCTGCGAAGTCGCCGTCAACTTGCAATGGGAGCGGTTGTCCGTCGGCTGAGCGCAAACGCAGCGCGGTCAACCGGTCCAGCTGAGTCGTCCCGTTCACACCATCGGTCTCGGCCGTCGCGCCAACGATCCGCAGCGCCGTTACTGCGGCCCGCAGCGGTGATCCGCTCTTCACGAGCGCGGCCGCGAATCTCCCTGAGTCCAAAGCGACGTTCGCGCACAGCGTGACCGGCCGCGTTCCAGCGAAGGTAAAGCTCGCGCCGTTTTGAACGAGCACGGTTGTAGCGGCCACTTCGCCGCCATCGCTTTCGACCAGAATTCTGGGCTTGCGCAGCGCGTAGCTGCGCAGAAAAACGCTGACGCCTTTTTGGGCATAAGACCACTGCTTTAGCCGCGCTTTGCGTTCAGGGTTTGCGTCAACCTTATCGACGACACTGGCGTCCAACCCGACTCCCGCCGCGAAGGTGAAGACGTGGTCGTTTGCGCGTCCAAGGTCAACGCGCCGCAGCGGCCAACGGTCGGCCAGCTCCAACAGCCGGGCGGTGGAGTCGACAATTTCGCTCGGCAGGCCGAGGAGCTTGGCGAAAACGTTCTGCGAACCTCCAGGTAGCGGGTAGAGCGGAACGCCGGTACCCGACAGTGCCGAGGCGGCTTCGTTGAGCGTCCCGTCGCCCCCGAGGGTTGCGACAAGCTCGACGCCATCGCCGGCCGCCGCGCCCGCGAGCTCGCGAGCGTGACCGGGTGCGATCGTGTCGGCGACTTCGACTGAATAGCGACTGGCGAGCGCGGCCAACACGAGGTCACGCATTTTGCGGTCGACGGAAGTTGCGTAGGGATTGACGACTACGAGCAGCCGTCGTCGCGGCGTGACGTTAGAGGATGCCACGGCGGCGGAAGAGCGTGATGATCCCGATCAGCAGGACGGTCATCACGCCAACAACAATCCAGAATGCCTCGATCTGCCCCTGACCGGGTACGCGAACGTTCATGCCAAAAATACTTGCGATCAGCGTTAGCGGAAGCAGCACCAGGCTGATCGCCGTCAGTACGCGCAGAATCGTGTTCAGCTGGTGGGAGAGAACCGACTCGTTCGTCTCCTCGAGCGCTTCGACCACTTCTTTAAAGTTTTCGAGCATCTCCCAGACTCGTTCAGAGGCGTCGTTGATGTCGTCGAAGTAGATGTCGAGGTCTGCGGCCATGTAGCGCTTGGTGGTTCGCTCAAGGTCAGCGAGGGCGGGGCGCATCGGTCGAACAATCGAGCGGAAGTTGATTACTTCCTGCTTGGCGGTGAAAATGTCGCGGACGACCTCGTTTGAGCGGCCTTCGAAAACATCGTTCTCGAGCTTCTCGAGTTTGTTGCCGATCTTACGCAGCATCGGGAAGCCCGCATCGACGCAGTCATCAACGATCCGGTAGAGCAGGTATCCAGCGCCCTTGCCGAAGAGTTCGTCGCGCACATGGGGGCGGCTATCGCAGCGCTCGAAGAGGTAGTCAACCGCCGCGAGCGGAGCCTTCGGAATAGTGATCACGTAGTCGGCGCCGACGAAGACGTCAAGTTCAACAGCGCTGAGCCGGCGCAGCTCTTTGTCGTAGCGGGGGAACTGCAGCACGATGAAGAGGTAATTGTCGTACTCATCGACCTTCGGACGCTGGTTGCGCGATCCCAGGTCTTCATAGTCGAGCGCGTGGAAGTCGAAGTGCTCTCTGAGCCAGTCGCGCTCGACTGAGCGCCAATCGCTGAAGTTAATCCACTTCAGGCCAGCGTCTGTGCCGGTGGCTTCGATTACCTCAACGCGGGCAGCGCCAAGCTCTTCGGCTACCGGGACCGACTCATTGCCACGTCGGCGCAGAGGTCGACGCAGCGTAGGCTTGGGAAGGCTCGGCATCGAGACTTCGTGGTTCGTCGGCTGGCATCAGAATTGACCTCTGCTGCGCAGTGTAACGGCGAGCGGCCGGCAGCTGTAGCTCTGCACGCCGACGTGCTATCTTGCTCTGCACATAGCTGGACACATCTAGAGGGGTGGAGGGACTGGCCCGTTGAAACCCCGGCAACCTCCCGAAAGGGAAGGTGCCAATTCCTGACAGATGTGGTGGGAGTCTCCAGACCTCCGCCACTTGACGGCGGAGGTTTTTTAATGAGCGCCACCAATCTGAAGTGCCGCGAATGCGGATCTGTATACGAACTGGACCCGATCTACGTCTGCGAGCGGTGCTTCGGGCCTCTTGAGGTTGGCTACGACAACAGTGCGTTGAGTCGGGACATTCCTGAGCTCCGCCGCCGGATTCAGGGCGGGCCACAAAACCTGTGGCGCTACTCCGACTTCCTGCCGCTGCCTGACGGCCCTCCGGCCCCCTCGGGCCGCAACTCCTCGCGCGTTGGCCTTGCGGCCGGTTGCACGCCGCTGATCCGCGCCGACCGGCTCGCCGAGCGGCTCGGGCTCGGCGAGGTGTGGGTCAAGAACGATGCCGCCAACCCGACGCATTCATTTAAAGATCGCGTCGTGAGCGTCGCCGCTGCCCGCGCCCGTGCGTTTGGCTTCGAAGTGCTGGCCTGCGCCTCGACCGGCAACCTCGCGAACTCTGTCGCCGCCAACGCAGCAGCGCTCGGGATGGTGAGCTACGTTTTCATCCCGGCCGACCTCGAGGCGCAGAAGATCCTCGCTACCGGCGTTTACGGCACCAACCTGGTCAAGGTTCGCGGCAACTACGACGACGTCAACCGTCTTTGCATGGAGCTGAGCGGCGAGCGCAATTGGGCCTTCGTGAACGTGAATCTTCGCCCGTACTACGCCGAGGGCTCGAAGACGATCGCCTATGAGATAGGCGAGCAGCTCGGCTGGCGCACACCGGACAGGATTGTCTCCCCGGTCGCCTCAGGATCGCTCTTCACAAAGATCGGCAAAGGCTTCGCCGACTGGCTTGATCTCGGCCTGCTCGAAGGTGAGCTGCCGACGATGAACGGTGCTCAGGCTGCTGGCTGCTCGCCGGTTGCCACGGCTTGGGCAGAGGGGCGTGACTTCTGCCAGCCGGTCAAGCCGAACACGATCGCCAAGTCGCTGGCGATCGGCAACCCGGCCGACGGCCCGTACGCGCTCGAACTGGCGAAGAGCAGCGACGGCTCAATCGACTCGGTAACCGACGATGAGATCCGCGCCGGCATTCGACTCTTGGCCGAAACGACCGGCGTCTTCACCGAGACGGCCGGCGGCGTCACCGTTGCAACGCTGGCGAAGCTCGCTGAGCGCGGCGAGATCGGCCGCGATGAATCGGTCGTCGCCGTAATCACCGGAGATGGACTCAAGACGCTTGACGCCGTCCGCGGGAGCTTCGAATCGTTCGAGATCGAGCCGACCTTTGGCGAGTTCACCTCGAAGGTCGAGGCGAGTCTAGTCGGTGTTCAATGAGCGTCACCGTGAAGCTGCCGACGCAGCTCCGAGCGAGCGCCGGGGGAGAGGGCGCCGTAGTCGTCGAGGGATCAACGGTCGGCGAAGCGCTAGAGGCGCTTTACGCGGCACACCCAGAGCTGCGCGAGCGGCTCAGCGACGAGGACGGGATGCTGCGGCGATTTATCAACGTTTACGTCAGCGGCGACGACATCCGCTTCGGCGAACTTCTTGACACACCAGTCGTTGACGGGCAAGAAGTACAGATTCTGCCCGCCGTTGCTGGTGGCTGAGTCTAAGCCACGCGCCCGGCAGGATTCGAACCTGCGGCCTCCCGCTCCGGAGGCGGGCGCTCTATCCACTGAGCTACGGGCGCAACGTCCCTGAGCCTACCGTGCGCCTCGCGCGGGTACCCTCGCGGACGTGGATCAGATTGAACTCTTCTTCGCCGGAACCGGCGGCTCGGTGCCGACGCCGCGCCGCGGCCTGCCCGCGACGCTCGCGCGCCTCGATGGGGACCGACTGCTATTTGACTGTGGCGAAGGAACGCAGCGCCAGCTGATCCGCAGCATCGGCCTCGCCGACCTTGACGCGATCTTCCTAACACATCTTCACGCTGACCATTGGCTTGGGATTCCGGGGCTGGTCCGCACGCTTGAACTGCGCGGGCGCGAGAAGGCGCTCGACATCTATGGCCCGAGCGGCACGGCTAAACAGCTTGCTGCCGTCGGGATCGCGACTGGCAAGACCGATTACGAACTTCACATCTCTGAACTCGAGGCTGGTGACGCGATTGAGTTCGACGGATATGAGGTCGAAGCGTTCAACGTTCGCCATCGCGGTACCGCGCTCGGCTACACGCTGGTCGAGAAGGGGCGTCCTGGCCGGTTTGACCCCGAACGGGCAGCCGAGCTCGGAATCACCGATGGCAAGGAGATTGCGGCGCTCGTTGCCGGCGATAACGTCCGTGAGGTTGAACCAGCCGAAGTAATTGGCGAACCGCGCCCCGGCAGGAAGATCGTCATCTCCGGCGACACCGCCCCCTGCGAGACGGTTGAAGTCGCCGCCAGCGGGGCCGACCTGCTGATTCACGAAGCGACCTTCGCCGACGAGGACGATGAGCGCGCTGCCGAAACAATGCACAGCACCGCTCGCGGCGCCGCACAGGTCGCGGCGGGGGCCAATGTAGCGATGCTCGCCTTGACGCACATCTCCGCCCGCTATCCGGTGCGCAAGATCATCGAGGAAGCTGAAGCGGTCTTCCCGGCGTCCGTAGTGCCACGCGACTTTGACGCAATCAAGATTCCCTTCGCCGAGAAGGGCGAGCCGGTTTTACTCCGCCCCGATGACGTCAAGGTTGAGCAGGTAGGGGCGCCTCAGTTCGCTGAAGCGGCCGAAGAGGGTTCCGCAAAGAGCGAGAATTAATTCAGCCTCGCGCCGTGAGCGGTGCTAACGTGCGTCTAGGAGTCCACCCCCTTTAACTCGGTCCGAGAGGCCAAGAAGGGCAGGATCAATGAGCGAACCCAACGTCGTCCTAGACGATCAAGAGCTAAGCCGGGCGCTAACCCGCATTGCTCACGAGATCCTCGAACGCAACACCGATCAAACCGGCCTTGCGGTTGTCGGCATCCACAGTCGCGGCGCCGTGCTCGCGCGGCGGATTGTCGCTCTACTGAACGAGTTTGCTGGCGGCGAGATTCCGCTTGGCCTGATCGACATCGGCTTCTACCGCGACGACCTCGGCAAGCGGCCCGAAGCGCCGCAGGTCTACTCAACCGAGATCGACTTCCCGCTTGACGGCGCGACCGTCGTAATTGTCGATGACGTGCTCTACAGCGGCCGCACGGTCCGCGCCGCGATCGAGGCGCTCTTCGCCTACGGGCGCCCGGCCTGCGTACAGCTCGCCGTCCTCGTAGACCGCGGCCACCGCGAACTTCCTCTCCGCCCGGATTATATCGGCAAGAACTTGCCGACGGCTCCTGGGGAGCGCGTCTTTGTACAAGTTGAAGAGACCGACGGTGTAGACCGCGTCGTAATCGGTGACGCTGAGAGCGTCGTCACAGGGGATGCCGCATGAAGCACTTACTCAGCATCGAAGACGTCAGCCGCGACGACGTCGAGCGGATCTGTGCCCGCGCCGCGGCCTTCTCGGAGAACCAAGAGCGCGAGATCAAGAAGGTCCCAGCGCTGCGCGGTCGCACCGTGCTGAACCTGTTCTACGAGGCGAGCACGCGCACGCGCAGCTCATTTGAACTTGCCGCCAAGCGGCTCAGCGCCGACGTCGTCAACTTCAGCGCCTCTGGCTCTTCAACGGAGAAGGGCGAGTCGCTCAAAGACACCGTTCAAACCCTCAGCGCCCATCGGCCGGACGCGATTGTCGTCCGCTGCCCCTGGGCTGGCGCCCCGGCGCTGGTGGCAGAGTGGACCGACGCCGCGGTCATTAACGCCGGTGACGGCAAGCACGAGCAT
>SXGR01566038.1_pt1 | contig 23681 bp, 27 predicted proteins | sample 3174711 | NCBI WGS metagenome assembly SXGR01 (sample SAMN11356860, study PRJNA531348) | freshwater metagenome | isolation source: freshwater sample F1-60 | place: China: Fuxian Lake, Yuxi | collected 2017-12-25 | reverse complement strand
GAAGTCAAGGACCAAAAAGCCGGCTGAAGCAAAGAAAGACGCAAAAAATAAATAAGCACAGAAATCAGACAAAACTTTTCAATCAGTATCAACCGGACAAATAAGCGGTTGGCTTGCAGCATTAAACATGTTATAATAATTGAAACAAAAGCATTGTTTTGTGCCAACCTACTTAACTGTATTGGGGTATAATCATTTCATACGTTGATGGTTTTTTTGAGAAAGCTCAAAATCGAATACACGTTGTTGAACGTGTCAACGGCGAACGTGTGTATCAAGAATATCCTGTAAACTTTATTTTTTATTACAACGATCCTCAAGGAAAATTCCGTAGTATCTATAACACTCCTGTGTCAAGGTTTGCCACACGCAATGCCAAGGAATTTCACAAGGAACTACAGATTCAATCTGGTAAAACTCTCTACGAGAGTGATGTCAATCCAATTTTTCGTTGCTTTGAAGAAAATTACAAGGGCAAAGATTCTCCAAAACTACATACTGCTTTCTTTGACATTGAAGTAGACTTTGATGCTGAACGCGGATTCAGTAAACCCGAAGATCCGTTCAATCCCATCACTGCTGTCAGTGTATATTTAGATTGGTTGGATCAGTTGGTGACTTTGGTTATTCCTCCCAGGAGCATGAGCGCAGAATCTGCCAATGAGATTGCATCAGAATTTCCCAACACCTTTGTGTTTACAAATGAAAAGGAATTGTTGAACACATTCCTTAACCTCATCGACGATGCTGATGTGTTGAGTGGTTGGAATTCAGAAGGATATGACATACCTTACACGATTCAACGCATAACAAGAGTGCTCAGCAAGGACGATACTCGCAGACTTTGTTTGTGGGGACAATTCCCCAGGCAACGAGAATTTGAACGATTTGGCGCCAGTCACATCACTTTTGATTTGATTGGTCGTGTGCATATGGATTACATGCAACTGTATCGCAGATACACATATGAGGAACGGCACAGTTATAGCTTAGATGCCATTGGTGAGTATGAGGATATTGGAAGTAAAACCAAATACGAAGGTACTCTGGATCAACTGTACAATCGTGACTGGAAGAAGTTTATAGAATACAATCGTCAAGATACCATGCTGATTGTAAAACTTGACAAAAAATTACGCTTCTTGGATCTGGCAAATACGCTGGCGCATGAAAACACTGTTTTGTTACAAACCACCATGGGTGCAGTGGCAGTCACAGATCAAGCCATTATCAACGAAGCCCACGAAAGAAATCTCGTAGTTCCCAACCGCAAAGAAAGGCTCACAGATGAAACCACGCAAGCCGCAGGTGCCTATGTTGCTTATCCCAAAAAAGGGATTCACGAATGGGTCGGTAGCATTGACATCAAATCGCTCTATCCCTCGACTATTAGAGCCCTTAATATGGCGCCAGAAACGATTATTGGACAACTCCGGCCAATAATGACTGATCATCTCATCCAGGATCGTATGAAATCCGGGATGAGTTTTGCTGCGGCCTGGGAAGGTTTGTTTGCTACCTTGGAATACACCGCAGTGATGGAGAGTCAGCGTGGTACCGAACTCACTATCGACTGGGAAGATGGAACTGAAGAAGTTTATTCTGCGGCAGAAGTATGGAAAATGATTTTTGATTCTAATCGGCCGTGGATACTCAGCGCCAATGGCACCATATTTACGTATGAAGTCGAAGGTGTGGTTCCTGGATTGCTCAAGCGTTGGTACAGTGAGCGCCAACTTATGCAAGAAAAAGCCAACGAAGCCTATGGAAAAAATGATGCTGAATTTGAATACTGGGATAAAAGACAACTGGTAAAGAAAATCAATCTAAATTCTCTTTACGGCGCACTTTTGAATCCTGGATCAAGATTTTTTGACCAACGTATTGGTCAAAGCACTACGTTAACCGGTAGAATCATTGCAAAGCACATGGACGCATTTGTCAATGAATGTGTCACCGGCACATATGATCATGCTGGTGAAGCAATAATTTATGGCGACTCAGTCACTGGCGATACACTAATTGATTTAGGAAATGGTAGTCGGGTTAAAATTGAAGATTTGTTTGACAGTATACACTACAAGGTAATTCAAGACAGCGGTAAAGAACATGCTATCCCTACTGCAGCCGAATCGGAGTTAACGGTACTTGGGTTTAACGCCACGGAAGACGAAGCGGTATACGGAGCAATAAATTATGTTATGCGGCATAAAACCAACAAACAGTTATATAAGGTAACCATGGACGACGGAACCTCGGTTTCAGTAACTGAGGACCATAGTTTAATGGTTGATCGTGACGGATTCCTTGTTGAAGTTAAACCCACTGATCTCTTAGATCATGACTTAATTATTTCGATAATGGCTAACACAAAACGTCAAAGAGTAGCAAAAGTAGAAAAAATCAAACTTGAAAATGATCGATATGTTTATGATATTTCAATGAAAGACCAAGATCCGTTTTTCTTTGGAAATGGGCATTTACTTCATAACACCGATAGTTGCTATTTCTCTGTGTGGCCTGTGCTGCAAAAAGAGATTGAACAAGGTACAATGCCTTGGTCCAAGGAAATTTGCATTGAACTCTATAATAAAATTTCTGATCAAGTCAACAACAGCTTCCCAGAATTTATGGAACGGGCGTGTCATGTGCCTAGAGAAAGAGGCACACTCATCAGTGGTGGTAGAGAACTTGTGGCCAGTAAAAGTTTATTCATTGCAAAAAAACGCTATGCTGTTCTGTACATTGACAAGGAAAATAAAAGGTTTGACGTCAATGGTGAGCCAGGCAAGATCAAGGCCATGGGACTTGACCTTAAAAGGTCAGACACTCCGGTGGTGATTCAAAACTTTCTTTCAGAGATATTAACCGAAGTATTGACCGGAACCGAACGAGAATCTATTATAGAAAAAATTCGAGAATTTAAATATTCCTTTTCTGAATTCCCTGGTTGGCAAAAAGGAACGCCAAAGAGAGTAAATAACCTTACTATGTACGGAAAAAAAGAAGAGCGTGAAGGAAAAACAAACATGCCTGGGCATGTGAGGGCCGCATTGAATTGGAATAGATTAAGGCAAATAAATGCAGACAATTATTCCATGCAGATTGTTGATGGTATGAAAACTGTGGTGTGCAAACTCAAATCCAATCCCTTGGGTTGGACATCAATTGGTTATCCCACTGATGAAATGCGCCTACCGCAGTGGTTCAAAGATTTACCATTTGATGATGCGGAAATGGAAACCACGGTGGTTGATCAAAAAATTAATAATTTACTTGGTGTATTAAATTGGGATTTAGATTCACACACCAATACTAAAAACACATTCCAAACACTATTTGAATTCTAATGAAACTCAGCCAACTGGTTTATCAACGCAATCTACTAGAAAAACAAGATATACGCACACTCAAACAGTCTGGGTTGATGGACCTGTCACAGATTTTGTACCTGGTAGATAATTTTAAAGTAGAAAATCCCATTAAAAAACTGCAAGACGATTATACCACTATTTCAGAAGCATATGATTTATTCTACTCGCATTTTGATGATTTGAAACAAAAATTGAACGCAATGATTCGAGAACAGGAGCCCGAATATTATCGTCGCAGCTCTAAACTTTATCTTGAAGGACGGACGTACGAAACTCCCGAATATATTTTACATCGCGTACTCAAAGTTGGTATAGCAACCGCTGAATTGTTCAAATCTCGAATTGATATGCGGGCAGATTGGAGATTGCCGGCTCTAATCATACGCCCTGGAGATGAAATCTGGATTAGAAATCTAATAGCATTTGATCCTTTGTATATTGCCGACACCCACAAAGATCTTTTGATCCCTTGTCAACAGCAGTTCCCTAAGTTATATCAACAAAGAATGATGACATATGTGCTGGATGAATCCAAGGAAAACATAACAAACGACCTCCCCAACGATCAATTTGGATTGATTTTTGTCTACAACTTTTTTAATTTTAAACCTTTGGAGATAATTAAAAAATATCTAACTGAGTTATTTTATAAACTGCGTCCTGGCGGAGTTTTGGTCATGACCTTAAATGATTGTGACCACGAACATGGAGTAATGCTAGTTGAAAATAATTATGCTCCATACACCCCTCTTCGAGAGGTGCTTGCCATTGCCAGGCAGGTAGGATATGAACTTGCATATAGAAATTCAGATCTGGGAACACTGACTTGGTTGGAACTCAGTCGTTCTGGCAAAATAACTTCACTCCGTGGTGGCCAAACGCTGGCAAAAATTATTGACAAACATCAATAAGATCTATATACTACACAACTTACTAGGAGAATTAAATGAGATCCCATCTATTGGACTTGGTACATCATACTCACGACCTTGGGTGTATTGACCTAATCAAAGTTACCGGAACCGATAAAGAAACCACGGTCACAGGCATTGCTGAAGATCGCAGTGTGGTTCTTGATGCAGTGTTTGCAAAACCAATTCCAGAATTTATTGGCAATTTTGGCATGCCAAATCTCAGTAAACTCAAAATTTTATTGCACCTGGAAGAATATTTAGAAAATGTCAAAATGACTGTTACCAACAAGACTCCAGGAGTTCTAGATGGTATTGATTTTGAAAATGCTGCTGGTGATTTTTTCAACACATATCGTTTCATGTCACAACAAATTGTAAATGACAAACTCAAAACAGTAACGTTCAAAGGAGCGACATGGCATGTGGAATTTGTTCCTGTTGCTGCTTCAATTTTACGTTTTAAAATGCAGGAACAAGCAAACGTTGAAGAAACCACGTTCCAGGTGCGTACTGCAAATAATGAATTGAAATTCTTTTTTGGAGACCATTCAAGTCATGCAGGAAACTTTGTGTTCCAACAAAATATCACAGGTCAATTGAAACGTGCTTGGTCCTGGCCTATCAAAACTGTGAGTTCTATCCTCAATCTCACTGGTGATAAAACCATGAAGATCAGTGATGACGGTGTGGCAAAGATCACTGTGGATTCGGGGCTGGCAGTTTACAACTACCTCTTGCCAGCACAAAGCAAGTAATATGAATCAAGACAATCTCACTGAGAAACAGATAGGAGTAAACGGCCTTAGTAGCACTGCTGTTTTTCTTCCGGCTATCTCTGGCTTCTATGCCACGTTTGTGGGCAAGCAGAGAGCAGGAAATTATGTGGATCCTGCACGAATGCCTGTGGGCTTGCATGACATGGAAATGTTGAACTGGCTACATCCGCAACGTTCTTTGTTTCCCTACAAGTGGTCTTTGTATTCGGCAGGACATGCCAATCTTGATCTTAACAAACCCGATACCAGTGAAGATATGGTGCGTAATCGCGATCCTGGATCAATCATGCTTGGCGACTCAGGCGGTTTTCAAATTGCCAAGGGACTATGGGAAGGTGACTGGAAGGCCAATTCGGGCTGTGCCAAGGCACAAAAGAAACGTGCGGCAGTGTTGACATGGTTAGATAACATCGCCGACTATGCCATGTCCTTGGACATACCCACGTGGGTGGTACAAGATAACAAGGCATCAATTGCCTGTAAAATCTCCACGCATCAAGAAGCAGTTGATGCTTCAAGATTCAACAACGAATACTTTATGCAGCATCGAAAAGGTGTGAGCAATGGTGGTGCTCGTTTCCTAACAGTGCTGCAAGGTGCAACTCATACCGAGGCCGATGATTGGTATGATACCATGAAGGAATATTGCGACCCAAGCAAATACCCCGACAAGCATTTTGATGGTTGGGGCATGGGCGGCCAGAACATGTGTGACGTGCATCTGATACTTAAACGCTTGGTGGCCCTGCGGCATGACAATCTGCTGCAGCAAGGAAAACATGACTGGATGCATTTTCTCGGAACCAGCAAACTGGAGTGGGCGGTATTGCTCACTGTGATTCAACGTGTGATTCGCAAGTATGTCAATCCTAATTTTACAATAAGTTTTGATTGTGCCAGTCCGTTTTTGGCCACAGCCAACGGTCAGGTTTATTTTGAAAATGTATTCCCGCATGATGGCAAATGGTCGTATCGCATGGCACCCAGCGCCGATGATAAGAAATATTCCACTGACACTCGCAAGTGGAGCGCCGCTGTGGTAGCAGATGGAGTTTATAAAAATTGGACAGAAAGTCCTATCAGTGATCTATTGATCATGAAAGATATTTGCATCTACAAGCCCGGCGATCTAAATAAAGCAAAGAAAGAAGGTAGAACATCCTGGGACAGTTTCAGTTATGCCTTGTTAATGGCACACAATGTTTGGATGCATTTGACTGCGGTACAAGAAGCCAATCGACGTTTTGATGCAGGTGAACATCCGGCCATGATGCAGTACAGTGCTCCAAGTGGTGAGTATTTTGAAGACATTGTAGACAGTATATTTGCTGCACCAGATCAGCAAACTTCACTTGACATTATTGAAGATTACAACCACTATTGGATGGAAATTGTTGGTACGCGAGGTCGTAAAGGAAAAAAAACTGTGAATTCTCTCACGCAATATAACGCTTTATTTAGTTGAAAACACAACATGAATCGACCCAAGCACGAAAATGCAAATTTTTTCACAGGCGTTGAAGTAGAACGCACAGCCGCATATGGTAAACAAACTTTGTTTGTGATAGGTGTACAATCCGTGGATGAGATTCAACGCAAGGTCAACTCCAACAAAGTTTCCCATATCTATTTTGGTGCCAATCATAGTTTTCCAGCCATTCATACCAACGATATCTTGAACTGGACACTCTGGCGAGATATGATCACTCCTTTTCTAGATAAAGGACATTCATGTACTCTAGAGATTGATGCAGCCTGCATTGAAGGATTGTTAGAATCGGATTTGTCCAAAGCACATAACTTCATTCCAATGATTTCGGTGAAATTGCCGTATATACAACAACTAGGATATAATGCTATAATAAAACTTGACGACAAAGATTTTGCTGCGACCAATCCAGGTGTGTGGTGTCACAGCATACATGAATTACAAAATAAAAATAATTTTACCAGTTGGACTGACTACAACCAAGACAAGGTGTTAAAATGAGCCAAGAACAAAGAATTCAAGCATTGTCAGAGCAAGCCGGACGCATCATGCAACACGCAAAGAGATTTGTGTATGTAACGATACAAAAAGAAGGATATCATTGCTTTCCAGAAGCAGCAAGCGATCCAAGATATGCCACAGGCGATGCATACGATGTTTCGCATCTAGCACACAAACACATGCATTACTTTTTTATTAAGGTATGGATTGAGGTAAAACACACAAATCGAGATATTGAATTTATACAGATGCGTAGATGGCTAGAAAATTTATATGGGACCAACACACTCTCGTTAGACTCAAAAAGTTGTGAAATGATAGCCGAAGATTTATATTTACAAATTGCTGCAAAATATCCGCAGTGCGATGTTCGAATTGATGTGTCTGAAGATAACATCAATGGAGCTTGTTTAGAATTTAATACCACAGGTCCGGTTTGGTCCGCTGCTTTTTAATTGGAAAAAGGAATTATCATGACAAAAATTGCATTCACAACCAATCCCAAAGTTACTGAAATTTTCGATGTGCTTGATAAATTTTTGAATTTTTGCAGGGAGTACGGATATCGTTACAACGAAACAGATTTAAATAATTTTAAAAGTTACTCCTGGCAACAGTACAGCAAATTCACTCAAGGCAAAAATGCCAGGCACATGTGGAGTGAAGATGCTAGACGTTTTGCTGAATATCGTCCTGCATGATCCATATTAAAGAAGTAGAGTGGTTCACTTTGTAATCAAACAGCGCAAGTGGCATTGGTCCTACCGTGACTGTTAAGTTTAATCTTTTCAACGATTATGACAAAGATGCAGATACCACTATTGATATCACTGATGTGAGCACATGGTAGACAAAGGAGTATTATGCGTAAGTTAATTTATATGGGACTCGAACAACTAGAGTCCAGATATACACTTCAGTTAACCGAATGGAATCGAAGAGTATTCGATAGTCGAGGTCTTGATGTTGTATATGTTCCCGGACTAAACATTGACAACACTAAACAGATTTCTGTAGGACAGGTGCTCGATGCACATGGTAGAAGTTATTTCTCGATGAGCCAAATGATGAACTTGGTTCAAATGATGAGAAGTGGCGAGATTACAAATGAAGATGTGATCTACTTTGAGGACATGTTTACTCCAGGCTTTGAAAGTCTTGGTTATATCATGAATCAGATTCCACAAGAACAATGTCCTAAAATTTACGTTCGTTGTTTGGCACAGGCAATTGATCCCGATGACTTTGTGCATGTGTGGGGCATGGCCAAGTGGATGGGTCTCTACGAACAAATGGTAAATGAGTTGGTAATCAAATCAAAAGGTGCAATCCTTGCATCCAACGAGGAGATGGTGGCTCACATGCGTATTGCCGGCTGGTCCGCTCCTATCTACAACATCAGTGGCTTGGCATTTGGCAAGGAAGAAGTTCTTGAGCGCATTGGCGGCCAAGAGAATATTATGCCATTTGATAAGAGAAAGATGCGTGTGGGCTTTGCCGCTAGATTTGATCAAGAGAAGCAACCGGGATTCTTTATGGATCTTGTTGAAGCATATCAAAACGCCTATCCAAATGTTAAATTTGCAATATTTGCTGGTAGTCCTTTGCGTTCCAACAATCCCGAGTATGTTGAACGTGCTCGAAGCCTAGCAAAACAAAGAAAATTAGAGATTCATGAAAATCTTTCAAAGAATCAATACTATGAATTATTGAATAACAGTCGCGTGTTATTCAATAGTGCATTACAAGACTGGACCAGTAACACTGTAAGCGAAGCCGATACACTGGGATGTAATGTGTTGTTTCCGGCTTATCGTAGTTTCCCTGAAGTGTTTGCCAATGATCCAGATCGCTTGTATATTCCGTGGTCTGTGGATGATGTGTCTAATAAATTGTATGCGTTACTGACCAAGCCACATCATAACATGGGATTGATCAGCGATTGGACCAACGCAACCGTTGATCGTTGCATAGACATCATGCAAGGCCTAGGAGAACAATGGAATCGAACTGGTAATCGTTATCGCGATCATGTGGCACATGAAAAATATCAAGTTGTAAAGATCAAATAATGAAAATCGTAGTAACTGGCGCCGGCGGCTATATTGGAGGACAGATCATGATGGATCTCCAGGACCGTGGACATTCTGTTACTGGAATAGATTCCTATCTTCATCTAGATCATTGGTTCAATCGTTTAAAACAATCACAGTTTTTCACTGCAGATTTTGCAGATGATTTTATATTAGATTTTCTAGAATCAAACAAGCCCGATGCAATCATACATTGTGCTGGTACCAGTTTGGTTGGTCCAAGTATTGCCAATCCTCGATTGTACTATGAAAATAATGTGATTAAAACATTACGATTACTTGATTTTATAGTTGACAAAATTCCTTCCACACGCATCATATTCAGCAGCAGTGCGTCGGTATACGGCAAACCAATTGATACTGCCTTGAAGGAAGAATATCCCACGGTTCCCATAAGTCCGTATGGTGAGAGCAAGCTCATGATAGAAAAAATATTGGCTTCATATCACACCGCTTATCAATTAAATTATCTAGCGTTTCGATATTTCAATGTTTGCGGTGCCGACTCTCAAAGCAGACACGGACAAAAACCAAACGCCACGCACATTATTGCTAGGGTGCTGGAAAGGATTAAAAACAATCAATCGTTTGTTTGCAACGGCAATGATTATGACACACCTGATGGTACCTGTATTCGAGATTACACCCACGTTGAAGACATTTCCAACGCACATGAATTGGCGTTGTCTCCAAAAATTCCCTGTGGGGTGTATAATTTAGGAACATCCACCGGCAATAGTAATTTAGAAATTATTAATTCTGCAAAAAAGATCACTGGCAAAGAAATTCTCGTGACATTCAATCCAAGGAGACTCGGCGATCCTGCCGTTCTGCGAGCCGATGCTAGTAAATTTAAAAATGTATCGGGCTGGAAAACAAAGTGGCAACTCGACGACATGATCAGGCATGCATGGAAATGGTATCATGTTTGATCCAATTTTCAAATTTGAACAGGCATTGGCCAAACACACAGGTGCACCATATGCTGTGATGACCGATTGTTGCACTCACGCAATCGAAATGTGTTTGCGATATGATCGGGTCAAATATTGTGAATTCACAGCATACACTTATCTGAGTATTTGTATGACCATGCACAAACTTGATATTGATTATGATTTAACCAATGAAACTTGGATCGGAGAATATCAATTTCACAGAACTAGAATTTGGGATTCGGCTCGGTTCTTGGCACCAAATATGTACCGACCACAGCAGATGCAGTGCTTGAGTTTTGGATACGATAAACCATTGAACATTGGGCGCGGTGGCGCTATTTTATTAGACGATGAGGCAGCATACAAAGTTCTAAGTTGTCAACGCAGCGATGGCCGTGATTTGAGGATATCGCCGTGGGAAACGCAACCAGATTTTCAGGTGGGTTATCATTATCGTCCCACTATTGAAGAATCTCAACATGCTTTTGAACTGTTGCCCTCTGTGAACCCTGTACCAAATTATAAAAAGTATCCAGATCTTAGAAAAATTCATATCACACATTGACTGCAATCAAAATATCTTGTATAATTGTTATTAATCATAACATTTCTATCTGAGGCACGCCGTGACAGAAAAAAGTATTAGCCAAGTAATTCGTGACCGTATTATAACAGCGGGCCTGCAATTCCATTCAAATGATAACATCGCAGATTTTATCATGGACCAAAAAGAAATTGATCAACTCATCGAAGAAGTGGCAGAAAAATTTCAAACTGTACTTGATAGTTTGGTCATTGACACCAAAAATGATCACAACACAACTGCCACTGCAAAACGAGTGGCCAAAATGATGATTACAGAAACCTTTAGTGGTAGATATCGAGCTGCTCCAAAAATCACAGCATTTCCAAACATGGGATATAAAAGCCTGTACACCACCGGACCAATTTCAGTTAGATCAACCTGTGCTCATCATTTTCAAAACATTGTGGGCAAGTGTTGGGTGGGAATTGTACCAAATAAAGAAGTGATTGGATTATCAAAATTCAATCGTTTGGTGCATCATATTTGTGAGCGTCCACAAATTCAAGAGGAAATGACTACTCAAATTGCCGAGGCCTTGAGGCAATATGCCAAGACCACACATATTGCAGTGGTGGTAAAGGCCGAACACTTTTGCATGACACAACGTGGAGTTCGAGAACATGAAAGTGATATGACCACTGCCATTATGTTGGGTGCATTTGATACAGATCCTGCCTTGAAGAAAGAATTTTATGATATTTGTTTGAGCATGAAAGGCCATCTGTAAGACAATTCTCTTTAAAATTCAACAAGATATATGATCAACTGATACTTGACCATAAAATCCTACTCCCTTACAATAACAACACTGTGTCATTGTAAAGAAGTCGCATGAAATTGCTGCAATGGTTGTGCCTGACATGTGTAGGCTCTTTATTTGTTGGCTGCAGCGGGGGCGGTGGCCCTGGCAGTTCTCCTGTAGTGAGGCCAGACGTCCCGTATTGGACTCCACAGAGAATGGGTGTTCACGCTCCTCTTGCAGGGTCAGGATACAACACTCCAGTTACCGATATTTTTGTCAAAGATCTCAATGGCGACACCAGAGATGAGGTGGTGATCGGGGGTCGGCATTCGCAAAATCATAATAATAATCCTCGAGCAAACCTACTGCAAATCTACGGGTGGAACAACAACAACACCTTTAGTAACGAAACCATGACATGGTTTGTTGCAGGAGAAAATCAAATTGCCGGAACCGAACCCAGCATAAAGTTTGGTGACTTCAACGGCGATGGTCGCATGGACATACTGGTACCTCACAGCACTGACAGTGGTGTGGTGGGTCCCACGTATGTGTATATGAATCAAGGCAATAATCGATTGGTGAGGCAAACAATAAATTTCCCTGATCTCTGGTCTCACGACAGTGTGGTCAAAGATTTTAACAATGATGGTCGTGCTGATTTAATGGTCACTGACTATCAAGGAAGACTATCCATGGCATTTGGCCAGGCCGATGGAACATTTCAAACATACACGTCTGCAGCCGGCGTTTATGCATCCAGTGGTCTAACCACAGGAAATTATTTAAAAGATGGACGACATCTAATAATCAAAACCGATGCCGGAACTGAAACAAATAATGCTGGACAAGACGTTGGGTTATATAGTTGGAGCGTGGCAACAGGGGCGGTAGTGATGACGCAAATAGCGGTGCTACCTGCGAGTCGCTATAACTTGCCCAAATGGAATGGAATTGTTGCGGCCAACAGTAGCCATGAGATTCGTGCATTGACCATGGACTTTAACAACGATGGCTGGGAAGACGTCATCGTTTTTAGTAGTCCTGCTGCAGCAGTTGGCAAATATAGTGAAGTTCAATTTCTTAAGAACATGCAAGGTGGGGTGTTCAGCGATGTAACTGACTCTGTTTTGGTGGGCTACAACACCTCAACCGTGGCAAGTTACCAACCTATCATAATAGACTTTAATAATGATGGATTGATGGATATTCTGCTGCCCAGCGCAGATAAAAATTCCAATCGCATACTGATCCAAACAAAAGAAGGTAAGTTTGTGGATAGTTTTGGTTCAACTTTCAAACAATTTATAGATCAAAGTACAGGATCACAGGCCAACGCCTTTGGAGATGGATGGTATAGTCCTATCAACATCATCAACGGTCCAGACAATGTTAAGTATTTAATTACAACCGTTAATTTTGGGGAAAACGGTAATGTTCAACAGGCAGTTTATATGTCAAGAATCGGAACCACGGGAACAGTTACAGCACAGGCATCAATCAATACCATACAACAAATATGGCCTTACCTGAGTTCCGCCACAGCCAATGAGGTGCTGGCTGCATCATCATTTAGAGATTTTCCTGGATACGATCCTGCGGTTCATGGCAACGGAATTATCGATTTGAGTCAAATCATGATTCCAATCGGTGAACTGGGCCTCAGCATGGATGGTCGCAAAGGTAAAACAGTTCCTTTGACTGGTGTCCTGGCCATTCCCGGCATCGGCACCAACTTAAAAACAATTTCCAAGTCAGTGGCAGTTGTGGACAGATTGAAGCGAGACTTCCGAGTAAATCTAACCTCGATGTTGCAAGAGGCTCCGGCTTCGCTACAACCAATTTCCACATTGGCACATGATTCAACAAAATCTTGGTCCAATAAATTTACTCAACTGCCAGAGTATCAAAATCAAGGCTATATGTCTGCCTACAGTTACAACGAAAAAGGAGAGATGAATAATTATAGTTTTGGCCTAGATTCTTCAATCTTCAAGAGATCAACACTCGGCACCTACAAATTAACTCTAACTCAGGTGCCATATAGCCCATGGTTGGCAATGTCAGGGGTATGGGGTAAAGTCACTGCCAGTACCATAGTAGAATTATCAGCCACCACAAAACAAAATCACTTCTGGGGTCAGATTGGGGTGATGCACACAGCTACTGCATTTGAGAAGGGTTTGGTCACGTCAATATCTCCCATTACCAGCATTTATGGGGTTGGTGGATTTGAACATAAAGGTTGGAATCTTTACGGAGGGATCAAACCAGTAATTGTTGATGGATATGTGAAACTCAATGTCCCAACCAGTGTGGACCGGTCTGGAGACATGAAATACACCATAGTGGCGTCGAGATTGAGAAATAAGGTCAGTGAATTTGGCGGCGTAAAATATACTTGGTCAAATCAAAATAGCAAATTTACGGCGGATGCGGTTATGGATAGTAATCGTCAATTTATGACATCGGTGGCGTATAAAATGGATTTTTAAAATCAGACATTATAGTTGATAAATATTGTTGTTAACTAAACTGCATGTGGTTAATTTGCCGTACATCGGTCTCTAGGGCTCATCCCGGTTGATAAATTCTGCTGCCTATGCTATAATCTTACATAGGAGATGAGAAAAATGTCCTCGCAACCAATAACATATAAGTTTACCTCTACAAAAGAATACCACAATGCGTTTCCCTGTGCCTACCGTCAATGGCGTGCTGACAGTCATTGTAATTTACTGCATGGCTACGCTTTTACAATGAAGTTCTATTTTGGTGCCGATGAATTGGATGTTCGAAACTGGACAGCCGACTATGGCGGGTTCAGAGAGTTGAAGAAGATCTTAGAAGATCAGTTTGATCATGCCTTGTTGGTCAGTGCCGATGATCCTGAATTGGCAACATACAAGATTTTGCAAGAAAAAAAGATTGCCAAGTTGACCATCTTGTCTAGACTGGGATGTGAGGGACTAGCAGACATGCTGTACAAATACATAAATTGTGTTTACATTCCAGACATGTGGGGTGATGGTGAATCAAAGCGTTTGTGGTGTTATCGTGTGGAAGTTCGTGAAACCGTGAACAACATGGCGTTCCGCGAAGGCCACCGCGAGTGGAACGAAGATTTGTTTGTATAACCCGGATATATTAAACCTATGGATGATGAAAAACAATTTGATATCGCAGTATTATTGCCCACAAGGGGCAGAACCGATCCTCTCAAACGCAGTGTGATCAGTTTGGTAAATCGTGCAGTGAACTTAAAAAAAGTTCAGATACTTTTTGGGTTCGATGATGATGACGCTGTGGGCGTTGAATATTTTACCAACTCTTTAAAACCTGAACTTGATAAGAGAAATGTCAATTATCGAGCCATTGGTTTTGAAAGAATGGGATATGCTAGGTTAAACGAATATGCCAATGGATTGGCCGAATACAGCTCGGCACATTGGTTCTTTTTATTCAATGACGATGCAATCATGGACACTGCTGGTTGGGATAGAGAAATTACAAAATACAATGGACAATTTAAATTATTAGCAGTTCATACTCATCGTGACCACCCATACAGTATTTTTCCTATAATTCCGTGGGAATGGTATGATGTTACGAAATGTATCAGTAGACATCAAATGTCTGACGCTTACCTTAGCCAATTAGCATTTAAGTTGGATATTTGGCAACGAATTAACATACACGTCACACACGATCGATTTGATCTAACTGGTAACAACAAGGATGCTACTTACAATGAACGTGTGATGTTTGAAGGGAAGCCAAATGAGTCTAGAGACTTTCATCATCCTTCACAGATCCTACATCGCATGAACACATGTGAACAGATATCAAAGTACATGAAAAAAATAGGACTGGATACTACCTGGTGGGAAAATGTCAAAACAGGAAAACAAGATCCCTGGACAAAATTAAAAATTGCAGATGTCAATAATCAGATGGTGCAATTTAATATGAAATTTGAAGGGGAACCAAAAGTAAAATTGCCATGAAAAAAGTTTATTTAAATTGGGCACATGTTGAAAATTATGTTCACGAAATTCTTCATGAGATTGCCAAAACTTCTTGGCGACCAGACTACGTGGTGGGTATTGTGCGCGGCGGCCTAGTTCCGTGTATTCTGATTAGCCAGTACTTTGATTGTCCCATGTACACCTTGAATATTCGACTACGGGACGGTGCAGCCGATGATTGTGAAAGTAATCTTTGGATGGCCGAAGATGCTTTTGGCTGCGGGACCGGCAAGGCCAAAAACATTCTAATTGTTGATGACATCAACGATAGTGGTGCCACTATTAATTGGATACAGCATGATTGGCAATCAGGAACAGGACTGTTTCGAAAGCGCGAAGGCAAGAATGAAGTTTGGGGTGGCAATGTTCGTATCGCTGTATTGGTTAATAATGAATCAAGCAAGAATAAAATTCCTGTCAGTTATTCCGGCATAGACATCAACAAGCATACCGATCCACAATGGATATATTTCCCTTGGGAAGATTTCTGGTCGCGATAACTGGACCAATTAATATAAAGTGTATTATGAAATATACAGACTATGATATTGGTGGAAAAATTGTCAAGGAAGATGAACGTTATATTGTAAAAGACAACAATGTTCTTAACAATCTAATCGTTAGTTCTACAACCTTGCATCGAGGAAAAAGCACTTCCGGACACAAACATGAAGGACAGGAAGAAGTTTATCTTTTTGTACGAGGACATGGCAACATGGAATTAGATGATACTGTATTTCAAGTATCTCCAGGCAGTGTTGTTTTGATAGAAGATGGGGTATTCCACCGTGTACATAATTTGGGAGATATGGATTTGTATTTTGTTTGCGTGTTTGACGGAAAAAGGAATCATTGATGTTTGGAACTAATTCTATTGAAGGTAAACAATATTTCCGAGACGCCCCAAAGGATTCGTTGTTTGTCACCAGTGTGTTTTTTACGCTGCAAGGAGAAGGACCGTATGCTGGCATGCCGGCTGTGTTTGTTCGTTTGGCCAAATGCAATCTAAACTGTAGTTTTTGTGATACTTTTTTTGATGATGGTGATTGGTTGACCTTTGACCAACTGCAATCAAAGATCTATGGTGCAATCAACAACTATTGGAATGATCGAGAACAGTTGGTTCCAAGTTGGGCAAACAATTATGATGGCAAAAATAAATTTCACAATATTGGATTGGTAATCACAGGCGGCGAACCCCTGTTGCAAGAAAATATCAGCGAATTTATGGCGCAACAACTTGCACATTTCAAATTCGTACAGGTGGAAAGCAATGGTATTCCTGATACCATGGTGTCCGAGGGTGTGACACTGGTTTGTTCTCCCAAGTGCCTAGAGAAAGATGGCAAAGCAATAAAATACTATGCACCAAGTAAAACAATTTTGGATCGGGCCAATTGTTTGAAATTTGTAATGAGTGCAGATATCAACAGTCCTTATAACACGGTTCCGACTTGGGCACACGAATGGAAGGCCAACACCAGCAAAGAAATTTATTGCAGTCCAATGAATATCTACAATACTTTCCCGCAAAAAATCAAACTGTTACGTGCGGAAAAAGGTAATATTACAATGGCCGAACGTAGCACTGTTGATGAGAAAATAAATTTCTTTGAACCTAGTTTATTGAACATGGAACAAATTGCAAAGAATCATGAGTATGTGGGCAGGTATTGTATGGAACATGGATTCAGAATGAATATGCAGATGCACTTGTTTGCAAATTTGGCGTGATTTTTAAGATAAACGAGGAAAATATATGATTGATATGATTAAAAATTTGTTTAGCAAGAAGGTGCTTGACGAAAAACCCAAGGCAGAAAAAAAGAAATCAGCCAAAGAAATTGCCACCGATAAGGGTGACCCTTATGTGTCGATTATTGATTTTTCTCTAGACTCGGACAGCATTCATCAAGGTAATTTTGAACTAGATTGGAATGACAAATTTGTTGCCAACTTGGTTCGTGCTGGCTATCAAGGAAAAACCGATTCTGACATTGTGGATCTTTGGTTCCAAAATATTTGTCGTCATGTGGTAATGGAGACATGGGATCAAGAACAGGCCATGAATCCCACACGATTTACACAGAGTAGAGACCTCGGCGGTGGGCGCAGAGAAGTATCGTGATACTGTATGTCAACGGTGATTCACATTCGGCCGCAGCCCAGGCTGTAAACGCACATGCCTTTGCAATGGATGATGCTAAATATTTTTATCTTGGACGAGCTCCGCATCCAGACAACCTAGCTGTGAGTTGGGCGCGGAGATTGGCCGAGACTGTTAAGTATACCTTGAATTGCGATGCCGAAAGTGCCAGCAGCAATGCACGAATAATAAGAACCACAAAAGATTGGTTGGCAAAAAAGAATTCTGTTGATGCATCATTGCTGGTAATACAATGGAGCACCTGGGAAAGGGAGGAGTGGTTGATTGATGACGTGTATTATCAAATCAACGCTTCGGGCATTGACGATGTTCCGCAGTCACACCAAGCAAAATACAAACAATATATAATTGATATTGATTGGAAACAAAAAACTCAGCAGGCTCATGATGCCATATGGAAATTTCATTTGAAACTGCGTAAAAAAAACTTGCCACATGTATTTTTTAATGGTAATAATTGTTTTGAGTCTATTGAAAAACGCAAGAATTGGGGTATAAATTACATTGATCCATATTCCACAGCCGGCACATTTAACAATGTGTTACTCAAGGCCGGATTCAATACGGTTGCTGCTGATACCATGCATTTTGATGCCGAAGGGCATGCGTTTTGGTCGCGCTTTATGCTAAATTATCTAATGACTCACAAGTTAATCTGACAACTTGATGTTGACATTAAATCGATTATATGCTATTATTATAGTATGCAATATATTCTTATCGACACAGCAAATCTTTTTTTTCGGGCTAGACACTCGATTCATCGAGCCTCGGACGCCTGGACCAAATTGGGATTTGCATTGCATGTTACTCTGAGTGTAGTCAACAAAGTTGTAACTCGTTTTGGGTCTGATCACATAATCTTTGCTCTTGAAGGAAGGTCCTGGAGAAAGGACTTTTATCATCCATACAAACGCAACCGCATTGTTGCAAAGCAGGCATTGTCCGAAACTGAAAAAGAGGAAGATGCGTTATTTTGGGAAACATTTGATAAATTCACACAATATCTGCTAAATAAAACAAATTGCAGTGTTATTAGAAATCCCAATGCCGAAGCGGATGACATCATTGCTCGATGGATTGCATTACACCCCCAAGATCAACATGTTATCATCAGCAATGACTCAGATTTTGTTCAATTAATTTCCTCTAATGTAAGGCAATACAACGGCATCACCGACGAACTGATCACTGATCAAGGTATTTTTGATTATAAAAATAAACCTGTGATTGATAAAAAAACCCAGTTGCCCAAGCAAGCACTTGATCCGGCCTGGGAGTTGTTTGAAAAATGCATGAGGGGAGATGTCAGTGACAATGTGTTCTCTGCTTATCCAGGTGTGAGAACCAAGGGAACCAAAAATAAAATAGGTTTGAGAGAAGCATTCATGGATCGCGACAAGCAAGGATTTGAATGGAACAATCTTCAACTGCAACGTTGGACCGATCAGCATGGTGTTGAACATCGTGTGCTGGATGATTATGAAAGAAATAAAATTCTAATAGATCTTACTGCACAACCTGAAGAAATTAAAAATCAAGTTGATGATTCAATTCGTCAACAAGTTTCCCACAAGGACGTGGGACAGGTTGGAAGCCATTTTCTAAAATTGTGTGGCCAATATGAACTTAAAAAAATCAGCGAAAATGCCTCCCAATACGGACAGTGGCTTAACAAAACTTATGAAGGGGTACTGAAATGATCATTGCCAAACCAGTTATCAATAGACGTTTTTGGATTTTACAAAAAGACAATCAAAAAGTAGGAAATGTGCGAGCACATCAAGGCGGGTATCAGGTGCTGATCAACAACACCGTGCAACAATTCAAGAGCATTGGCCTGGTTAAAAAAATAACAGACATACAATTCGAACCGGAAGTCAACGCACTGGTGAAGAAAACCACCTCTGAGGTGCATGGATATTTGACTGCATCAAAAGCATATAATCCAATGTGGAATATTGCTCTTCGTTTGCCATTGTTTACCAAAACAAAGAAAAGTAAGTCGTGGTTTGCGGCCGGTTGGTATCGAGTCAAGCAAAACAACATGCATCGAATTGTGCAAGATCCCAAACTGATCACACTTAAAAGATACGAATATATCGGCCCTTATGCTGCCAAAGAGGAAGTGGAATAAACATGTTGAATTATCAACGTTAAAATGAGTTTGCACATCAATCGTTTTATTGATAAGTTGCGCGGGGCCGAAGCCCGCGGACAAAAAGACTTTAGCATGCCCATAAATGATGCCAAGGATCTACACGCAGATATTACTCGATTGCTGACTAAACTTCATGTATTACATGAAGAAGTCTTGGCTCAGCAAAAAGAACCGGTTCAATCCACCATTGCAGTCAGCGGAGGGAGTTTCTAATTGCATAAATAATATACGAGTATAATTATGGCCCGTCCAAAACCCACAGTGTTAATCGAACAAACTGATCGGATCACCTACAAAACCGAGCAGGTGTTATCAAGCGACGGTATCTGGGCTGTTTTTTATTTTGGAAAACCCATCAATTTCAAATCATCAAATTCGTTGGTGCAGTACCCAGGTCCCAAATATAGAAAAGTTTCATTCTCAAACAAGGGTCATGCCATTAACCTGGCCCGCAAATTGAATACGCAATTCAAAACTGATAAATTCACGGTAATTCTATTAACCGAAGGTAAACTTGTGTTTCCATAATTGATGTCGGTGAAACTTGAACTAACACGCAGTTTATTGGCACACTTATCTGAATCAAGTCGACCCAGCGAATGCGAGGCCATGCGGTCTTGGTGGTACAATATAAGAACACAGGGCGGGTTTCGATTGACCGATGTGGGATATTTGATGTTGCGTCATGCTGTTGACTTGGAATCTTATTCTTATGCACTGGAAAAGGATACAATTTTTAATTTGAGCATGTTGTTGAAACTGGATCAAACACTCAAGGCCCCGTACTATCTAGAAAAAAACAAACATAGAGTAAACCATATCATATTTTTTCACAGCAAAGAAGCAATGATGGCCAAACTGTATGGCGACATTGACAGATTCTTGACAAATTACAAATAAATCACACCATAAAAAAACCCCACATCAAGTGGGGTTTCAAGGGTGAATTGTGTTTTAGGGCGGAGTGTAGTTGCCTATATTTCCCACCACGTTGCCGACCTGTCCAATGCTAACATTTAAGTTGTGTACCACGGTAACAGGGCTGGGTATTTGCCACATCCAGGTTCCGGATTCGGTATCACCTATGCGGGCAGGCACTGTGGCCACACCATTGATTGTGACACTTGAGCGTGGATCCTTGGTGTTGTCACTGTTGACCGGCACGCCCGAGTAGCACAGATTATAATGATCAGCTGAGCCTGCATTGGGAGTTACTTGGCGGTTGCCTGGGTAGTAATTGCTCATTATTTGTGAGATCACAATTCCATTCCCGCCCGACACTGTTAGAGTCATGGGATAGTGACCAGCATAATCAGTGTTGAGCAATGCAGAATCGGCCACAGTGAATGCTAGAGTGGTTGAATAAATCTCGGGCAGTGGGGGGACATCGACAGGGAAAGCAGTCCCGGGCACTGTGGTTACTGCACCAGAAAACACCTGGGTGCCGTTGATACTTGCCGCAACTGTGACCGGTGTGTTTCCGAGACCCACACCATAAAATTGAAAAGTTCTGTTCTGCGCCATGCTCGATCTCCTGTGTTGTTATTTATGAGATTCGTACTGAAGATAGTAAAAGGGTTATCCCCAAACGTCCTTGTGATCCGGCGTCAACCCCTGTTGGCGCTGCTAGATATATTTATCTTTGTTTTTAATTCAGATAAAAATGTCCATTGATCATGCCAATAAATCCATCAAATTGATTGTCAAAAGTGTATTTGAGATATCTTTGATCCACATGAGATTCAATGTATTCTATGCCCTTGTGCCAACAATCATAGATTTTTGTGTTTTTGTAATGTTCAAAAAACCATGAATCCCATTCAGAATACACAGTCGACGTGGTCTTAGCACACTGAAACGTGTTCAAATTCCAGGCTGTGTAAAATCCCAAGTCATTGTACAACTTATTTACATTTGCACCGCTGACTGGCAGTGGCAACGTTTCTGCATAAAAGCATTTCAGAGATTTTTCAGTGATGCACAGTTCATTGTTCTGCCAGTTACTCTCAGGAAAAATCACACAGAAGTTTTCAAAGTACAACGGTAAATGAACATATCCCGGCAGAACTTTTCCAAACTTTTCATTTATGCCCACAGACAGAGAATTGTCGGAGTAAGGATTATCACAGTTTTCAGGTAGAACACTGTTATATTTCTGATTGACCCAATGTCTGAATTCTGAATCTTCAACTGATTCCCATTGGGACTCGCCTATTTCCACTATCTGTGAAGTTATACTATTTTGAATTTTGATGTCTAACTTCAGGTCCTGAAGATGATCGATGAACAACTGGCGATGCGATCTATTGGCTCCATTGATGTAGAATACTGGATCTGTCTTTTTATTTTTTTTCAAGTTTTGCAGATCAAAGTATTGAGGATAAAAATGCCGTGTCCAATAGTCTCTGCATGTTTGTACATTGTGTGGGAACCAAACTACTTTATTTTTTAGTGGGTGATCTTGTGTTAGATAACTGTTGGTAACTAAAAATACATTTTTATAGTTTAGAAATTCTTTTATTGCAGGGGATGCTACCATTATAGGCTCACCGCCGTTGCAGATCAACACAATATCATATGTTGTTACCATTTCATCTGTGATCTGATCTCCGAGATACCCGAGCAAAATGCTCAAGTTGTAATCATCGTCTTTCGCTGTGACGTTATCATTGGTAATAACATATTCTGTATCGTTACTGTAGTTATTTAAATGCTGAACATAGGCATGCCAGGCATCAATGATCTGATGACCAATACCATGAGACAAGGTTCTGACTAAAATTTTCATTTGCGTAACGCTGGAAGTAATATTGTATCTGACCACTCTTTGTGCGCTTGGGTCACAGGATGATTGCTAATCACAGGATAGTTAAAGTGTTTGCTGAAGGATAAAAATCCTTGAGAATCATTGTAAAATATAAAATTACTCCAGTCAATGTTTTCATGTAAAAAACTATGTTGACAACTGTTGCCTTGTACGTTGGACATTTGTTCCACTAGGCTGTCTTTGTCATAGGCCATTGTGAACTTGTAGTTTATATTCTGATTTTTAAAAAAATTTTCTAGCAAATAAACTTTGGTCCAATAGGAAATAAGTGTAGACACTTCACTGTAGTAATACTTGTACCAATATTTTTTATATCCTCTCGGCTCGCCGCCGGTTAAACTATAGCCCTCATCATGGCTGAGTATACCGTTTACTTGAACAAACTCAGGACAGACTCCATTTTGCCAACTTGCAATATCTCTATAATGATCTTTCAATGGATGATCGTTGCTTACGTACAGATCCAGTCGATCTAAACTTGGTAGCATAATCACTACCAGGTCATATCGACTTTGCGTACACTGATATATTAATCGTGTGGTAATAAAATCAATCCCGGCACCCCTTGCAGCCACATTGGTCAGAGTGGCTTGCAGGTCCTGAGCAAGATAATCTGCCCAGGTTTTCTGATAGTTATCTTTGGTGAAACTACACCCTGCAGTAAGTAGCGTTGTCATTACCATCCCGCCTTGGCCAATATTTCTTTGGCATATTCTTGATCTGCTGGATAATCACGGAACTTCTTTTGCCAAAACTCAGGATCAATCCAGGGCCAAACTAATGGCAGTTCCTGGTCTAGATCATCTAAGAATCTCTGTCCTGATTCACAGTTATACAACACCCAGGCACTGATACGTCCTGTACTCACAGCATAGGCAATGGCATTGCTATTGCCATATCGCAAGACATCATGTGATGGGTGTCCATGGTCCTCTGACCATCTGATCGAATATTCTATAGCGCGAGCCAATGCATCGTTGACACTTTCTCTGCGTAGGTATTCTGTCAGATATTCTGTGTACACAGAGTCGCGACACCAATGATCTATTTTTTTATTTTTTTCAACTACCCAATCAATAAATCTT
>SXGR01109507.1_pt1 | contig 23681 bp, 18 predicted proteins | sample 3174711 | NCBI WGS metagenome assembly SXGR01 (sample SAMN11356860, study PRJNA531348) | freshwater metagenome | isolation source: freshwater sample F1-60 | place: China: Fuxian Lake, Yuxi | collected 2017-12-25 | reverse complement strand
ACGGGCAATCCCTGGCCAGATATCAACAATAATGTACGCAAGGGTGACAATCTTTATTCCAATTCTGTAGTAGCCCTGGATGCAGACACCGGCGAATTGCGCTGGTATTTCCAGGCATCGCCGCGGGATGAATTCGATCACGATTCCACCTCTGAGCCGATGATCATTGATGAAATGGTTGAAGGAGAGCTGCGTAAACTCGTCGTGCAAGTGTCGCGCAATGGCCATGTCTATGCGCTGGATCGCATGACAGGCGATTTTGTCTACGCCGGCGAATATACGAAGGTGAACTGGGCAGAACGGGATGAAACCGGCAAGCCGGTGCTCAAAGAAGAAATGTATGAACCAGCTAACACAGTGGTGTTTCCTGGCCTCTATGGTGGCAAGAACTGGCCGCCAGCAGCTTACAGTCCTGACACTCACATGATCTATATCCCCACCACTGAATGGGGCACAACATTTATTCGACGTGAGGGTGAGGGTCGGCCTGGATCCATGGATCTCGGCGGGATTCCGCGCTTCGATACTCAAGGCACTGGCTACGTTGTCGCGTTCGACATGATCAGTGGCAATATCGCCTGGCAGCACGAAATGCCCGGCAGTTTCAATTGGGCCGGAATTCTTGCTACTGGCGGTGGATTGGTATTTTCGGGCGGCCCTGATGGATACCTGTATGCATTCAACGATGCCACTGGAGAAGTGTTATGGAAATTCCAGACAGGCAGTGGGATCTATGCACCGCCAACCAGTTTTACCATTGATGGCAAGCAATACATCGGCATTGCCTCAGGGACGCGCGATCCTGTCTCGCGTGCAGGAGTTGCCACGGGTATTGCCCCCGGCAACTACATCCTGTTCAGCTTGTAAGCGGGAACTGAGCGATGCGAGCAATTAACCGCGCGGATTTAACCAAATATTGTCTGTTGTTGGCGCTCAATTTACTGGTTCCGCACAGCGTGGCTGGGGTAGGTGAAGGTCAGGCGCTTTATGATGCTTATTGTCTGGTGTGTCACGGTGGTCTCGGTGAGGGACAACCGATGGGCAAACCACTCACGGACAGCATGGCCAACAGGCTGAGTGATGCAGACCTCATCGGTGTAATTACCGATGGGCGCAGTGGTACCGGCATGGCCGCCTGGGCCTCCAGCCTCAACGCGACCGAAATTTTCGATATCGCATCCTATATAAGAACGCTGCAAGGCAAGCCCGGTCTTAGCCTGACAGACGATGCGGCTGGTGTCAGTGATGATCCACTGGTACTCGCCGGGGAGCAGCTGTTCAATGGTGCCGCCAGCTGCAGCACCTGTCACTCCTATCGTGATCAGGGTGGCGCGGTCGGGCCGGCTCTTGATGGCGTGGCAACCCGCCTGGGTGATGCTGGCCTGGAACAAGCCCTGTTGAATCCCTCAGCCACCATCGCTGACGGCTATGCTGCCAAAGTTGTTGTGCAGCAGGACGGAGCGACTGTCAAAGGTCGTTTTCGCAATGATTCCGAGCGCGCAATCCAGATCCAGAGCGAAGACGGAGAGCGTTGGGTGACATTCTTCAAGGACCGGGTACAGTCCGTAACTGACTCCGCAGAATCACTCATGCCCGGTATTTACACCACATTGGGCGCTGCCGAACAGCAGCAATTGCTCGCCTTCCTGAAATCTCTCTGAGCCTTCATTTTTGGAATCCGGGGCGGCTTCATTGACAAGTCGACCGCACTGACAGCAATCGGCAGCACAACATGTCAATAGGGAATGGGAGAGCTGCTTCGGCTTTCCCAATGGTCTTGATTCTCATTGTAGACGAGGAAAATTATGGAAATTACTGGCGCAGACCTGATGCAGCTTGCGACTGACTACAGTCTGAGATTCGTTGCAGCGTTGGCAACGCTGTTCATTGGACTGTATGTCGTCAATTTCGTTTGCAAAATAGCGCTGGCGATGCTGGATCGCGCCAGAGTCGACCCGTCATTGCGCACCTTCCTTGGCAGTATGGTGTCGGTGCTTTTGAAAATACTTGTGTATATCACTGCGCTCGGTGTGATTGGCATCGAGATGACTTCGTTCATAGCGCTTCTCGGTGCGGCCGGCCTGGCTGTGGGTATGGCACTTTCCGGAACTCTACAAAATTTCGCCGGCGGTGTGATGGTCCTCCTGTTTAAGCCTTATAAGGTCGGTGATGTGATTGAAGCCCAGGGTTACATTGGCGAGGTAAAGGAAATCCAGATATTCATTACAGTACTGACCACAGCCGACAACAAAACAGTGCTTATCCCCAATGGGCCACTCGCCACGGGTTCCATGATCAACTACTCAACGCAGGCCACGCGTCGGGTAGATTGGACATTCACCATCTCATATGGCGATGATATTGATACTGCCTATTCAGTATTGAAGCGGCTGATCGCTGAAGATGAAAGAATTCTGCGCGATCCAGAACCCTTCGTCGCAGTGCAGGCCCTTGCCACCAGCGCAGTCAACATCACAGTGCGTGTATGGGTGAATTCGCTTGATTACTGGGCAGTGTTCTTCAGGCTGAATGAAGCCGTTTACAAGGCCTTCCCGAAAGAAGGTTTGCATATTCCCTTTCCGCCAATGGATTTGCGTTTGCACGTGGGCAAATGAACTGTAGCAGCACTCTGAAAAACGGGTTGAATGCTCAATATTGCATTGGGTGTTCGCAGCTGAGGTTTTTGGAGCAGGAAGCAGCCCGATCGCCGGGCAGAAGTGGCTGGGGTTCCATACCCTCTACGGACTTGATGAAAGTCACGTAGAGGATAGGAGTTCTCAAGGAGAAACCCGGTGTGGACAGGGTGGATTTGCCACTTTCAGTGCCACATTCAGGTTACTACAACGGCGCAAATCCCTCATGCTGTGTTGCGGGAGGGAAGATACCACTATATGTAGATATCGACAAGCGTGGCGTCGACTCCTATCAGATAGCAAAAGTAGCTGCCAGCCAGCGCCGGATGACAGCTCTCGGATACGACCCTATATAGTAAAGCAATAACTTTATTAAATTGAGAGTGACTCTCGTTGTGGCGATTCAATAAGCTCTGCCAGGCGGGAAATTTTAATTGGCGAACGTGGTCGATTAGAGGGAATAACACCGCGGAAATCAGCAAATAACTCAAGCCAAACTGCTGTACTACCTACCCTGAGCGATGTCTGTAGTCATCGCTATCGTCCTGGTGCAAACGCTGGCTTTCAAATTTTCCAGTACATTCGAAATCCGGTATCGCTTCGGCAGGCAGGCGCCTGAAAGGTGGCCATCGCTCAGTCCAATTTGATCGCGGGAAACTTTGTCGCTTAGGGTGCGTACACGACAGGCACAGTCGAGCCCAATCGCATCAATACTGATACATACTGCGAAACGGGAGTTGTAGGGTGAGGCGCTGCCCTGCGCGGTTATCTCCGGTACCAGTATCTTTCGCTTGTTTACCCCGCGGGGCATCAGCTTGATCAACGATCCGGAGGCAGGGATAGTGGCCAGTTGTTTGCAATGGCAGTGACGGAATGGATGTCTACCCCGACGCTGTACCTCGACGTTGCAGTGGTTGCGCAGTTCAGGGCTCAGAAGACAAGGCTAATAACTCAATCTTGCGAATCTCGATCGGGTGGGTTTCTGCCTGAATCGCGATGTGTCCGGCAGCCAGCTCGAGTGGCGCACCCGCTGCCAGCAGGCGCTGTGCATCCGGGTCTGCAGGGTCAAGCTGGATGTCAGTGTATGCCATCACTTCCTCGCCGTTCACATAGTGTTTTACGCTGTCGGCTCCAAGTACTTCAATCTCAATCGTGACCCACTGGTCACCATGGAAAGTGGTGGAATCCGAATTCGTGCAATGTTGCGTGATGAGCTGTCCACCCATCACCATATGAGTGCCAGGGGTACACACATTGCCGCTGGTTCTCGGGTCACTGCCATTGCCGCCGAGCATTTGCGCCTCTATTGAAACCGGAAACTCCTGATCAAGCACCAGACTTTCCGGTGACTGGGTGTGCAGCATCACGCCATTATTGCGGAAAGCCCAGGCGGGTCCACTGATAACCTGCTCACCCACGAAGCGATATTCAACCCGGATCCGGTAGTGCGAATAGACACCGCTTGTATACAAATGCCCGAACTGACCATCGAAATCATTCCATTGGTCATAGGATACCTTGAGCAATCCATCTTCGACCCGGAAGGTATTCCGAAAATTTTCGCCCAGCGGATGGCCAGTAAACTTGATCTGCCAATTGGAAAGATCTTTGCCATTAAACAAGGGCACCCACTCGGAAGCATCCGCAGCGAATCCTGGTGAGCAGTGCAGAATCAGAGACAGGGCAAGTGCAGCGATCTGTATTGTGGATTTCATAGTTCACGTACCCAGATATTGCGAAAGGAGACGACCTGCCCGTGATCCTGCAAAGTAATCGGCATTTTGTCGCTGCAATCTTGCTCGCGGGATTGGCCATAGGGCGTGCAGTGCGCGCTGTAGACCGGAGTAGGTGTATACGTGGCGCCCTGGATTTCAGCGTGATTTTGCACCAGCACGCCATTGTGCAGCACGGTAACGAAGGCTGGAGAGATCAGATCGCCATTGCCACCGAATCGCGGTGCCTTAAAAAGGATATCGTAACTCTGCCACTGTCCAGGTTCGCGAGCGGCGTTAACCAGTGGCGGGTGTTGTAGATAGACAGCACCTGCCTGGCCATTGACATAAGTGGGATTGTCCCAGCTGTCCAGTATCTGCACTTCATACTGCGATTGCAGAAATATGCCGCTGTTACCTCGGCTCTGGCTCGAGCCTTCAATGATGTCAGACGCGCGCCATTCCACATGCAATTGAATATCGCCAAAAGCAGATTTGGTTTTGATCGTACCCATGCCACGCCGCACGGTGGCCACACCTTCGCTAATCTCCCAGTTGGCAGCCATTTCGTCCTCGGCGGTGTGCCAGCCGTCCAGATCGTTGCCGTCGAACAGGATAATCGCATCGGCGGGTGCAGCTCCGGCAAGGTCAGTATTGAACATGGTCGTATTGACCAGAGGCGGCACGGGTTCCCACACCTCCCGGTTGTCTGCGGCATTACTGGTAACAAGTGTGATGGTAAGCGTCAGGATTGATACGGGTACGAACACAAGCACTCGGCGCAATTGCATACAGTGACCTTTCTTTTATGAGCAGGCTGATGGGTGATTATGCAGTGTACAGAAGAGTACTTGTCGGCAACAGAAGCTGCAATCCAGTCTGCCTGGAGTAAGCTTCAGGGAACGCAATCCGGGTTCAGACCTTCTGCGCTGGCAGTATTGCGCAATGCAATAGCTGGACCCATCAATCGATTCAAATTCTCCATTCGCGTGTCCGGAGACGGATGCGTGGAGAGCAATTCCGGCTGCCTTGGCCCACCACTGGCAGTCATGTTCTGCCACAAGGTGATGCTCTGTTGGGGATCGAACCCGGCGCGCGCCATCAGCTGCACTCCAATGGCATCCGCCTCACTTTCCTGCGTGCGATTGAACGGAAGAAACAAACCATACTGTGTGCCGATGTCAATTGCCTGCAAGGTGGTATCGGATGCACCAAGCACCTGCGCGGCGACCAGTCCCACATTGCGGATGGTGGACTGACTGGCGCGCTCATTGCTGTGGTTGGCCAATACATGACCAACTTCGTGAGCCATGACTGCAGCCAACTGATGCTGGTCAGTCGCCACATTGAGCAATCCATTGAAGACACCGATCTTGCCACCGGGAAGTGCGAAAGCATTCGCCTGCTCATTGTCAAAGACAGTCACCTCCCAAACGTCCCGCTCGCGCTCAGAGGGATCCAGCGCTGCGATGACATAATTCGCTACGCATTGCACATATTGTGTCTCACGTACATTCTCCGTCGCGGGGATTTCCGCCTGCATCTTGCGATAGGTTTCCTCTCCGCGACGCGCCATGTCGGCATCCGAATACAGCACCATCTGGCGTCGCTCCATTGGCGAACTGGTGCAGGAGAGAATGACCGGAAGCAGGGCGATACCAAGCAGGCGAGTATGCATAACGAGTGACCAGAGGGTTATACCAGAGGGTTAAAGCGGGCAGTCTAGCAAAAAAATCGCTGAGGCTGCAGTCGGGCGCCAGGTCCCGAGCAGCATCGCTGCGCGCCTGCGCCTGGATTGATGCCAGAATTTGGACTGCAGCCGTCGAGATCTCTGTCAGCAGGATCTAGAAATCGCACTCCTGTGCTTGCAGTTGCACGCGAATTTCGTTGCCTTCCTCGTCAACGTTGCGTTCAAAGCAATTGCCTTCAAGATCACGCAACAAGCGGCGACCACTGGCAATTTGGTTGTTTGAAGCGGAACTGTCACGCGCAGTGTTACGTACTACGACTACCTCTCTTTGAGTGACTACCGGTGCGCTGCGATACACGACGCGCTCAATGGGAGGCTCGTAGTATCTGGGTGCACTCAGGAGTGAGCCCAGTACCAGACCACCGACGAAATAGCCGGCATCATGATCGTGGCGGCGCGAATACCGATCACCATAAGAGAAATGGAAGCTGCTGCCCCGGCGATTGCCAAAGTGATAGGGATTGCTGCCATAGTAATCCGAGTGTCGGTAAGAATCCCGATAGGACCAACCAGAGGAATAGCGATGAGAGCGGTAGCGGTCATAATCACGATAATGGTCGTAGCCGCGGCGATAGTCGCGATGATCCGCCGCTGCAGTCTGGGCAAGTAGCAAAGCAGCGATCATGGAACCCAGCATTATCAATGTTTTCATGGCGTTGAACTCCGCGACCGGCTCAGCTTGCTCAGGAAGTTTGGGCAAAATAACCCAAGCTGCAAATGGGGTCAGTATAGAAGGCGAGCATTAACCGCACCTGAACAGTAAAGTGCGACAAGGTAGTGCGTGCTTCTCTCTGCGGGAGAAGGCACGGGAGGCAACGTTGATAAAGTTGGTTAACGCCTCCACATTGCACATCTGTCAAGCGAGGTAGGTTATGAGTAAAACCCCAATTCCAGCCCCAATCGAAACCCCAATCGAAACCCCAATCCAGGCAAAAACCACCACCAGTGCGAACACCACGAGGCTGCGGCAAGTAGAGGAAATCCTGCTGGCCCGGGCTACCAGCGATGGTGAGGGTGTACAACTAAAGCGTGTTTTCGGCGGCAATGATCTCACTCGCTTCGATCCTTTCCTGATGTTGGATGAATTTGGCTCTGACGAGGCTGCCGACTACATCGGTGGGTTTCCGCCACATCCCCATCGTGGCTTTGAAACAGTCACTTATATGCTGGAAGGCCTCATGGAGCACCGCGACCACATGGGCAATGTCGGGCGGCTGCAGCCGGGTGACGTGCAATGGATGAAAGCAGGTTCTGGAGTGATTCATTCGGAAATGCCGCAGCAGGCAGAAGGGAGGATGCGTGGCTTTCAGCTCTGGGTGAATCTACCAGCAGCGGAAAAGATGACACCAGCCACATATTGCGACCTCTCAGCAACTGCGATACCGCACTACCAGTTCGGCCAGATCAAATTAAAGGCTATCGCTGGCAAGTTGGCAGTCGATGGAATTCAAATCACTGGTGCAGTAACGGGACTCACCACCGATCCCGCCTATCTCGACCTGCAATTCGCAGCCGGGCAAACGGCATTGATATCACTGCCAGAAAACTACACGGCATTGGTGTATGTGTATGAAGGCAGCGCCGTTATTGGCGACCCTCCCTTCGAAGGTAGTGCGGACATGAGAATGGCAGTGAATGCGGGACAACTGGCTCGTCTCACAAGAGGCGATTCAATCTCTCTTGGTGGTCAGGCAGGTACTCGCGTTCTGGTTATCACGGGCAAGCCTATCGGCGAGCCAATCGTGCACTATGGTCCGTTTGTCATGAACAGCGTGCAACAGATAGAACAAGCGATTCAAGATTACCGATCGGGCAAGCTGGTAAGCCCTTCGGCAGCGATCAGGTAATCAGCGTTCAACCTTGTAGGTGATGTCTATATTCTGGTATTCGCCTGATTCTGCCTGCAGGATGACGCGATCGCTGAGGCTGTAATCAATAGCGACCTTGGATTGCTTGTCGAACAAGCCGACGCCGTAGCGCACGAAAATGTCCGGAGTCAGGTATTTGCCGATCGTCAGCATGCTGGTGTTGAGATTGCCGCTATTGTTGATGCCCAGTGCGTCGATGCCGAGCGTATTGCGAATCTGGTCTGTCAGACCCTGACCGCGTTCAAGTCCGAGGTTGGCAATCGCACCGAGAACTGCCGCGCCGTCCTGCTCGCCGAGTTCCGCAGCGGGCCGCCCGGTAACCAGCACGGCGATGATGTCATTGTCAGGCAGCACGGGTGTGGAGAATAACTGCGAGCGGATATTCTTCAACGTGCCATTCATCAAGACACCCACCGTAAGATTTTCGTCTTCGCGGACGGCGCGCACATCCAGTGCAGGATTGTCGATGGCGCCAAAAAACAGCATCTTGCCCTGACGCAGATTCAGAGTCTGGCCGTATATTCTGTAATTGCCTTCGGTGATACCCAGTTCTCCATAAGCGAGAATGCGACCATCGCCGCGTTGTTGAATATCGAGATCACCATCCAGCGTTGCTTGCATGCCGAAACCGGAAACTGTAACAGCATCACCCAGTGTGAGGTTGATTTCTGCAGCGACTGGAATATCGAACAGCAGGTTACCAGTCGCAGCAAATGAATTTTCCAGATCTGGCCGATTGCTGGGGTAATTGACCACAACTGCGTCACGCGACACGTCAACCGCCGTTGCAGGCAACTGCAACAAGGTCAAATCTAAAACCGGCACATCGAGTGAGCCATTGATCTGGACCAACTCACGATCCATTTCCAGAGTGATGTCTGGCGATACTTGCAGATTGAGATCGGCGATATCCGCCAGCTGGAAATTGTTGCCGCTCAGCGTTGCCCGCAGGCCAGGTGTGTTGGCGAACAGATTTGCGATTTCGCCTTTAAAGGTGAGAGTGCCGCTGCTTGAACCCACTTCACCATCAATTTGCACTGAGCCGGAATTTTGCACCGCGATCTGGCTCTGCATGCCACTCCATGTAATCCCCAGGCGCGGGATTGTTGCAGTACCGTTTTGCAGAGAGACTGCACCTGCAAGCCGCGGCGCCTGCAAAGAACCACTGATATCCAGTTGTCCGGCAAGGCTCCCGCTAACCGCCGATGCTTCGGGTACGAAAGCCTCGATCCAGCCAAGCTCTGCGAAGCGCGCAGTGACAGTACCAGCGAGATCGCCATTGGTGGAAATGCTGAGGGTGCTGTCCAGCATGCCATTAAATCCGGAGTTGGCGTTCGCCAGATTCTGCTCTGATAACACCGCGGAGGCGGATAAATTCCAGTTACGATTTTCGAGGCGGCCATTCAGGGACAAGGTGTCCCAGTTGTAATGCTGATCTTCCAAATCAATCAGTTCATCGGCCAGTGCCTCATCAATGATTTCGGCGCCGGCAATTTGCAGCACTGCATCATGTGCTACTACACCGAATTCCAGGAGAGGCGGCGCACCATCCATACTGATCGTACCTGCGAGTGTTGCGGAAACCATGCCATCGAGCGCAAGCCGCTGTGATAGTTGTGTATCCGCAAGTGACCTGGGCAGGTAATCGCTGAAAGCGCGATTGGCATACAGATCCGCCAACGCAAAGTTATCCAGTGTTGCTGAGATCCCGAGTGCGCGTGGTGTGGATTCCTGCAGATCAAAGCACAATAAGGAAGGTGCAAGTTCCCAGCATGAATTGGCAACATCAATTGTATCGCGAGCCAGAACCAGCGCAGTTGCAGGCTGTTGTTTTTCCCAATTCCCGATTCCAGAATCAAGGTTGGCGGCGTTGATAACACCTTCCCAGCGCAAGTTGGCGAAATCGGAGAAGCCACCTGAGGCAACGATGGAAGCCGTGCCAAGGCTTGAGTCAATCTCGATGTTCAGGTTATGTGACTCGACACTACCGTTTATTTGCAGTGCAGCGAGATTGATGCCTGGTTCCTGAGCACCGGAAGCAAAAAGGATGTCTTGCAAGCGCACATCTGCACGCAGTTGTTGTCTGGTTCCCGTCATCTCAAGCGTCATATTGCCTGCGGATACGGCACCGCTTTGCAGATTCTCTACCCGCAATGATGCAGAAATCGCTGGATTATCGGGCGCGCCATCGATTTGACCGCTGCCGAATGCGGCACCGGAGGTCCCGCTCAGCAATTGTTGCAGTTCGGGAACAGTCAAGTGCCAATTGAGATGGATCTCATCCTGATACTCGCCGCTCAGTAAAATTTCATTGGCGATGGTATTCAGGCGCAATTCTTCTATTTGGACTGCTGTGCCGATTGCACCGACTGCAGCCGCACCGGTTAATTCATAACCATTCGTAATACCCCTGAATGCATCGATGACCAGACGAATATTCGGTTCATTATCCACCATGGAAATACTCACGTTGCCGTTGGCAGCAACGTCTGTCAGAGCAATTGCTTCTGTTATTGCGTCAGGGAGAGCAGCAGCAAAGTACTGCAGTGGGTCCATTGCATTCACATCGAAGCGGTACGAACTCGCAAACGGCGCCGTCAACTCCGTTTGCCCGGAAGCAGAGAGAATACCCGTTGCCGTTTGCAAGGAGGCAGTTGTGAGGTGCAGCGAAGTATCCACCAGTGTCCCACTTGCGGTTAGCGTCGACTCTGGTAGCAGCGGCCCGCGCACATCGCCTTGCAGTCTCAGGGCCAGCTCGCCGTCCTCCCAGTCAGTCACCAGCGAGAGATTGCCAAAAAGGTAATCAGCGGCTTCAGGAAATGGCAGGCGCAGGGTATCAATGCTGTGGGTGAATTGCAGACTGAGCTCGGAGGCAAGCAATGGCGAAAATACGCTTCCGCTACTGTGGATGGATTCTGGCGCGAGCAATTCGTGCTCAATGATCAGGTTTTTCAAGTCACCTGTTATTGCAGCACTACCAACTGCGAGGTTGTAGTCAGAGAATAGCGTGCCCTGATATTCCCAGTTGACTGACGCGAGCATGGGGATATCTCCCTGCAAGCTGGCCTGCGCGCTCAAATTCACGATTGCATTGAATGCCTCGAGACGTAATTCATCAACACCAAGATCCACTCCATTCAATTCTCCGCCAAGTGACAACTTCTCAATCTGCATTTCCTGTTCTGGCATAACAAGAGTTATATCCGAAGCAGACAGACTGCCGACGGCAATACTCACAGGCAGCGGCTGAATGCGCAGTAGACTGAGAGGGTCGCTCAAGGCTGCGTCTGTCTCGCGGGAGGCAGGTAATTCGATGCGCAAGCCAGCAATCTCGAGCTCCGACACGTAAAAACTCCCGGATAGAAGGGAATACGGGTTCCATTCAGCCCGCACGGATGTGGCCGAGACTCTTGCAGCAGGAAAATCGATCGCCATATCGCTGATTGTCAGGCCTCGCAACAAGTTGCCGCTAATGTTGCCGTTTTCCAGAACCATTCCATCCAGCGCGTTAACCTTGTCCAGCAGGAGCTGCACTACCTGACGACTGGCAGTTTCAGTAATCAGTGCCAGACTGGCGACACTGAGCAACAACAGAACGAGTGTGAGTAACACTGACAGAGAGATCAGACAGGCGCGCCAGAGTTTCAGGCCAACACTGCTCATAAATCCGGCCCCATGGTCACGTGCAGGCGCAGCTTGCTGTCTTCGTCCAGTGCTGATGCCAGGTCGACCCGGATCGGCCCGATCGGTGACAACCAGCGGATACCCAAACCGATGCTTTGATTCAGCTTGTAATCGTCCCAGTCGTTGAAGGCATTACCGACATCGGTGAACAGTGCCATCTTCCAGTTGTTGGCTACCGGGAAATCGTACTCCACGCCTGCAGACACCGCGTGTTTGCCACCCTCAACCTCACCGATAGCATTGGTTGGCCCCAATGACTGGTACCGGTATCCACGCACGCTCTGGTCACCACCGCTGAAGTATTTCAATGACACCGGCAGCTCAAAAAGATCATCGACCAGCGAAGTACCCACATCGAATTTGAACAGGAAGCGTCCGGGTCCAATACTCTCGATCAGTTTGCCGGATAGGTTCAGCTGTAAAAATGTGGTGGTAGACAGCAGGTCGCTGGAAGCCCCACTCAATTGCGCAAATAAGCGCCAACCACGTGTTGGGTAGAGTGCATCGTCGGCGCTGGTGCGGCTGATGTTGACACCGGCAAGCAGGATATCGGCAACCTGTACATCCTCATTCAGGGTGTAATCATCGTGTTGATAATTGGTGAAATAGTTTTGTTGCCAGTTGAACGAGTTGATGAAACTGTAGGACACGGCAAGTCTGGTGGTCAGGTTCTGGTAGGTGTCATTGTCTTCGCGCAGAAAACCACTGGAAATCTGCAGGCGCTCCGTGACCGGATTCGTCATGGGAATCAGGTAGGTCGCAGCCAGATTTTGCTGCAGTGGGGATGCGCCGGAGCGGACATCCAGCTTGTGACCGGCGTCATTCAGATAGCGGTCTTCATAGTCCAGGCGCACGCGCGGACCAATGTCGGTGGTCACGCCCACTCCCGCTGCGTACTCATGCTGTGGCCGCATTCGCAACCCAACTTCAATCGGTACACGTTGTGCGGTGGCTTCGTTCAATGATGGCGTTACTGTCACTTCGCCGAAGTAGAGGCTTTCATTCAGGGAATTGCGCAGCTCGATCAACGCTTCTGCAGAATAAAAGGAGTCGCTGCTGAATTTGATATAGCGTCGGATAAAGTCGTACGACAATTCTTCCAGCGGCGCGATATTTATTTGCCCGAAGCGATAGCGTTCACCCGGCGAAAAATCAATGACAATTTCAGCGGAATTGGTTTCCAGGTCGAGCAGCAGTTGCGAACTTGCAATGCGTGCAGCAAAAAATCCCTGTTCAACGGCCGCTGCACTCAAGTCTGACTTAATACGTTCGTAGGCAGCATGATTAAGCACATCACCACTGCGTATTGGCAGTGTCCCTGATGAGCGCACAAACAAGGATTGCGAAGAATCGATATTGATCGCGATATTGGCGACAGTGACTGGTTCTCCAGGTACAACCGCAATCGTGAGAGTCCAACACTCTGCAGTACGGGTGATGGTCAACTCGCTGGTGAGCTGGTAATAGCCCAGCGCGCGGCTCGCGCGCTGCAAGTTTTGCCGTATGCCAGGCAAGGACTGATTCAACCGCGCAGGGGAGGTGTCACAAGCAAGTCCAGTGAGAGAGACAAGCGCGTGAATATTGCGCTCGAGATCAGCTGGGGCTCCTGATACCTGCAGGAGTGGCGAGGTTTGCTGCGCTTTGACCGGACTCAGAAACAGCAGAGTGAATACCAGTATGAGCAGCAAGCCGAATCTGAATAGTGAAAAACGGAGTCTGGGCATGTGCTGAATTGTACTGCCGGACACTTGAAGCGGCCTGATTGGGACTGACTGGTATGAACTCACAGAGCCTGCAAAGCAATTATAAATCGGGTCTGATAACCGGAAAGGTAACCCTTGAGGCTCTATTAGACCAGATATCCGCCAGAATGATTTGGCCGGGATCAAAATACTGGTGTCAAAACACAATAGAAAATTGGTGCCAGGAGAAGCGCTTGAGTACGCCTGAAAAAGTCGATTTACCAGCTGGTCCAGTCATTCACGTCGCCATCGCGGCAACTTGCTGGCACATATTGCATACGCGTGATGACATTGTTCACTGTGCAGCGAAACGCCAGAGTATTATTCGGCAGCAGTTTCACCTGCATATGGATTCCAATATCCGAATTCTGCCATTCCGGTAAGCGATAAGCGCGCAGGGCAATCACCCGGTTCGGGCCCTTGGGATGGTATTCGATCTGCTCCCACATATCATGCGGCCTGCCAAAAAGTGTCTGGTAGGAGTAGAAGGGTCCACCATAAACTTCGCCGTCAGCAACCGGCGCTCCGGGGATGGTCGTACTCAACTGATTATTTTCACTGAAATCTGTACTGATGCGGGTTCGCAACTCGCCAAGCAATAGCACACCTTCGCTCACCTTGGCCTGCACTGAGTAGTCTCGATAAACCGGCATGGCAATACTGGCGAGTACGCCGAGCAGCGCTGTCACAGTCAACAGTTCCATGAGAGTAAAGCCCGATTGGCGACGCCGAGGAGAGAATAGTTTCATAGCACCAGAATCGGAACGGGATTGTTTCTTGTTACAAAAATGTCGGTGTAGCCCAGCATTTGCGGACTGGGGTGGCGCACGATGATGTCGTTATCCTGACGCGCGATAATATAGGGCAGACTCTGTTCCGGGCAGCGCAGCGATTCTCCGGGTTCTTCGCCACTCTTGAGCACTTCTGCGATTTCCCAGAATATTTGTACACAGCTCTGGATTTGGTCGAGCTGGCGTTCTTCGGCGGCCACTTCCTGCGGGCTCAGCGCCGCAGCTGCACCAAAATTGGAAGAAAGCTGAATACCGATAAAGACAAAGCAGCCAAAGATTCCCGCGACGTGCATGCCATCCCAGATTTTGGAGCGAGGCTTGCGTTTGCGTGCCTCGGCGGGAGTCTCGAGATTCAGCGACTTGCCTTCTTCGAGCAATTTGCTCATCGAGGTTGAGTTGGTACGCCGCGGCGACTTCGCTTTGGCTCCGGCTGCAGCGCCAGCTCCAGCTCGCGAAGCAAACAGGTCAGACATAGCCACGGAATTGACGCAGCGATCACACAGCACTGTCGTTGCAGTGTAATTTGAGCATACGCCACAAATGGGGATCTCGCAGATGCCACATTGCGCGGTAGCTTCCGCGGCGGGGTGGTGTTCACATCTCAAAAGCGGGGTTCTCCAATCTCACAACACCAATCTCACAACACCAATCTCACAACATCGATCTCACAACACCGATCTCACAACACCAGTCTGACAACGCACGCTTAACAACACTTGCCTGACAACACCCGCAAACTGGACGGAATTTGAGGAAACGGGAATCAGTTTAGCCTATCGAATTGACGAGTAACATATTCCTACAAATAAAACTTTGGGACACTCTATCAGAATACGGAGTTTCACTTTTCCGACATGAGAGCCATTACAGCGCCGGCGGGATCCTGAATTACACAGAAGTTGCTGCCGCCCATTCGACGCGGCCCGTCAAGAATCTTGCCGCCGTGCCGGGTACACTGCGCCGCACTCTCTGCAATATTCGCCACGCGCACATAGATCAGCCACTGGCTGGGTAGATTGCGATTCATGCCCCGCGCATGACAAACCCCTGCTACTGCGTTTTGGGTGCCAGGCATGTTCATGCAGAAGTCATCGTAAGATCCCATTGGCACATCCGAACTGGTCCACCCGACCACTGATTTATAAAAATTACGCAGATGACCAGCGTCGGGCACCGTCAGATCGATCCATTCTATGCGGCCGATGTTTGCTGGTTTTTCTTCAGGCTTTTCTGCATCTGCTGCCGATGGGTCTATTTCGTTCATGTCATTCGTTGCTCAGTGGGTGACTGCGGATTCAAATAGCCGGTGCAGCAGCCTGCTAGTTCGGCAGGCTGAATACATACAGTGCGTTGCCGTTAGAGGGTGCAAGGATATCCGGCGACACAACGCCGGGCACGGTTCGAGGACTTACGCCAGCAGCGCCGGTGCCGGTCGTCACGGCGATATATTGCTTGCCATTGACCGCAAAACTCACTGGATGACCCTGCACTGAAGTACCGAGTCGGGTTTCCCAAAGAATTTCACCCGTGAGAGCGTCAAAGGCGCGGAAACGGCGATCCAGATCACCGACGAATACGAGATTACCAGCGGTAGAAATCGTCCCGGTCAGGAATGAGGCGCGCTGTTCGTAACTCCAGACTTCCTGCATGCTGTCTATATCATATGCCGCAAGCTTGCCCAGATTGCCATCAGAGCCTGGCATCTCAAACCAGCGCCGGTTCGCCGCCGTGCCACCAGCTCCTTCCGTCAATGGAACTTCCCGCGCCGCGATTTCTCCACAGGTCTGGCTGAGCGGAATAATCAGGCGACCGGATGGCGAGTGATAGGTCATTGAATGCCAGTCTTTGCCACCGGCCGTACTGGGGCAGGCTGAAATCCACTGGTCAATCTGGGCATTCATAATATCGTCGCGGTAGGTCACCGCACCTGTTACCGGGTCAACGTTGGTGAAGGCATTCTGGAAGATAGTTTCCAGATGACTGACGAATTGGCCGGTTTCCCGATTGTGTTTCCACAGAATGCCATGTTTGCCGATTGAGAAGACCAGTTTGTCGTTGCCGCGATCGATCAGCACGCGCTCAAAAACTTCGTCCAGGTCCAGTGCCTCAGCTGGCACGTGCTGGAAGAACCAGTCAAGTTCGCCATTGTCTACATTGATTGCCACGGTGGAATTGGTGAACAGTCCGGCGTCGTAGATTGAAAGGCCGCGACTGGCAGGCATCCAGGGTTTCTGCTGGGCAGTACCCCAATAGGTTATCTTTGCTTCAGGATCGTAGGTGCCTGTAATCCAGGTTTCACCCCCGGCACGGAACAGGTCATCAATATCACCCCAGGTATCTCCACCGGGTTGACCGGATTCGGCAATCGTGTTGAAGCGCCATAACAATGCTCCTGTGTCGGCATCATAGGCACTGATGAAACAAGATTCCGCGATATAACGTGCGCAACCAGCCAAACCCTGAATCACCTTGCCGTCGGCAACGATCGGTCCGCTGGAGTTCTCGAAGCCCTGGCTGCTGTCGGCAATCTGGGTTTCCCACACTTTCTCGCCAGTACGGGCGTCAAGTCCAAGCAGGCGGGCGTCAGTCGTGGCATGGATTATCTTGTCGTTGTAGATGGCAATATTGCGCATGTCCTGGGTGTTGGCGGGGCCCGCGCGATGTTCCCAAATCAGTTCGCCACTGACGGCGTCCAGTGCCTGCACGATATTGCCTGAGTTGATCAGGTAGATGGTGCCGTTGTAAACCAATGGTGCTGGTTCGGAATCACCGTTGTGCATGCTCCATACCCATTGCAATTCCAACTCATCCACATTGGCAGTATTGATTTCTTCCAATGGGCTATAGCTCCAGGCCTGATAATTGCGCCGGAGCATGGGCCAGTCACCAGGAGCGGGGTCAGTGAGCATAGCATTTGTTATCGGTACAAAATTCTCGACCGTGCCCGTTACGGTAACACCCACCGGAGCGGGCGGCTGTTGATTTGGAGTAGCGGCTGGAGTGGCACCGGCTATGAGATTGGCAGCCATGGAGTAACTGGCGTCGCTGGCAATTGCCGGATTGCTCGGTGCAACTCCATTGTTGCGCATAATGTGAGCGACGATATTCAGGTAATCGTCATCACTGAGTTCAGCTGTGCCACCGGGGGGCATATTGGCTTTGATGTTATTGAAAAGCGCGGCCGGCGACTGTGATCCCCAGCGCGAGAGAAAGCCGGTGCCGCTTAAAACTGGCGCGAGAGTGGTGCCTTCAAGCGCCGCGCCGTGACAGGCGGAGCAATTGCCAGAGTAAGCAGTGGCTCCGGCGTCAGCTTGAGCGGTGAAAGTAATTGCCTGCGCTTCTGGGGTTGGTACCGTCTCGCTTTCACCGGAGCAGGCACTCAGCAACAACGCCGCTATGCTCAGGGATATTAATGTGCGCTGTTGTCTGGCTCTTTTTGGAAATCTAGTTGGGCAAGCTGAAAACATAGATTGCATTTCCCGATTGTGGATAGGTAATTTCCGGAGCTACCAGAGCTGGCACCTGCCGTGGGCTTGTACCACCAAGTGCTGCAGTTACCGCAATATATTGTTTGCCATCAATGGCGAAGGATACCGGATGTCCCTGCACTGAAGTGCCAAGTCGGGTTTCCCACAGTTTTTCGCCGGTGCGCACATCGAATGCCATGAAGCGGCGATCGAGGTCTCCGACAAACACCAGATTGCCTGCCGTGGAAATCGTGCCGGTGTGAAAAGAGGCACGTTGCTGGTAATTCCAGACTTCTTCCATAGTATCGACGTTATAAGCGCCGAGCTTGCCGAGATTGCCGTCAGTGCCGGGCATCTCAAAAAACAACCGGCTTGACGCGAGTCCGCCACCGCCTTGCACCAGCGCAACTTCACGCGCCGCATTCTCCAGACAAGTCTGGCTGAGCGGTGCAATCATGGTGCCAGTCGGTTCGTGATAGGTCATGGAATGCCAGTCCTTGCCGCCAGCGCTGCTGGGGCAGGCCGATGTCCACTCATCCAGCTTCGCATTCTGGATATCTTCCCGGTATGTCACCGCCCCGGTCTCGGGATCGATATGCGTGAACGCATTCTGGAACACGGTTTCCTTGAAGCCTTTGAACTGCCCGCTGACACGGTCGTTTTTCCACAGGATGCCATACTTGCCCAACGAGAAGACGAGTTTCTCATCGCCGCGATCAACCAGCACTCGCTCGAAAACTTCGTCCAGGTCCAGGGCTTCTGCCGGTACGTGCTGGAAAAACCAGTCGAGTTCCCCAGTATCGGTGTTCACAGCCACTGTCGAATTGGTAAACAGGCCCGCGTCGTGAATGGTCAGATGCCGGCTCACAGGCACCCAGGGCTTTTGCTGAGCAGTTCCCCAGTAGGTAATTTTCAGCTCGGGATCATAGCTGCCAGTTATCCAGGTTTCGCCACCAGCGCGGAATATATTGGGCAGCTCACCCCAGGTGTCGCCACCCGGTTCGCCTTCATTCGCAATTGTGTTGAAGCGCCACTCGAGTTCGCCCGTGTTCGCATCGTGGGCACTGATATAACAGTCCTCGGGAATGTAGCGTGCACAGCCTGCGAGTCCGAGGATTACTTTGCCATCGGCCACAATCGGACCACTGGAATTGGAAAAGCCCTTGCTGGCATCGGCGACTTCAGTTTCCCACACCAGTTCGCCGGTGCGGGCATCCAGAGCCAGCAGACGCGCATCAGTCGTGGCCTGGATAATCTTGTCGTTATAGATCGCAATATTGCGCATGTCCTGGCGGTTGGCCGGGCCGGACCAGCGTTCCCAGATCAGTTCGCCGGTCTTGCCATCGAGGGCCTGGATCACGTTGCCAGGATTGATCAGGTAGACGATGCCGGCATACACCAGCGGTGCTGGCTCGGAATCTCCCTCGTGCATATTCCACACCCATTCCAGCGCAAGATTTGCCACGTTGCCCGTGTTGATCTCATCCAGCGGACTGTAGCTGTGGGCGTCATACGTGCGCCTGATCATGGGCCAGTCGCCATCAGAGGGGTTCTCCAGCATGGCATCCGTCACTGGAACAAAAGCGGGTACGACACCGTTGAAGGTAATTCCCTGGGGAGAAGGTGGTGTTGCGCGTTCGCGTTGCGCCACCACTCGCGAAATCGACTCGGCGATCGTGAAATCGGAATCCGCCGTGAGAGCGGTCGGTACCGTGTCGACTCCGTTAACGCCCAGAATATGGGCGACGATATTCAAGTAATCCGTGGGCATGATGCTGGTATTGCCCCCGGGTGGCATATTCGTCTGGATATTACTGAGCAGCAAATTCGGAGACTGTGTCCCCCAGCGCAACAGAAAATCGGGACCGGATAACAGTGGCCCGAGGGTAGTGCCTTCCAGATTGGCGCCATGGCAAGCTGCGCAATTCGCAGCGAACACGGTTGCGCCTGCTGCAGCCTGTTCGTCAAAAGTATTGGCATTGGTGGTGCTGACGCTGTCGGGTGTTGGGTTTGGCTCAGAAGTCGGGCCGCAGGCGCCAAGACCCAGAACCAGACCTAAACCAAGGGTTAATCCCAATCCGAGCTTTCGAGTCCTGGTGCCGACAATGAACTGCATTAGGCTTGCCTCTTTATTATTGTGACTATTTTGAATCAGAACGTTTCCGGGTGTGCTCAGCGCAGAAAAATCCAGCCACGTAATTCCCCGGATGGATTATTGGCTGAGTGAATTTGCACATAGAGTTCATTTTTCTTCAGGGCGGCAACTTGCTCAGCCGTCAGTTCCAGAGTCGCAGTGACCTCGCCAGCTGCAGCAGCAGTGACCTCCAGTTGCTGAGCAACCGGACCGGGCTGGGCCGGGGGACCATTGTGAAGATGTGCCATGGTTGCAGCGGAACTCATACCGGAGAAATTGCCGCTGACGGTCAGCGTGGTGCCGCTCAGAGTTAGGATTACTTCACCCTGACCGGTGATGGTATTCACGGTCTGCGGTGATACCGGCATCGGGGACAATCGCGCCCGATAGGTCTCGGTTTGGGCTTGTAAACTGGTGGTGAGGAACAGGCTGCAGAGAAGAATTAGTGCTTTGGAGCAGGGCTTCATAATGACCTCTGATTATTTACAACGTGACAGCTAACATGCCGCAAATGCCCTGCCAATGCAATTGTCAGACAGGGCATAGCCAAACTCGCAGCGACCTGCAGGATGCAGCCATTTCTGGCGTGGTGTTTAACTCAATTGGTTTAGCTCAATTTGCAGCAGTCAATCACTGGCACTGGAAGTTGGCGGCGATCCAGTTAGCTGGATCGTTTTTACCGCGCTGTTGTTCACTTCGCTGCTGTTCACTGCGCTGGGGCCCTACATAACGTGCGCGCTGAGGAAAGGGGCACAGGAGTCTCTCATTGTCCACGACCCCATTGCTGCTATGGCTAGCCTTGATAGTCGCAGGCGCCACCCCTTTCTCCACCCAGTCCACCAGCGGTAGCAGTTTGTCCCAGGTGTTGGGTCCTGGGCCGCCGCCGCAATGACCCATGCCGGGTGCGAGAAACAGGCGAGCATGATCGTTGGCGGCACCGAAACTGCCTGCAAAGGTGGTATCCACCATGGCAGTGAAGTAATCCACGGTGGCGCGGGCGACCGAGAGAGCGTCAGTCAATCCGTGATAAACAATCAGCTTGCCACCGCGATCTTTCAGAAAGCTCGACACGTCCGGGTCAGTGGCATCCATGATCGAGCTCATGAGTTGTGCCTTGCCATCCGCAAAATCCTGGATATCGAAATCCAGCCAGTGATATTCCGGATTCATGCCGCTGCGTCTGGCCTGATAGTGAATATTCGCCAGATCAGGAATGGTGACTCCGGGATCTTCCTCGTAGAAAAGATAGTTCACATGATCGCCAGCCGGACCACTCAGCATGCCTGGTGTCATACCATTGCGCGCAGTGGGCAGGAACAGGTTGATCCAATCCAGTTCTGAGCCAGGCAGCTTGCCCGGATAAATGCTGTTGCCCGCGGTGTCGACCGGGCCACGGTAAAAATTGGTGATTGCCTGTATCTGGCTATCAGTAAAGCACGAGCTAGCATCCGTAGAATTCGCGCATTGGTAATCCGCAAGATCCACCGCTGGGTCGATTGCGCAGGCCAGGGGGTCGTCGATCACACCGTCACGAATTCCATCAGTGGCATCGCATTTTTCTAGCACGACCCGGTTGAGAATACTCACCAACTCGACGTTCTCCCGGCTGCCGTCGCCATCTGCATCGACGGCAAGATTGCCTGCGTAATCATCTTTGGCAAATTGCTGCAGATGCCACACCCCAGCGGCGTTCATCGCCTGGTAAAAATTCACCGGCGCGCCGGCGACAATGCCATCGAAATCATCCGGGAATCGTTGCGCCTCTATGAGCCCTTGGCGGCCACCTGTGGAACAGCCCTCAAAATAAGAGTATTGCGCGGGGCGCTCGTAGTAGTGATTTACCAGGGCCTTGCCAGCGAGAGTCGTGAGATGGATCGCCCGATAACCGAAATCGATTTCAGATTGGCGATTGTTGAAGCCAAACGCGGAACCCGGTTCGGTCGCACTGTCGTGTCCGGTATTGCTGTTGGTGACGGCATAACCTTCAGCAACGCGGTGATTGGCAAAATCCAGATCACCATCCTTGCCACCATCTCCCCATTGCAGGAAGCGGCCATTCCAGTTTGCGGGTAGCGGCAACTGCGCATGAAAATGAATCGCCGGGGCAATAATGCCGCGCACATAACAATACGGCTGGTCGGCTTCCGTGTTTTCACGCAGCTCCGCAAAAGTAATGGTCAGGTCGGCGACAGTGCTGAGTGCTGCACAATCATCGGCTACCGATGTGCTGGTGTTTTGCGCATTTGCGTTTACAGCGAGGGAGAGCAGCAGGACCAGCATGCTGCAAGCGGTTGTACTGCGAGAACTCACTATACGGTCACCCTTTGCCAATCTATCTGGACATATCAATTGTTAGTTTTTGTTTAGCGTCAGCTAGCGGAGTTGTTGAGAAAGTAAATCGGAAGTTTCTGGAGCTCTTGTTTCTGGTCCTTGAAAGGTGAGGAAAAACAGCTAATAAAACCAAGCTTTTCGACACCCCGCTGTGCAAATCCAGATTTATCAGAATCAGGTCTTTTAAAATCAACAGCCCCCCCCAGTCCAACCAGCCATTCAAGCCCAATAGTGCAGCGATTTCTCGTGGTGCGCAATGTCTGGACAGATAGCCGTCGCAGGCAAACATACAGGCCATGGGGCGAGACTTTACCCGCGCGCGATTTCCTGTTGTAGTTCTCCGCATGGAACCAGGGGAGACATGCTTGTGTGTGGACGCTTCAACCTGATCGACAGTCCGGAGATCCAGTGGCTGTGCCAGACTCTGGGAATCAGCCTGTATGCGGATTCCTTTAAAGGTGATATCGCGCCGGGTGGCAATATTGCCATCATTCATGAGGTGGCAGGTGAGCGCAAAGTTTCAGTCGCAACCTGGTGGTTATTTCTGGACACTGACACGCTCAAGCCAAACTATAAATACGCAAGTTTCAATTCGCGCTCAGACAAACTCGACGTAAAACGATCACTCGCCTATCGGCCCTATCGTGAATCGCGCTGCCTGATCCCTGCCAGTGCATTTGGGGAAGGACTGAGCGACAAGAATACCTATCACAAGATTGAGCTGGAAAACTTGGCAATTACTTTTGGCGGTGTCTACAAAACCCACTTCCGGCAAGACACCGGAGAACTCATGTATTCCGCCTCTATTGTTACGCTTCCCCCCTTGTTGCCGCAGTGGGAGCATATTCATCCGAATTCCATGCCGCTGATGATTGATTTCGAAAATGCAGCACTCGTTGCAAAATGGCTGGACCCTGAATTTCAGGCAGTCGAGGAATTCGCGGAATTATTGCAACCCCGTGTGAGACACCCGATGAAGGTTACCCGCATCGACAAACCCAGCAAATGGAACCCCATTGCTGAAAGTTTTATGATCGTTGCCTGACAATATTCTCCCATTAAAGGACACCCCATAGAAGGACACCGCGCTATGAAGCGACGGCATGCACAACGGATTCTGACTCTGCTTTGTCTCTTCGCAGTCTCTGCGCGAATCTTTGCCGCTGAACAGATCGACTACCCCGCTGTGGCCGCCGACCCGTCATTCGCCGATGTGCTTGCACTGGATTACTCCGAGCCCGATCAGAAGCTTGTCTACGGTACAGCGCAACCGGATTTGCATTACGGCCTGTTATGGTTACCTGCAGGGTCTGATACGACCAATTCTGCACAGGCGCCGCTGGTCGTTTTCATTCACCGCAGATGTTGGCTCAATTCGTTTGACGTGTCCCATATCTATGCGATAAGTGCGCCGCTGGCGCAAGCCGGTTACGCAGTGTGGTAACTGGAGTATCGGCGCACCGGCGGCAGCGGGGGAGGCTGGCCGGGGCGCTATGAGGATACCAATGCGGCCAGACGGGCAATGGCCGCTCTTGCGCATCCCTGCGCCCGCGGCATACCGTACATCTT
>SXGR01445992.1_pt1 | contig 23705 bp, 16 predicted proteins | sample 3174711 | NCBI WGS metagenome assembly SXGR01 (sample SAMN11356860, study PRJNA531348) | freshwater metagenome | isolation source: freshwater sample F1-60 | place: China: Fuxian Lake, Yuxi | collected 2017-12-25 | reverse complement strand
CCCGGCGATCGCGCCGACGAGGTCGCGGTACATGCGCACGAGGAACAGGCTCAGCACCTTGCCGGCGCCGTATGGCGTGATCGGCGCGATCGGCGTCGTCTCCGACTGCGGCGACTCGTTCGGGCGTCCAAACACCTCGGCGGAGGCCGCCTGAAAGAAGCGAATCGAGCGGTCGATGTTGACGATCGCGTCGAGGAAGGCCGAGGTCGAGGTGGCGGCCATCTCGACCGTGGGCGTCGGGTGCAGCCAGGAGTCGGGGACGAAGGAGGAGGCGGCGAGGTGGAAGATCATCGTGGGACGGTGGTTCTCGACCGCGGCAACGACGGAGCTCGCATCGCAGAGGTCAAGCTCCACCATCCGCACGCGATCCTGGAGTCCGGTGAGGTTCGGATACGCAGCCGCGTCCCCCGGACGCTCCACGCCGAGCACTTCCACACCGGCGGCGATCAGGTGCTCGCAGAGATACGAGCCGTCCTGCCCGCCGACCCCCGTGATGAGTGCTCGAGCGGTCACGTGGCTGCAGGATACCGATGTGAGCACCACGCGAACCCCGCGGCGTCTGTGGGTGGATCGACGATGATGACGCTTATGCCCGACCCTGCTGCCACCGCCGACACCCCGCAGGACGACATCCTCCGCAGCGCCGAAGCCGGCGGGCAGGTCATTCGCGGCGGGATGGTCCGCGCGGGCGGATACGGCATCAGCATCCTGCTCAGTGTCGCGATCTCGGCGATCCTGCTCCGCCATCTCGGCGTCGAGCAGTTCGGCCAATACGGGACCATCGCGGCCATCGCCGGGATCGTCCTCGGCATCACCGACGCCGGACTGACGTCGATCGGTGCCCGCGAGCTTTCGCTCCTGCCCATCGGATCGCGGCGCGAGCGCCTCGCATCGACGCTGCTGGTGGTGCGGTTCATCACCACCACCTTGGGCGTACTGATCGCCATTGCGTTCGCGTGGATCGCCTACTCCAGCACGCTCAGCCTCGGCATGGCCCTCGTCGGTGTGTCGGTGATCCTCATCAGCATCCAGTCGATGGCCACCGTGTCGCTCTTCGTCTCGCTTCGGGTGATACCGCTCACGGTGTTCGAAGTGGCTCGGCAGGTCATGACGCTTGTCGCGATCGCCGCTCTGGCGTTGGCGGACCTGGGTCTCGTGCCCTTCTTTGCCGTCCAGATTCCGATCGCGGCGCTCCTGCTGGCCGCCACGCTGATTTACGTGCGCCAGACGTTCGCGCTCTCGCTCGTCGTCGACTGGGGCATGATCCGCGACGTCGCCCGCAAGACGCTACCGATGTCGGCCGCCGTGGCCATGAACATCCTATACCTCGGAGCCATGGTGGTCGTGGTATCGCTGATCAGCACCGACTACGACACCGGACTGTTCGTGACGTCCGCGCGGATTATGGAGGTCCTGATCCTGCTCCCGGGCATCACGATGAACCTCGCGCTGCCGATCCTGTCGGTCGCGAGTTCCGAGGATCACGCACGTCTGAGCGCGGCGTTGCAGAAGATGGTCGAGGTCGGTTTCCTCGTCTCCGGCACGATTGTGATGGGAATCATCGTGATGGCGCCGGCGATCGTCACGCTCCTCGGCGGCCCTGCGTACGAGCCCGCCGGTTCCATTCTGAGAATCCAAGTGCTCGCGATCATCGGAGCGTTCCTCACGCAGACCATGCAGTACGCCCTGATCTCGCTGCATCGCCAGCGTGTCCTCGTGATCACGAATGCCGTGGCGCTCCTCGCCGTCATCGGCTTCGGCGCGTTCCTCACCCTGCAGTTCGGGCCGCATGGGGCTGCCGCCGCGGTCGTCATCGCCGAGGCCCTGCTCGCCGTGTCGATGTGGATCGCGCTCCACCGCAGCGCACCGGATGTGCACCTGAACCTGCGGTTCCTCCTCCGACTCAGCGTCGCCGTTGCAGCCGGCCTCACGGTCGGGCTGGCTATACCGATCACCCCGTGGGTCACGGGACCCCTCGGTGTCACGACCCTGCTCGCCGTGTCATTCGTGCTACGCGTGTTCCCGCCCGAGCTATTCGTGGTGGCCTTCAGTCCCGTCATGGGTCACGATGGGGCTCGCGCATTCGTCACCAGGAGGTACGGCGCGTGAGCAAGCCCCGAGTTGTTGTGGTTCGCGGCCATCAGGCCAACCTGATGGAACTGCGCGCGTGGGAGCATCTGCGGGACGAGTTCGACATCACGGTACTGGCGACGAAGCGCGGAGCCCGCGATATCGCCGGTCTTGACGTGCCGCAGCGCATCGTTTCCACGCGCCGAGATCTCTTGCCCACGGGCGGCATCGGCGATCTGGCCGTCCACCTTCCCGGCGACGGCTATCGCGACCTCGAAGCTGCCCTTACGGGGGCTGACATCGTCCACAGCGCCGAGCTCGGGCCGTGGCTCAGTGCCCAGCCGGCGAAGCTGAAGGCGCGCTTCGGCTACCAGCTGGTGCTGACGTACTGGGAGACGATCCCGTTCCACCACGCCTATCGCACGAAGCGTGCCGGCGTGAACCGGGATCTGACGTTGGCAGCCGCCGACCTCTTCCTGCCGACGACGGAGCGCTCCGCGCACTGCCTGCGGCTCGAGGGCGTCGACGATGCGCGCATTCAGGTCTGCCCTCCCGGGATCGACACCACGCGCTTCCAGATTCCGCGCCTCCCCACCGACCCGACCTCGCCGGTGATCCTCTCGCCCGGTCGCCTTGTCTGGGAAAAGGGCCACCAGGACGTCATCCGTGCAGTTGCGGCACTGACCCGCGGCCTCGTCACGCGCACCGACGGATCGCGCCTTGCACCGAGGCTGGTGATCGTCGGCGGTGGCTCGGACGAGAAGCGCTTGCGCCGCTACGCGGCCGATCTCGATCTGCGGGATGCCGTGGAGTTCCGCAACCACGTGCCGTACGCGGAGATGCCTAGCCTCTTCGCGGGAGCTGCCTGCATGGTGCTCGGCAGCCTCCCGCTGTGGCACTGGGAGGAGCAGTTCGGGCTCGTACTGGCGGAGGCCATGGCCGGCCAGACGCCGATCGTCGCGGCGCGATCCGGTGCCATCCCGGAGGTCGTGCAGGACGCCGGCGTGTTCTTCGACCCCGGCGACTGGATGCAGCTGGCACGGGTGCTCGCCGCCGGGCCGCTCGCACATCCACCGCTGAACACGGCCCCGCGCCCCGATCTCGTCGAGGCGTTTTCGTCGGAACAGTACGCTCGGCGCATCGGCGAGGCCTACCGTCGCGTGCTCGCGAAGTAGCGTCGACTACTGGAAGTGCGCAGGGCCGCGCCCGCGCAGTCGATCGAACGTCGAGCCCCACTGGGATTTGAGCCCAGTGCGGACATCGACGCCCACTGGCGTGGTCGCGGTGCTCTGGGGCCGCCCCTTGCCCACCGCGACTCCCCGCCGTCGCGCGCGCAGAGGGGCGAGCTCGCGTCGCGCCACTGCGTGGACGGCGAGCGCCGGCCAGTCAAGCATGGCCGTGGCCGCGGCCGTGACCGGGCCTCGACGCATCACGGAGTACTTCCCGACGATGAACCCGCGTCCGAAGGCATCGAGCTCGCGCATCCTCGGCGACATCGCCCCGGTGGTCGCTCCGTGCGCGTGAATCGCCCGCGCCTTGGGGGCAATGGCGCATCGCCATCCTGCAGCGTTGAGTCGAACGGCGAGGTCGACATCCTCCCAGTACGCGAAGAGCGTCTCGTCGAACCCGCCGACTCCAAGAAAGGCCTCCGTACGGTAGGCACCCGCCCCGCCACACGGGCCGAGCGGCGGCGTCTCCAACCCGTCGAGTACTGTCACATCGCAATTCCCGAGGTAATCCCACGAGCGCAGCGTGCGATCGAGCACCAACCCCGCGGTATCGATCCGTCCCGGATCGGCCTCCTGCAGCAGGACGCCGGCGACCATGCCAACCGTGCTGTCGTGAAGAGGCTCGGTGATACCCGTGATGAACTCCGGCTCGCACACGACATCGTTGTTGATGAAGACCAGTACGTCTCCCGTCGCAACGGCCACGCCAGCGTTCACGGCTCGCCCGAAACCCAAGTTCTCCGTGTGCGTCGACACGATCGCCTTGGGAAATTGCTCAGCAAGCACCTCGAGCGTGCCATCGGTAGACGCATTGTCGACGACGATCACCTCGTCGGGCACACGCGTCTGGGTCTCGAGACTTGCCAGCGCGCGCGTGAGTCGCTCCCTGCCGTTGAAGGTGACGATGACGACCGAGATGCGCACGCGCCCATAATACGGGGATGACGATTCGCCTTCGGACTGGCACGCGTTGAGAGTCGCATTCGATTCCACGCCTGAGCGGCTCAGCGGTGCCGGTGTAGGCACGTACGCACGCGAGCTTCGCAAGGGACTCAATGAGCACCCCGACATCACGCTCCTCGATGCTGCACATCAGTCCACCGGCCATGGCGGCACCCCGCGCCGCATCGCTGCGGGCCTGGCGCGCGAAGGATGGTTTTACCCCCGCGGCCTCGAGCACGCGGCCGCTGCACTGCACGCCGATCTCATCCACACGCCAGCCTCCGTGCCGGCGGTTTCGCGTCGCATCCCCCTCGTCGTGACGATCCACGATGCCATCCCGTGGCGCAACCCCGAGTGGTTCACGCGCGCCAATTCCACACAGCAACGCCTGCTAGTCACCCATACGGCCAAGCGCGCGACGCGGGTGATTACCGACTCCCACGCGTCGAAGGCCGACCTGATCGAGTTCGTCGGCCTGAACTCCGACCGCATCGACGTCATTCACCTCGGCGTTGCACCGGAGTTTCGCCCAGCGTTGCGTGATACCGACTGGCTCCGTTCGAAGTACGGCGTGACGGGGCCTATCGTCCTCTCAGTTGGCACGCCCGAGCCTCGCAAGAACATCATCGGCTCGCTCGAGGTGTTCGAGCGCGTACGCCGCGAGATTCCCGAGGCAACGTTGGTCCTCGTTGGTGACGCAGGCTGGCGGTCCGAGGAGCTTGATGCGCATTTGGCGCACGCCGGCTCCTCCGTGATCCGCGCCGGGCGCCTCTCCTTCGAGGATCTCACGCGTACCTACGCGTCGGCCGACTGCTTCCTTTTCCCCTCGTTCCGAGAGGGCTTCGGATTCCCGCCGCTGGAAGCCATGGCGAGCGGGCTTCCGGTGGTGTGCTCCAACCGCCCGAGCCTGCCCGAGTTGGTCGGCGACGCGGCGCTGACCGCTGAGCCCGACGACCACGACGCGCTCGCTGCCGCCGTCGTCTCCGTGCTGCACGACCGCACCCGCGCAGCCGACCTGCGCACACGCGGGCTGGTCCAGAGCGCCGGCTTCACCTGGTCCGCCACCGTCGAGCAGACGATCACCACGTACCGCCGAGCGCTGCGATAGCGGCGCCACCCGCCACCGTGGTCTCTAGAATGCGTGGCATGAAGACAGTGGTGACAGGCGGCTCGGGCTTCCTCGGCTCGCACCTCGTCGAGCTCCTCGAGGCCGACGGGCATGACGTCCACATCGTCCGCAGCAAAGACACGGATCTGACCGACATGAACGCCGTGGCACGGCTGTTCGAGGAGCAGCGGCCCGATCGCGTTTACCACCTGGCCGCCGAGGTCGGCGGCATCGGCGCCAACCGCGACAACCCCGGCCGCTACTGGTACGCGAATCTGACGATGGGCGTCAACATCCTCGAGCAGGCCCGCATTCACGCAACGGACAAGCTGGTGATGGTCGGGACGATCTGCTCGTACCCGAAGTTCGCGCCGATTCCGTTCCACGAAGACACCCTCTGGGATGGCTATCCCGAGGAGACCAACGCGCCCTACGGCGTCGCCAAGAAGGCGCTGCTCGTCGGCGCGCAGTCCTACCGCGAGCAGTACGGGCTCAACTCGATCATGTTGCTGCCCGTCAACCTCTACGGCCCGCGTGACAACTTCGACCTGCACTCGTCACATGTCATCCCCGCGCTGATCCGCAAGATGGTCGAGGCGCAAGAGCGAGGCGAGTCGAACGTCACGCTCTGGGGCGACGGCAGTCCGACGCGCGAATTCCTCTACGTGGAGGACTGCGCGCGTGGCCTGTTCATGGCCGGGCGCGACTACAACGATCCGAACCCCGTCAATCTGGGCACGGGCTTCGAGATCTCGATCAAGGATCTCGCCGAGACCGTCGCTGCTGCGACCGGGTTCGAAGGCGAGATCGTGTGGGACACGACCAAGCCGAGCGGCCAGCCGCGCCGAAAGCTCGACGTCACGCGCGCCAAAGAGCGCTTTGGCTTCGAAGCCGAGGTGTCGTTCGCGGACGGCATGGCGCGCACCGTCGAGTGGTTCCGAGCTTCCAGCCGACTAGATTGATGGACGCAACTTTGTGACCGTGTCGGAAGAGGCGATCGTGACTACGTCACGCCTGCAATCGATTCAGTCACGTTGGGTAGAGCTCCTTATTCAACTTGTACTTCCGATTGCTGGCCTAGCGGCGGCCTACTGGCTTATTGCGAGCCCAATTCTCAGTAGCCCCTATTGGGGTGACGACCACGGGAGCTCTCAGCTGCCAATGCAACTTGCAGCGAACCGCGAAGCGTTCCTTCACTGGTGGATCAGGCTCAATCAAGATTGGTCTGACACGACCGGACGCTTCTTCCCATTGGATATCCTCCGGGCAGGCGCAATTTTTGTTCTGTTTCAAGATCGAGCGGCGTACAAGGTCCTCCAATTCTTGATGCTTGCGTTGTCAATCACGAGCCTCGGATTTCTCATCGGAGTTGTCTTGCGATCGAGGTGGGCAGCGTATTCAGCGGTTGGGATAGCCCTCATGACAATTCAGATGAAGTCGTGGTACGACCCGTTCTGGCAATTCGGAGGTCAGCAAGAGGCTGTGAATCTCTTGGCATGCTGCAGCCTTGCCTTCGCGGTCCTCGCTGCTCGGGCAAGGCCCGGTTGGAGAGCATACGGAGCCGCCATTGCTGGGGTCATCGTGTTTTGCGCCGCGGCCCTAACTTATGAGTCATCGGTTTTCTTGGTGCTCGCAATCCCGTTGCTGCTTGTTCGAGAGAGCGTCACAAGTAGACGCCGGTTACTGATCTTCCTCAGCTACGGGGCAGCCAGTGTAATCCTCCTCGCGAACCTCTACTGGCAGCGCTCGCATGCTGTTGTTACCCATCCCGGATGGCAGACGTCGTTCGACCCAACCTTGGTGGTGAACACACTCAGAGCGCAGATGGGCGGTGCGATACCCTTCTCCTACCGCTGGAATACACAGGGCTCTATCTTCCCGGAGGGCGCTTCGTGGCCAACGAACGCGCTCTTGACGATCGCTATCTCTGTAATTTTCGCCGGGGTTATGACTCAGTCACTCAAACATGTCTTCGCAACCACGCGACGCGGACTGTTACTTGTCGGCCTTGCAGGCGCGCTGTACTGGCTCATCCCATCATTCTTTGTAGCCATCAGTGTTCGCTGGCAAATGGAAGTCATACCAGGCGTGGCATACATCCCAGTGATGGCAGGCGGCTTCGCGTTCGCGTGGCTCCTCACTGTGGTCGCATCGTACGCGGGTCGACTGCTTCGATCCCCGGGCTGTATAGCCGCACCTTGGATCGCGACATCACGCGGACTGACGGTCGCTGCGTTGATACCCGCAATCGCAATTAGCTTCACGGTGGGTGCCACTGCGTCTTCAAATGTCGTCGCCACTCACGACCCTGCAATTGTGATCCACCAAGTTCGTCGCGACGCCTACGTTGATGCAATCAGAAATGGGCTGTTTCGCGGGGTTCCCCCAACAGCCGTTATCGAGCACGCGGCGGGAGCCTGGTGGGACTGGCAAAATGCCCCCTTCGCAGCGTGGTATGGAGCACCCGCGAGTTTACGCTTCGTCACGCCCGAGGCGATGTCTGGGATTGACTGCAATTCGGCTGATTGCTTCAAACTCGTCGAAGAGATCCCGCGTCCAGGCGTCATCACATATCGCCTAGAGCGAACCTCCAGCTAGCGATCTGACTAGTCTTGTCTACGCCGTTCAAGCTCGGCGATCCGCTGCTCAAGTGAGGCGACCTTCTGCGCGAGGGTGACCGTGCGGTTGGTCAGCGCCGAGATAACTGTCGAGTAGTGCAGCAGAACGACCAAGATAAACAGCGCACCGACAGCGAATAGCACCGTAGGCCCGTACGACACGCCGAGTGCCGTGGCGATGCTGGTGACCGCGCCGCGCCAAACCGACAGGACCAGCAGCACGATCGCGGTGAGGATCCAGAGCAGCGCGTACTTCTCGCGTAGTCGCCTGCGCCGCACGAGCTCGAGCACCACGATCACAAGGACGAGCGACGCAATCGCGGCGGCGATGCTGACGCCGAGCGGAGTCGGTGCCATCAGTGCCCGCCCTCCTCAGGCAGCGGGATCGGCCTGCGGAAGAGCCCGATCAGCAGCGCCAGCGTGACCTTAACGACGTAGTAGAAGCTGCCCCAGACCTTGATCGACGACTCACCGGCCTGGCGCTCTGCCATTTGCACGGGCACCTCCAGCAGCCGCAGCCCGTGGCGGTGCGCGAGCGCCTGCGTCTCGACCTCGGGATAGTCCTGCGGGTAGTCCGACTCGAACAGCGCGATGCCCTTGCGGTTGACGGCCCGGAAGCCCGAGGTGGTGTCGGTGACCTTCTCGCGGATGATCGTCGATACGAGCCACGCGAACATGGCGATGCCGATGCGGCGCAACGCGCTCGACTTGAAGCCGCCGTCCTCGCGAAAGCGGGTGCCGGTCACCATGTCGGCCTCGCCGCTCGCGACCGGGTCGATCACCTTGCTCATCTCGCTCGGCGGATGCTGGCCGTCGGCATCGACCTGGATGGCGATGTCGTAGCCGTTGTCCCACGCGTACTTGTAGCCCGTCTGCACGGCACCGCCGATGCCGAGGTTGAAGGGCAGCTGCAGCACGATCGCGCCGGCCTCGCGGGCCACCTTCGCGGTGGCATCGCGCGAGCCGTCGTCCACGATGGCGACGTCAACGTCGGGCCGCTCGCGCTGGATCGCGCGGATCACATCGCCCACGGCACCCGCCTCGTTGAACGCGGGGATGATCGCGAGGCAGCGTTTTGCCACGGCTAGACCTGCGCCTTGTCGAGACCGAGATAGCCGAGCAGTTGCCGGGCGCGCTGGGCGTAGGTGTGCTCGTCGAGCACGCGCTGGCGGGCGCTCTCACCCATCCCCTGCGCAAGGCCCGGATCGTCGAGCAGGCTGCGGTAGGCCTCGATGGCCTCGTCGGCGTCGTTGACCACGATGATCTGCTCGCCGGGCTCGAACCAGCGCTCGATGCCGGCGTGCGGGTTTGAAACCACCGCGGCGCCGCAGGCCGCGAGCTCGAACGGGCGGCACGTCGACGAGTACGGCACCGTGGCGTGGGAACGGCGGGTGATGTTGAGGTTGATGCGGCTCGCGGAGATCGCCTCGGCGAACACGTTGAACGGCACGTCGCCAATCAGGCGACCGCGACCTGTGTCGCCCTTGTAGTCACCGCCACCCATTGCGAAATCCACCTCGGGCAGGCGCCGGCTCGGCTCGCCGATCATCTCCCCCATCCACTCGCGGCGGAACTTGTCGCCGTAGCCGTAGAAGAACGTGTCGTAGCGCTTCTCGGTGTCGATCGGCCGGAAGAACTCGGGGTCGGCGCCCCAGAAGATTGCCTCGGCGCGCCTGGCCCCCAGCTCGAGCAGCCGGGGCAGGCCCCCTTCGGAGTTGCTGACGAGCAGGTCGTACTCCGACGGATCGGCGCCGTGGTAGATGTTGAAGCCCGTGTCCATGTCACCGAACTCGGGCAGGCTCATCGGGACGTCGCCGTCGTAGTAGACGAACGGCACGCCGAACTCGCGCGAGAGCTCCTCGGGAATTCCCGTCAGGTGGCTCATCGGCACGGTGAACACGACCACCGCGTCGACGTCGCCCTCGCGCTTGAGGATGCTGGCGATGTGCTTCTTCCAGCGCGGCGTGATCCAGCGGGTGATGACCTCGCGCGTCGCCTTGTCGGCCAGCGTGTCCTCAGGGTTGTCCTCCGCCCGGCGCATGTGCGTGTCGCCCTTGACCTTCGCCAGCAGGTCGCGCGCGGCGGCGAAGGTCTCGCCCTCGCGCTCGCACGGATTCGGCTCGGAGCGCCACCACGGCGACTGCACGGCGGGGCCGCGGTACGGCGTGACGATCACGTCCACCCCGGCCTCGTACATGCCCTTCCAGATCTGCCACCAGGCAGGCGTGCAGCCATACCGAAAGTCGAGGCTGGCGGCAGACGAGACGGCGAGGATCTTCGGGCGGTTCTTCATACGACAGTCCCCATGGTACGCGGCGGCGACCCGCGCTCGTCGCAGCGGGACTTGTGTCCTGTTCCGGTATTGTCCGCAGTGTCCTCCCCGAGGATGCATGCGCGTTCTGGCGCGCCACCACCATGGCAACCGTCCCCGAATCGCCCGCCACCACTTCGGCTCGGAGATCCACCGACTACTGGATCTTCCTCGGCGCTGCCATCATCGCCTCGATCGTGCTGCGGCTGATCGTCAACACGAAGTTCCAAGCGCCGACGATCCTCACCGACGAGCTGACGTACTCGCAGCTCGCGCGCGACATCGCCGACGGGAAGTTCAGCCTCAACAACGGCTATGGCATCGTCTACCCGCTCCTGCTCGCGCCGTCGTGGGTCTTCAACCAGTTCGGCACCGAGGCGTACACCTGGATGAAAGCCACGAATGCCGTGCTCGTGAGCCTCACCGCGATCCCGGTGTTCTTCTGGGCCAAGCGGATGATGCAGCCGCGCTGCGCGCTGCTTGCCGCGGTACTCATGCTGCTGATGCCATCGATGGCCTACAGCGGGCATATCATGACCGAGAACGCGTTCCTGCTGTTTTTCATGCTCGCGGTCTGGGCGATGGCCGTCGCCGTCGAGCGGCCCACCCTGCTCAACCAGGTGCTCGTGGTCGTCGCGATCGTCGCGGCCTTCGCGACGCGCGCGCAGGCCGTCGTCCTCCTCGCAGCGCTGCCCCTGATCATCCTGCTCTATGTCCTCGCCGAGGAGCGCGCCACGGGGGTGTTCTCCCTCGCGGGCTGCGCTCGGCTGCTGCTGCGCTTCTGGCCGCTCGCCGCCATCGCCGGTCTCGGCGTGCTCGCGATCGCCGTCCGCACGCTCGCCACCGATTGGCAGGTCAGCCAGCTATTGCAGGCGTACAGCGCCACGACCGGCGGGCAATACACCGTAGAGAACGTCTCGCGCTACTTCCTCTGGCACCTCGGCGAGGCGACGTTCGCCCTCGGCGTCATCCCCGTTGCCGCGCTGCTCCTGCTCGTCGGGCTGGGGATCCTCAACCGCACTCGCTCGAGCGCCGAGCGGGCCTACCTCGCCACCGCCATCGTGGCGATGCCGCTCGTGATCCTCTCGGTCGCGATCTTCACGTCGTACTGGTCGCAGCGCGTCAGCGAGCGGAACATGTTCTGCGTGTTCCCGATCGTGCTGATCGGACTGGCGCTGTGGTTCGACGCCAAGTTGCCGCGGCCAACTAGGACATCGGCAGTCGCTGCTGCAGTAGCTGTCAGCCTCGTCGTCTGTGTGCCATTCGCGTTCCTCTATCAGCGAGCACCCAGCACGGAGACGTGGGGCATCGTCGCTCCCGAGTTCCTGTCCCGAAAGCTCCCCGGTGGTGCCGAGGATGTTCAAGTTCTCATCGCAGTCGGACTCGCCGTGTCGCTCCTCCTATTCGGCATTGCGCGAAGATCTGTCGGAGTGATCGTGATTCCGGTGGTTCTCTCGATCTTCCTCGTTGTCGGGCAGATCGCAGTCGTCAAACAGGTGGGGAAGTTCGCGAGCGATTATCGGAACGTCTCGAGCCTCGCGCCGGATGCTGCCTGGGTGGATCGGTCGATACCAGAGGCAGCTGATGTCGCATTCCTTACCGGCAGCTCCCTCGGCCCCGATGCTGATCGGATCATCGTCTGGGAAACTGGGTTCTTCAACCGGCGCCGCATTCAATGGACAGTCTGGGACGGCAACATCGCCGTCGATCCGCTAACTGGTCACCTCACAGGTGCGGACGGACGTCCACCGGAATTCCCGGAGTACGTCGTTGTCCCGGCAAACCGCCAACTCCAAGGAGATGTGATTCAACGGCGGGGAGCCTACGTCCTACAGCGACCGTTCAGACCATACGCGCTAGCACTAAACTCGAGCGGTGTGTTTCCCGATGGCTGGACTGCCGCCTCCGCATCGATCGACGTCTACGACGACGGCGCAGTTGCAGAAAAGGGGATCCTGAGGCTGACCCGCCCGGTCGACACGGGGAACGCAACGGCGACGATCACCGTCGGGAAGTTGGAGCGTCTAGAAGACGGCTCCGTGACGTCAGTGGCCACGCACGTTGCCACGGTCGACCTGTCGGGCGGACAAGCTGTGACCGTTCCGATCTCAGCACGTGTAGTGCCGTTCAGAGTCACTATTGACGTGAAACCGCCATTCGTCCCCTCACAAACCGGTTCTCCGGATACTCGGCAGCTAGGCGCGCAGATCAACTTGGAGGTGGGTTCGATCTCGATGCCGTAGCCGTTATGCTGTAGCGCTGTCTGGCACGTGACGCAGTCTCGCCTCGACAGTCCGAACCACTCAGTCGTCTAGCATCTACACGGAGTCTCACTGATGATCAAGCGCCTGCTTTCCCCATTCACCCGCCCCTTCAATCGCCGACTGGACCACGTCGAAGCCATCGTCAATGCACGCAGCGAGGAGGTTATTGCCGCGATTGGCGCAGTTCACGCAGAAATCCAGCGAATCGCGGATGCGAATCAGGCTCTGGCCTTGAACGTGAGTGAGATTATCGAAAGCCACCTCCGTATTCACGCCGAATCGATGGTCGCGCTTGGAGCCGTGATCGCTGAGCTGGACGAGCAAGTAGAAGCCGGCGCGCGGACGCGTTCCAACGCTGTATCCGCGTCCGCCGAGTGACTTGGGGATTGGATCGGCTGAACCCATTCTCCCAAACCCAACGACCATGATCTCCGAATATCCAGACACGCGCGTTCGCCGGATCGGCATCGATCTCACTCCGACCCTCCCCGGAGGTGTCAACGGCGGTGCGAAGCCTGCTGCATTCGCGCTGGTGTCACTCCTCGCTGAAGATCCCGACCGTACGGTCATCGCCCTCGTCCGGGCATCGTACTTTGAGGAACTCCCCTTTGACGGCCAGACGAATTTAGAAGTTGTACGGGTTGCAGACTCATTCCTAGATGCACCGCATCCCGAGCTCGATGCCACCGCTGGCATGTCGCTGGCAGTCGCTCTGGGAATCGATGTTCTCATTGCGCCATACGGCGACCCGACGCTCAAGGAAGACGGCGTTCCGATCATCTCGCTGCGGTACGACGTTCAGCACCTTGACTATCCCGAGTTCTTCAGCGACGCCGAGCTGCACCACCGTTCGGGTGCAGACAAGCGCCTCGCCGAACGGTCGGACAGGGTGGTCACATCGTCTGCGTTTTCGAAGCGCCGCATGGTCGAGCTCTTGGGTATCGCGGAAGATCGCATCGACGTCATCCCGCTCACGCGCCCGAGTCCGCCGGCGGAGATTGACAGTGACGAAGTCTCCTCCCGGCTCCGCGCCGTCGGTGTCTCTTCACCCGACTACTTCTACTACCCGGCGAACCTCTGGCCGCACAAGAACCATCGGCGATTGATCGACGCGTTCTCGTACTACCGCGCGAACGCTGGTGCAACCGGTTGGGACTTAGTGCTCACAGGCGATCCACTCGACGCCGGTGATGCGCTGATAGCCCATGCCGAACAGCTCGGTGTTCGCGACGCCGTGCACATGCTCGGATTCGTCGACAAGTCGACGCAGGACGCAGTCTGGGCCGGCGCGGGCGCGCTCGTGTTCCCGTCAATCTACGAGGGATTCGGGATCCCGCTCCAAGAGGCGTTGATTCGCGGCAAACCCATTGCCGCGAGCAACGCCGCGAGCATCCCGGAGGTCGCTGGTCATCTGGCCACGTATTTCGACCCAGAAGACGTGCCGGCCATCGCAGAAGCGCTTAGCAACATTGAGCGATCCTCGCCAGCGTCAGCTCCAGACGACGACGCGGTCGCAATGCGCTTGCGCCTATTCGACCGTGACGTGATTCGAGAGAAGTTCCTCGACGCAGCCGACGTTGCCTCTGTCACTCGCAGACGCGGGATTGCCCCTCTGCCCTCATCTGAGGCTTCCCGCGCGGAGGCGACACCGAGCCTCGGAGTCGTCATCCGTCACTCGGAGAGGCGCACGACGGATGTTCACTTCATCTGCGAGCAAGCTAACCAGTTCACAGCGGCCGGGATCGAGGTTTGCATCGTCACCGAAATCGATCCTGCGAAATTGACGAGGCGCCTCGATAGTCGCGACGCTGCAGAAGTCGACGTCATCAAGGGCTCCACGGGCGATGCGGATGTAATCAACGCCGCGTTGCGGAGCATGCGCGCTGAGTTTGCAATGGTGCTCGACGCTCCGAGCCAACTCTTTCCGGGCGCCGCTGAGTGTATTCGGCGGGCGGCGGCGATGCTGAGCGGCGTGGATGTGATTCACGGCGCCGCCATCGATCAAGATGCCAACGGGCGCATGGTAAGGGAGCATCCGACGACATGGTGCGAACCAGGATCGACTGCGACACGGCATGCGATACCCGGGTCGGCACTCGCATTCCGCCGAACACTCATCGACGACATCGGAGGCTTGAAGGCCGGCTCATCCGGGACCTGGAGAGCCTCCTTGATGACGAGTGTGCCGGCGGAAGCGACGTTTGTGTACCTTCCGCTCTTCATCGGCTTAGAGGGTGTGGCCGCCTCGTCTGGCGCTCTTCGGGAACAGGACCCCCTTCTCCCGGAGCTCGCGGCGATACTGGAGTCCACCTCCGATGACGAGCGATCGGCCTGGCTCATCGAAAGATGCGAGTCGGTGCTGATGGAACGTACGGCGGCGGCTCTGGCGCTACCCCGTTTTCGCTTCCGCATCTCTGACGACCTCATCTGGTTCGCTCCGTATCTCCTGGGCAGAGGAGCAGTCGAGCCGCCATCACGATTCGCATCCGACCTGTTCTCCAAGTGGCGGGTCGCGCGAACTGGCGGGGCGACAACCTCGCTGCTGTTCGCCACAGAGGGCGCAGCCACGTATCACCCATGGTCACCCGTCATCGTTGAGACGATGCCCGCGACGCTTGACGACTTCGTGTCCAGGATCTTCAACTCCGCCGGCGAGTTCGACACCGCCAGCCCCCGCACCATTGAGATGGCAATCGCGCACGGTCATACCGATGCGTTTAGCGAACGACTCCGCGCCGCAGTCGAAGAACCTGACGATCGCATGTTCGCCGTTGCCGCTTTCGAGGCAACCCACGATCGAATGCCGCGGCCGTCGGAACTCACAGATCTTGAGTCTCGTGCATTTCCGGCCCGGGTAGCCGTCGTCCGCGAGCTCGCCCTGCGCGCGCTGAAGGAACATGTCCGCGTCGCGGCTCTCCGACGGCGTCGTCATGACTACTTCGCCGAAATAGACCACGCTGTTTCGACGATCACTCCGATGGGCAAGGCCGATCCGGTAAGCGCGAGTGATTGGCACGCACGTCTCGCGTTGATCACGAATGAGCGGACCGCCACAGGCTCAGCGGCGAGAGACACCGCGCCACCGCCGGCGGTCAAACCGAAGGTGTCCGTACTGTGCAGCCTTTACCGAGGCCGAGCATTCATCGACGAATACCTGCACAACATCGTCGAACAGGAGGACTTCACGGAGTGCGAACTCATCGTCATCGATGCCGCATCACCCGAAGGCGAACATGAGATCATCCGCGCTTATGCACGCGAGCACCCAAACATCCGCTACCACCGCTGCAGCGAGCGGATCGGCATCTACGCGGCCTGGAACCTCGCCGTGGAGATGTCCTCCGGCGAGTATCTATCAAACGCCAACGTGGACGACTCGCGGCATCCGGCTTCGCTTCGGATGTTCCGCGAGGCGCTCGACGAGTCCCCGGAAGTGGATGTCGTGTACTCCGATTGCCTGTATTCGCTCCTTCCGCACGTCCCGTGGCCGACCGCCGAGGTGATCGGTCTTCGATCTGAACTTCCGCCGATCACCACGCGCAACCTGCTCGAGTTCAACTCCCCGCACTGTGCGCCGATGTGGCGAAAATCGCTCCACGAGCGCTTCGGAATGTTCGATGACGAATTCCGGTCCGCTGGCGACTGGGAGTTCTGGCTGCGCTGCGCCCGTGGCGGCACAGTCTTCGAGAAGATCGAGCCGCCACTCGTGCAGTACTTCCAGAACCCGAAAGGGATCTCGACCAGCATCGACTCGCCGGCCAGCCGGGAAGAAAATCGCATCCGCAGCATGTACCGCGATCTGCTGATCGCCCCTGAAATGCCGCTTCACCGGCCGCGGGTCGCCGCACGTCAGACCGAGGCAGGAAGATGATCGCCGACTACAAGGTGCTCGTCACTGGAAACTGCCAGATCGAAGTCGTATCCCAGGCGTTGTCCTTCCTGCACCCCGGTACCGAGGTGGTCGCGCTGCGCGAGGAGCGTCTCGACGCGATCGACCAAGTCGATTTCGCCTGCGCGATGCTCGAGTCCTCTACCCACTGGATCGGGATGTTCCCGTGCTCCCGCCTGCAACAGGAACTGTCCGCACTCGCCGAGGCTCGAGGAGTCCGAAGGGTCGTCTTGAATCCGGTGCTGTTCCGCGGGTTTCATCCTGACTCGATCTACGCGCGGCACGGCGATTTCTTCATCGACGACACGTCTCCATACCATTCCGCGATTTTCCTCTGGGCCTACTGCAACGGCGTGTCGTTGCCACGAGCCCTCGAACTGTTTCGCGACGATGTCTTCTCCGGGCTTGGCTACCACGAGACGTACGCGGCGGACGCCGCGGCGACTATCAGAGGACTGGAGCAAGCAGGACTCGACGCGCGTCGTGTGTGGCGGCGCCTGAGGCGATTGGGCTCCTTCATGAACACCATCAACCACCCGGTGAAGGAAGTGCTGATCGCCTTGGCCACTGAGTTCTCGTTCGCTCTGAAGATCCCCGGCCGCCAGCCCGTCGAGTTGGAGCGGATCATTCGCGGTGGATTCCTGGACGAGCACATCTGGCCCGTCGATCCGCCGATCGGTCGCGAACTCGGACTCCGCGGCGACTACTGCTTCCGCTTCGGTGCCGTCACGCACCCGACGCTCGAGGACTTCGCAGTTGCAAGTTGGGAAACCTTGCAGAAGATGAATCCGGAGGAGATCTGGTTCTAGCGCTTGGATGACGCAAGGTTCTGCGACGTGCTGACCGCAGCGGCGCAGGAAGTCGGACGACGACCGTGAGCGATCACCCGTACACATCTCTGCCCGACGACCGGTTCTGGCTCCGCACGGTCGCGAGCGGCGGCATGTTCGAGCTCGATCCCGTGGGCACGGCGCCGTGGACTATCGACGAATCCACCCGCGTAGTGACTCTTGGCTCGTGCTTCGCCCAGCACATCGCGCGACACCTACAGACGACCGGTTTGGCATACCTCGTGACTGAGCCGGGGCCGGAGTCCCTCTCGGAAGCAGAGCGCGCACGCCGCCAATACGGCGCATTCTCAGCACGATACGGAAACGTGTACACCGTGAGCCAAGCCGCGGACCTCGTACAGCGAGCTAAGGGGATCCTCGAATCGTCGCAGGAGCTTTGGCATTTCGGCAGTGCCGTCGTCGACCCGCACCGTCCGACGGTCGAACCCGACGGGTTCCCGACCTTCGAAGCGATGATCGAGGACCGGGAAAGGCACCTGGCGGCTACGAGGGACGCCCTCGCTACAGCTGACATCGTGGTCTTCACCCTCGGGCTGACTGAGGGCTGGTGCGAACGGGATTCCGGGCTCGCGCTCCCGCTCGCCCCGGGAGTCCATGGCGGTGAGTTCGCAGCAGCGCAGCACGTGTTCGCAAATTGCACATATGACGAATGCCGCACCGATCTCGACCGGTTCCTCGACGCGGTTCGCGCCTTGAACCCCACGGTGCGCTTCATACTCACGGTCTCCCCCGTGCCCCTTGCGGCAACCTACGAGCCTCGCCATGTACTCGCGTCGACCGGGGCCAGCAAGGCGATCCTGCGCGCTGTGGCTGACGAGGCGAGTCGCCGAGACGACGACGTCTTCTACTTCCCGTCGTACGATCTGATCACGGCGCCGGGGTATTCGGGAATCTACTTCAACGATGATCTGCGATCAGTGAACGAGCTCGGAGTCGCACACGTGATGCGCGCCTTCGATCGCGCATTCCGTGAAATTGGCACGCGCGCGACGGGCTCTCATCACGAATTCGCTGCATCCGACTGTGTGAGGGAAGCAGCGAGTCGAATCATCTGCGATGAGGAGCGGCTCGCCTAACCGGGAGTGCGCGGGCGCCATCCCGAGCCGGTCAGTGTCTTCCTGACGGGCATTGTGGACATGGCCCAGTAATTTGGATTCCGCATGGCAAGCGGTCGCCCCCATAGGTAGTACGCAGCGGTCATCGACGGCCAGAACGGACCGAGATCGATTGCGATCGGGCCTGCTCCAGCCTTGCTCGCATATTGGCCGAACTCATCGCGTACGGCAGTTCCGATGGGACAGCTAGGCCAAGGGCAGGATGAAATGGACGGCGTGGCGTCGAACGAGTCGGTGTACGCCGCCGCAAGCCACAACGCCGTGACGGCAACGGGAACTGCCGCGGCCGCACGCCAACGGGGACACGTTTTTCACACGACTGCCCGAGATCCGCAAAGGAGCGAGCGGCAACGGCGATCAGCACCACCACCGTGATCACGGTGAACGGAGCAGCGAAGGCCATAGCCTTCCACTGGTGATAGGAATCGAACTCAGAGATCGCGAACCTGGCGAACAGGACGAATGGCAGGAGCATGGCGACCGCCGTGACGACTCGAGACCGGTTGTTCCTGGTCGAGACGACCGCGAGCGCGAGTGCCACCACGACGATCGCGGCCAACTCGAAGATCGTCACAGCGGGACGACCCAGCACCACCGCCGGGTCAGGCAGCCCCAGTGACTCGAGAAGGGATAACGTCGGCATCGGCCATCCCACGACAACTTTGAGAAGGAAGCGGGCACGCTCGATCCTCTCGAGCAAGTACGGCCCCAGACATGCGAGCCCGAGAACCGTTCCGAAGGGGACGAACAACCCGCGAGACCACATCCTCGACTCGTTGAAGCGCATGCCGGGCCCGACACACGACGCCGCGACCACAACTGCCACAGCGGCCTGAAGCGGCGCGGCCTGTGGATAGACAAGCATGAGCGACGATTGCTAGCACCTGCCGAAGGACGATCCGCACGCGGCAGCGAAGACCGATCAACCCCGCGAGCGAGATCAACGTGATGGCAATCGCCGCCTTCTCACTGAGGAAGTACTGGTACGCGTCATAGGTTGCCGGGTAGCCGACAATCGTGATCAACGATGCGAACAGGGGGATCACCCGTCCGCCACCCAGTATCTGGCGAAGAAGCACGAAGACTGCAGCGGAGATGGCCGCAACGGCGACGCACATCACCGGCATGGTCGCGCGCATGGAGTCACCGACGAGTGTCGCCGACGGCACGAGCAGGCCATATGCGCCGAGGACATCCCCACGCGCGGCAGCGCCCGCGTCGTACCCGATGATCCAGCCAGCGCTTCCAGCTCCGAGGTCCGATAGGTGTCGTGCGGCGTACGCATACGACAAGACGTCGTTGTTCCAGGAAACGGTCGCGAGCGTGCCGAACCCGAAGATCGCCCTGATCTGCCACATGTGGAGGGCACACGCACCGCCGATGGCAATGGCCCCGGCGAGCAAATCGCCACCGGGCCTGAGTGTCCGAGCCCTGCGCAGATCGACGAGTACCGCTACCAGTCCGCCGCCCGCGAGCACCAGACACGCAAGCGGCACGATCACACTGAGACGACCGGAATAGAAGACAGCAGTCCCGCCGTTGACGAGCACGATCGCGAAGATTCCCGTGGGCAGTGCGGCAACAGCAGCCGACACACACGCCATTCGAGCCAGGTACCTAGCGACGCCGTATCCGATCAATGCTGCGCCAGCGACGAAAACAATCGTCACGCCGACGAGCACCGCCAAATCGCTCAGAGTGCTCACCCCGTCAAGTATCGCACTTGCCGTACCGCCCGACTGCCTCATGAGATTCAATGCTCCGCAGAGCGAACCTCAGCGCCACTGAAATCCATGCAGTCGCGACTAGGCCGCCTACTACGAACGCAATTTCAGAGCGCGTGAAAAGGTCTCCACTGCTGAGGGCCATCCAGGCCACGAAGGCAACGACTCCCGCTACCCACGCAAAGGCAGTGACGGCATATCGGCGCAGCGCGATCATCGCCTGTGCGATCGTCAGTGCGATCACGACGAGGCACACGCCAGCCGTCAACGCGGCGAGAGCCGGGCCGCTGAGCGTGAACTTCGCGCCGAATAGCGCGCGCCCGAAGAATGGCCCGACCGCGAGGGCGAAGACCACGCCGAACGCGCTCGTTCCCACGACGATCGCGATGAGGCGCGAGAGTCCGTGGCGGAATTCTGTAACTTGACCGCGCCCAAGAAGCCCCGCCAACTTGGGAAGAAGGGCGGCCTGCACCGCCTGGAAGAGCAGGAGCGGGATACGGGCGATGAAGAGCCCGGCGATGAAGGCTCCGAGTTCGGCGTCCTGACTGCGGTTCGCAAGGAGGCTCGCCCCGATGTACGCCGAGTAGCTCAGAGCCTGCGCGAATGTGGAACCGAGCAGCAACCACCCGATCGCGGTAGAGAGTTCGCTCATCGGCGCTGGAGGCCCCGGTTCGACAAGTCCTCGGGCACCCACGAGCCCGGCAAGGGTTGCGATGAACGGAGCAACGCAGAACACGACACCGAACCAGCCGAGCGTTCCGTAGCCGACGGCGGCGATGAGCACGGCGAGCACGACGCGGGCAGCACCGTCGGTGCCGACGACAATGCCGTATCGACCAAATCTCGCGCTACCGCTCAACACGCCGCGGGCCAGCGACATCAGTGCAAAACCGACCAGCACGACAATCAAGGCGATGAAAAGCCCGTCCGACCCGCGAAGTAATCGACTCTCGACTACGTCGCGCGTCAAGACGAGTGCCACGACGACGCCCGCGATGAGTATCAGTCCCAGGAGCGAAGCTCTGCGAACAAGCGGACCGGATCCCCAATTGAGCGCCTTCCGGTGGGCGATCGCTCGCGCGACTTCCTGCTCGAGCGGCAGGAACAGCCCAGGTGCAAGCACGAACGCCGTCACCCAGAGCCCGTTGAGAGCCGCGTAGGACTGTGACCCGAGAACGCGGAACGCGATGATCTGGAACCCGTAAGCGGACAGTCCGGCGACCATAAGCCCGACGCCGACGGGAATCGTCCCACCGGGAAGTGCGGCGAAGGCTGTTCCGAGCCGACCCTCTCGCGCCGCTCCCATCGTCCTATCCGCGCAATTCCGCGCCGTGCTGCTCGACCAAAGCCGCCACGATGTGACTCCGGACTTCCGATGCCTCATCCTCCGTCAACGTTCGATCGTCCGCCTGAAACGCGAGGTGCATCGCAAGTGAGATGCGGTTAGCACCGAGTCGATCAGCGTCAGCAAAGACATCGAATACCTCAGCCTCCGCAATAAGCGTTCCTCCCGTTTGGCGAACGGTGTCGATCAGCGCGGCCGCTTCGATCTCCGTCGACACCACGACAGCGATGTCCTGGCGAACCGGCGGGAACATGGAGACCTCGACGAAACGGGTGATTCCCGACACCGCGGCCGTCAAAACAGAAAGGTCGAGCTCCGCCAATGCGACTGGACCATCGAGATCGAGCACGGACGCCAGCCCAGGATGAAGTTCGCCTACGACCCCCAGCACCTGCTCCCCGATAACCACCCGCGCAGCGCGCCCGGGATGAAGCAGCGGGTGTGATGTGTGGCGTTCACGTCGCGATTGGATGTCGAATCGCGAGAGCAGCGTGTCCACGACGGCGACCACCGAACCGAAGTCGGCCGGCGCTCCATCACCGCACCACGATGCACCACCGACGCTGCCGCAAAGCACGATTCCAAGCAGCGGGCTCTCGATCGCCAGATCGCCCTCATCGCTCGGGTGGTACGCCCGGCCGAGTTCGAAAGCCTGCATATCACTCACACCGACGGCACGATTTCGGCGCACGACCTTCAGAAGGCTCGGCAGGAGCGAAACGCGGAGCTCCGATAGGTCCTCCGATAAGGGATTTCTCAGCCCAATCGGCTTTAGCTCCGCGAAGCCGCAAGAAAGTCGATCGTCCGGGTCGACCAAACTGAGCGTGACTACCTCACGAAGTCCGGCACCGGCAAGGTGATCCTCGATGCGGCGGCGGATCTGCTGCTCGCGCGTCAGCCCACCGATACCCGGTGGGATCCGCGGTAGCTCGACCGGCACGTGCTTGAGTCCGTGTACGCGACCGATCTCCTCGACGAGGTCGATCTCGCGCGTCGCGTCGAGCCAGCGCCAGTACGGGACCTCGCACGTCCAGACGTCGTCGTCATTCGCGGGGGCATAGCCGAGGCCGTCAAGGATCCGCTCGACCTCAGCATCCTCGACCGTCATGCCGAGCACCTCGGCAGGGCGCTGCTTGCGCAGCGTCACGACCTGCTCGGCCGGCAGGCTCGTGATCACGTCCTGCGAGTCGCCGAGCATCGTGGCCCCCGACCACTCGACCATCAACTGGGCCGCGCGAACCGAGGCGATCGGTGCGAGGTGCGGGCTGACGCCCTTCTCCCACCGGTTCGAGCCGTCGGTGCGCAGACCGAGCGCCTTCGAGGTGCGCTGGATGCCGCCGCGCTCGAAGCACGCGGCCTCGAGCACCACCTTCGTGGTGCCCTCCTTGATCTCCGACGCGGCGCCGCCCATGACACCTGCGATGCCGCTTGGGCCATCCGCATCGGCGATCACGAGCATATCGCTGGTGAGCGCACGATCCTTGTCGTCGAGGGTCGTCGTGGACTCGCCATCACGGGCGAGCCGAGCGGTCAGGGTCTTGCCCGGGATCTGGTCGGCGTCGTACACATGCAGCGGGTTGCCGAGCTCGTGCATCACGTAGTTGGTGACATCGACGACGTTCGAGATCGGGCGGATACCTGCCGCCGCGAGGCGCTGGCGAATGCGGAACGGCGAGGGGCCGATTTTGACGTCGGTGAAGCCGCGCGCGGTCAATCGCGAGCAGCGCTCGGGCGCGTCGATCGCGACCGTCACGAGGTCCGAGGTACTACCGCCGCTCGCCGCCGGCTCGATGCCGGGCATTGGCGCCAGCGGCAGGTCGAAGAGCACGGCGACCTCGCGCGCCATGCCGCACACACTCAGGCAATCACCGCGGTTGGACTCGACAGAGATGTCGAGGACGATCTCGTCGAGCTCGACATGGTCGGCGAGGCGCGAGCCGACGGCGTAGCCGGCATCGGCGGGCAGAACGATAATGCCGTCGTGCTCCTCGGAGAGCCCGAGCTCGCGCTCGGACAGCATCATCCCGTCGGAGACCTCACCGCGGAGCTTGGCCTGCTTCAGCGGGGCGTCGGCCCCGGGCAGCACGGCGCCGGGCACAGCCACGACCACGGTGTCGCCGATTGCGAAGTTCGAGGCGCCGCAGACGATCTGGCGCAGCTCATCACCACCGGTATCCACCCGACAAAGCCGCAGGCGGTCGGCATTCGGATGCTTCTCGAAATGCTCGACGCGGCCGAT
>SXGR01436407.1_pt1 | contig 23705 bp, 20 predicted proteins | sample 3174711 | NCBI WGS metagenome assembly SXGR01 (sample SAMN11356860, study PRJNA531348) | freshwater metagenome | isolation source: freshwater sample F1-60 | place: China: Fuxian Lake, Yuxi | collected 2017-12-25 | reverse complement strand
CGGCACAACGTCAAAACCGCAGCCCGATAACAATTGTTGAAACTCGCGCAGTTTGCCTGCGTTGCCGCTGGCGAGCACAATTTTTTGTGTCATTACTTTTTACCTTGCTGTCTTTTTGTGTTGTTTCTTGTTGGTTTTCACTGCCGCCGCACCTGCTTCAGATACTTCGGTAACTGGTGGTTGCTGATACTTATACGCCCAAATTAAAACCGCCGCGCCTACCGCGATCATTGGCAAACTTAATACTTGGCCAGATGAAATACTCATACCCGCAAAACTCGTTTCCCAATCAGGCACGCGGAAGTATTCAGTAAAAAAGCGCGCGCAGCCGTAAAGCATGCAGAAGAGAGCACCGGTCGCCCAACGCGGTTTTTGTGTGCGCGCAAACAGCCAGAGAATCACAAACAATAACAGGCCATCCACCACTGTTTGATAAAGCGGTGAGGGGTGCACAAGATGCTCCACTCCCGGCCACTGCATCGCCCAAGGCAAATCAGCGCTCGCGGCGCGCCCCGGTAATTCGTGATTAATAAAATTGCCAAAACGCCCAGCGGCATAGCCGAGCGGCACCAGCGGGGCGATAAAATCAAAGACATCGCCAATATGCTTTTTATATTTGCGCGACCACAACCACATTGCCACCATCACACCGATAAAACCGCCATGGAAGGACATACCGCCTAGCCACGTCATGGGAATCTCAGCAGGGTGCTCCCAAAAATACGCGGGGCGATAAAACAGCACTTCTCCCAAGCGACCACCCACCACAACACCGATCATGCCGTAAAAAATAATGTCGCTGACGTGATCTTTAGTCCACCCCTGCGCTGCAATATGGGGCTGTTTGATACGCAGGCCTCCCAGCAAAATAAATTGCAGAAAGGCGATGCCGTACATAATGCCGTACCAATACACCGGCCAAGAGGCGATGTAAAAAGCAACGGGGTCGGGGTTGGGATGAATAAGCATGACTAATCCTTAGGATATAAATGGAAGATAGCGACTAGAAAAGGCCGTCATTCTGCCACAGGTTTGTGAATTGGCAGCGAGATTTGCTCGTCGCTTACGCTAGGCAATCTGGCGCCTAACGCCTACAATGCTGGTTTTTATAAGACGAAAGCGCCGCATGTTCAACGAAATCCCCACCAGCCGCCCCGCCACACCACTTTTGGACAGCATAGATTCCCCCGCTGACCTGCGTGCGCTGGACGAAAAGCTATTGCCACAGCTGGCGGAAGAACTGCGTGCATTCCTATTATTCAGCGTCGGCCAGACGGGCGGCCATTTTGGCGCGGGCTTGGGCGTGTTGGAGCTTACCATCGCTCTGCACTACGTTTATGAAACCCCGTCTGATCGCTTGGTGTGGGATGTAGGCCACCAAACGTACCCCCATAAAATTCTCACCTCTCGCCGCGAGCGCATGAACTCTATCCGCCAAGGCGGCGGTTTATCCGGCTTCCCAAAACGCGATGAGAGTGAATTCGATACCTTTGGCGTAGGCCATTCCAGCACCTCGATTTCCGCCGCACTCGGCATGGCGATTGGCAACGAAATGGCCGCGAATGGTCGCAAATCTGTCGCCATCATCGGCGATGGTGCTATGACCGCCGGTATGGCGTTTGAAGCCTTGAACCACGCGGCGCATACCGAAACCGATATGTTGGTGATTCTCAACGATAACAACATGTCCATCTCCCCCAACGTGGGCGGTTTGGCGACTTACCTCTCTAAAATCTGGGCGAGCAAGTTTTATAACGGCTTGCGTGAAGGCAGCAAAAAAGTGCTGACCAAAATCCCTTCCGCATGGGAATTTGCGCGCAAGACTGAAGAGCACTTTAAAGGCTTTATGTCGCCCGGCACCCTGTTTGAAGAAATGGGCTTTAACTATGTTGGCCCCATCAATGGCCACGACCTAAGCGACTTGGTGAGCTATTTGCGTAACTTGCGCGATATTAAAGGCCCCAAACTGCTCCACATCATTACCCAAAAGGGCAAGGGCTTTGAGCCAGCAGAATTAGATCCCGTTGGCTACCACGCGCTTAATAAAATCGAACCGAAGAAAGCTGTTGCTTCGCCCAGCAAAATCAAATTCCAACAGGTGTTTGGCGATTGGTTGTGCGATATGGCTGCACAGGATCAGCGTTTGGTCGGCATCACGCCAGCCATGTGTGAAGGCTCAGGCATGGTAGATTTTGCCGCACAGTATCCCGAACGATTCTTTGATGTCGCCATCGCCGAACAGCATGCAGTAACTCTGGCGGCAGGCATGGCGTGCGAAGGCCAGAAGCCAGTCGTCGCGATTTACTCTACTTTTTTGCAGCGCGCTTACGATCAGCTAGTACACGATGTTGCCTTGCAAAATCTGGATGTCACCTTCGCCATCGACCGCGCCGGTTTAGTCGGCGAAGACGGCCCCACTCATGCGGGCAGTTTTGATTTGAGCTTTTTGCGTTGCATCCCCAATATGCTGATCGCAGCACCCAGTGACGAAAACGAATGTCGCCAATTGCTCTACACCGCCTACCAATACCCGGGCCCAGCGGCAGTGCGCTACCCGCGCGGCACCGGCACAGGTATACACATTGAAAAAGCCTTTACGCTCTTACCCATAGGCAAAGGCCGCGTGGTACGCGAGGGCAAACACGTAGCGATTCTTTGCTTTGGCACTCTACTCGCCAATGCACAGCAAGCCGCCGAAAAACTGAATGCCAGCCTGTGCGATATGCGCTATGTAAAACCGCTGGATGAAGAATTGATTGAACACATGGCTAACAGCCATAGCTTGATTGTTACCTTGGAAGAAAATGCGATTGCCGGTGGCGCGGGTTCCGCAGTGAGCGAATACCTTGCCAACCAAGGTTATGTGATGCCCATATTGCACCTTGGGCTTAACGACACTTTTGTCGATCACGCCAATCATGCGCAACAACTTATTGCGCAAGGTTTGGATGCAGCAGGTATTGAAGTGACGATACTCAAGCGATTAAAAATGCTTGAAACTATGAATACCAAACCGATGGTGAGCTAACCGTAGGGGCACCCCTACAAATCCAAATCACGTAAACCAAACAGGAAATTTATGAGCGGCACTATAGCTAAACTCGCACACCATGTTTATTTCTGGTTGAAAAACCCTGAGTCTAAAGAAGATCTAGCGCAATTGATTAACGGCGCCAAGACGCTAACCAGCATTGAAACCATTAAAGGGTTTCACATTAGCCTTCCTGCAGCCACTGAAGACCGCGACGTTATAGATTCCAGCTACGGCTTATCCTGGTTAGCATTTTTTGATAACGAAGCCGATGAACAGGTTTACCAAGTTCACCCAACTCACTTGAAGTTTATTGAAAACTGTAGCCATTTGTGGAGCAAAGTCGTGGTTTATGATTCCGTGCAAATCGCTGAATAACATCCTAATGCACCAAAGCAATAAAAAAGGGGAAGCACTATGGCTTCCCCTTTTTCGTATTAATTTTTTTGCATTAGTCTTTCTTGCATTAGTCTTTCTTGTAAGTAATTTTCTTTTTCCCTACTTCGCAACTGCCAACGATTTTTTGGTCTTTCACTTCTTCGGTTGCGATTATATCTAGCGTATAGCCTTTCACACCTTTTGCTTCTAGCTTAGCGCTAATCTCAGACTTCAGTTCTTCGCAGTTCTTCTCTGCAAACGCCGGTGCCACTACAAAGCTCAGCGCCAAAAATGCAATCATCTTTTTCATTTCTTAAGTTCCTTTAATTCGACGTTAAATAAATGGAGGTTAAACAGCTTGAGGATACAAATACGCTTACAAGCGCCAGTGAATACTAGCTGCAAATTTCTTAACCGTAAATGAATGAGCGCGGAACTGGCTGCGCATAGCTTGTCTCAACCATTACCATTCTAAGCGCTCGCCATTGGAGTGCAAAAAGCCACCGGTGTTATCCATATTCAATTCTGCAATGCGCTGGGTTAATCGCTTGGCAGATTCCTCGGCAGAAATATCGCCGCCAAAATTCACCATAGCGGTGTGTACATAGCCGGGGTGCAAGAGCGCAACCGCAATACCACGCGGTTTTAAATCTAGGCTCAAGGATTTCGCGCCGGCATTCAGTGCAGCTTTTGACATGCGATAGCCGTAATAGCCGCCCGAGGTGTTGTCTGCAATGGAGCCCATGCGGCTGGTGATGAACACAATCTTGGCGCCCACATTTAAATGGCTTAGCAACACCTCTGTCACCTGCAGAGGTGCCTGAGCATTGACTAAAAACTGCTTGGTGAGATTGCTGTAATCGATTTCGCCTAAATGATCGCTGTGCAAAATACCCGCATTATTAATCAGTAAATCAATTTTAATGCCCGTTAATTGCTCAGCGAGCGCATGCACATCGGATGTGCTGGTAACATCGACACCCGCAATAACCTGCGCGGGTGTTTCGCTCAGCTCTACTGAGGTTTTACGGCAGACCGCAATCACATGCCAGCCATGCGCAATATATTCGTGCGCAAGCGCCAAACCAATACCACGATTTGCGCCAGTGATGAGTACAGTGTTCATGGTGAACTCCTTTGAAGTGGGCCGCGAGATACGAAGAAACAGCATGCTAAGGGATAATGCGTTGGTACGCACTCGTTAACGCACAAAGCGCAAAATAATCCCAACACAATTGCACCCTAGCGAAGAACAAGGCAAGATTCGCCCGCAGAGATTAATTGGGTGCTTTGGCCAAATACTAGGGCACCGAATAATACCTATAAGCCATGATCGCTCTGCCTAACAGTTCACTTTTACACCACACAAAGCGCCATTACCATGCCTAATAAATTACAACATCTAGCGATGAACCTTTACGCCTTTACGTTAAAGAACATTTACCCGCTCATTTTGCTGATCTGCTCTTTTGGTATTTACTTCACGCATTACGGCACCCCAAGCGCCATGTTTTGGGATGAGAACTACCATATCGCGTCTGCGCAAAAACATATCGACGGCGTGATGTATATGGAGCCGCACCCACCCTTGGGCAAAATGCTCATGGGCTTGGCGGAAGCGGTGATCGACCCCAACGCCAATCTCGATAAAGAAAAGTTCACCCAAACCGACCACATTGAAGGTTCGGACACACCAGCAGGCATGAAATACACGGGTTATCGCTGGCCATCCGTTGTGCTTATGGCGCTCTCGGTTTTATTTTTTTACGGTATTTTGCGTCGTATTACCCAAAATCAACTTATCGCCTTTTTATTCAGCAGCTTTATTATTTTTGATAATGCCTTAGTGATTCAAGCACGCGCTGCCATGCTAGAAGGTATTCAATTATTTTTTGTGTTAGCCGAGCTCTATTGTTTTGTGCATGTAGTTACGCGCGGAACGCCTATTCGTCTCAAAGACTACGCGCTCTTGGGTATCGTGATTGGCTTGGGCATGAGCGTAAAAGTCACCAGCGCCATTGAACTATTATTATTTATAATGCTGTTTGGTATAGACCAATGGAAAAACATTCAAACTTGTAATTATCGCGAACTCGCAAAGCGTTTGATTATCACAGTACCTACCGGCGTAATCCCGCTCATATTGGTATTTCTAAGTGTGTTTTATATTCATATCGGCATGGGCACCAAAGTCATTGCGGGCAAAACCTACAAAGCGTCGCCAGAGTATTTACAGGCTATACAACGCGGGGATACTTGGAGCCCATCCACTTTTGTTATAGGTATGCGCGATAATTTTAAATACATGAGCGAATATGCAGATGGCGTGCCCAAACTCGATGAATGTAAACCCGATGAAAATGGCAGCTTTGCCATGGATTGGTTGCTCGGCAAAAAAACCATTAGTTATCGCTGGGATAAGGATACGGTGAATGGCAAAGTTGAAGTTAAATACATGAACATAGTCGCCAACCCCGTTATTTGGTTTAGCGTGCTGGCGGGGATTGTATTGAGCCTTGGGCTTATCATGAGCAAATTCATTTATGGTCAACAAGAAAAAAATACACCATTATTTTATTGGATTTGTGCGTTCACTTCGCTCTATATGTGTTACATGATTGCGATTTTACAAATTGAGCGGGTAATGTATCTCTACCATTATTTAGTGCCTTTAGTGTTTGGTATGCTCAATCTCGCTTTGATTTTTAGTTATATTTTCCGCGAAGATATTCTCGCCAACAATAAACACCTATGGATTAACTTGAGCTTGTACATAATGCTGGTTATTAGTGTTTTCGCTTTCTTTGCGCCCTTCACTTACGGCATTGGCATGACTGAAGATCAGTTCGAAATGCGCAACTGGTTTAGCTTTTGGAAATTACAGGTGGTGCAATAATGAAAAAAATTCCTTTTAATAAAAACACGGTATTTTCCATTTTATTAGCGGTGGTTGTGGTTACGATTATTAATCGTGTTACTCCGCCCTATGTTGACGACGTGTTTAATGTAGTTGTCAGTAAGAATCGCACTACCATTACCGATATTCATCAAGTTCGCTATATTGAAATGAGAAAGATCGTTAAACTTGATCATCTAAACCTTGCAGAAAAAAACCGTTTTCGTCACCCAAAAATGGGCGATATTGGTTATAGCGGTGATTTCTTTGTGGATATAGATGCCCCCTTTCTCGTCAAAAAGCCTGGTGATTATGTATTTTATTTAGGCAGTGATGACGGTTTTGTATTTAGCGTAGACGGCAAAAAAATCTGCGAATGGACTCACGATCGCCCACTCACCACAGATATCTGCCATGTAAATTTAAGTGCAGGTGACCACACATTTAAATTGGTTTATTTCCAAGGCTACGGCAATGCTGGTTTAACCATGAGCTATGCATTCGCGGCGGATGGTACGCAATATGTGGCAGGAGATAATTCACGGTATTTGGAGTTTTAGTAGAAAAGCTTAAACCTAGGTTGGAAAAGCCATTTATTGACATGCAATGCGAGCATTTCATTTGCGGATGAAATCTGTAAGCGATCTACCTTTGGCGTCACAATAAATCTCAAATACGATAACCTTTCATTTCCGACGAGACTGATTAATTATTCTCCCATTCGTCTCGCATTGAAATTAAGCAACAAGCAGATATAAATAAAGAGACCTTTGCACGAATCCTTTTTTGTTTAATTTTACTTCGTCATCCCCGCCTTCGCGGGAGTGACGATGAATTTTGTTTCGTGCAAAGGTCTCATAAAGAGTTAATTATAAGTCGTAAGCCAGGCGAATCTATCGTGATCTCTACCGAGTCAGGTGATGAAATTGTGAGAAGCGTTTTGGGTATTGCTGGTTAACAGGTTCGCTTAAGTTTTGATGTTGATGAATCGGTGACGATTGATAAGGCTGGACTTTTATAGGTGCAGATTAATTTAACTAAGACGGACGCATAAATTGTCTAGTTTTTCTATGGAATAGGCTACATGACTAAAATACTGTTTTTCTCTCTTATTGCTATATTGTTAACCAGTTGTGCAACGACACCTTCGGGTAAAGTTGGGTATGAGTTTTCTCAAGAGTGTAAAAGTAAATTGGCAAATACCCTGCAGCTAGCCGAAAGTGGAATAGCCGCAAAACAGACCAGCCTTGGGGTTATGTTTAATGATGGTGAGTGTACAAAGCAAAGCTATATAAATGCTAAATTCTGGTTTGAAAAAGCCGCGTCTCAAAACGAAATCTACGCGCTCTATAATTTGGGTATTCTCTATGGCAATGGCCGAGGGGTAAAACTAGATTATAAAAAGGCTCTCGAATATTTTAAGCGAGCTGCTGCTAACGGCCACCCGGCCGCGAATTATAATCTGGGTATTTACTACGATCTCGGTTATGGGGTATCTGTCGATCCAAAAAAAGCCTTAGACTATTACCGGGCCGGTGCAATACTTGGCGATGATATGGCCCAATATAATCTTGCAAGAAGCTATGAGAAAGGCGACATTGTCCCGCAAGATTATGTTCAAGCATTCGAATGGTATTCAAAATCAGCTGCACAAGGAACCTATTCAGATTCAATAAACAATCTCGGTGTGCTTTATCAAAGTGGAACTGGCGTTCCAAAAGATGTAGTTAAAGCGGCTGAACTCTATCGGCGTGCTGCCAACCTTGGCAATAAAATTTCGCAAAGCAATCTCGCATTCAAATATGAAACGGGCGATGGCGTTGAACAAAATATAGAAACTGCTATTGCGCTTTATAAAATTTCCGCCAATCAAGGTTATGCTCCTGCGCAACGTAATTTGGGAAAACTGTATTACGATGGCAAGCTGTGTAGCCAAGATATCCCCAAGGCTTTTGAACTATTTAGAAAGGCAGCAGATCAAAATGATTCTCAGGCGCAGTTCTTACTTGGCATTGCCTATGGAGATGTCAATAAGGATGAAAAACAAGAGTTTATATGGACTAAGAAGGCGGCAGAAAACGGTTTGGCTTCCGCGCAGTATAATCTTGGTTTTAAGTACATTACAGGGAAAAATATTCTAAAAGATTACAATGCCGGTTTATATTGGCTAAATCTTGCAGCTAAAAATGGGGAAACAAAAGCGTTAAATATGATGGGAAATTTTTATGCTTTTGAAAGAGATGGCCCACGTGACTATCAACGAGCTATTGCATTTTTTCGTCAATCTGCCGCGCTTCGGAATACAAATGGTCAAGTTAATCTTGGCTATCTCTATCAAAATGGGTTTGGCGTGGATAAAAATCTTATTGTCGCTCTTGCTCTTTATAAGATTTCGAATGAGACTAAGTACATTGAATTCATGGAGAAAATCATGACTCACAAACAAATTGAAGAAGCAGACTTACTAAAAATGGATATGGATAAGCCAAATAATATTCTTGAAGCGTTAGATCGTTTTATTGCTCGTTAATTGGAATTGCAGCAGGCACCTCCCAACAGTTTCTAACATAGAGCGTGCGCCATCCTGAATATTTTATGTCGGAAGGCGCTCGACAATTGCTCCTGTATTGTTCTACTACTTCACATCCATGTGAATATGCGCTTTTCCAACCTACACAATTTTTTACTGGCCGCATTCCGAAGATATTGACATTAATTGCGGTGGCATATTGGATGGCGAAATCAGTTTGTACGAGTGCGGTGAGAGAATATTTCAAGATATTTTAAAAATTGCATCCGGCGAAGCGACTAAAAGTGAATTATTGGGTTATGGTGATAGCGAATTTACGCGTGGAAAATTGGGGCGACCGTGTAGCGCGTTTAACCGGCAGGCGCGCATTAATATCATCTGATGTACTAGCAGGTTCGTCGTGATCTATTCTGTGTTATATCATGCGCAGGCCTAAAACACGGGTTGTAACGATTAAAACTGGCGCTTAAGCGCCAAGTTCTTTATCAAATACTGATTTTTCAATTACCGCACCACGGTGGCGAATAATAATGCCTGCACAGCGAATGCCTTGACGCGCTGCGTCTTCGGCAGATTTATTTTGCAAGCGTGCCGCCAAATAGCCCGCGTTAAATGTATCGCCTGCGCCAGTCGTATCAATCACATTGGCAACCGGAGGTACCGGAATATGCACTTGTGAGTTGGCAGTAATAATCACGGCATCTTCTGCGCCGCGTTTTAAAATGAGTTCGCGCAAATTGCAGTTTGCGTAACGCGCTTTGGTGCTTTCAATGGTGTCATTGTCCCAAAGCAGAAGTTCGTCATCGAGTGTAAGTAGGGCAATATCCGTGTGTTGCATAATTTGCAGCATGGCATCTTGTGCTTCCTGTTTGTCGCGCCATAAACGTGGGCGATAGTTGCTATCAAAAGCGATAGTTACACCAGCCGTGCGCAGCTTTTCTAATACGATAAATAAGTTTTGGCGTGATTGCTCGCCAATAATGGCTAAGGTAATTCCACTTAAATAAATGCAATCGCACTGCTTAAGTTTTTGAAAAAGTACGTTGCTATGTTCTGGAGTAGAAAATAATTCGCGCGCGGGTGCCTCTTTGCGCCAGTAGGAAAATTCACGCTCGCCATCGGGCGTATTGCTAATGATATATAAACCGGGTGAGCGCCCAGCGATACACTCAATCATGTCGGTGCCAATATGCTCATTCTTCATGCGTTGCATGATTTTCTGTGAATAAGGGTCTTCACCGAGTTTGGTGACGTAATCGGTTTGCAAGCCAAGGCGTGACATATAAACCGAAGTGTTGTAGGTGTCGCCCGCAAACCCCAGTGCCATAATGTCGCGCCCCTTTCCCGCAGAGCTATTGAGGGCTTCAGGCGTGTCTATCGGGAAAGGAGCAAGCTCCACCATGACTTCGCCAATCGCTGCTATGTGTGCCATATTGAATTCCGGTTGAGATATCAGATTGTTAAATTGCGTGAATTATTTATTAGAATGTGATCAAAATATATCACTGAAAAAATTTAATTCACAGAAGTATTTTGTTTTTTTAAATTTAAATTAATTAAAAATGATTGGTAACTATTCAGTGAATTTTCCTTGGCTCGTCATACCCGAGAAGGCGGGTATCCAGTATTCCAGAGGAACAATCTTAAAAAGTGGTGGATCCCCGCCTGCGCGGGGATGACGTGGAGTAGTATTGAATAGTTACAATTATTGTTAATCCATTTTGGAAATTATGATGAATCGATTGAGTCAGGCTCACATTAAATCTTTACCTGCAGATGTTGCTCTGCCAACTTATGATCGAGCCAAGTTGCGTGCAGGTATAGTACATTTGGGTATAGGTGCATTTCACCGTGCGCACCAAGCTTTTTATACGGAGGCGGTACTAAATAAGCTGGGTGGCGATTGGGGAATTATTGGTTGCAGTTTGCGTTCGGCGAGTGTACGTGATCAATTGGCACCACAAGATGGGTTGTATACTTTGGTTGAGCGCTCTGGCGATGGCGAAAAATTACAATTAATGGGTGCGGTTTTGCAAAATGTGGTAGGGCCAGAAAATCCTGCGGAGTTGGTTGCGGTAATGGCGCAGGCCAGCATTAAAATAATTTCAATGACAGTGACTGAAAAAGGCTACTGCCATGACCCTGCTACCGGAAATTTAAATTTACATCACCCTGATATTCAACACGATGTAAAAAATTTAGATCAACCAAAGTCTGCCATTGGTTTTTTAGTGGCAGCACTTAACGCACGCTTTAACGCCGGCGTAAAAAGTTTTACGGTATTAAGTTGCGATAACTTACCGAATAATGGCGAGGTAGTTGAAAAAGTCGTCGTGCAATTTGCAGACGCTATTTCAAAAGAATTGGCTGCTTGGATCAGTGCGAATACCTGTTTCCCTTCAACTATGATCGACCGTATTGTGCCTGCCACTACAGATCAAGATCGCCAGGATGTTGAAGCGTGTATCGGTCTGCGTGATGAAGGCGTAGTGGTGACAGAGCCTTTCTCGCAGTGGGTAATTGAAGATAAATTTTCCGATGGACGCCCACAGTGGGAAAAAGTAGGCGCGCTTTTGGTTGATGATGTGCGTGTATTTGAAAAAATAAAATTACGGCTATTAAATGGCGCGCATTCAATCATGGCTTATAGCGGTTACTTGTCTGGCTTTGATTATATTAGTGAAGTCATGAATGAACCTGCATGTGTGAATATGCTTAAGCTTTATATGGCGCGTGAAGCGGGTGAAACCTTAAGTGCCCCTGCAGGTTTTGATATTGAAGCCTACAAGCAACAATTGCGCGACCGCTTTGCTAATAAAGCGCTCAAACACCGCACTTGGCAAATTGCTATGGATGGTTCGCAAAAGCTACCGCAGCGTTTGTTGGACAGCTTGCGCGTGCAATTAAAAGGTAATGGCAATATAAGCATTATTTGCTTGGGTATTGCGGCCTGGATTCGCTATGTCTCCGGCGTAGATGAAAAAGGCAATATCATTGAAGTATCTGATCCATTAGCGATTGAATTGCGTGCGCTCTGCGATGCCAACAAGGGTAATTCGGAAGCCACAGTACGTGCTATAGCGGGAATTCAAAAAGTATTTGGTTATGATTTAATAAATGAAGAAAAATTTATCGCAACGACTATAGGGTGGTTGGAAAAATTTTATGCGCAGGGCGTGTTAAAAACGATTCAGCAAGAATTTAAATCATCTTAATTTTTTAATCATCCAGCAAGGCATTTTCCCGTTACTCCTTACCCGCGAAAAACTAGCCGTGCTCCTCCACAATCCCCGCTAACATCTTCAATCCTTTTTTCATATTCTCCGCATTGGCATGACTAAAATTAAGCCGCATAGTCCCAAGCTTGGGTGTGCTGCTCGCGGGGTAAAACGCTTCGCCCGGCATAAACGCCACACCGCGTTCCAACGCAATTTTTAACAGCGGGCGAGTGTCTATGGCGTTGCGTAATTGCAGCCAAAAAAATAATCCACCGGCGGGTGTTTCCCAATCGGCTAAATGGCCGAAAGTATTTTTAAGTGCATCGTTCATTGCATCGCGTTTGTGTTTATAGGTGCTGCGCAAATGTGCTAAATCATTATTACGATTGTTACTGACTAACCAATTGGCAACACGAATTTGGCCGGGGCGATTGGTGTGTAAATCACCCGCCTGTTTTAATCGCAGCAAATGCGGAAATAAATCGTTTGATGCCGCTAAAAATCCCACGCGCCAACCCGGCCACAAGGTTTTAGAAAAACTGCCGAGGTAAATCCACGGGGCGCGTTTTAACAGGCTGCAAATCGGCGTGCGATCAACGGCGTCGTACATCAATTCGCGGTAGGGTTCGTCTTCAATCAATGGCAATCCGTAATGATCCAGCACTTCGGCAACAGCTTGGCGATTGGCGGCGCTGTAGCAGTGGCCAGAGGGATTTTGAAAGGTGGGAATTACATAAATCGCGCGCGGTTTATGGGTTTCTATCATCTCCGCGAGGTGTGCTGTGTCTATACCTTCATCGGTGAGTGGAAGGCCTATGCAATGTGCGCCGAATAACTGGAATGCTTGCAGTGCCGCTAAATAAGTGGGCGCTTCGCAGAGCATGGGGGTGCCTGGGTCTACAAATAATTTTGCGGCTAGGTCTATGCCCTGTTGGGAGCCTGAGAGCACTAAGGTTTGCTCTGCGGATACTGTCAAACCAGATTCCGCTAGCCAACCTGCTAAACGTGAGCGCAGCAGTGGCTCGCCTTCACTTTGCCCGTATTGCTGAAACACAGGGCTCTGCCAATCGTGCGATGTGTCTGAGTCATGTAGAATCGGCATGGCGTCTGCACTGGGCAGGCCGCCGGCGAATGAAATCATACCTGGCGCTTGCGCGGCGGCAAGGATTTCGCGAACTAAGGATGACCTTAAGCGCGTAATGCGCTCAGATAATTGTGGTGCGGGGTGCATAGCAGTCTCGTGGTATTTAAGTAGGTCAGTAGAGTTGACCTATAATTCACTCTCTGAAGATAAAAGTCAATATGGTTGACCAATTAAGTCAAAATTTAACCGAATCCCGTGAAGCAGAGCTTAATCAAGCATTGGAGCTATTCCATTTCGCCTTTCGTGCCTTTACGGCCAAGCCAGATCAATTGCTCGAGGCGCGCGGTTTGCAGCGCGTTCACCATCGCGTCCTTTATTTTGTAGGCCGCAATCCTGATATTCGAGTGAGTGGGTTGCTGGGGATTTTGGGTGTCACCAAGCAAGCGCTACATGCGCCCTTGCGCCAATTAATTGCGATGAATTTAATTCAAGACTCACCCGATGCCACCGACAAGCGCGGTAAATGTTTGGCGCTCACCGCCGAAGGCACAAAATTAGAAGCGGCGCTGAGCGGCGCGCAACGCAAACTCTTAGCGAGCGTTTTTGACCAAGCAGGTGCAGAGGGTGAATCTGCATGGCGTGCGGTGATGGATCAATTAGCGGAGCTGTTGCCAAAATAAAATATCGCCCGATGACGTTTAACGTATTCACTGATCGTGACAAAAGTAATTTATGTAGCCTATTCGCCTACCCATTTTTATTTCGTTTTTTGCATTCAGTTTAAATTCATTCCCGCTTGTTAAAGTTCGCTTCAATACATTTTTGTTGCAAAGATGTATCACTGAATTTTTTATGTCCTAAACAATTAAGGAATTTATTATGAAAAAGCAATTTTTATTGGCTTGTGTTTTGAGTGCATTAACATTGCCAGCAGTGGCAGATAATTTTTATGTATTTGGTGATCTTGGCCAAGGAAAAATGGAAGTGGATCTTGGCGATGATTATTCCTTGAGTAAGACCAGTACAACCTATTCAATTGGCGCTGGTTATGATGTTAATGAGTTTTTTGCGGTTGAAGTAGCTTATCGAGATCTGGGTAATGTTAAATTTAGCGGTGAAGATTTTGATGATGTAGGTGATTACACCTACACCGATAAGCATAGCGCTACAGCCCTGCAAGCATCTGTGGTGGGTAAGTTGCCTATTAGTGATGAGTTTTCTCTTTTTGGTCGTGTAGGTGTGGCCAATCTTGATGTGGATAGTAAATATACTGCGTCTTTTGCAAATGGTGATGCCCCTTACTCTGATACTAGCTCTGAATCAAAAACGCGCGCGGTATTTGGTTTGGGTGCTAGCTACAATATTACTGAGCAAGTAGCCTTGCGCGCCGAGTACAATCAGTTTGCAAAATGGGATGATGTTAAGCTGTCTGGTTTTACAGTAGGTGCGGTTTATAAATTCTGATTTAAATGCGCTGCGTAATCTTAAAAACTCTCGAGCGAAAGCTCGGGAGTTTTTTAACAATAGAGTCAATGCCAAGGATATTACCTGCTGATGCTACATTCAGGGTGTAAGGTAAAAAATTACTGTGCACGTTGAGCGGTTGCTTATCTAACATCTATGCAATCTAGAGTTTATGGGCGAAGTATTCGAGCTCGCTGTTTTTTAAGTCTCCTTCTATCTCTACGGCAAAGGTAATGGCGTTGCGAAAATCGGGATGTGTTTTTCTCTTGGAATATCTAATTCAATGCTAGAAATTATTGGCTATATGTAGTTACGTTGTTTTTAGGTTGCTGATCTAGCTTGTTGAAAAGAATAAAGAAAAAATATTTTACCTGCGTACTAGCGTATTATTTTCACCATGTGCACATTTTTGCTTATTGCTAAGTCGTCTATAACTCCCTTCTAGAGCTGCTCTACATAAGCAAACAGTCTAGGCAAGCCCCTCTTTACTCGCAGGGGCTAGTCTATGCTTTATATGCAGTAGGCAAACGCAATGCTTGCTTGTGTTTTGTAGCGCCATACAACAAGGCTTGGTTCAGTGGCAATTGATGGCTGTGAAAAAAGATAGTTAACGGCATGTTAATATTTGTTTTAACTGAAGGAGTAAGTGAAATGCAAAGATCAGTGAGTCAAATAGGTGTTGGGATTAATCTTGTTCGTAGCAATGATTTGCGTGCGAAATTGATGGCTGAAATAGCTGAGTATGAGCGCCAGCAAGCTTCGCTAAAGCTCAATGGAACCCATGTGAACTTCACCATGATTCAAACCTATAAAGAATTAATTGCCGCGCGCAGAAGCGCACTTAAACAACTGCCGGCAATCTATTGAAGATTACTTTACGTATTCATGATGAATATGACCTACAGTGATATGAAATTTTTTATTGCTGTATTGATGCTCATGCCATTGCCTGTTTGGATACTAATTCACAAATTGTGAGAAAGTGCCCCGGGTCTAGACTGGCTCCGCCTACAAGCAGGCCGTCTATATCTTTTTGTTTTAATAATTCTGTTGCGTTGGTTTTATTCACGCTGCCGCCGTACACAATGCGCACGCGATTTGCAATTTCTTCGTTGTATAAGCGAATCAATTCTTGGCGAATGAATTGATGAACCTCTTGTACCATTTCTGGTGTGGCCGCCAAGCCTGTGCCTATGGCCCATACGGGTTCATAGGCAATACAAATATCTCTATCCGTCAAATCAACTGTGTTTAAGCCTTCGCTTAGTTGAGTTAACAAAATTGCGCTGGTGGTATCGGCAGCGCGCTCATCTTGCGTCTCACCTATACACAATACTGGCAACAAACGGTGATTAAGTGCGGTCTGTACTTTCACTTGGCAGCCAATGTTAGTTTCCGCAAACATCGCCCGTCTTTCTGAGTGGCCGATAATGCACAGCTCAACCCCAGCCTCTTTCAACATTTGCGCAGAGGTCTCGCCGGTATAAGCACCGGATTCATAGCGGCTTACATTTTGACTGCCAATTTTTAATTCGGAATATTGCAAAAACGTTAGCATGTCGCGCATATAAATGTAGGGCGGGCAAATGGCAATATCGGTTGCAAAGTGTTTGCCGATAAATGGCGCGACTGAGGTACAAATCAGATCCACGCCACCATTCAGTTTCCAGTTTGCGATCACAATTGGTTTGCGTGTTTTCATCATCCCGCCTCTAGCATTTTGGTAATGCTGCTAATAGCAGCGAATAAATATTCTTAGCCCTCGGCCCATTGTTGTTGAACGGGCGCTAATCAAATTTTAGACAAAGAAATGCCGCCCGTTGCATATTAAGCAATAAATGGGCTCCCAAACCCACAGATCAATGTACTAAGTGACGTTTTCTGGCCAGCGGTTTATGGCATGGAGTACAATTGGCCATCTATGCGGCCAAATAAATACCTAAAAAGCTCAATATATTTAAAAATATAGTTTACTATCAACAGACTAGTAACTTATTGCAGCGGTCAATAAAGCGGCCAAACTGTTTCGTTTATCGGGTTTAGCTATGGCTACATCAATTATGGATATTGCACCCTTTATCCCTAGCGATGCATCACTGCTGCAATCTTTCATGCCTGATAAAGCCATATCCTTGATTAGTCGATCAGCCAAGCTAACCGGCCAGCTCGCGCCATTAACACTGCTTCGCCTTGAACAGCATATGGCTGCTATCAATTCCTACTATTCCAACCTCATTGAAGGTAATCCCACTCGTCCACATGAAATCCGTGCTGCCCAGCGCGGCAACTATAGCGGTGATCCTGCTACGCGTGATTTACAGCTAGAGTCATTGGCGCATATGCAGGTGCAAGAGTGGTTAATTGCGCAAAAACCAGATGTGGATACCCTGTTTACCCCCGAGTTTATTTGCCGTTTGCACCGTGAGTTTTATCAACGTGTACCTGAAAGCCTATGGATTATTAAAGATGAGCATGGCAACGCGGTAGATAAAATAATCCCAGGCGAGTGGCGCGCGCGCCCTGTAATTATTGGTCAGCATATCCCCCCAGAAGCAGAAGGCCTTGAAGCGCTGATGGCGAAGTTTTGCGAAACCTACAACCCTAAAAAATTCAGCGGTGATCGCAAAATTATTGCGCTTATGGCGTCACATCACCGCTTTGCGTGGATTCACCCGTTTATTGATGGTAATGGCAGAGTAGGGCGCTTACTAACAGATGCCGCACTAAAGGCGGTAGGGTTGGAAAGCTATGGTGCATGGTGCCTAAGCCGAGGCTTAGCGCGCTCATCCACCCAATACAAACGTTTGTTAGCCAATGCCGATGCTCCGCGCCAAGGAAGCTATGATGGCCGTGGCCAGCTCACCGAAAAAGGCTTGGTGAGTTTTTGCGATTACATGTTGGATACCGCAATCGACCAAGTGACTTATATTAGTGAATTGCTTGATCTTGCCAAAATGCGTCAGCGCATAGAAAGTTATGTAGTGGCGCGCAATGATGCTCGCGTTGCGGGTATCGGCGCGCCATTAAAATCGACAGCAAGTTTAATTTTATATACGGCCTTTCAGCAGGGCGAAATTGATCGCGCCCAAGCGCTGGAATTATGTGCAATGCCTGAACGTAGCGCGCGCCGCGTATTAGGCCAATTAAAAAGTGAAGGCTTGTTAAGTGAAACGAGTAGTAAATCTCCCTTGCGGTGGGAGATCCCAGAGCACGCTGAGCCGTGGTACTTCCCAAACCTTACACCATAAAATTTAAAAAGCGATACGAGGATGTGTGGGGCGTTGCGAAGGCTGCGCAACGACAAGCATGGTAAAAATTCTGCTGCGTATTTTCGATAGATTTAGATAAACACTTTATCGATAACTTGGTTGTGCAACTCAACAAAGCAGATTCTATTTCAAAAAACTAACCTGCTTTTATTCTTCTCTCAGTGCATTCATGGGCTTTTCTCTCGCTACAAAAAATGCCTGCCCGCCAACGGTTAGCCATGCGATTAAAATGGCGAGGGCAGCTGCGAGCAAGCAATAAACTGGCCCCCACACCCAAAGGTCAATGCGTTGATTAAAGTTTTCTAGCCAACGGTTTATTAGGTACAGCGCGATTGGCCACGCGGCAATATTGGCGATGGCAACAGGTAGGGTAAATTGCTTTATCAATAAGTACATAATGCCGCCCGTAGAGGCTCCATGAATTTTGCGTAAGCTAATCTCTTTAGCGCGCTTTTGTGTAGCTAGGAGCGCAAGCGCGTTTTCGGCGCAGCTGCTATTAAAACGTCAATTTAAATCGGTGAGCTGTTTGGCGAGCCCAGATGGGCTATTCACTTTCTTATCGGAAAATACCGTTGATGTAGTTTTGTTGGATATGAATTTCACGCTGGGTGATAACAGTGGCGATGATGGCTTTTATTGGTTAGCGCAACTGCAACAACAATTTCCGCAGCTGGTGGTGGTTTTGATGACGGCCTATGCGGGCGTTGAGTTGGCGGTGCGAGGTATTAAAGCGGGCGCTACGGATTTTGTGATTAAACCTTGGAGCAATGAAAAATTAATTGCCACCTTGAATGCGGCGTTTGAGTTGGCGCAATCGCGTCAAAAGCTTTCAAGTCTCAGTGCTGAAAACTCTGCTTTGCGTGAAACTATCAATACCAAACAAGATTATTTTATTGGCGAATCAACTGTTATGCGCGAGCTGATGCAAAAAGCGATGCGCTGCGCACCTACCGATGCCAATGTATTCATTCTGGGTGAAAACGGTTCTGGTAAAGAGCTCTTGGCGCGTGAAATTCATGCGCAATCTGCACGTGCAGATAAAGTGTTTATGGCCATTGATATGGGCGCTATTTCTGAATCTTTGTTTGAATCAGAATTATTCGGTCATAAGAAAGGTGCATTTACCGGCGCGCAAACAGCGCGTATGGGGCGTTTCGTGGCCGCAAATGGCGGGACTTTATTTCTCGATGAAATTGCAAACCTGCCGATGCATTTGCAAGTGAAATTATTGCGTGTGTTAGAGCAGCGGCAAGTGACGCCAGTTGGCGATGAAAAATCTGTTGCGCTGGATGTGCGAATTATCGCTGCCACTAATGCATCTCATCGTGATTTAAATAATGACACTTTATTTCGTCAGGATTTATTGTATCGCTTAAATACGGTTGAGCTGACGTTGCCGACCTTACGTGAAAGGCGCGATGATATTCCGCTCTTGGTGGATTATTATTTAAATGTTTACGCGCAAAAATATCAGCGCAAAAAGCCCACACTATCGCGCGCAACTATGAACGCATTGACGGCCTATGCATGGCCTGGGAATGTGCGCGCCTTACGTCATGCATTGGAGCGCGCGGTGGTGCTGTGCGTTGGCGATGAGTTGTGTGAGGAAGATTTTTTTCTGCCGCAGAATGCAGCTAACAAAGTACGCGCCACACCAAATACATTGCATTTAGAAACGCTTGAAAAAAATGCGGTCATGGAAGCCTTAAAAAAGCACGAAGGTAATATCTCTCAAGCCGCAAAAGACTTGGGCTTAACGCGCACGGCGTTATACAGAAGAATGGAAAAATATGAATTATAAGTCCTTTAGTCTCAATATCGTAATTCGGCTTGGTTGTATTTTGTTAACTATGGCGTTGTTGGCTTTTTTAATTCAGACGGGTGGGTTTTGGGCAAGTTGTGTGGGTCTTGTACTCTTGCTTGCTGTGCAGGTTTGGTGGCTTATTGCTTATATTGAAAAGACCCATCGCGAACTCAATGGATTTTTTGAAGCGGTATTGACGGATGATTTTACTCGCCATAGCTCGCGCAAATTTACGAGTGTGGTTGGGCAGGAGTTACACGAAAAGTTTAGACTTGTTCAAGAGCGTTTTCAGCAGTTGCGTCATAAACATGAAGAGTTGGTTCGCTATTACACCTTGCTACTTGAAAAAGTACCCGTTGCTATTTTAATTGTGGATGGCAAAAAACTGAGTTTGGCTAACTCTGCAGCGCAGAAATTATTTCAGCGGAGCCACTTGGATTATACCGATTATCTCCATCAGTTTGGCGCTCAGCTTGCGCAGGATGTACAACACATTTTGCCGGGCGAGCAGCGCACATCGCAGCTCTTATTAAATAAAACGATAACCTCTTTGAGTTTATCTGCGGCAAGTATTCAGTTGTCAGATGGGCTTAAAAAAATTGTGAGCTTAAACCCTATTCAGCGCGAGTTGGATAAACAAGAAATGACAGCATGGCAAAATTTGGTGCAGGTGTTTACCCATGAGATTATGAATTCCATGACGCCAGTTGCTAGTTTGAGCAAAACAGCTGCTGATTTGTTGGCGAGTGCGAATGTGAAGTCTGAGAGTGAACGCGGGGAAATCATTGCCGATGCACATCAGGCGATTAATGTTGTGGCGCGTCGGGCAGATAATTTAATGGGCTTTGTACAGGCATATAGACGCATTGCTAATCCGCCTAAAGTCCAATGCGCCAAGCTTAATTTACAGCCTTTGTTGGCAGATATATGTTCGCTATTTCATGATCAGTTAGTCGCTAACAATATTCATCTGAATTATCAGGTTACACCAGAAAATTTAGTATTAAATGCCGACGCTATCCAGCTTGAGCAAGTGCTTATAAACCTCATAAAAAATGCGTTAGAAGCAATAGAGTCTGGTCAATCAGGAGAAATTCTGGTGCAGGCGTATATCGGTAGTGGCGGCAATATTTTTATTGATGTCATTGATAATGGCTGCGGTATTGCAAGTGATAAGTTGGAGCAGATTTTCGTGCCATTTTACACCTCAAAACGCGAGGGGACAGGTGTGGGCTTGTTCTTGGTTAAACAAATTATACAGGCGCATTCTGGTTCGGTTTATGCCGCTCAAGCCGAAGAGGGTGGAACATTGATGCGCTTGATTTTTTAGCATTGGTTTTAAACGTAAATCTACCACTTATAAAAAAGGCTCCGGCAACTTGGTTGACGGAGCCTTTTTTAATTTGTAGGCATTTACAATTTAAAGCTATTCAATTCTTTTTGCAATTCAGCACTTTCTTGGCTGAGTTGATTGCCGCTATTGTTAACAATTTGCGCGTTTTCTGAGACTTTCTCCGAAAGGGCGTGAATGGCAGTAACGTTTTTACTCACTTCATTTGCCACGGAACTTTGTTGATGCGATGCGGTTGCAATTTGATGGTTCATGTCATTAATGACGCTGATATTGGAGCGAATTTTATCGAGTGCGCCACCCACTTTAGAGGCGGTATCAATCGTATCGCGTGCGGCGGCAGTGCTGGTGTTCATCGCTTGATGGGCTTCATCGGCTGCGCGTTGCAACTGCACAATAATGGATTCAATCTCTTCCGTTGATGAGCGCGTTTTTTGTGCGAGTGAACGAACTTCATCCGCTACTACCGCGAAGCCGCGGCCTTGCTCGCCTGCGCGCGCGGCTTCAATGGCGGCATTCAAGGCGAGTAAGTTGGTTTGTTCCGCAATGGTACGAATAACTTCCATTACTGAGCCGATATTGACGGAGTTGTTTTTCAAAACCTGAATTTTTTGCGCAGTGGACTCGATTTGTATCGTTAGGCGATTTACGTTTTCGAGCGAGGTATTAACAATATCATTGCCTTGTTCTGCCAAAATGCTGGTGGCATTGGTGCGCTCTGCGGTATCGCCAGCGTGACGGGCAATTTCATTGGCTGATGCAGACATCTCTTCTACCGCCGTTGCAACCAATTCAATTTCGCGCAATTGTTGCGAGGTGGAGGTTACGGTGCTTTCGGTAGCGTGTGACATGGTTGAAACGTTCTGGCGAACTTTTTCGTTTACGTTTACAACATTGCGAATAATGTGGGCGATGTGCTCGAGTACGCGGTTGAAGTTATGCGCCAGTGCCGCCACTTCATCGCGGCTTTCAGTTGAGAGCCTTCTGGTGAGGTCACCACCGCCGTCTGCGATGCTGGAGAGTGAGCGAGTTACTTCGGCAACAGGTTGTAGGACAAGCTTTTGCATTAGTAGATATACGGCAATTAAGCTGGCCAGCAATAAGCAGATCACGACAATAATGTTGTTAACTGATTGGTTGCGCAGCGTTGTCTGCATGGCGCGTTTTGAAAAGGTAATATCGTAGCTGCCAATTTTGGCATTGTTGTAGGTGATCTCAATGCCCTTGACGACAACTTGGTCATTGCTGTCTTTGTCATCTTTCTTGTTTTCGTTTTCATTGGCAAGTTTTTGATTGCGATGATCAACCACAGCAACGGCGGTAATCATATCGGTATTAACCAAAGATTGGGCAATGGCTTTAATCTGCTCAACATCGTAAGCAAAGACCGCCTCTTTAATGGATGAATTGGTCAGCTCAATCATAGCTGTTTTGTCTGCATCAAAATCACTTTGCAGGCCGAGTGAGGCAACCTTGTAATTTATTATTGCTACGATTAGTGAAATAGCGATCATGGCAATGAAAAGTGTTGCCATAAATTTAGTGAGTAAGGATTTTTGTACCATCGTGTCCCCCGACATGCTTTAACGTTGTCCCGAGTGAGTCTTCGTTTGTCTTGATTGTCATAGGTTAGCGGTTTGCGTTATCCACACTTTAGTGGCTACTTGTGTTTTAAATTATTGTGCAAAATTGAACCGCGTTCAGGTTGCGTTTCCTGAGTATAGATGTCTATTTCTTATTGTGCGGTAAATCGGATAAAGAATCCTATTGAACACCTGAGGGGGCATCTGGCGTAGGGGGATTATTCGGCGGGTTAGGCTCCTGCACCTTGTATGGGCAGGAGCGCTTGTGCTGCTATAGCTTTAATCCTCGTCATTCCCCCCCGCCATACCCAAATCTTTGAGTTTGCGAGTGAGGGTATTGCGACCCCAGCCTAGCAAATTGGCGGCATCGCGCTTGCGGCCAGCAGTGTATTTGAGTGCTGTTTCAATTAATGCACGCTCAAAGGTGGGTACAGCTTCGCTCAATAATTGATGCTGACCTTTTGCGAGTGCTTGGTCGGCCCAATGGCGCAAAGCGCGTTCCCAGTCGTCGGCAGGCGCACTGCCTTCTTTGTGTTCCAGCAATTCTGGCGGCAAATCTTCTATGTGAACTTCGCGGCCCGACGCCATCACCGTAATCCAGCGGCAGGTGTTTTCCAGCTGACGTACGGTGCCTGGCCATTGCAAGCCGCAGAAATAATCCTCTGTTTCAGGTAGCAATACTTTGGTGTCTACATTCAGCTCGTTTGCAGCTTTGTGTAGGAAGAAGCGCGCTAACTTGGGGATATCTTCGCGACGATTGGCGAGTTTGGGGATATGGATACGTATAACGTTGAGGCGATGGAACAAGTCTTCGCGGAAGCGGTTATCCGCTACCAAGGTTTCCAAATTTTGATGGGTGGCGGCGATGATGCGTACGTCCACCTTCACCGGTGTGTGGCCGCCAACGCGGTAGAACTCGCCATCTGCCAACACGCGTAATAAACGGGTTTGGGTTTCGGCGGGCATGTCACCAATTTCATCAAGGAATAATGAGCCGCCGTTAGCTTGTTCAAAACGGCCTTGGCGTTGAGCGGCTGCGCCGGTAAACGCGCCTTTCTTAGCCGCCCTTGTCCTTGAGCGTGGCGGGAGCCCAGGGG